>Ga0187777_10000126_pt1 | contig 57075 bp, 52 predicted proteins | sample 1015_Q2_SP5_10_M_FD_132416 | JGI IMG/M metagenome (GOLD analysis project Ga0187777, IMG submission 132416) | Tropical peat soil microbial communities from peatlands in Department of Meta, Colombia - 1015_Q2_SP5_10_MG | ecosystem: Environmental > Terrestrial > Soil > Wetlands > Peat | place... | reverse complement strand
CACGCTCTTTGTCAGAGCTGCGGTGGTGATAGGGATCGTGGTCGGGATCGCCTGCGCCGCTGCGGTGAGCATCGTGGTCGGCGGCCTCCTGGGCACTCTGATGGGCTCCATCGTGTCTGCCCCTGCGGCGCTCCGCGAGAAACGGGCTGCCGCGGAGAAGGCGTAAGGCAAAAGACAACCCAGGCAACGATACTCATGACCATCTGCCGTAGGCCACGGGCCATGAAAAAAAAGGCGGGGAGAAATCTCCGCCTTTCGTTTTTTTATGGATCAGGGACCCTTGCACCTGCGATAAAGGCCCGGAGTGGAGTGCAGAACGAACCACTAGATTTTAATCTTCAAGATCGAAGATAGATCATTCGTGGCTGGCGATGCCCTCCTTCTGCACGCCGACAGATTTTGAGAGGTTCTTGACGAGCACCGTCTTTGTTCCCCGCGCCGTTCTTTCAAATCTCACTTCATCAGCAAAGCGATTCATCATCTTGATGCCACGTTCCTTTACGTGGGCTTTCGCATGCCCCCGCTCGACGATGGCTTCGCCGGTCGCCTGCGCGACGAACTCGCGTCCAGCACTTTCAATTGACACCTCCACTCGGTCTCCATCGGCGGCAAAACTCACATGGACCTGCTCGTCCGTCCCCTTGCTCCGTTCGATCGCATTGAGGCATGCCTCGATGACCGCTATTTGAAGCTGACCGATGGCATCCTGGTTGATGTGAAGGTTCTTACCTATCTGTTCGAGGCACTGAGCTGCCACGAGCTCTGCTTCCTTAATCGCGGGCAGAGTCATGTCGAAGCGGATGACACCCTCCCTCTGAGGAAGCGATTTTTCCAGGAACTCCTGTTCTAGATCCTGAACGGGCTTCCCGAGGATCTCCTTCATATAGAGGCAGTCAATGATGTCCCGCACCACCCTGTCCTCCACAGCCCTGAATACGCCGAACTCTCCGCGAACAAAGCCCGCGAGATACAGGGCATATGCTATCGCCTCCGCCTGGGTTTCCGTAAACGCGAAGGATTTGGCGATCCTTCGGGTGGAAAGAGGCTCGCTCGTATGATAAATCTTGTAGACTACTGCCAGGGCAGACCTTCTCAGACCCACATCCGGGAAGTGGCTCTTCAGAACAGACGACCAGGTCACGGCGAGGGCCCCTTCCGCGATCTCCCGGGCATAGCCCCTCCAGAAATCTTTTTCTTCGAGAGTCTTCTTGTCGCATGCCGCTCTTAGGACATGCCCCAGGTACAATGGGTTGCCTCCGAGATGGCGCAGGAGAAGCGGAGGCATCTTGCCTTCAGCCTCATATCCGTGAAGAAGGGAGAGCGCTATCGACGACGCGTCATCAGGCCCGAGCGGCTGTAGTGATATCTTCTCGAGCCCGCTTGCGACCGGCATCTCGAAAATCTCGGGCTCATTCCCTGTGATCATATGGATACTTTTTTGGAAAGCCATCGGTACTTCAAACAAGGAGGTCAGCCGCTGATCGGGAGCGCCGTCGATATGGAGGCCCTTCAGCCGATGGAACTCATCAATCAGTATTGCTACTGGCATCCCGGTAGACATCGCTGACAGATGCGGTGCGCTGAGTGCGATGCGGAGCGCGTCGGCGGGATCTCCGGTGCTCTGGATGTAACGGTCAAGGATTTCTCGTGCCCAGTCAGCTTGTCGCTCCTCCACGAGCGAGATCAAGCCATCGATCGATATCCCCTCGAGGTATAGGAGGGATTGATCCTTTTTTTCAAAGGCTAATCTTTGACAAAGATACTGTGTCAGATAGTTTTTGGAAAAGGCTGCTGCGGAAAGCTGGGATGGATTCACCGTATAGAAAAAGGGCACAACATGATCCTGTCTCCAGAACAGAGAGTCGAAGAGCTGCTTGAACAACTCTGTCTTGCCGATGCCCCGGGGGCCTGAAAGAACAGCGCTTCGCGCCACACCCTTGTCTGCCTGCAGGGCTCTGCGGGACAGACCCGCCAATTCTTGTCCTCTGCCGAAAAAACCCGCTTCCTGAAGCGCACTAAATGACATGCTACGAAAACACCTCTATCCTATTTTTCCCCTGGTTTTTAGCCCGGTAAAGGGCTTTGTCTACATTTTCGAGCAGGAGTTCGACCGTCTCTCCGTGCTCTGGATAACACGCGATGCCAATACTGGTCGTAAGCATGCGCGTTCCCGCTCCCGCTGCATCCTGTGGAAACACCACCTTCTTTGCAATATTGTTCCTCAACCGTTCCGCGATATCGATCGCCAGAGACTCTGCGGTTTCGGGCAGGATAACCATGAACTCATCTCCTCCGTAGCGCGCGACGATATCCATAGACCGGACGGTGTTCAAGATGGTCTCCGCGATCACTTTGAGCGTCTTGTCGCCGACTAAATGGCCGAAGGTGTCATTGCAATATTTAAACCCGTCGAGATCAAGCATGAGAAGGCTGAGGGGGTAGCCGTGCCGTTCAGATCGAGCCACTTCATCCTTCAGCCGTTCGTACAGATACCGACGGTTCAAGAGGCCGGTAAGATGGTCGGTTATGGTCAGTTTTTTGAGCTCTTCTGTTTTATTATAAAATACGTTACGTTCCATGACGACCGCCGCATGAGTGGCGAATGACTGGATGAGCTTCAAATCCTCATCAGTAAAGACCTCCCCGGAGGTCTTGTCTGAAAGATTGAGCACACCGATGGTGCGATCTTCGATCCTGATCGGCACGCTGACGAACGATCGTGTCTTATAGTGTTGACGGTTCTTCTGTCTGGTCCTCGGGTCGTTCTCAAGGTTCTCGACAAGGAGGGGCTCGCCGAGTTCGGCAACTTTACCAGCGATTCCCTCGCCTCGGTGGATTCTAAGCTTTTCCGCTACGCCTTCTACGACGCCTTTTTTCGCTTCGAGAAGCAGGACGTCGGTTTCCTGGTCGAGCAGCATCAGGGACCCCTGCTCCGCCTTAAGCAGTTCAGCGGACTTGTCGAGAATCGTCCGGAGCAGCGTCTCGGTATTCTGAATCGGCACTATGGCCTTCGTAAGTTCAGAAATTACAGCGAACCGGTTAAATTTCTTATAGAGATCATGGTGCAGGCGGTAATTCTCTATAGAGAGAGAGGTCTGCTTGCAGAAAGCGGTAAAGATCTGCTTGTCGCTCTCTTTAAGCACCCGGTCGGCAACGCGCAGTATAGCCTCTAATTTTTTGTTAATCATGATGGGGAAGAAATACAATGCCCCCATGCCGACCAGGAAATCGGCCTTTGGGTCGGTAATCGGCTCTGCTGACAGTACAAACGTCTTGCCACCCAAGAGGTCCTTCACTACAGTATCATGCTCGCTGATGCTCAGGGCCTCCCCCTGCCCACCACCTTTTGACAGATGGTATAAGCTTATGTACCTTCCCCGCTGCCGGTCGTGAACCAGGATGGCGATGCAGTCAATGTCGAGTAACGTGGACAGCTTGTTTATCATGTCTCGATAGAGGACTTCCGGCTGTTCCTCGGCAACGGCACCCCACTTGCCAAAAATGGTCTTCAGGCTTTCGAACTTTTTTCTGAGAGTGACAGTTTCCTGAGTGTTTTTTAAAAGACGGTTTACCGAATCGGATACGAAACGGCATACCTTCCAGGCCTCTTTGGGAGTGGTAAAAGTGAGGGGAGCTTTTATAGAAATTGGTTCGATGCCAAAAGAGTTCAGGAGATCCATGCATTCTCGGAAGTCCTCGTAGGAGGAAAAAGAATCCTGCCCCAGGATCACCGCCTTTTCGTCCATATATTCGACTGGCAGGGCAAAGCTTATGACCTTCGCATAACATTTAAAGACGTTGGGCATGCCCGTCTGAAGCGTACTCATCATGATGGGATGACAGGACGTTTCGCATTGTGACTGAAAATCCGGTGACAGCTCACGGAATTTCTTGCAAACAGAGTACGCTCCCTCCGGGACATATATTGGCTTGCCTGTTTCAGAATAAATGCTCAGTGTAAAACCGAGAGTATCAGAAAGGGTCGCAAAAAGTTCCTGCCACTTCTCGGTCAGGAAGAGGTCTTGCAGATGCTCTCCTGTAATCATGTTCAACATCGTGCCTCCGAGATGCTATGCTCGCTGTCGAAGAGCAATCATTTAATCCCCAAACAGAGAGAATGCAGGAGTGGCCTTTGCAGAGTGTTGCAGTGAAGGAATATCGTTGTTCGCTGAGCGCATAAAGGCAGAGACGAGTATCAAATGAAGACATTAGACGCTCATGTTGACGATGGCATGACAACTGCCCTTCCACACCTACATCATTATAAAACAATGTGTTCGATTTTAATTACGAAGTGGGGAGACGTTCTTATAATAGAAAGTAGCATAAGAAAGATAGGGCGTCAAGGTAAATCCATCTTTGGTATTCAAAAAGTACGATGTGTTAACTTATTGTTATTATAAACAAATTATTTTTTTATGCAACATTTTGCTATAAATTGCTGCACCAAATCCGGTAACCGTCCCGATAATTAACTATCTCTTCGCTCAAATTTCCAGCTCGCGCTGAGCCGAAGCAGTATCTGTGAGCGTCTTCCCGCTCCCGGATATGTACGAGTCCACGATGCCGAGCTTCCACGTATAAACTCTGCCACAGACTTCGCACGACGCTCCCGAAAGAGACTCCCTGCAGGTGGGACAGTAAATGATATAGTGTCGCGAAAGCAGATGTTCGTGCTCATCGAGGTTTATTCGATTTCTGCAGCACTTGAATTCCCGCGATAGATCTGCACCGCACTTGCACCGCCGGTCCCTTGGCCATGGGAGCATCTCTTCAAGTGTATAGATGGCCTGTCCGAGGATGTCCACCAATTCGTCGTGGGTGGCATCTCCGAAGAACGATTCCGTCAGTTTTTCGCGGATATCTATCATCAGCTGGTCTTCTTTGAGGAACCGGAGCGTTTTGCGCAGCCGCTCTTCACCTTTCCCGATCCTCGAGAGGGCGCGCAGGTTTTTATTCATCTTGTAATGTTCCTGAAAATAAATCAGCATCCAGATCTGGGTCATGTCGTAAAAAAATTCGAGCACGGGATAGTAACTATATCTATCCTTGATGCCTTTTTCCACATCTCCGCGCTTATCCGGAATCCGTGGGAACACGGCGACCAGCAGCCCTTCTTCAAAATCCTCATAAAAAAAGGGGGTTCCGGAAAAGTGGCGGCATCCGCAGTACGTGCACTCGATGACATTGAATTCCCACTTGAGCAGTGCACTCCTGGCCTGCGGTGCTCTCGAGACATCCACCCAGGTGATTACCTTGGCTTGAAATTCCCGGTCGCAGTTCCCACACTGGAAGGTTTCGACACTATACGCTTCCGCCTGATTATTGAGCAAGTTTACCATTTAAGAAATATTATACTGTATTTTTCGAAAACTTACTTTGAAAATCATATCCCCTTTATGGTAATATACCGTCCGTTAAAAAGAGAAAGCAAGAAAAAAAACCTTTTTGCATCGAATAAGGGGGGCTGAATGCCGGCAAAAGACGACATGATTCTAACAACAGCTCTGCACGCCGAGGTCGAGAATAGGTTCCTCACGTATGCGCTGTCGACCATCGTTTCCCGCTCTCTTCCGGACGTTCGGGACGGGCTCAAGCCAGTGCACCGACGCATCCTTTATGCCATGTGGGAGATGGGGCTCGGGCCTACAGCCAAGTTCAAGAAGAGCGCCGCGGTAGTAGGTGAGGTCCTCGGAAAATTTCACCCCCACGGCGATCAGGCGGCATACGACGCCATGGTCAGAATGGCGCAGGAATTTTCTCTCCGCTATCCGCTGATCGAGGGGTCGGGCAATTTCGGCAGCCTGGACGGCGATCCGGCAGCGGCCATGCGATACACTGAGGCTCGGCTTTCGAAGATAGCCGAGGAGCTCCTTATCGAGATCGACAAGGAAACCGTGAGCTATAGGCCGAATTACGACAATTCGCTCAAGGAACCTGCTGTACTTCCCGCTCGTTTCCCCCAACTCCTGGTTAATGGGACCTCCGGTATTGCCGTTGGCATGAGTTGCTCCTTTCCCCCACACCACCTCGGCGAGGTGGTCGACGGCCTTATTGCCATGATTGATAATTCCAATATCGAGATAAAAGATCTCCTCAAGTTCGTCAAGGGTCCGGACTTCCCCACAGGCGGCCAGATTCTAAACTCGAAAAAGGAGTTGAAGGAGATCTACCAGTCGGGGAACGGCAGCATCAGGATTCGCGGTGAATACACCATGGAAGATCTGCCTCGCGGCAAGAAGGCTGCTGTTATCACGTCGATCCCTTACCTTGTGAACAAGGCCAAGCTGCTGGAAAAGATCATCGGCCTGATGGAAGAACGCAAGCTTCCGCAGGTATCGGCTGTCCGTGACGAATCCACGGACGAAGTGCGAATCGTGCTCGAACTGAGGGCAGAGGCCAACCCCGAGATGGTGATGGCCTATGTGTTCAAGCATACTGATCTTGAATCCACGTTTATCGTGAACTTTACGGCGCTCAAACCGAACATGGAGCCCGAGCGGCTGTCACTTAAGGAGTTGATGCAGTATTTCCTCGATTTCCGTCTGGAGATCACAACCAAGCGTTTGAACTACGACCTGAGGATACTCAAAGCCAGGCTGCACATCCTGAAGGCCTTCGAAGTGCTTTACAACGATCTTGATACGGCAATCAAGATCATCAGAAAGGCAAAGACGCGCGAGGATGCTGCTGAAAAACTTAAAAAACACTTCAAACTGGACGACGACCAGGTGCGGGCGATTCTCGAGATGCAGATTTATAGGCTCGTGGGCCTTGAAATCGAGCGTATCCTCAAGGAAAAGGTAGAGAAGACCAGGCAGAAGAAGGACATCGAGGCAATTCTCGCGAGCCAGAAAAGGATCTGGAGCCTGATCAAGTCTGAGTTGCTTGAGATCAAGGACAAGTACGGAGACAAGCGCAAGTCTGTTATTAAGGCAGCAGAAGAAATAGAGTTTTCTCAGGAGGACTTCATCGTGCACGAGGACGTTAGCGTGATCCTCACGAAGATGGGATGGATCAGGCGCGTGAAGACCGTGGGCGAGAATCTCCGGTTCAAGGAAGGCGATGAGCTCCTCGCCCTGCTACCTGCAAATACCAAGGACAACATCGGCGTTTTCTCATCGGCAGGCAAGGTTTATGTCGTGAAGGCCTACGATCTGCCGTCGGGCTCGGGCTTCGGCGAGCCGGTTCAGCACTTGTTCAAGTTTGGAGACGGCGAACGGCCGATCGCCGCGATGAACATCACATCTGCTTTGGCCGGGGTAGATTCGGTTGTTGTCGCTCAGGGCGGGCAGGAAGAGCTCTCTCTCTCCCCCCGTGAAGTAACAGCGCTGACGGTCTCTGCCAAAGGAGTAGGATTTAAATTCGACCTGGCGCAGTTCAATGCCGTGACCACACGTGCCGGGAAAAAATTTGCGGGAGTTAAGCCTGGTGACAACATATTGGGTGTGGACGTACTTGCCCTGCCGAATGTCCTGTTTCTCACGACCGAGGGTAAGGCCGTCGTGGTTGCGGCAAAGGATATCCCGATTCTCACCGGAGCTGGTAAAGGCGTGAAGCTTGTGAACGTAAAGAACGGCCAGGTCGCGCTCTTCCGGGCAGTGCGTAAGAACGAGCAGGTGAAGGTGGTGGACGAAAAAAACAGAGAAAAAGTGATTGACTTGAAAGAGTACGGCGTGATGACCCGTGGCGCTGTTGGCCTTAAGGCGGTAAAAGCGGTAAGGTTTGTATAATCAGCGGGAAGCTGGCATGGGTGTAGCTACAGAGGCTTATTGGCCATGAGCCTGAAACGGATTCCCGGTTTAGACCTGTTCCTTCTTCTCCGGCAATCCAAGGATTTTTCTGATCTCATCCCCTTCTATTGTTTCTTTCTCCAGAAGTGCAACGGCTAGAGTTTTGAGCCTGTCCTGATTGGCCGTAAGCATCTCGCGGACTTTTTTATAAGCGTCGTCCACAAGACGCTTCACTTCTTGGTCGATCTGGCGCGCCGTATCTTCACTATACTCCTTTGACCCAGGGGGCAGGCCGATATCGAGGAACATGGGCCGCCGCTCCTTCTCGAATGTGAGCGGACCGAACTTCTCGGTCATGCCGTATTCTTTGACCATCCCGCGCGCAATGTCGGCGGCTCGCTGGAGATCGTTCTGCGCGCCCGTCGAGACTTCGTTGAAGATGATCTCTTCCGCCACGCGACCACCAAGCATCACACAAAGCTTGTCTTGAAGCTCAGTCTTGGTCATAAGATAGCGGTCCTCGGTCGGAAGCTGGAGCGTGTATCCCAAAGCCGCAATTCCGCGTTGGACAATGGAGACCCGGTGAACCGGGTCAGTCGTGGGAAGGAGCTCGGCCATAAGTGTGTGACCGCATTCGTGGTAGGCCACGATCTCCTTCTCCTTCTTGTTCATGACCCGCCGCTTCTTCTCAAGGCCTGCCACGATCCGGTCGATTGATGCCTCGAAGTCCGTCATGTCCACTTCGGTCTTGTTCTTGCGCGCCGCGAGGAGTGCGGCCTCGTTCACTATGTTCGCGAGGTCAGCGCCAACAAAGCCCGGCGTGCGCGCTGCAAGCACCGAGATGTCGACATCCTTTGAAAGCTTGACACCCCGTACATGGATCTTCAGAATGTCCTCACGATCCTTGATGTTCGGCCGGTCGACAAGCACATGCCTGTCGAAGCGTCCCGGCCGGAGGAGCGCCGGGTCGAGTATCTCGGGCCTGTTGGTCGCAGCCATGATGATGACCCCCTTCCGCGGGTCAAAGCCGTCCATCTCGGCGAGGAGCTGGTTCAGCGTCTGCTCGCGCTCCTCATGAGCGCCCGCGATGCCCACGCCGCGAGCGCGGCCTATGGCGTCGAGCTCGTCGATAAATATAATGCACGGCGCCTTTTGTACGGCTTGCTGGAACAAGTCTCGTACACGAGAGGCACCCACGCCCACAAACATCTCGACGAATTCTGAGCCGCTCATGGAGAAGAATGGAACCTTGGCCTCGCCTGCCACGGCCTTTGCAAGGAGCGTTTTCCCCGTCCCCGGCGGCCCCACAAGTAAAACCCCTTTGGGGATGCGGCCACCGAGCTTGGTGAACTTGTCAGGACGGCGAAGGAACTCTATTACCTCCATGAGCTCGTCCTTAGCCTCGTCCACGCCGGCTACATCGTTGAACGTCACTTTCACATCGCTCTCGCCATAGATCTTTGCACGCGACTTCCCGAAGCTCATGAACGTTTCTCCAGCGCCGCCCGCTCCCATCCTCCGGAAAACAAAGCTCCAGATGACCATAAGGATAACAAGGGGAAGAATCCAGGTGAGCAGGAAGTCTTTCACCCAATTGGTTGTAGTCTCGCCCCGGAACGTAATGCCAGATGCCATGAGATCTTTGATCAGATCGGGGTCATCGACCCCTGACCGCACGACCGTAAATGGCTTTTCTTTCTCGCCCGCTGCCTTCGGGACGAGCACGCCGGTGATTCGGTCAGTCGTGATCACGAGATCCTTGATCCGCTTCTCCGTAACGAGCGATTTGAATTCGCTGTACGGGACGGTCTCTGTCTGCGGCTCCGAGAACAGACGGAACAAGCTGATGAAGGCTAGAAATATCAGTAGATAGAACAGTAATTGTGATCCTTTTTTCATGGAAGACCTCGCCAGAAGATCGAGAAAAAAGCTGAGAAGATTGGAGGGTTCATTCCTGCCAGCTTCTCAATATTATATGCTCGCTCTGGATTTTTTCGCAAGGTGCTCCCTGAGCGCGTCAACAGCGCTGCGACTCAGAACCCTTTTGACACACCGACGCCGAAAAAGAACTGCGGGCCGTATGAAGGCTCCCACAGATGGAGCTCCTTGGGAACCACAACCGGATACTGGTACTCGATCTCGCCGAGCGGAAGTACCTTACGGCCCCCCATTTCAGCAAGAACAGTGATCCGCCTCCCGGGGTAATATACGGCGGCATCAAGAAACCGATCCGTTGTGATGATGAAACGCCCTTCCGTGTCATCCGTATCATGGGGCCGCCCCTGCCGATCCATGGGCTTCTGGAGCACTTCGATGGACGTGCCTTCCTTTGTGTTCCTGGTCTCTATAATGACCCCGGCAAGCATGACCCATCTGCCCTTGTACATATCGGGATCCTTCTGCAACTCCCGGAACGTAATGCCCCGGTCCACCCTTCCGAGCATCTCCTTCGAGAATGGTGGCGCGCAGCCGGCCAAACCGATGACTGCAACAAGAAGCTGCATCACTATTCTTACATACCTATTCGCGTGCATACTGTGCCACTTTCAGCTTCACGCGGGCGTTGAATCAGAATTCATTCTCCAATGAGGTGCCGGTACTCCGGTCATAAAGCGGATCTATCCACCGGGGTGTCTGCGCTGATTCACGCACCCGCGGCCAGAGTTTAAGTTCTTTCGAGAGGATGATCGGATAGTCGTATTGCCTGTCACCAAGCGCCGGGCTACGTGTACCCTGCACTTCCCCGGCAACGGTAATGTCCCGTCCCGGGGAATACACAAACGCATCGAGATAGCCGGGGTAGAAAACGAGGAATTGGCCGCCTGTTTTCTTCGTACGTTGCGGTTTTCCCCAGTAATCGAGTTTTTGCTGGCGGACTTCGATTAACGTGCCCTGCTTGACCGCCGTTGTCTGCGTGATGATGCCGCCCAGTATCATGAGCTTGCCTTTATATGCATCGGGATCGTCCAGGAGTCGGTCGAATGAAATTGTTTTATCTGCCTGCCTGGCCAGGTTCGATGAGATGGCATAGGTGCATCCCTGGAGTATGAGGGCAATCCCTATCACATAAGCAATCTTCTTCATAAGATGACAGACCTCCGGGAATGAGAGGAGAACGTGAAGGGATATACCCCTTCGACGGCGGTTACGACTTTATCCGATCTTCCGATTCCTGCTCTATTTTTTTTCGGACGCTGTCCGGGACATCCATCCCCTTGAGGTCGAATCCGCCTAGTTCCTTGGCAAGCAGGTTTATTTTCTCACTGTTCTGGAGATGCTTGTTGATGATGATCCTTCGGCTTTCCATCACCCTGCATGAGCCGCCCTTCGATGCTTTCAAATCATCGTACGATACCTTGATTGAGAGGGCCTTTGCGATTTTTTCAAGATCAGCGAGCGTAACTTTCATAACAATATATCTTACACTTCAAGTATAGCAGATTGAGGGATTGGGAGCAGCCGTCAGGCATCCTGAGCTTTCAGGTCGGGTCGTCCCGACCTTGCGGGTAAAGCCGGAAGATGTTCATATGTTTATGCTTCTTCTTTATGGATCTCCATAATGCTCACGACGTTGATGCTCGCATCCTTGAGCGCCTTCTGAACATCCGAGAGCTTTGCGTCCTGAACTTTGAGAATAAAATTCGTTTTCGTAGCCATGACCGTGCCTCCTGATAAGAAATATTCAGACTGGCTGAACAATAAATGTAAATTATCACAAACGCCGTGCTCAAGTCAACCCAGAAAACAGCGGGAATTGACCGCGGCGCCTCATTCATTCCGGACGGCATTATTCAAAACATGCCGTTTTCAACGGCTAAATTTATTAAAATTTTTCTTGCTATTTTATTTTAGACTGTATATACTTTTATTCATAAAAGCGCAACTAATCTGCCTCTGGCAATTAGAATTTTTAATTTATTTTTTTAAGGAGGGTACCTTATGGCAAAAGCCATGACGAAGTCTCAGATTGCGGATTTCATCGCGAAGAAAGCAGACATCAAGAAAAAACTAGCGGTTCAGATTCTCGAGGACATGGCATCGCTCGCTTACAAGGAAGCAAAAAACTCTTTCACGCTCCCGGGACTCGGGAAGCTTGTGCTCGTGCAGCGCAAGGCTCGTATGGGCCGGAATCCGCAAACCGGCGAAGCCATCAAGATTCCCGCAAAGAAAGTCGTGAAGTTCCGCGTTGCAAAGGCCGCAAAAGAGGCTATTCTCGGCAAAAAATAGTTATCCTCGGCGAACACACATCAATTACTTGAAAGGCATTCCGGCAGACCGGGATGCCTTTTGTGTCTCTATCTATGGAATTGCTCCTCATCATACTGTATCTTTTCGCTCTGTACCGTCCGCGTCTTATACTGCCAGCGCTCGCAGCGCACGCCGTTCACCTCGTGTCGTCAGCGATGCAGTACGGACGGATACCCCTCATTGGCATGCACGACACGCTTGGCTTCCTCGCCTTCTGCATCGGCATTGTCTACGTGATCTCAGGATGGAAGAGGAAGCGCGACCTGTTTTCATATGTAACGATACCTGTCCTCCTGCTGCTCCTCGCCGGCTCTATCGCATCGCCGGAGATCCCCGGCGCGCTGCCTCCGGTGCTTAGGACCATCTGGTTCGAGCTCCATGTGATCCTGTCATTTATATCCTATGCACTGTTTGCGATAGGCTCAGTCTTCGGCATTCTTTCGTTCTGCAGGAAAGAAGAGCGCGCGGAAATCAATCAGTACCGGAGCTTGCTCTTCGGTTACGTTTTGTTTTCAATTGCCGTGATTTTCGGCGGCATATGGGCTTATCTCGCATGGGGCACCTACTGGCTCTGGACACCGAAGGAGCTCTGGACTACCATCATCTGGATCTTTTACAGCCTCTATCTCCACGCACGGCTCGTTCGTGGTTGGACAGGTCCGAAGGTCATCTGGATGGGTATCATCGGATTTGTGATCGTGATGTTCACCTACGCAGGTGTGGGGCGTTTGATGAAGAGTTCGCATGAGTTTTAAATTTTAAACGCAAGCGGTAAGGGCTGAGAGCGCGATAATGACATTCGGGAAGAAGTATGGGCATCACCATAAGCCCCTGCTCCCTGCCCTATCCTGTCGTCGAAATGAAAAACTTTTTTCTCTCCCTCAAGACAACAGTCTGGACGCTCTTCGGCCTGGTCTGCCTCTTCTTCATCGGCTCCTATCAAATGCCGATGCACAGGGAAATCTTCTCTCAAATGAATGAAGGCCCCCTCATTCACTGGGCAGAAGGTACTGCGGCGAAGAATGTCTGGCAGACATGGTGGTTCTTTTCAGCCATCGCAGGACTCGTCCTTCTAACGATAAACACCATCGTCTGCAGTCTGCAGACTATCAAGGCGAAATGGTCGCACAGTGATTTCCTTCTTCGCACCTCACCCCAGGTCACCCATATCGGCTTCCTGTTCATCATGATCGGGCACCTGCTCGGGGCTGGCTGGGGCTACAAGCTCTCAGGCATGATGTCTGAGGATTCGTTCGTGCGCCTGCCGGAGAACAGAGGATTATATCTCCAGAGAATTTTCGTTCAGACGGACACTGCAGGCTTTATGCAGGACTGGTCCGCTGAGGCATCTCTGTATGAGAACAATGATCTTGTGAAGAGTGGAACGCTAGGACCGAACAAGCCGCTGTTTTATAAAGGAACCGGAATTTATGTCAAAAGCTTGAGTTTCGAAACAGGCCCTGTTGCGCTCCTGCTCATAGCCAAAGACCCCGGCGCTGTCTGGGCTCTGGCGGGCGGGATCCTGTTTATGCTGGGATCGGTCACGCTGCTGGTGCTGAAATGGAATAATGCTTAGATGAACCTGGAGGCAAGGAAACAATCATTTCTCACGAGACGCGGAGGGCACGAAGGAACGATTTTAATGTAATTAGTCTAAGCCGCCTGAACTCTTTGCGGCCCTTGTGGATCCATACCGATTAGGTTTCTTATGAAAAAAAGTGTTCTCGTAGCCATGAGTGGCGGAGTAGACAGCTCCGTTACCGCTGCGCTCCTGCTGCAGCAGGGGCTGGCGGTCGAAGGCGTGACCATGAAGTTGGCCGCTGGTTTGTGCTGTGATATCGTTTCCGCGCAAGCTGTCAGTCGCCATCTCGGCATCCCGCATCGCATCATCGACGCCCAGGCAGAATTCTCTCGCGACATAATTCAGGATTTTATTGCCGAATACCGGCATGGCCGCACACCGAATCCCTGTATCCGTTGCAACGACCTGGTCAAGTTTCAGCTGCTCCTCGAGTATGCCCGCTCAAACGGTTTTGACAATCTTGCCACGGGCCACTACGCCCGCATTGAACGGGACCAAGCGACATCCCGGTATCTTCTTAAAAAGGGTATTGACGCCGGCAAGGACCAAAGCTACTTCCTTTACCGCCTGACGCAGGAGCAGATGAAGAGTCTTCTGTTCCCTCTCGGTGAAAAGCTCAAGGTAGATGTACGAAAGCTTGCAGGAAATCTTTTCCTGCCGGCAGCCGAACGGCCCGAGAGCCAGGAGATATGCTTTGTACCGGGCGGAAATTATCGTTCGTTCTTGAAGGAGCACGCGCCGGAGACGCTTCGTCCAGGCGATGTGGTCATGACCGACGGCAGGGTCGTGGGCAGGCACGACGGCATCGCTTTCTTCACAGTTGGGCAGCGAAGAAAGCTCGGCGTCTCGGCGGGCGAGCGGCTTTATGTCGTCAGGATCGAACCGATGACGAGAAAAGTCGTGTTGGGGCAACTATCCGAACTCCAGACCAAAGAGATGACCGTGTCGAGCTCCAATTTCATATCCGTCGATGAACTCCTCTCTCCCATGAATGTCACCGTAAAGATACGCTACCGCTCGCCCTTCATCCCTGCCGTAATAGAACCTGAAGGTGATGGTCGCATCCGGGTCGTCTTCGACTCGGCGGCTTCAGGCGTCTGTCCCGGCCAGGCCGCGGTGTTTTACGACGGAGATGTTGTTATCGGGGGAGGCACTATAGAACCGTCGTAAGGAATGAGCACCGCGGTGGCCAAGACCGATGTAGTGCGCTGAATCGACGACCCATCGCTTATCGGCCCTTTGAAGGATCCTGCAAAAATCAGGGGCGTGAAGACGGCAAAGGACGGCTTTCAGGAGGATTGAAATCATCCGCCCTTTTTGTGTCTCGCGGAGACGGGTCCGGCACCCACACCAAGGAGCTTTCCCTATGGAAGAAGGCGGGTATTGAACCCGTGAGTCAGAAATGGTATCTTGAGGTCGGCCAGAGCATGGGAGAAGACCTGGCGCGAGGATGACTAGAAACATGCCTAAGCGCTCACGGACCAAGGGACCTTGCTCGCCAGGAGGGACAAGGACAAACTCTATATGGTCTTTGTCCTGGATAGTGACCCTTTAACCAGTATGGAATCATGGCTGTGAACCCAGGCAAAGATAAAAACCGTGAATACAAAAAAGGCCGTGAAGTTCGTGAATTGAATCATTTCCGAGCAAGGTCAGGACGCGATCGCCTCGTTCAAAGATGAAAATATTAACCGGCTGTTTACCGACCGCGAAACAGGAATGTATAATTAAGATGATTTTTGGTCATTAGCAAGCGCAACCGACAAAGACTCAGGAGTCTTTTTTGTATCACTCAGGACTACTTGGTCGCTTCGCTCCTCGCAATGACAATTTTGTTAAACTCGTTTCTCTTGATTCTTTCATCAGATTATGGACCCACTTATAAACGGCTTGACAAAAGCATTCTCCCTTATCCTTCATCTCAACCCTGAGCTTTTAGGCATCATCTTTCTTTCTCTCAAGGTCTCCGGTCTGGCCCTGATTATGGCAACGCTTCTCGGGCTTCCGATGGGAGCCGTACTTGGCCTGTTACGCTTTCCGGGCCGATCGGCAGTTGTAAGTGTGATGAATACCTTAATGGGCCTGCCTCCCGTAGTAGTCGGACTCTTCGTTTATCTTCTCTTGTCTCGCAAAGGTCCGCTGGGGTTTATGGGGCTCCTGTATAGCCCATCCGCCATGATCCTAGCCCAGACGATCCTGGCCTTGCCGATCGTGGCATCGCTCGGCCACTCGGCCATAGCCAATATCGATCCGATCATCAGGCAGGCAGCGACCACATTGGGCGCCACACCCGGCCAAGTGACCCTTATGATAATCAGGGAAGCGAGATATGGAATTATGTCCGCCGTCATCGCCGCATTCGGGAGGGTCATGGCAGAAGTCGGAGCTATCCTCATCGTGGGTGGGAATATCGCCGGTTATACCCGTGTCATGACCACCACCATCGCGCTTGAGACAGACAAGGGAAATTTCGAACTAGCCCTTGCCCTGGGCATCATCCTTCTGTCGATATCATTTGTCATAAATACGATGCTCCATGGTATTCAAAAAAAGGGGGCTGCTATTACAGCATGAAGCTGACAGTTTCACATATCATGAAAGCGTATCAGGGGAGAACCATCCTGAGAGACTGCTCCTTCTCTTTTGACAAGGACATTGTATACGTCTTAATGGGAACAAACGGTAGCGGTAAATCCACGTTCCTCAGAATCTGCGCGCTGCTTGAAAAGCAAGACAGCGGGGCGATCGCGTACGCGGTGGGTGATGCCCTGCTCCAGCAGGATATGGGACTTAGGCGTCGGATAACCCTGGTCCTTCCACGCATCGGTGTCTTCAATACGACGGTCTTCAAAAATGTGGCATATGGTCTTAAAATCCGCGACGTAGAGCGGAAGGAAGTGGAAGAAAGAGTGATGAGAACCATTGCTTTCGTGGGACTGGAGAAAAGAAGAGATCAGAACGCCCTTACCCTTTCGAGCGGCGAGACACAGCGGCTCGGCATCGCCCGGGCCCTGGTCCTCGAGCCTGAGATCCTTTTCCTCGACGAGCCCACCGCGTCTGTGGATCAGGAAAATACCGAAATCATTGAGTCCATCATCGGAGCAATGAAGAAGGACAGTCGCACCACCGTAATCATGACAACCCACGATCGCGAGCAGGCTGAGCGGCTCGCCGACCGCTTGCTGGTCATGAGACACGGTAGAATTGAGGACATGCCATTGACGTGAAGTATGCAGTGCGCCCTTTTACTGGTTGCGGTTTTTTAACGGATTGTGTAAGATTCAGACAACCATGGTCGTGTATATCCTAAAAAGGGTCTTTCTCTTTATTCCCACGCTCCTTGGTATTACTCTTATCACTTTCATGCTCATGCAGTCCCTACCTGGAGATCCGGTATTAGCAATGGTTGGCGAGCGCTCAACACCGGAGACTATAGCGCGTATCCGCGCTGAACTCGGTCAAAATCGTCCTCTCCCTCTGCAGTATTTGGGTTATCTAAAATTGCTCTCACAGTTCGAACTTGGCCGCTCAATTCACACAAACAGGAAGATTTCCGATGACCTGTTGCAAAAATTTCCGAACACGCTCAAGCTTGCGCTCGCGGCGTTGCTGTTTGCCTCAATAGTCGGCATCAGCATGGGTGTCTTCGCAGCAGTGAACCGCGGAACCGCGTGGGATCGCTTGATCACGCTTCTTTCCGTCGGTGGGATATCGATTCCTGTTTTCTGGCTGGGGCTTGCGCTTATGCTCCTGTTCGCCCTCCATCTGCAATGGCTTCCTCCATCGGGTATGGGTAATGGCAGCCCTCTGTATATAATTCTGCCGGCAATGACGCTCGGTACATTCTCGCTTTCATACATTGCCAGAGTTACCCGCTCCTCAATGCTTGAATCGCTATCACAGCCCTTTATAGCAGCGGCGAGGGCCAAAGGACTGTCGGAGGCAGAGGTGGTGCTCAAGCATGCTCTCAAGAACTCGCTTATCCCGATAGTGACGCTCATTGGATTGGATTTGGGCTCCTACTTGAACGGCGCAGTTTTGACCGAGACCATCTTCGGTTGGGATGGACTTGGACGTTACGCTCTCACCGGAATTCTGGGGCGGGATTATCCGGTTATTATGGGCGTGGTGCTCTTTGGAGCAGTCATCTTTGTGACCATTAATTTGCTCGTGGACATCTCATATCACTTCCTTGATCCGAGAGTAAGAATAAAAGAAACGAAGTAGATTATGTTAAACGACATCAAGCTAAAAAACCTTACGAAAAATCTACCAGTATTGACGGCATCGATTGTGATCGTTTTGCTCGTTCTTATGGCTTTGGTCGGTCCTGTTCTTGTGAGGTACGATCCTGATACTGCGGACCTGAATAGCTTGAAGCAACCTCCGAGTAAGGCACACCTGCTTGGCACAGACAGCATTGGTCGCGACATCCTTTCTCGTCTAGTTTATGGCTCACGTATATCCCTTTCCGTCGGGATAATCGCTTCCTTTCTCTCGCTTGCAATCGGCATTTTCTTCGGTTTGACCGCAGGCTACTTTGGCGGCAAAACGGAAGCTGTTCTTTCGCAGTTCTTCGATATCTTTCTCGCTTTTCCAAGCCTGCTGCTCGCTATCGGGATCAGCGCGGTTATGCCTCCCGGACTTGCGTCGGCGATGCTCGCCATTACGCTCGTGGGCTGGGCGGGATTCGCCCGTCTCGTGCGCGGCATCACGCTTTCGCTCAGGGAACAGACTTATATTGAAGCATCACGGGCACTCGGCGCTACGCCGGCTAGAATTCTGTATAGGCACATTCTGCCGAATGCGCTTCCGCTCATCCTAGTTGCCGGCAGCCTGCGCGTGGGTGGGTTCATACTGCTCGAAGCGGCGTTGTCCTTTCTCGGCCTTGGTGTGCAACCACCCACTCCCACCTGGGGCTCGATGATCAGCTTGAACCGCGCTTACATTAACTCGGCTCCTTGGATGGTGATCTTCCCGGGCCTTGCCATCAGTATAACCGTGATAAGCTTTAACATCATCGGCGACTATTTGCGAGATAAGCTCGATCCAAGGATGCAAATATAACGATCTTGATTTGAAGAGTACAAGCCAGGATAACAGGTTTACCAAGATTAATGCTTTTATTCAGTCAAAAAAATTTTCATGTTTTATATAGGTCAGGACCGCTATGAACAGCGGACGCATCCGCGCAAAAAAGTCTCTTGGACAGAATTTTCTCAAGGACATGCACTATCTGCACAAGATTGCGGACGCGGCGCGGATCGGCCCTGAGGACCAAGTGCTAGAGGTCGGGCCAGGTCTCGGCCACCTTACGCGCGTGTTGGCCGCACGGGCGAAGAAGGTGCTTGCTCTCGAGCTCGATGAGAGGCTCATTCCACAGTTGCAGGGGGATTTCAGCATGCTGCACAATGTTGAGATCGTTCAGGCGGACGCTGTTAAATATCCGTATGAATCACTATCGCCCCGGTGGAAAGTTGTAGCAAACCTTCCATATTATATTTCCACGCCGATAATTCAAAGGCTCATTGCCTGCAGGGATAAATTTACGACGCTTACGCTCATGCTCCAGCAAGAAGTTGCGGAGCGAATTGCCTCTCCGCCGGGCAGCAAGGCATATGGCTATCTCTCCGTTCTTGTCCAGCTGTATGCCGAGCCGAGGATCGAGTTCATGGTACCGCCAGGCGCGTTCACGCCGGTGCCTGAGGTAGATTCCGCTGTCATAACCCTCACGATTCGTGACCATCCGGCAGTTGCTGTGGATGAAGTTTTTTTTGTCCGCCTGATAAAGGCTGCGTTTTCTCAGCGCCGTAAGACGCTCAGAAATGCCCTGAAACAGCTTGACGCGCCGTCGGCTAAATTAGAAACAGCCCTGAGCAAGACGGGAATTGACCTCAGCCGTCGCGCCGAAACACTGACCGTCCAGGAATTCGGACTGTTGGCCGACTTTTTAATTTCCTGAGTCAGCGTCCGGAAAACAAAAGAGGTGTTAGCGCAGATTGCATGGAGCACGCGGGGCAATCAGGATGGCTTCATCCCTTCGATGGGATATAGTACTGGAGCAAATGGTCACTTCGCACCGAGGTACGCCAGTCGAATGAGCCGGGGCCCGCATATGCTGAGGGTTTCTCAAAAGCCATTTCATCTTGACAATCATCTGCCGTATCATATAGAATCACACATTGTATTTGGTACTTGCCGATATGCAGGATACAATCATTAAAATTTTTGAAGAAAGCGCCCAGGTAAAAATCAAATTCGCGCGGGAGAATGCGGAGAAGATCTTCGAGGTTGTTCAGCTCATCGCGCAAACATTCCGCAATGGGAAAAAAGTGCTTATCTTCGGCAACGGAGGAAGCGCCATGGACGCCTCGCACATTGCAGCCGAGTTCGTCAACCGCTTTCTCATGGAGCGGCCGCCGCTTCCAGCCATCGCCCTTAACACCGATGTCGCTGTGCTCACGAGCATAAGCAATGACTACGATTATTCACAGGTCTTTTCAAAGCAGCTCACCGCTCTTGGTCATGAAGGCGATGTAGTGATCGGTATCAGCACGAGCGGCAACTCTTTGAACGTGATCAAGGCTATTGAAGTAGCGAAGAAGAACGGCATGAAGACCGTGGTGCTGACCGGCGGCACGGGTGGCAAACTCGCGAACATGGCTGACTTTACGTTGACCGTTCCGACCAAGCATACGCCGCGCATCCAGGAAACTCATATCACGCTCGGCCACACAATCTGCCAGATGGTTGACGAGGAGCTGTTCGGCCATTCTCGGTAGCTAGACCGCATGAAAGAGATCGATCCCTCTAAAATAAGAACCTATTCGGTCAAAGGACGCACCAGCAAGGTCCAGCTTGGCGATTTTGCCAAACCGCATCGAAAGGGAGGAAGCTTCTACGATTTTTTCTCGTCTCTGCCGAACATCCTTGCAGCAAAAAATCTGAGGGAAGTCGCCGCGGCAGTGGTCCAGTCACGGAAGGACAAACGGCCTGTGATGCTCGGAATGGGAGCCCATTCCATCAAGGTCGGTCTCAATCCCGTGATCATCGATCTCATGGAACGCGGGATCGTCACGAGCCTCGCGCTCAACGGCGCCGGGATCATCCACGACTTCGAGCTTGCCTTCATTGGTCAAACGTCAGAGGATGTAGACCGCGAGATCCTCTCGGGCGCTTTCGGCATGGCCGAGGAGACGGGCAGCATGATCAATCAAGCGATAGGGTCTGCAGCCAAGAATGAAGGAATCGGCACTGCAGTGGGAAGGATGATACTGGAGGGGAATTTCCCATATAAGAACACAAGCCTGCTCGCAGCAGGGTCACGTCTGGGTGTACCGGTCACGGTCCATGTAGCAATCGGTACAGATATCATCCACATGCATCCTTCATTCGATGGCAAGGCAACAGGAGAAGCAGCGCACCGGGACTTTCTCACATTCTGTTCTCTTGTATCCGAATTGGAAGGAGGAGTGTACATCAACCTCGGTTCTGCCGTGCTCCTGCCGGAAATTTTCCTCAAAGCAGTGACCCTCTGCAGGAATCTCGGCAACCCCCTACAGCGCTTCACAACGGTTAACATGGACTTTGTCCAGCACTACCGGCCGAACACAAACGTCGTGCGCCGTCCCACCCAAGGGGGCGGCCAGGGGTATGCGATCACGGGCCATCATGAGATCATGTTCCCCTTGCTTGCTGCAGCGATCACCGAATTATCAGGCAAGTAATCTATTTTGTCTCTTTGTCTAGCAAGCTCGTAACCAGACACTTTTCCCTTACTCATTTTCATTCATTCCGATTCCAATCTTTTCTCGGTCCATCAATTCATATGCCTCAGAAAATCAATCAATTTTTATATGCATGGAAAGATAATTGCTTTTTTTAGGAGGATTTCTGAAGCATTACACAAAATGCTCCCACTGTCCGAAAAACGTCAATGATAAAAACATCATGATTTCAGGTGATTGCGATACTTACAGTGTATGAAGTGACGGAAAACAGACATGTCAAAGATTTTTTCTCATCCATCGAAATTTATAATATATTGATTATTTTAATAAAATAATATGGCAGCTATTTTGCATTAAATATATTAAAATCTCATCTAAGCACAAAGTACAAAGCAACCAACTCTAGTCATGAGCACATATGCCTTCTTAGCCCATTGCCTCTTGTTATAAATTTAGCGGCAGTGGCTTCTTATTACCCCCCCGACGCCTGCGCGTCTCATGCCTGCATCTTGGGCTTTGAGACGCACAGGCGCCCCCCTTTAAAATCAAGCCATTTGACATGGCAAAGAATTTTGAATCTCAAAATACTCTTTTTTCCGAAAGCACATCTCCTTTTACACCGACGATGGTCTCGGTAAGGGGGATATTTTCCCCCGATCGTGTGATCGCCTCTTTGAGCACAGCAGTCATGCCGCCGCAACATGGGACTTCCATCCGGAGACAAGTCACATTTTTGACCGGGATGGTGCTGAAAATCTCGGTGAACTTCGTGAGATACTGCATTGCATCATCAAGCTTAGGACAGCCGATCAGGACTTTCTTGCCAGGCAAGAACTTCTCGTGGAAGCCGGGTGTGGCGAAGGCCGTGCAGTCGGCGGCGACAAGCAGGTCGGCATCTTGCAGAAACGGTGCTGCGGTGCCGACGAGTTTGATCTGGATCGGCCATTGCGTGAGTCGGACATCCTTGTCGTTTGCCGATGGCGCTGCTTTTATGGACGAGCAGGATGGACAGTCAACAGTAAGCTTTGTCTTCATTTCATACCTCCTTGTTTTTATTTTTGTGATCTCATCATATTAGAGTAGGCATGCCGTTTCTATGATGTGCGTCATACCTGCCCACCTGGCTCATCTAACGCATGGATCCGTAAAAAAATACCACTCGGCCGTTCTCCTGATCATGGCGATAAATGTTCAAAATCGCATGGAACCATGTTTTGATAGTTCACGGCGTGGATCAGGCTACCGAAGAACTTCGTAATAAATTCTGAAAAGGCGAACTGAATGTCTTACTATTCAGATTGGTGTCGTCAGAAGGCTCAATGATTGCCTATTGAAATGGGAGGCTTTCGGAGGTGTTCAGAAAAACGGAACCGCTGCACTACTGCAGAGAAATCGTCGCTCAGGATCATTAGAAAATACATCTGCTGACCGCGCCTTATTAGAATCTATGGTATGATGAGAGAAATTATATTCCTCCCTATATTTTAATGAACGCCGATTACTTATCGTCGCGATGCAGCAGCTTTTTGTGCTATCATTATTTTATTACGCTTTGAAAACCATGAAACTGATGTGATGCTGGTATGAAACGCACAGAAATTGCAACTACACTTTTCCTCCTCATGATCTTCTTTGCAATGCACTCTTTCCATACGGAGGCACAAGACATGGATACGCTCAAACTATCAAGCCCTGCGTTCAAACACAACGAGTCTATACCTTCAAAGTATACCTGTGATGGTGCGGATGTAAACCCTCCTCTCATGATAGAGAATGTACCGTCCGGGACCAAGTCACTCGCATTAATCGTCGATGACCCCGATGCGCCTGCCGGCACCTGGGTCCACTGGGTCGTGTGGAACATGGGCCCATCCACGATAGAGATCAAGGAAAATTCGATCCCCTCCGGAGCCCTGCAGGGCTTCAACGATTTCAGGAAGACCGACTACGGAGGTCCCTGTCCTCCTTCCGGTACACATCGTTACTTCTTCAAGCTCTATACGCTAGACATGATGTTGAGTCTTGATCCGAAGACAAAAAAAGCAGATCTAGAACGAGCAATGAAAGGGCACATCCTAGCCCAGTGTGAGTTGATCGGGTTATACAAAAGAAAATGAACCCGACCTCTTCAGCAGTTTCTCCGCAGAGATGACACATTTTATGTCGTCTCTGTATCATAACCGTGATTTGATAATCCACTAATTTTTGCGCTTATGGAATTAAAACTAATGTAGCATGTTTTTTTTGAAGTTTCTTGACATAATCGCAAATATAATATAATGTTAAAAATCAGATAAGAATTTCTTTTCCGAATTTCCACAAAATTGAATACTTTTTCCCTAATGCTACACGATCTTGTGAATGCATTAATCGGTAGTGAACGAAGGCTGATTTGAAAATCGCTATCGAATGATGTACGATGTGCTAATGTCTGTTAAACTGGTGTGAACGAGTTTTTCGGGCCTGCCAACAGTATGTCAGACTATGCACGTAATAAACAGTTGCTTAGGGGGGAATCCATGCAAGATTCATTTAATCGTGAAAATAAAGAAATTAACGAATCTAAATTGCTTGTTCGTGAAGCAAGCGAAAAGTATATCAGCTATCTTGAAGCAGCAACCGATCAATATATTGATGCACTTGAAGATATCGAGCGCAGGTGCACAAAACAGGATGCAGATAAAGACAGCATCTATCAGGAACTTGCGGTCCTCAATGATTCGATGCTTCAGATCTGCGAACAATTCGAATATTCCGTGAACGACGAAGCGGCTATCAAAGCGGCACGAATCTCCTTCCGTGATAAAACAGACCCCATTCTGTCCAAAAGCTACAGTATAAATCGAGTCCGAACGTGGCCCCAAGGATACCAGGGGGATTATAAAACGATAGAAGTTATATACAGAAATACTCCGATGTCGGATGGGATTGGATATTATCTCGATAAATACATGCTTTCTTCAACCCTTGCTGTAGCGGTGAGAGAAAGAATGCGGAAACTTGCTGAGCTACTGAAAACAGAGTTGATTAACAGACAGCAGCCGAAGATTCTCGATATAGCTTGCGGCTCATGCCGAGAAGTGCATGACATAATCCCAGAAATTGAAAAAGCCGGCGCCCACTTCAAATGCATTGATATAGACTCAGAAGCCCTCGATTTCGCGCTTAATCGTCTGTCTTATGCCGGCCTCTCAGCAGGACGCGCGGAATTCATTCAATATAATGCTTTGAGAATGTTCGACTATGATATTGCGGTGTCTGCATTTGGAATGCAGGATATTATTTACAGTGCAGGGTATTTCGATTATCTGGCCGATGAGTTTCTCGTTAAACTACTCAACAGCCTCTATCTAATGCTCAACCATGGCGGAAAGCTCATAGCGGCTTTTAAGGATGCTAATCGTTACCGACCGCAGGCTTACCACTGGCTCGCTAGCTGGGATGGATTTCTACAGCGCACTCAGGAAGTTTTTGACAAAATCTTCCGTCAAGCTGAAATCCCCGGAAGCGCTATATCAATGACTCGCGCAAATTCAGGTTCAATAATCTTTTATATTGCCACAAAGCTTTAATGAGATGCCCTGCAGTGGTGCTTGAGAGAGATATTTCTTTATCAAGAACGGGATGGTGATCGGGAAGTTTTTTTCCGGTGAAATTATTGCTGATGCTATGAAAACAGGCTGATTATAATCAAATGGCCGGTATTGAAAAAGCCCACACTACAAAAGTCTTGCCTTCGTCCGAACACATGCACACCACGATAGACAAACTTTTCGAATAGACAAGAAAAGACTAGAAAGCCCGTAAAATCGCTCACCAGCTATGATTTCCTGTTTCTGATGAAGTGTTTTTCTGCTTTAGAACGAACTTCTGATTAACTATTAATGTTGATTATACTTTAAAGTTGTGTTAGACTTAATGCCAAAAAGGGTGGAAAACGTTTTATTTCTCAATAAGGTAGCAATTGTAACAGGCGGGTCAAGGGGCATAGGCCGTTCCACTGTACTAGCGCTATGCCGGGAAGGCGCCGATTGTGTATTCACGTACACGAAAAATCTATCTGCTGCAGAATCTCTTGCGAAAGAAGTTCAGAACATGGGCAGGAAGGCAGTGCCTTTTCAACTGGACGTGAGGGATTTTGAAGGCACGAAGACGTTTATAGAAGAGGTAAAGAAGGAATTCGGAAGAATTGATATACTTGTCAATAATGCAGGCATAACTCGCGATAAGTCGCTTATGATGATGAACAAGGAAGACTGGTCAGAGGTAATAGAAACCGACCTAACAGGTGTTTTCAATACAACCCGAGCATGCATTATCACCTTTCTGAAGCAAAAGAGCGGAAACATTGTGAATATTTCGTCGGTCAGCGGCATTCATCCGTTACCCGGTCAGGTCAATTACGCCGCTGCAAAGGCGGGAGTGATAGGTTTTACCAAGTCGCTGGCAAAAGAAGTGGCGCCGCATAACATAAGGGTAAATGCAGTTGCCCCCGGCTTTGTGGACACCGATATGACAGCGGTGCTCAGCAAGACATATCGGGATAAGGCCATGCAGATGGTTCCTTTGGGAAGATTCGGCACCGCCGATGAAGTGGCACAGGCTGTAGTGTTCCTGGCGAGCACCGAATCTCAATACATCACCGGGCAAGTAATACAGATAGACGGAGGGTTGGGGATATAAGTTAAGATGGAAAGAAAGGTTGTAATCTCAGGCATAGGGGTACTATCGCCCATCGGTATCGGAAAGGATAACTACTGGGAAGGATTATCACAAGGGAAAACAGGATTCAGAGAAATAACCCTGTTCGACACTAAGCCCTTTCAAGTTCACCGAGCTGGTGAACTAATTGACTTTGATCCTCACTCTTTTCTCGGCAAGAAAGGCCTACGGGATCTGGACAGAAGCACAAAAATGATTTGTTCCGCCGCTAAACTTTCTCTTGATGATGCCCGCCTTCAAATCACGGAAGAAAATACACATACTTCAGGCGTTTCTATTGGAACAACCTTCGGCAGTCTCAAAAGTATATCGCAATTTGACCGGACGGGTCTCATCGAAGGCCCACGATTTGTTAATCCCTCGCACTTTCCGAACACTGTCATAAATTCTCCTGCTAGTCACGTATCCATCCGGTTCAAGATCAAAGGGTTCAACACGACCATATCCACGGGTTTCTGTGCAAGCATCGATGCCGTCGCCTATGCCGCGGACTTTATCAGATTAAACAGGGCCGATATTGTACTTGCGGGTGGAGTCGAGGAATTATGCGAAGAGACCTTTTTAGGCTTTCACAAGCTCGGCTGTTTATCCGGGACAGACGGCTCTGAACAGGCTTGCCGACCTTTCGACGCAAGAAGGAACGGCATCATTCTTTCAGAAGGTGCAGCAGTACTGGTACTTGAAGATGAGGAGCATGCTTTAAAGAGAAATGCCACCATTCTTGCAAGGGTCTTGGGATATGGCAATGCGTTTGATCCTTCGGCAGACAGGCGCTTCAATCATGCTGGAAAAGGCTTAAAGCATGCCGTCCTCTCTGCCTTAAATGATGCCTCTCTCCATCGTGAAGACATAGACTATATTTGCGCCTGTGCCAACGCAACTAAGGGGCTCGACAGGCTGGAGACAAGGGCATTAAAAGAAGTTTTTGAAAAGCATGCCTACGCGATCCCTGTGAGTTCAATAAAATCTATGATAGGGGAATCGTTTTCAGCTTCCGGCGCTTTGTCCATTTCGGCGGGAATAGGCGCGATACATAAGGGATTGATCTTCTCCACGATAAACTATCAGGAACGAGAGCCAGAGTGTGATCTCGATTACGTCCCGGGCAAGGCGCGACAGAAACAGATTCGCAATGTGCTTGTAACTGCGGCAGACCCCTACGGCCAGAACACGGCTGTCGTCTTGGGGAAATACTCATAGTGCGCTGGGGGCATGGGGAAAGGGTAACGCTATACGCTTTGCTCCGTGCGCCATCCTCTATTCCAATACGAGGTGACGGATGCAACTTGATTTCGAGGAAATAAAGAAGCTTTTGCCTCAGCGGTTTCCTTTTCTCATGATCGACAGGGTCATCGAGGTCGAACCCGGGAAACACGCTATTGCCATAAAGAATATCTCAGGTAGTGATATGGTCTTTCTCGGACATTTTCCGGAAAAGGCCGTCATGCCCGGTGCGCTCATAATCGAGGCAATGGCGCAGACCGCTATCATCCTTTTTGCAGCGAGAAAGGAGAAACAGATAGAAGGGAAAAAACCACTCTATTACTTCGGGTCGGTCAAAGCACGGTTTCTCCACCCAGCAGTACCGGGCGACCGGTTGAAAATTAAGGTTGAAAATGTAAAATCCCTGCCTAATGGCGCCTATGTGTCGGGTGAGGCATTTGTTGATGACAAAAAAATAACTGAGGCCGAACTGGTGTTCAGCGTAAGACATGAATAAGAGAGTTGTCATAACGGGACTTGGGGTCATTTCCTCTCTCGGTATTGGATGGGAGAAATTCTGGGACAATCTTCTGAAGGGGAATTCTGGGATAAGTCCCGTATCATCTTTTGATACCACGAACCATTTTACCCACAATGGCGGAGAGGTTAAAAATTTCAAGCCTGAATTCTTTATTCCGAAAGAGAGACTGAGTTCCTTAAGCAGGGCATCGCAGATGGCGCTTGCAGGAGCAAAACTTGCACTTCAGGATGCTCGTTTGTCCGGTAAGGACATTTCTAGTTCGAAGACCGGTACCTGCATTGGAATAACATCAGGTCCTGTTCAAGTCATTGAACATATAAATGATAGACTAATAAAGAATGAAGAATTAATAAATGATCTAATATATCAGCTACCAGTAAATACTGAGTCAGCAATTATATCAAAAGAATTGGGCCTTGGCGGCCCGAATCTCCTTTTTTCTACTGCGTGTGCTGCAGGGAATTATGCTATAGGTTATGGATATGATTTAATCCGTTTAAATAGGGCTGACATGGTGTTCGCCGGAGCAGCAGATCCTTTTTCCAGAATATCCTTCACGGGTTTCAATCAGTTCTCTGCCGTTGCTCCTGATAAATGCCAGCCCTTTGATAAGAACAGAAAAGGGATGATGGTCGCTGAAGGCGCAGGAATCCTTATCTTGGAATCACTTGAGAAAGCGGTGAGTCGGAACGCGCATATCTATGCTGAGATTTTAGGCTATGGACTCAGTTGTGACGCTTTTCACATGACGACTTCTTCTACTGAAGGGATAGCGGCATGCATGAAGAAAGCAATGCACGAAACAGGTATCACGGTTGAAGATGTAGATTATATAAGTGCCCATGGGACAGGAACGCTTACTAATGATCGAAACGAATCTGCTGCCATCAAGGGAGTCTTCGGGCCACGCTATACAATGATACCCGTCAGTTCAATCAAGTCCATGCTTGGGCATACCATGGGAGCAGCCTCAGCACTTGAAGCCATAGCATGTGCACTAACAATAAAAAACGATATCATTCCGCCCACCACAAATTTTGAAACACCTGATCCAGAATGTGATATCGACTGTGTGCCAAATCATGCAAGAAAGCATTCCGTTAATATAGCTTTAAACAATTCCTACGCTTTCGGTGGTAATAACGCTTCAATGGTATTGAAAAAATTCACTCGCTATGGAGGGGCCAATTGATGGCAGGCGATTTAGAAGATGAGATTGTCGCGATAATCTCTGATGTTTCGGGATTCGATTCACATGAAATCACACCAGATAAGAATTTTTTTAAAGATCTGGAAATAGATTCTATCAAAGCGATTGAAATTACAGTGGCGATTGAAAAAAAATTCAAAATCTCGGTAAGAGACGAAGATGTCCCCAAAATTGCAACGGTAAAAGACGCGGTAGGCCTCGTTAAAAATTTATTAATGCATAAAAACACAGTATAATGTTAAAAGCGAATAAAGATAGTTATGATGCGATAATAATAGGAGCAGGGATAAGTGGACTCGTCTGTGGGTGTTACCTTGCAAGGGCCGGAATGAAGGTGCTTATCGCAGAGCAACATTTAAAACCAGGAGGTTATTGTACTTCCTTTAAAAGAAAAGAGTTTACTTTCGATGCAGCTGCCCATTCCATTGGCGGATTAACGACGTATGGAAACCTTGCAAAAATCTTCAAAGAGCTTGGAATAGATCGGAGAATTAAAATAAAAAAATATGACCCCTCAAATATTATAATAACACCAGACCATCGTGTTTCTTTTTGGACTGATTTAGACGCTACGATAAAAGATTTTGAAATGATTTTCCCACATGAAAGTCATAGTATAAAGAATTTCTTTCTCTTCTTGATTCAACCTGACTTGCAATCTTCTACGAGAATGAAGAATTGGACGTTTGATAAGTTATTAAATAGTTACTTTACTGACAGAAAATTAAAAGCTATATTATCCTTTCCATTAATTTTGAATGGAGGATTGCCACCCTCACTAATTTCCGCATTTATCGGTGCTAAAATATTTAAGGAATTTCTTCTTGGCGGAGGTTATTACCCTGAAGGTGGCATGCAAGCTCTACCGGACGCATTGGCAGAACAATTTAAGGAATTTGGCGGTGAATTACGACTGTCTTCCCCAGTGAAACGTATTAAAATAAAAGATCACGATGTTACAGGCGTAGTGATTGAAAATGGCGATTTTATAGCGTCACGATACATAATATCAAATTGCGATGCACGGCAGACCTTTTTAAAATTATTAGGCAAAAAAATACTAGACTTAGATTTTAAAAATAGAATAAACGATATGATTCCATCGCTATCAGCGTTTGTTTTGTACTTAGGAATAGATGGCAGTATTAATAATCTACCCGCCGCAGGTACTAATATTTGGATTCTGTCAAATTATGATTTAGACAACGTATATTTGTCGGCTGCAAAAGGGAATATAAACGATATCGGAGGATATTTAATATATATATATCCTGACAAAAAAAGAGTTTTAGCATTTGTGAGTGCGCCTTTTAAAAACAAAAAATTTTGGACGGATAATAAAGAAAAGTTCTCAACATGTTTTATTAATAAGATTGAGAAAGACGCTATTCCTGATTTAACAAAGCATCTGACATATAAGGATGCAGCCACTCCACTTACTTTATTTAAATTCACCCGAAACTACAAAGGGGCTGCATTCGGATGGGCATGCACTCCTTCACAATTAGCAATCACCGATTTTAGAAAACCTTCTTTCGCTCGAGGTCTTTATTTAACGGGTCACTGGACGACAAAAGGTCTTGGAATTCCTGGCGTAGTATATGTTGGCTATGATACGGCTAAAATGATCATAAGAAAAGAAAATAGATCGTTAATGAATAATATTGTTCTTTAATAAATTTTTTGGTAACATATCAACATTCATGGATAAACAAAATTATATAGAAAAGGAAAAACTAAATTTAAATCAATCATTTGCTTCTACACTTTTCCTTGCCGGAATCCCCGTAATTCTCCTATTAAGTGTATTGGATTATTTTGTTACACCAGAAAATTTTATTAGATTCTTTTTCTATAGACTGATAACTTCCCTGCTTTTTCTTACCTTTTATTTTATTATTAAGCTTAAAAAACAAAAAACGTTTCAATTAATCACCATTGTTTGTGCTACCATGGTAATTTCAACAATGGTGGAATTAATGATACTCTCTTTCGGCGGCCATCAATCCATTTACTATGCCGGAATGATCATCATTTTCATTTTTATTTTTGGATTCCTTCCTTTATTTTCAACCCAAATTACATTATTGCTGGCCGCTATAGCATACCTAAGTTATTTAGTACCTTTATTAATTTTTGATGATATCACTAACCAAAAAATATTTATCAACAATAATGTCTTTTTGTTGGCTTCTATTATTATTGGGGTTTTGTGGAGATATTATAACGATCATCTACTCATAACGAAACTTTCTCTTGAATACGACCTTTCTAAGGACAAAGAACAACTTGAAATGTATTCGCAGAAACTTGAAAATCTGGTTGAGGAGCGAACGAAGGAACTGAATAAGTCCGAGCAGTGGCATCGTTCGCTTTATGAGAATGCAACAGAAGGTATTATTGTCCTCGACAGGAACGGCATCATCATAAACACGAATGAAAAGGTATGCGAGTTGCACGGTTTCTCTCGGGATGCACTGATGGGAGCTCACATAAAACTGCTTGAGGCTGAAACAAATAAGGAAAAGGTGGCAGAGAGAATGCACCGGATTTTAAACGGTGAAACTCTAGTATATGAAACCATTCATAACAAGAAAGACGGCACACCGATCTATTTCGAGATCAGCGCTAAAGCTATTACCATCGGCGATGAACTGTTCATTCAATCCTTTTACCGCGATATTACGGAGAGGAGGAAATTCCAGGAACATCTTCTTCAGTCTCAGAAAATGGAATCCATCGGCGTACTAGCCGGCGGTATTGCGCACGATTTCAATAACATTCTGACGGCCATCCTCGGCCATACGGAGATTATTCGCAGAAATTCCCAATTGGATATAAAGGCGACAAACAGTCTTGGCATAATCGAAGACGCTTCGCGAAGAGCAGGGAGGATGATCTCAAAACTGTTGGGTTTTGCACGCAAGAGCAAGTATGAAATCGTCCCACTCAATCTCAATGACGTGGTATATGATACAATCAAGCTCCTCGAACGGGTCATCGACAAGAGCATAGAAATGACCGTGGAGCTAGACAGCCATCTTCCTCTTGTTCAGGGTGATACCAATCAAATCGAGCAGATTGTCATGAATCTCATGGTGAACGCGCGGGATGCCATGCCGCGGGGCGGAAAAATTATAGTCAAGACCACTGTTGTGGACATTAAGCCGGGAATGGTTAACATCCCGGTCTATATTCTGCCGGCAGAATACGTCGTTCTCAGCATCGCCGACACGGGCATTGGAATCCCCGAGAACATCGTAAATAAAATTTTCGAGCCCTTTTTTACCACAAAAGAGCGGGGAAAGGGTACCGGGCTTGGCCTTTCCATGGTGTATGGAGCAATCAAAGAGCATAAGGGGTACATCACCGTTCAGAGCGAGCTCGGCATCGGGACCGGCTTCACCGTCTATCTACCTGCTTCACATGCGGTTACTCCAGAATTGGTGAAAGAACAGGGTGCGTCCGTAAACGGCAACGAGACGCTGCTCATTGTTGATGATGAGGAGGCTATATTGAACGCTGTCCGGGAGGCCCTCACGAACCACGGCTACAAGGTATTCGCTATAAGCGATTCTCTCAGCGCGCTGAATGTTTTCAGAAGGATTCCCGATGAGATAGCACTGGTTATTTCGGATATCGCAATGCCGAAAATGGATGGCAAGGAGCTCATCAAGCAGGTGAAGGAGATAAAGCCCGAAATAAAAATACTTGCCATGTCAGGGCATACGAAATATATTGCGGACAAAGACGGAATACGGGAAATCGACGGGTTCCTGAAAAAACCATTTGAGTCGCAGTATCTGCTCTCGGTGGTGCGGCGAATCCTGGACGCAAGACCGAAGGACAACATTCCTGTCTGATATATACGTGAAGACTCCATTATCATGTAGATAAACGCAGGAGCTGAGCAACGGGTGTACGGCTATCTGGCTATTTCCTCATTGAGGTCCATTGTCAAAAGGTTCTTAACCGGATTTCGGTAAAATCAAAGTTTTTATGCCTGCTTTAGATCGTCTCCATAATTTATAAACGGCGTTCCCCTTTTTCATTTCACATCGCCTGAGGGGGATCGAACGGGCTCTTTGACTGCCACCGAATAAATATAGTCTCCGAGCGTGCACCGATGAGTCTAACCATCGTTTAAGCATTTCAGAGCCTTCCGAAGAAATTTCTGTTTCAACCGCACAGTCTACCCAATTTATCCCATCTGGCTTTCCGTCCTTCTACCGAACAGGTCTTCGCGCACGATAAGTGGTTCTTTGTCATCAGATCCTTTGTCCACATCCGGGCTAACGAAATTCGCTTTTACCTGAATAAGATACCAGAAACAACAGAGGGATTACAAAGAAGTAATGTCAAGTGGAAATGGAATGAAGCTATCTTTTGTACATCTCGATACCCATTTTTTTCATTTTTTCGAGCAGTGTGGTCCGGTTGAGTCCAAGAAGCTGTGCTGCCCTGCTCCTCACTCCTCCGGTTTTCTCGAGGGCCTTCTGGATGAGGTTTCTTTCGATACTGCTTACCGCTTCATTAAGATCGATGCCGGCCTCGCCAATCTCAATACCCGGTCGGCCGAGGGACAGGGGTTCAGAAGCGTTCATGAATCTGCCGGGCTCTGCCCCGCCGTCCACATCAGGATGGGGATGGAGGGATTCCATATGCGGGAAAGCTATCTGGTGCAATTTGTCCGGCAGGTCCGATGCTTGCACGACTTTGTTGTTTGCAAGAATGCTGAGACGTTCAACCAGGTTCTCAAGCTCTCTGACATTCCCGGGCCAGTGGTATTTCATCAGGCATTCCATGGCTTCCGGTGAGAATGTAAGTGGCTCGCATTTTCTCTTCTTGGCGAACTCCTGGACAAAGTGTGCCAGCAAGAGTGAAATATCCTCGATCCTTTTCCTGAGCGGGGGGAGATGAAGCGGGATCACGTTCAACCGGTAGAACAGGTCTTCCCTGAACTTGCCCTCCTTGGTCGCCTTCTCCAAGTCCTTGTTCGTGGCTGCGAGTATCCGCACGTCCACTTTGATTGTCTTTACGCCCCCCACTCGCTCGAACTCACGCTCCTGGAGTATCCGCAGCAGCTTTACTTGGAGCGCTGGGTCAAGTTCCCCCACTTCGTCGAGGAAAAGCGTGCCGCCCTGAGCAAGTTCGAAACGCCCAATCCGCGTGTTGATGGCACCGGTGAACGCCCCCTTCTCATGGCCGAAGAGCTCTGATTCGAGGAGGTCCCTGGGGATGGCGGCGCAATTTAGAGGCACGAATGGACCAGCCGCCCGCGCAACGTTATTGTAATGGATTGTCTTGGCGATTAGTTCCTTGCCGGTACCGCTTTCTCCGGTTATCATAACGGTACTATCGGTATCGGCAATTTTTTCTATCAGTTCATAAACTGCCTGCATGGGGGGAGAATCGCCGATAAGCCCCTTGAAGTCATATTTCTTCTTGAGCTGCATCTTGAGCATCACGTTCTCTTGTTGGAGCTTGGAAACTGACAGCGCCTTCTTGAGAATGATCATGAGCTCATCGAAATTGAAGGGCTTGGTAATGTAATCGAAGGCCCCGTTCTTCATGGCCTGCACCGCGGTCTCCACTGTAGCATGGGCAGTCAAGACAATTACGGGAATATTGATCTTGTTGTCTGTGACATCCCGCAACACACCCATTCCGTCTATTCCACCGGGCAATTTAAGATCTGTCAGAATCAGATCGTACTTCTCCACCCGCAGCATGTCAATGCCCGCCACGCCGCTCTCTGCGGTGGTTACATCAAAGCCTTTTTCCTCAAGGAATGAATGGAGTAAATCTCGTACGGTTTCATCATCTTCTATCACAAGAATTTTTTCCATACTTGCATAAACATAACAGATAAATTCTCCGGTGTCAACTGTTTGACAGGTAAGGATTATGGTGAGAAATAAAAAATGATTTGTGGAATTTGTCAGGAATTCGAACAAATATTAATCTCCAGTCATTCCTTTGACATATGGTGAATAAAAAGTTATTTAATTACAGCGACTTAGGACGGGCATAATATTTGAATAACAGAATACCATGGATATCAAAACCATTCATGGTTCCCTGACATCACAAACGCAACCGAATCAAAAATCGCTCAATTCCGGAACAGCCCTCTTTCATTCTTCAAAAGAAGAGACTTTCTCTTCGCCGTTTCTATCCAGATCTCTGACGGAACGTAGAAGGCGGGTCCTCCATCAAAACATGAATGCAGATGCGCGTGGCAGGGATTGCTCTGGATCTACGCTTCTTCATAGTGCGAATGATGGTGATGCGTGGAAATTAGGGCGTAATGATACAACTGAAGACTGCCAACCGAATGTAAATCCTTCACGAAAATGGAATGAATGGTTCGGCTTGCTCATGCAAATTCATTTTGACGCAGATAACTGGCGACTTTATGTCACGGCGAACAACAACCTAGAACGAGAAGAAGGAGTCAAACAATGCTGATGAAGGAAGTAGCCAAAAAGAAGAAATACGTGAAAACCATTGCTGTGGCAAGCGGAAAAGGAGGAGTGGGCAAGACCAACGTTGTTGCAAATCTCGCTATTTCCATGAGTAAGCTCGGCAAGCAGGTGATGATTGTAGATGCGGACCTCGGTCTCAGCAATGTCGATACGCTCCTCCACCTGTCGCCGAATCACAATATCCAGCATCTTCTGAACGGAGGCATGAAGCTTAAGGATATCATCGTGGAGGGACCCCACGGAATTCAGATCATTCCTGCCAGTTCAGGCGTTCAGGAGCTTCTAGCCCTTGATGATTATCAGAGGTTGAAACTTCTTGAGGAGTTCGACGCTTATGACGAGGAAATCGATGTCCTCCTGATCGATACGGCGGCGGGCATATCGGAAAATGTCGCCTTCTTCTGCAATGCAGCTCAGGAGATCATAATCGTCACATCGCCGGAGCCTACAGCCATAACCAATACATACGCACTCATCAAGGTCCTCTATACAAGATATCAGGAGAGAGATTTTCACCTGCTAGTCAATTTGGTGAAAGACTCCGACGAGGCCTTCGATGTCTTCCGGCGAATTTCCCTGGCAGCCGAAAAATTTTTAAGCATTTCCCTCGACTACCTTGGCTATCTCCCCTTCGACGAATCTGTGCGCTTGGCTGTCAGGGCTCAGAAGGCCTTCGTTGACATGTTCCCACGGAGAATCATATCGAAAAGGATCAGGGAAATCGCACAGAAGTTTCTGGACCGGCCGGAAAGGGTAAAAGGTTCGCTTCAATTTTTTATGGAGAGACATCGGCGGATTCGGCGCAGTGAGGACGTCCGTATCCGGTAATTTTAAATTGAGAGGTGCGCATTATGCAGGAATACACAATAGAATGGAGTGAAGAACAGAAAGAAAAGATCATCAACGATTCCCTGCCGTTCATTAAATACACTGCATTTCGGCTGGCACAACGGCTCCCGCCGCAGCTTTCCATGAACGACCTCGTGAGCGTAGGGATTATGGGACTTCTCGACGCCCTCCGGCGATATGCGAATGGAAGGGTTAAGATCAAGACGTTTGTCGAACATCGGATAAAAGGCGCGATGCTCGACGAGCTCCGTTCACATGATGGGGTTTCGCGATCATTTAAAAACAAAATCAACCAGATCAGAAATGCCCATCGTAAGCTTGAAAAGGACCTTGGCCGCATCCCATACGAGGAAGAAGTAGCAAAGAGCCTGAACATGACACTCGATGATTACTATAGAACGCTTCAGACTGCCAGCAATGCCGTTGTGTTCAGCTTTGAGGACTTCAGGGAAAAAATGAAAGACGAAAACGGAATCGACGTAATGGAATGTATCCCAGATCCTTCCATGAAAAACCCGCTCGAACTCATGGAAGAGAACAGTGCCAAGGAGGCTCTTGCACATCTTATCAATGATTTACCAGAAAAGGAGAAGCTGATCCTTTCGCTTTACTATTGGGAAGAATTGACCATGAAGGAGATTGGGAAGGTTCTGAACCTCACAGAAGGCCGCATATGCCAACTTCATAATCAGGCGCTCATCAGGCTCAAGTCACAGATGCAAGCTCTCGTTCCTCACTAAAGAATTCTCAGATTCGTGATAGCTTTAGTTTGGCGCCGTTGCAGGCAAATGAAATTATTGGACGCTCTCTTCGCGTTACTTCCGACACGCGACCCTGGTCGATGGTATTATGACGGGATTTTCGCTTTTTCGCATTATCGTCTCATCACTCACGGCGATTCGATTATTCACGGATACCCAAGGTCGATCAGGCCTTGGGTATTCTTACCTGCCGTGAAACTGTTTCTCACATTCTTCTCGATCACCAGGCAACGATATCGGAAAATACTATTGCCCTGATTTTAAGTGCAGCTGTTTGCTTCTCATTTTATATCTTTCTCTGTCCCAACACCTAGTGTGGCTGATTCCCCTACCCACTCTCCCTAATTTCTATATCCAAGAATGCTTGCCTGTTTGCTAATATGTTGATATATTACTGGAAGCATCGTATTATAACAACTACCACCCGCTTATTTACCCTTTTAAATCAGTGCCTTGGCATACATATTCATATTACAACCGTACATCCGCCTTAAGGTAAAGATTGTTGTGAATATGCCGATAAGAAATACGAGTAATTCCGTCCCATTCCGGAGGATTCATGAGAATCTACTCCAATAGACCCCCAGTTGGACAGGCGCCATATTGTGCGATACAGGACGACCGGCGGGTTTCTGGCTTGAATACACAGGAGAAAGTTGTTGAGGCTAGAAAAACAGCCATGGCAGACATATTCGTAGATGTCTCCGGTAAGAGCAATAAGTTGGCAAATATAATGGCTACAATCGACCGACTCCCGGACTTGCGGGACTCCAAGGTTCATGAAATAAAGCAGAGAATTGAGACTGGTATGTACACGATAGACCCCCTCAAGATCGTCGAAAAGATGCTCAGGAGACTATGAGCATTGCTGAAAACATCATGGCTTTGCGACCCGAGGCAGATAGCGGTTACCATAAGTTCTTCTATTACTACGAAGCATATAGTGTAGTGAGAATGTCCCTGTTAAATGGTTATAAGGACTTTGTTCTGGGAATGCGGACCCGGTTGAATTGGTGGTCCCAACGGGAATCGAACCCGTGTCTCCGGCGTGAGAGGCCAGCGTCCTAGGCCGCTAGACGATGGGACCGTTTTGATGCGGAAATAACGAGATAAGTAATCGGTGAGAAGTTATCAGCATATATAAATGGGTTGCTTAAGTCCGTTCACTTGCTGTTTACTGAAAACTCCTTACCCGGAACGGTTCATTTGGTTGGGGGAGGAGGATTCGAACCCCCGTAAACAGGTTCAGAGCCTGTCGTCCTACCACTGGACGATCCCCCAATGATTTACGGCCTAAGCACTATATACAAAACCGCTCGGAGTGTCAAGGGCAAAGTCGTATTACCCACCCAAGTCATGACCGGAGTTCAGGTATTATAGCTTGTCACGTATAACCTTGAAAACCAATAAAATACCGTAAAAGTGTGGAATGATTCCCTAAAAAGTCAAAAAAATATCCATATTGTGGGAATAAGTAGTCGATGTTGGTCCATCTGTTCTCTTAAAATTTAATTATGTTAACAAATGCGAAGGATCGATGATCGGGAACCAGAAAAGTTCTATGATATTTAAGATAAAACATCCGAAACGGGCGATACCAATATAGAAATATGCTATAACTATATGATTATTAACAAATAGATATAAAATCCAAGGCATATCGTTATTTCTCATTTTCATGATAGGTTTCTAATACTCTAGATGTATTTTTTAAAATATGGCCTTTTTTGCATCTTATAAATAAAAAGTATTAAAAATCTTTTTTGTGGTATAATATATTATTTAGAATGGTTCTATTATGTATTACTTTTTTATTAGCTGATTAAGTACAATACCCATAAAATACCCCGCGTCGGGTATAGATAGAGGCAGAAGTATGCTATATACAGTATGGTAAGTATCGTGAATTGTCTTCTTAAAATATAAAAAAGGCTTGCTCATTAGAGAACTGTGGCTTTTTTGTCAGTTAGTTTAATATTACCTTTTTGCTGGGGGTTTATTCTTCGGTCTCGTTTCCAGGAATGACTGTCAGTGCCGCACAATACGGCTGCACTATAAACGATAATTCGTGGTTCAATTTGATTCCTTTTTTTAGGAGACTTGGACACTGCCAGCGGTAGCAGTTCAGCAACAAATTATCAGGTACCTTGTCATATTAACAATTATCCGCTCGATTATTCAAATGGATTAGAATATGGGCGCCCTTGAATTCGGAAGCCAGAAAGGTTCAGCGCGCCGGCTTTGAGCGGACATTGATTTCAAACCTGACTTCTCATAGTATCAGGGTTATGCAAGAATAAACCGGCTTGCGAACTCATCGGGACTTTATACGGTCCACAGGGGATTCTGTGATGGAAATCGTATTTAATAGGACAATTGGTTCATGAAAGATCTCTCTTTTTCTACGGATAAAAAGTTGTGTATCCGATCATGGGGGAAAGAGATCGCTGAATACACGGGCCAACCATCCTCCAGTATTCTAGGGAATAAATACCATGATATATTTCCCAGAATATTCATCGATGGTAAGGATGCCCTTGCAGAGGCCATCAAAAAAAATAGGGCAATCACACGCAGAGGATATTCTTTTAATTGCTTGTATGGTCGCGTCAAGGCAGACATCAAAATCAGACCTGTAAAATCTCGTGACAACAGGGTCGATTCGGTGAAGGTTGTCATATCTCCCCATTCAACTTGTACAGTAGCGCGGAAACTGCAGCTGTCTCAGAAACTCATCGATATCGGTAAAATAGCATCCACGCTCGCTCATGGCGTGCGTAATCCGTTGAATGCAATAAAAGGTGCGGTTGTTTATCTGAGAGAAAAATATAACACTGAAGAGCCCCTAGTTGAATTCACCAAAATCATGGAAGATGAGATCTCTCGCCTGGAGAATTTTATCTCAAGATTCCTCAGCTCGTCTGTCTCGGACACGGAAGTTACAGAAACGGACATTAATTCATTGCTCAAGAAGATCGAGATCTTAACTTCTCTGCAAATATATACGCGGAATGTCCAATCCCTCTATGAATATGGAAGTATTCCTCCCATAACGATTAATTCGTTTCATCTGGAACAGGCGATTCTTAATGTGATCAACAATGCGATTGAAGCAATGAAGGGTGGAGGACAGCTAAACATAAGGACATTCACGGAAGAGCGGTCGGGCCGAATTTTTGTCGTCGTCGCCGTTACCGATACCGGGCCCGGAATGTGCGATAAAACAATTGACGGACTCTGCTCCGATGAGAGAGAAAACGGCAGAGGATTTGGCCTTTTCATCACCTATGAGATTCTCAAACACTACGGCGGCCATCTTGAGATCGACAGTAAGAAGAATATCGGAACTACAATAAAGTTATTCATTCCATGCCAGCATACCACATGAGGGAAAGCTAATGATTGACAGCAAAAAGGTGCTCATTGTTGATGATGAACCCAACGCGATTAGAGTGTTGTCAGTAATTCTGAAGGAAGAGGGTTACCATGTCCTCGAATCGATGAATGTTGACAGCGCTGTCGGTATCATTCACAATGAGGACGTAGACGCCATCATCACAGATCTGAAAATGCCCGAAAAGGATGGTTTCCATCTTTTTAAATATGTTTCCGAAAATCATCCCGACGTACCGGTGATGTTTCTTACCGCATATGGTACGGTTGAATCCGCGGTAAATGCCATGACCAGCGGCGCATTCTATTATTTCATAAAACCGCCAGATTACCCGAGGCTTAAGAGTGTTCTCGCAGAAGCGATAGAGAAGCACTCAGCAAAAAAGCAGTTCGCGCACTTGAAGAGGAGAGTCTTCCAGGAAAACAGCATGCACCCCCTTATCGGGAAAGCACCGTCAATGACCAGGATCGTTCAAACTATAGAGACGGTCAAGGACTCGGAAAGTAGTGTCCTTATCCAGGGAGAGACAGGTACGGGCAAGGAAATAATAGCGCGGAACATCCATTATACCGGGAAACGATACAATAAACCCTTTGTCGCTGTCAACTGCGCGGCTATACCCCGGGAACTGATCGAATCAGAACTCTTTGGGTATGAAAAAGGGGCTTTTACAGGTGCTGCAACGCACAGGATGGGGAAATTCGAGGAGGCTGCAGAAGGTACAATCTTTCTCGATGAAATCGGTGAAGTCGAGCTCTCTGTCCAGGCGAAGCTGTTACGAGTGTTACAGGAAAGAGAAATCGAAAGACTCGGAACGAACAAGAAATGCAAAGTCAATTTTCGGCTGATCTCGTCTACAAACCGGGATCTCAGGAAAGAAGTAGCAGAAGGCCGGTTCAGAGAAGACCTTTATTATCGAATAAACGTTGTTCGAATAGACGTTCCTCCCCTTCGCGACCGAATACACGATATCCCGCTCTTGGCATCGGAATTTTTAAACGCATTTTCTTTGCGTGAGAACAGGCTTTTCTCACTCTCTGATGAGGTGACTGATATCTTCATGCATTACGAATGGCCAGGAAATGTAAGGCAGCTCAAAAACACCATAGAGCGGGCTACCGTTCTTGTTCGTGGCGAGCGGATCACTATAAGAGAACTCCCCGAGGAGATCTTGGCCCACTGTCAGAAATTAAAAACCGTCAGTTCCGTAAAGCCTCTCAAGGTCCTTGAGCGCCAAGCCATCAACGATGCGCTTCTTCTTTGCAATGGGAACAAATCAAAGGCGGCGAGAAAGCTCGGGATATCAAGAAAAACTTTTTATAAAAGACTGAAAGAAGAATCTTAGCATTGCCTCCGAAGCAAGAACATGGTAACATTTTCACAATATAACTCTGCTCAAATGCGTAATGCAGGCTTGCTTTATAGGAGCTTCGGCACATGAAAAGAAAATTTGATATTCTGCAAGAATTTTCTAATGCTATCGTTGTCGCCGATGATATAACAGCAATTGCTCATCTACTGCTTGACCTCGCGATAAATTATGCCCATGCCGATAAAGGGTCCTTGATGTTGTTAACAGATCGGGAAGAGCTCCAGATAATTGCTGCAAAAGGGCTTGATCCGGAATTGGTCAGGAGTTACAAGGGAAAAATCGGCGAGGGGATTGCGGGCACAGTGGCCAAAAACCGTAATCCAGTGCTTGTAAGGGACATTGAACAAGACAGCGACTTTAAGATATTCCGGCGTGATCACTACAAAACCAAGTCTTTTATTTCTTGCCCTCTCATCCATAAAAATAAACTGCTGGGCATTCTTAATATCAACGACAAAAAAGACAGCACACCATTCAGTGTCGACGAATTCGAGTTGATCAAGATCCTTGCGAATCACGCAGCTGTCGCTTTTGAAAACGCCTTACTCATGACACAGCTGAAATCGAAGGCGGAAGAGCTGGAGGCTATCAACAAAAGGCTTGTTGAAACGGATATTTTGAAAACAGAATTTCTTACCCGCATGTCACACGAACTGCGCACTCCTCTGAATTCTGTGAAAGGCGCAATATATTTTTTGCAGCAAAACGAAAATGTTGTAAAAGAGGAAAAGCAGGAGTTTCAAGGCATAATCTCAACGGAGACTGACAAGCTCATCTCGATCGTGGAGAACCTTCTCAGCTTTCTCAGACTTGAAGACGAGGCTCGGATTATCAAGAAAACCGCTCTTAATATCGGAGATATTTTGAGGGAACTTCTGGAATCCAAGTCACTGAAGGCCATCCTCTCACGAAGGGGGATAAATCTTACCCTTGATACTCAGGACAACGTTCTGGATGTCATTGGTGACAAGATTAAGGTCATTCAGCTTTTTACCAATTTACTGGACGGGCTCAGCTACCACCTCGAGCGAGGCGACACCGTTCAAATTATTGCAACCGAGACGGGTTGCGTAAATGTCAATATTTTATTACCGCGTACGCTGCCGGAGAACGTCATCCCTATCCTTTATGATAGACGATACCTTTTCCAGGCCGAACACCCGGAGGACCGGCTGAAGCTTTACCTTGCAAAAAATATTACAGAAACCCATCGCTGGAATCTCCTCGCACAAAATGCGGCAAACAGCTGTCGAATAACACTGAGGATCCCAAAGAGGGCAAAAGAGACAATCGACACCTACGTGGACCGAAGCATGGATTCATTCGTCGAGTTTATTTCAGAGCTGCTGGATCTGGACATCTGTTCTATCATGCTTAGCGATGAACTCACGAATGAATTGACGGTGAAAAGCGCAATCGGCCTCGATGACGACATCGTTAAAAGGACAAAAATCAAATTCGGCGATAAGATCGCCGGATGGGTCGCACTTGAAGGGAAGCCGCTTTTCATCGAGGACATCGAAAGCGATCCGCGCTTCGCAAAAAAAAGCATATCGCAATATACCACGAAGTCGCTGATGTCGCTCCCCTTGAAGATAGGTGACCGGGTAATTGGGGTCCTTAATCTGAACAACAAAAAGACTTCTGAACCGTTTACACGGCGCGATTATTTTCTGGCCTCGATCTTGAGCGAAAAGATATCGCAGTTCATAGAGCTACTGTCCTCGGACAATTACCGGGAGGATGATCTGAATAAATTCATTGCGTCTCTGGAAAACATCTTCACTGACGCAAAAGGCGACCGGACAAAGAAAGAACTTGTGCTGGAATTAGTCGAAAAGATCCTTAAGAATGCTCAGCCGCTGAAAAATATAAAAACCACCCGCGCATCATCTGAAGAGCCTCAGCGAGAAGAACCACACACAGTGACAAAGAAGACGGCTTCTTAACACGCTCGATGGAGCCTTCGTCCCGCAGACCACGCCTTCAGACCAGAGACTTCCCGAAACTGCGGTAATGTCGTTTCAGATCTTGTAGACAGGAATGACCAATCCCGCGGATTAATCGTAGAAATCCCAGTCGACGATGTTTCAGAATCGCAAAAGCTGAAGAATTATGACATGTTGACAAGCATACAAAAAAAATCCCGGATACCGCAAAAAATCAGGGGATCGATCCCGCGACCTATGGGAAAACATGCTGTCAACAGTCAAAATATCTACATAGCGGAATAAATTACTGGAATCATGGCTGGGAGCACTGTGCACGACGATCAGGTTAAGGACAGGATAATAAAAACGCTTTTGACTTCATAGTAAGCTTGCACAAAGCTATGCTCAAAAAGATGACTTGGGATGAAGAAGATTATGGTAAAACGATCGTGGGTTTGATAGGAAGGGTACGACGTGTGGGCAAGAATGGACAAGAAGCGTTCGCAAAGATTAATAAGATGTTGCGGATGAATTTGTCGGTCGGGGAATTCTGGTAGCTCAACGATATGATGATTTCAGTTTTGCCAACATATTAATCGACTATAACCATTTTGAAATGATCGGAATAATCGATTGGGATAATTCCGAAACCGGGCAGCCTCTTTTAAATGATCTTATCAATTTAATCGAATCTACATATAATTTTAAAGATTTGGAATTGTGTTATACGGTAACGAATATTTTATTAAAGGACCAATTAACCAATGAAGATAAGACTGTTTTAAAGCGTATGTATATCTGTAACTCTGAGTGGATGAAGGAAAACTATTACGATGTGGTCATGAAGATAGATAAAATGTTATGGTTTATATTCTTGCCTAGCGTTTGCTAAATGAATTCGGCCCGGTGCTCCAATAATGGTAGAGAAGCCTGCTAGCCCACAGGAACTATCAGTTAAAATGCAATTGACTCGAATTCAGGACGGAGGAGAATATACCTATTCTTAAGTATTTCTATTTCACCTCCCCGTTGCCATTTATCAAGAATTCGTGTTACTGTTTCACGGGTAAGACCGACCATATCGGCGATATCCTGATGAATGAGCTTGATTTTCAGAATTGTTCCCTTTTCTGTTTTTTCTCCATAGGTTTCCGAAAGCATGAGAAACAGCATCTTTATTCGCTGAGCTGCGTTATTAAAATTCAGTATCTGGATCTTTTTCAGAGACTCGCGAATCCGAGAACAGAAGAGCTGGAGCAGGTTCTCAAGCACTTTACGTTGGTTGAACAAAAGTGAATAAAAATCCTGTTTCGATATAATTGCGGTCACGGAATCCTTCATAGCTGTTACGGCTGCAGGAGCTGTTTTGCCGTCGATCAGCGAAAGCTCACCGAAGAAGTCTCCTGTCTGATGCACGGTAATCAGTATTTCTTTCCCGGTCTCAGTCGTGTTGACTACTTTTGCCTCTCCATCAAGAATGATATACATGTATTCATTGGTGTGCTCTTCATGGAGCATGATCTCATTTTTTTTGAAACTCTTAATAATGAATTTCTCGCGTACCTGATGCAGTTCCTCAGGTGTTAGGGAAGCAAACAACGAGATTTTTCTTAAGGATTCTACTTTATATTGTTCTTTCACCCGCCACCTTGCTTTCGTCTGTTCTGTCGGCTCAAATATGGCTTACTCTGAATCGTCTTATCTGATTCTTACTTGCTACCTGTGAGTAATTATAATGATATCCTGATTTTTTTTCAAAACATTTTTCATTTTTATTTCTTTTATAATTGCATGTTATCTATATACAAAAATCGTTTTTTTCTTGGGATTATTAATAAAAATGATGGTCTTCTCCAGGTCGTGTTAATGAAATAATGCCAAAACTGCCATAGAACTCGCTCGGGGAGCGGACATTATGCTTGAAAGTTCTTTGAAAAATGTGTTAAAAATCGGCCATGCGCAGAAGACGAACTCTATCCGATTTGTATAACTTCCCCGTTTGTAAGCCAAAGAAGACCACCCATGGTGTCTATGGCGATCCCGATGCCTGTGCAGGTCTCGGCACCGCGCCAAGAGAACTCTTGGAGGAGATGCGGGAGATCAGATCAAGTGAAGAAAATGCCGGTTTACGAAGCGCAACTTGTTGATTTATAAAATATTTCGTTTTATAACTTGCGGAAATTCGGCTAAGATTCGGTATCGAGCGAACAAGGAATATCGGCAGGAACTGCTAAGGGGTCTCGCGGGCTACGGTCTTAAGCTGGGCCGACCTACGATCGCGGACGGTCTCCCGGATATTTAGTCGGTTCTCAGCGAGAATCATCCTGCGGGATCGTGGTCGCGCTGCTGGAACTATACAATCCACAGCATTCTGAAGGCATTGCTCACGAGATCGCGGAAACAGATCTTATGCCGAGACTCGCGAGGCATGAAAACATCGCGGAGAGACGCCTTCGTCATGCCTTCAGAACTCGTCTGGACAGATGGGACAGCTCATTTATGAACAAATTAAAAAAATTATCAATTACGAATCAATGAGGGGTACCCCCAGTTTTGGTTGGGAACTGCAGATTAATGAACTATTAAATTCGATGGGGCCATTGGTGTTTTACCTGGAGTAAGTACGTAAGCAGCGCTTCTTTCTTGTTTGTTGTTAGTTACCCACAGGTAATATGGCCCCGCTCCGAGGTTTGTCAGATTAACTTTAATTTGTATGCTGCCATCGCTAAGATAGAGAGGTTGTTGATAAATTTTCGTTGCCGTCGCATAATTCGCGTTATTTCCAATCTCAATGATCGATGAACAATAAATCCTTGATGCGTTGGGACCCTTGGAGAGAGCAAAATTATCCACATAGTTGTCAACAACAAAATTGGAGTCAGTCCCGTCGAGATTGATAATTCCAAATTCGTACCAATCCATTTCAATTCCAGGTGAAGTAGTGGTGTAAGGTGTTCCCTGCACTCCATCTATCCAGGGAGTCATTACAACTACTCCATTACTGTTTACTGTCATCTGCAGTTCCAGGCAGTACCATCTGCCACGCTCAAGTCTTCCACTGGGAATGTTAATAATGTTTCCCCCGTAAGAGTCGCCATAAACAAATCCAAGGGGGAGTAATGGAGCAGTACTCGTATCTGGCTGCATAACCAGATAACTTCCTTGACCAGTTGATGCCGGTGGAATAGGAGTTGCTAGAGTCCACCAATGTTTGAACCAATTAGTAGGCCATCCCGTCCCGTCATAACGGGTGTATCCTCGGACATAAGCTGTCGTAAGATTTTGCGGACCGTAATAAATATCTGCGCTCGCATGAGGATTATGGTTTATGGTGGCAGTATGCTGGCCCTCTATATGGAAGTGCGCAGATTGGTTTCCTGATAATTTTACTGATGAACTATATCCGATGCTAACACCCACACCATCTGAGGTTGCTTCATATCCATCTGATTGAAAGTCGGAACCTTCAAAGCCATACGCTGTCCCGGTTTGAAGATTGACGACAGTATTATCCCAAGTCGCCTTATTCTCATCCATCATTGTCGTTCCGGTGATAGTGAGCACCTGGCCTGTTTGTACTGCGCCGGATACATTCGAGATGGTCGGGGTAGTGGCAGAAACTGAAGTTGGTAAGAAAAAAAAATGGACTATGTAAAACAGCAACAGAACGCCTGAATCGTAAAGAAATCTTTTCATAAAGTCCCCCTTTATCCGCGACTGAATTGTACCTTTTCCAACCTTTGGCAGAACACATTATAATATACCATCATGTCTATTTTGCTCTGAGATTCGATGGAGCTGAAGGAGCGATGGTATCCTGAGCTATCCTTGAGGTTGCGACCATTAAATCATCAATCCAAAGATACTGATCCACCGGAGAGCCGTCACCGATATACGGAGAAAGCGCGAATTGGTTGAACTTCATCGTCGGATGCTGGTTTGTTCGGTATATAATATCGTGGAAATCCACCAAATTTGTACCATCAACCCACATCTGCATAATTCCGTCACTCTGTCCTTTACCGCCGGATATGCTGTTCATCTTGAAATAAACTTCTATAAAATGCCATGTGTTTGTAGTAAGAGATAAGGACGGGGTGGTCATCCTGCCGTTTAAATAGACTCCACCTCCACCATCATAGCAGTCTTGAAGATCCCAACGGGCAGGATCATCGCATATCCCATTACATCCATCAACGGCCCTATTTTCCGTCGTATTGCATAGATTGACACCTATCTTAGTATTATCTATATTGGATGCATCCTGAAGCCCCATTCTCGGGTGTACTCCGCTCAGCTCACTGTAAGCTGTGGTATAAGTACCATAGAACCCATCATAATCTCCATTTAAATTTGTCATCAAGAATATCATGTGTGGATGATAGGACAATTTTGAACCGACCCAGTTCGACGAAAGTTTAAGCCAATAGCTTATGTAAATGCTATCAGTTTCCGGGAATTTCATTCGCTTCAGATCTCCGCCGGCACAATTAATACCTCCGGGTAGAAAGTGACATTCGTAGGCATGTGCACCTGTTTTGTGTTGTAAAGTGGTTATTGCTCCCCCCGTTCCATCATACCATCCTCTCGATGAAAAATTTGTATCTTCGAAATGTTCTTCAAAGAGGATAGCGGCAAAGCTAACAGAAGGCAATAAAAGGAGATAGAAGGGTATTAATAGCTTAACTTTTTTAAGTCTCATGGTATTATCTCCTCATTATAAAAGTTTATAGCAATTACAGATGTCTTATGGCGGACATATAATTGACTCGATGAAGTATCAGATTGTTTTACTGGCTTCATTGGAAAATGTGCTTTCATATCCGGCCGCATTATAAGCGGTAACCACGAAATAATAGGTGCCGGCAGGCAAGTTATTAATCGTGTAACTCGTGCTCATACCGGCGTTATAACTATTGGTATAATTCCCTGATGACGGCCCATAGTATACATTGTAACCTGCTAAGTCAGTCAATGGCGTTCCATCGGTATTGGTCGTTGGGGCACTCCATGATAACGTTACTATTCCGGTATTATTGATATTATTCCCACCACCAGTTGATCCGCCACCTCCTGAGCACCCTGTCAGAATAATAACGATCAGGCCTATTAAAAGAACCGGCAACCTATTTTTATTTTTCATGTGGTGATCCTCCTCACTTCTTAATTAACAGAAAAGCCAGAGTGAGACTCTCTGGTCACTCGACGAACATTGACTCCTAAAATTCGTTAGTCACGTTGCGTTGCAGGATTTCCAGTGGTTTGCTCTGAGCACAGAGGAAGTAAAAACTATGAATATTTCATTAACCTGTTATTCCCTGTAACTTGCTACGGAGTCATCTAACATATTTAAAATTTATCTTAATTTTACATGATGCATATGAAGTATTATGTGATTCAAGTTACTTTTTCATCCAATGTTACCACAAAAAACCGAAAACAACACCAACAACTCGATGGAAATCGAGTAAAAAGTTTTCAGTTAACTCTATTATTTTTTCTGCATGTAGTTTACTTCGAGCAGATAAAAAACCGATAATTTTGAGACTTTTGATGGTATGCCTTCTCCCTCCAGCGCAGCCGCAAGAACGCTATTTCCAACGAAAGCAGCATGTCATTTTTCTGAATTTACTCTTGTCTGGCTTCGTCGCTAAATAGTAAAGGTTCTTTTCTGTCCCCCTTCAGGCCCGAACGACGAATCTATCAAAAAAATGCTAATTTTGACGTCACTTTCACGTCCATATACTAACCGTCCTGTCGACTTTTCACTTTGACCTTGTTCTTTACGTTATTGACTGCCCATTCGTAAAATCCTGATATCATGACTGCAAAATGCGGGCGTACAAATAGCCAATGAGGTTTCAGAGAATCAGCATAAGTTATATTGATCCTTTTGATCAAGAAGAGGTCTTCTCCGGCCTTGTTCACGCCTGAATTAAGAATGCAAGCTGCCGTAAAATCGCACTCTTCTACCATTTGTCTTATTTTTAAATTATAACTATCACGGCAACCATATGGGTATGCAAAAAAATCTACATTTTCTCCAATGTTGCTTTCAATTATTTTTTTTGATTCAAACAATTCGGTTCTTGCTTCTTCTTGAGAAATTTTTGTCAGATTTGGATGCGATATTGTATGTGCGCCAAAAGTTACTCCATGCTTACTCATCTCTTGAACTTCGTTCCAGTTTAGCATTATATTCTTCAGCCTTGAATCTTCTCTATCAACTTTTAATGCGGTAAAGATCGACGCTATTATCTGTTCTTTGCTTTCATTACATTTGCGTTTTCCATATTGATCAATATCGGATATAGCTTTCAATCGTTCCGAATCTTGATCAAGCGAATATTGTTGTAAACCAAAAGAAGTAAGATTCAGTTTTTTTTCCAAAGTATTCTCGAAAGCATATCTCAACTCGTCTACAAAAAGAGGGCGCCCTGTCATTAATGGTTCGACAGACAAAAAAATAGTAATCGGTATTTGATGCTTCTTTACGAGTGGGAAAACTGATGTAAACATGCTCTTATAGCCATCGTCAAAGGTAATCACTACAGTTTTTTTTGGTATGCGTTCTCCTGTTTTCAACATCATCACGGCTCTTTTTAAACTAATGATGTTATATTTATTTTTGAGCAGAAACTTGATATGCGTTTCAAACACTTTTTCGGGCACTGAAAGATATAAATATCTACCCTCGCTGATATCATGATAAGCTAAGACCGTAATTCCGTGGCCGCTGCGTGACATGCCCCTAAAATAATAATACATTTTGTTAAGGCCAGCATAATACTTTGTCGCAATGACAAAATTCCTTAAACAATTTTTAAAGTTATGCCCGAAGGATTTAATCACAAATCAAACCACTTTTATTTTGAACGGATTTTTCAATGATATTAGAGATCTTATTACGTTGAAGGGAAATAGTTATGCAAACCGATAGAACCATAAGGTCATATAAGCTAGTATGACTTTCTATTGCTTTAATAGCATCATGTGTCTTTCCGTGAATTTTTTCTAGAGCGTCAGCTGAAATATCTTCGGAATAAAGAAAATGGCTTTGTTTCTCTATGAGTTATCTTTTTCACTATTTCTGCGGCTATTTTTTCAGGTTCAACCGAATTTTGACTCTTGAGATAAGTTTGCGGAAAATCTTTGAAAAAATTGGTATTAATATATCCAGGAGAAATATAGGTAACTCTCACCCCGAATTTGTCCAGCTCCTTTCTCAATGATTCGGAAAATCCTATTGTTCCAAATTTTGAAGCACAGTAGAGAGCTAGATTTTCAATCCCGAAATGACCTGCCCCTGAAGCAACATTTACTATGTGACCAGCTTTTTGTTTTTGCATCACGGGAATTACCGCTTTTGAACATAAAAAATAACCCTTCAAGTTAGTATCAATAATGTAATTCCAATCAGCAACGGTACATTCCGATACAGGCTTATAAAGGCCTACGCCGGCATTATTAATCAAAATATCAATTCCTCCGAATTTGTTCAACACATCGTCGACCATTGCATTAACTTGATCCTCTTTGGTGACATCAGTTTTGAAGTAGGCACATTTCCCGCCGTGAGTTTTTATTTCTCGGCAAGTGTTAGCCAACGCATCTTCATCTCTTGCACATATTGAAACAGAAACACCTTTTGTTGCCATAAGCATAGCGACTGCTCTGCCTAGTCCTTTGCTTCCACCGGTGACGATCGCAACTTTATTTTTTAAATAATCCATAATCACGGCTAGCCATGTAAAATTCTTTTATCGAGCGTATCCGTGGGCCTTGGGAGGATTTTTGATGTCACTTCTCAAGACTATACCTTTCAAAAAACAAACTCTCGGGAAATGGTATCGATAGGTTCACCATGCATCATTGACCCGACAGCTTCTTTCTAGCAATCAGCATCCCAGTTGATAATCTGAAATGCCGCCCGTTGCCTGCCATCGTCCTTCCTTCGCGGTTTCCGCGGACATATGTTTATCATAACTTCGAATCCAGGAAAATTGATCCCGTTATGGTAATATCCTTTTATAAAGAGCCAATGTCTTGTCAGCGATAACATCCCAGCCAAAATTCTTTATCGCTCTTTCACGAGCACGCGACGCCAGGTCGGCTCTGTAGGCAGTATCGGTCAATAACTTTTCTATTGCTCCCGCGATATCTTCCGGTGAATTGCTTCGGACATAAACTCCGGTATCCCCGAGGTGATCATTGATACCTGCTTTTTTTGTTCCAATTACTGGTACTGCGTTGGCCATGGCAACCGCCGTCTGAAAACCTGCAGTTCCTTTTGTATAGGGCAGAACACAAACTAAGCTTTTCTGGTATTCTCTATTCATCTTCTCCATCCCCTTGAATTCAATGCTTCCAATTTCTAGCCAGTCTATCCACCCTGCGACTCCTAAAGCCTCTGCTATTTGTTGGGCCTCTGACCGTTCGGGTTCGCCGTAATTTCCACAAACTCTTAAGCGCAGTTCTATCCCTTTTGCTCTCAATATTTTTAGCGCATTGAGAATATCTTCCCATCCCTTTCCGGACGCTACATGAGTGCCTCCGTGAAAAATAATTCCTTCTCTTTTATAATCATATAGAGGAGGAATCTCGGTACCATTGTGAATTATCTCTATTTTATCTGCCGTAACGCCATTTTCAACAAGGTATTGTTTCAATTCTTCGAAATGCACAATTACCCTATCCGCCTTATTGTAAGTCGCATTGAGTTTTTTAAATTCATTTTGGAAAGAATCAATCTCATGAATGGTTACGACCTTTTTGGGTTTATTCCTAGCATGATTTAGAAATTGAAACACTGAAAGGGATCCGAAAGCATTTAGAACTTGCTGGAAATGAACAATATCGGAATTTTTGGTTTTATCATCAAATTTTATTGCTCTAAAGTAAGCTATTGTTTTCCTTCCGAGTACGCGGAGATTATATTTCCATTTTTTTTTGGATTTATAATCAGGGATAGTCGGCATATTGAAAAGATCACAACGCTGATCGATAAGTGCTTCTTTCGATAATCTGTAAGGCGGGGCACACCCGCAATTAGTCGTAACAATTTTAACTTCTTCGCCAATCTTTGGTTCTAAAGCCTGCTTTAATCGCCTTGTATAATCAGCATAGTATCTTTTCTGCCAGCACGACAACATCGTTATTTTCATTCGACATATCCTCCATTCTCAGAACCTATATATTTATCTGCTGAAGTTACCAATTCTCGTGCAGCTCTATTTGCATGAAGTGGCACTTTACCGCTCTAATAATTTCACGTTGTTTAGCAAACACTTATTGTTCATCAGAGCCATCCATGCGGATGTTTGAATTTACAAAGCGCCACGTTGTCCCCTCCCGTTTGTCGGCTATTTCTACTCCCTTTTTTGAAAGAAATTCTCGAATCTCGTCGGCGCGTTGCCAATTGCGATCCTGTCTCGCTTTGTTACGTTCATTGATCAATCGTACCACCTCTTCCTCCAGAATACCAATTCTATTCTGATCTTGCGGTTTTATAATAATGTCTTTCTCCTGCGGGGTAAAAGATGCTTTAGTTATATCTGCTTTCTCAAGAACTATCTGCTCCTTCACCGGATCTGCCATATCGATTTCTTGAGGAAGCGCTTCATGCTGCTTTATGGTGTCGCGCTGCCGAAACCAGAAAACTCTGCCGTTGTGTCTGGCGTATTTCTTAAACAGGTCTTTTGTCTGGTGGGCAAACTTCAAAAAATAGCCCTTATAATTTTTATTGAATACATATAATGAAATGTGCTCCTTTATGTTCTCGCCGCAATATATTTTTTTCCAAGGCATGGTAGGACCTAACAGGTCATATTCGGTGACGCCGCTATCGAATATCCCTTCAAGCTGCTTCCATTTAAGCGCATGTCCTACACTATATTCGCTATAATTTTCGTCATATTCCGTTTTCAGGGACAAGAGCCGATTTTCAAATTTTAAGCTAAAATCGAAAACAAGAGGGACCTCATCAAGATAGAGAATATAAATCACCAACCACCCTTCCTTCGCTGCAGTATATGCAAGATCAGTGTAAAAGGCTCTCGATTGTTCTGTCGAAGAGAGGGCTGTATTTTCTTTTTCTTTCCAGCTCTTGGATGCAATGGTAAATAGTTGATCAAGGATGTGGGCGACGTCACTGGTATCCTGATATTTTTTCAGAATCACATTCCCTTTTTTTGACAGTTTTTTTATCTTACGCACTATATCATTTTTATACCTTTTGGATAGGTTTTGTTCGTATTCACTCCATGTGCAGTTGATAGGCAAATAGGGTGACGATTGCAATGGATATTGTTTATAGGGAATGTTCTTTTTTTTGAGCGCATTTTCCAGTAACATGGTTGAAGCAGAATGCAGCAGCAAATATTCGAGGCTCATGATGTCCCAGTAATTGCTGCAATCACCAGAAAGGAATTTTATAATTTCTTCACATGCTTCGATGGGTTTATTCCCGAGGATAATGTCTGTCCTGTTTGAGTGAACGTTTGCAATGAATTCTATTTTTCTCGCCTTAATTGCGACATGCGGTCTGCCAAGCAGAATATCTTCGTCATCATGAATCATAAGCGGGGCAATTGCCGTAAGCTCATTGCCATCATGTACAAGCAATATGAACAAGGATTTTCCCGTTCCAAATGCCTTCCACCATGTGTCAATCCATTGGTGAGTCAGGAAAACCAGAGGATGTAAACTTTTTTCCAGCAAGTCATTCCACTGGTCCTTAAGCTCGAGAAACTCTCTATATTCTCTGACTACACGTATTTTCATCATGATCTTTTACTAAAGATGTTGCTTTGTTTGAGTTTTTCAGCGAGATACTTAATTCTTTTTTTCCCAGGCGTAAGAAGGTTATAAGAAAGATGGTTTGCCATCCTGTTTTGAAACGTATTTTTTTGAATAGTAAGCGAATAGTTTCGCCGGGAATCTTTAGCCCAGAAGTACTTGTACTGCTCATCGCCACGGAGAAAATCGAATTCGCTGCATCCTTCACTGAAGGCTTTCTCAATGCTAAGGAGCATCAATATGGTGCCCGCACTCTTCAACTCTCCCTCCTCGGATATACCCGCTTGATAATAGTAATATTTATTGTTATATTTCATACAATAAAAGAGTACAAGGAAGGTCGATTCTTTTGCGAGAAAAAAAATTACAGCATTATTACTACCCGAAGATCGGTTTACGAAGTTTTTGTGAAAGGAATAAATCTTCTCTCCAGTAAAAACCGTTTTTAACCCCTTACGCTTCGCCCGACCAGTATGGAGGGAAAACAGTTCCTTCATATAATTTCCAGGATTATCCTTCTTGCTTGTTATAACTCCAAATTTGGCGTTGTCGTTCACGAGCAGTTTTTTTCGCTTTCGCAGCAGTGTGTTCCGTGTTTTTCCTGAAAAAGTTTTAAAATAATCTTCAAAACACTGATTAATCGTTAAATAAGGGCACTCCGATTCGGGCAAAATATTAATGATGAAATCGTTAAGGTGATATTTTTTCTCGCTCAGATATTTTCTTATATTGGAATCTTGCTTTAACCCTTCCAGAACTACTTCATCCCATTCTGTTTTATTTGCCGCAAAGAAAGACATAATTGCTTCAATATAAATTTCCGCGTGCACCTCATCACAAATGATATCAAGATGGTCTGGATAAGTTTCTTGGGAGGAACAGAGTCGAAGAATCTTTTTCTTGGTGAGTCCCATGTCTCTTGTTGACTCTAAATAGAATGGTGCAATGCCCACGAGTTCTTCCGAATCATTCTTGCCTACGAGAATGAACAACTCTTTGTTCTCGCTTGTGAATGTCTCCCACCATGAATAGATCCACTCCCAGGATAAGAAGACTTCATTCGTCACGCTTCTTTCAAGAAGAGAATTCCATGCCGTGCGTAGATGTAAGAACTCTTCTTCTGATATCCGACTTATTTTTACAGTTTGCATTGATTACTTCCACCAAATTAGGTCACTGCTGTCCAAAATAATCAGATTTTCTAAAATACATTCCTAACATATCGCGATGCACACTCTTACGCCTTATCAGCATCCCTGTCAAGGATACCGACTATATCTCCGTCATGATAAGCCCTGGCAAATTTATATGGGAATCTCAGATCAACCCACAGCCAACAATACCGGTTTGATGCAAGGGCCTTTCTCCCTTACAAAAAGAATTGACCTACCGTAGCAACACATTATTATAAAGTATTAACTTAAAATACTCTAAGAGGAGTCCAATTAGATTTGCATCATCGTCAGAGGCATATACATAGATATCAATGCCTTTATTTACAAGATATTTTGAGAAACTCTCGTAAGCTCTCTTCGTATGATATGGTGATGTAACAAGTATTAAGGTTTTATAGCCCTTATTCTGTACCACTTGCGAAACGTATCTCGCTTCATTCAAGGTGCCGAAGAAGCCATGATTAATCGATAGGATCTCAATATTTCCTGTCGAAACGCCAAGTCCCGTTAACTCACGAATCTCCCATTCATCATTTGTTAAATTTCTCCCAAGCGAAGGATCGTATTCCGTTATCCCAGGCACGCTCAATGTCATGATTGTATTGGCCGCGTGATGCTGATAAAGGTCAGCTGCCATTTTAGACCTTGACTCTAAACTATTTTGATCACCTCCCAATATATATATAACCTTTTTAGATACTGCCTGATTATCAGTTACATGATTTGGAGGATAATTACTTAGCACCACTTTTTCATTTAAACGCGCTTTTAAGAATATTTTTAATGCTTCACGACCTGGAAAGGAAACAAATGTTATAAAAGTACATAAACTTATGACGAGAAAAACAACAGAGGGTATTAAAATCAATAATATATTTCTATTTTTGGCTTTTTCTTTGATAAATATCATCATATGAGTCAGCCCAAAATTCTCGCAAAAATACTGTCGGCAATATTCACTTTAGATTCCCTCAATTCAACTTCCTGGCGCGATATTCAAAAATGCAGTTTCAGTAAGTGTTTTAAACTGTGGACACGTTCTTGGCTGATCGTTGATTAAAAATTCGATCAACACAGCTTTTTCAATTATTATTATCACATCCTATACTGAATATTGCACCTGTTTATTGAGTTCATGCGATTCAACTTGAAATGTTAGGAAATATCGGCATCTATCGTATCGACGATTTAAACAAATTTTCGTATTGCCTGACAAAGCCATTCAGTGAGTAATGGCTTTCAACTAAACATCTGGATTCATTTCCCATTTTATTTCTGAGTGATTCATCCCTAAGTAAAGTCAGAAGTGCACGCTTCATTTCGTCTATATCATTAACAT
>Ga0187777_10000122_pt1 | contig 57543 bp, 53 predicted proteins | sample 1015_Q2_SP5_10_M_FD_132416 | JGI IMG/M metagenome (GOLD analysis project Ga0187777, IMG submission 132416) | Tropical peat soil microbial communities from peatlands in Department of Meta, Colombia - 1015_Q2_SP5_10_MG | ecosystem: Environmental > Terrestrial > Soil > Wetlands > Peat | place... | reverse complement strand
CGCTGCGCACATCCGCGGTCTCGCCCCGCAGCTGCTCGGGAGACATATACGGCACGGTGCCGCCGGTGCTCCACTGGGTCGCGGTACGGGTGATGAAGTTTTCTTCCGGTTCGCCGGGCTTGCGCTCCTGCCCGGTAAGCGCCGCCAGGCCGAAGTCGAGGATCTTCACGCGGCCCTTCGTGTCCACCATGATATTGCCGGGCTTGATGTCGCGATGCAGGATGCCGCCCTGGTGGGCTTCGTGCAAACCTTCGGCGATCTGGCGGGCGATATCCAGCAGTTTTTGCGGCGGGAGCGGGCCGCGCCGCAGCACGTCCTTCAGGCTCTCGCCGTTCACCAGTTCCATGGCGATGAAATCCGTGCCCTCGACGGTGTCGAAGTCGTAAACCGTGGCGATGTTGGGATGATTGAATCTGGAAAGCGCCAGCGCCTCGGTGCGAAAGCGCTTGCGGGCAGCTTCGTCGTTCAGCGTTCCCGGCGGCAGCACTTTGATGGCGACGTCGCGCTCCAGCCGACTGTCATAAGCGCGGTAGACCACTCCCATGCCGCCGCCGCCGATGCTCTCCAAAACCCGGTAATGGCCAAGTATCTTGCCGACCATAGGTTCGCCAGGCGCATTCAAAGCTACACAGTTATAGCGCGTACGGCGGGAATAAGGTAGGGACTTCGCCACGCCAGAGGAGCTGGCTGCGTAGTAGGATGTCTTGCTGCATCTGGGGGAGAAGAACATGGCTGAGAGTCCGCAGAACTTTGGCAACCACGTGCGCTGGGACCCGCTGTACCACTTCTTTGCGCTGCCGGTGCTGCTCATCACCGTGATCGCCACCATCGTGATCGTGGTGATGCACCCCAACCTGCACAACGCGTGGCATGTGCTGCTGGCGGCGGCGCTCTTCATCGCAGCGCTCAAGGGGCGGCTATACCCGTTGAAGGCGCAGGACCGGATCATCCGCCTGGAGGAGCGCCTGCGCCTGAGCACTCTGCTGCAGGAGCCGCTGCGCTCGCGCATCGGCGAGCTGAGCGAGAGCCAGCTCATCGGGCTGCGCTTCGCCAGCGATGGCGAGATCCCGGCGCTGGTGGAAAAGACGCTGAAAGAGAAACTGGAGCAGAAGGACATCAAGCAGGCGATCCAGAGCTGGCGGGGAGACTGCTTCCGGGTTTGAGAATCTGAACCACTGGCCGCTCAAGAAATGGCGGGTCAGTCGCGGGCGCGATGAGACAATGAGTCCATGGCCCGCATCCACGTTCTGCCCGAGCACGTAGCCAACAAGATCGCGGCCGGCGAAGTGGTGGAGCGGCCTGCAAGTGTGGTCAAGGAGCTGCTGGAAAACGCGCTCGATGCTGGCGCCAAACGGATCAAGATACAGGTCGAGGCCGGCGGCAAGAAGCTGATCCAGATCACCGACGATGGCTGCGGCATGCTGCGCGATGACGTGCTGCTCGCCTTCGAACGGCACGCAACCTCCAAGATCAAAGATGCCGAGGACCTGCTGAGCGTCTCCACGCTGGGCTTTCGCGGCGAGGCCCTGCCCTCCATCGCCGCCGTTTCCCGGCTGGCGCTGGAGAGCTGCCCGCCGGGCGAGAGCGGCACGCGCATCGAGATCGCCGGCGGCAAGATGCTGCGGGTGGAAGAGGCCGGGCTGCCCGCCGGGACCTCCATCAGCGTGCGCGACCTCTTCTTCAACCTTCCGGCGCGCAAGAAATTTCTGAAGGCGGAGAGCACCGAGCTCTCACACATCGCCTCGCTGGTCACGCACTATGCGCTGGCGCATCCCGACAAGCACTTCGAGCTGCACTCTTCCAGCAATGCGATGCTGATGGCGGCTCCGGTCAGCGACCACAGCCGCCGCATCTTCCAGATCTTCGGCAAAGAGACGCTGGATGAGTTGCTGCCGGTGGCCGCGGCCGCGCCGCTCGAGCACACGGGATTGCCGCAGCCTCCGCCCTGGAAACGGAGCCAAGACTACACGCCGCCCGAACCGGGCGAGCTGCGGCTGCACGGCTTTATCAGCAAACCCGAGATCCAGAAGCTGAACCGCAACTCCATCTATGTCTTCGTGAATCAGCGGCTCATCCGCGACCGGCTGGTGCAGCACGCGATCAGCGAGGCGTATCGCAACATCCTGCCGGCTTCGGTCTATCCCGTGGTACTGCTGTTTCTGGAGATGCCGGGCGGCGAGGTGGATGTGAACGTTCATCCCTCCAAGGCCGAAGTGCGCTTCCGGCAGCAGTCGCAAGTGCACGACTTTGTGCGCGACTCCATGCGGGCGGCGCTGATGAAGACACGCAGCGCCCCGGGGTTTCTGCAGGAGATCTCGGCGCAGCCGCGCGCCAGCAGCGGGCTCACTCCCGCGCGCGCTGGGGAGACTCCGGCCCGCCACTCGTATTCGCCCGGGGCGCGGGCCAGCACCACTACCATCCTGGAAAATTTCAGCTTCGCGCTGCAGCCGCCGGCGGTGCCCGCCATCAGCGAGCGGCTGGATTTTGCCGGCGCGCCGCCTTTGTCGTTAGAGGCGAACGCGGCGCGCGCTCTGGCGCCGAGCGCAGGTATTCCCCTGCCCGAGCTGCGCCGCACGGCGGTCACGCAGTTCGGCAACGGGCGCGCAGCGCATTGCGGCGGCGTGATCGAGGCATCGGAGGATGCCGAAGCCCCGGTCTCGCTGGCGCAGCTCAGGCCGCTGGGGCAGATCCGCAATTCTTTCATCGTGGCTGTGGATGGCAGCGGCCTGTGGATCATTGACCAGCACGTTGCCCACGAGCGCGTGCTCTTCGAGCGCGTGCTGCGGCGGCGCGAGGCGCAAAAACCCGAGAGCCAGCGCCTGCTGATGCCCTTGATCGTGGAGCTAACTCCGGCGCAGCAGGCGGTCTTCGCCGAGATCAGCGACGAGCTCCGGCGCAATGGATTCGAAGTTGAGGCCTTCGGCTCGCGCACCATCGCGGTGAAGGCCTCTCCTGCGGGCATCGAAGCCACCGAGATCGAGCGCATGTTGCGCGAACTACTCGACCACTTCGCGCGCGAAGAGCAGCTGCGCAACCTCGAGCACGTGCGTGCCGAGATCGCCGCCTCCATCGCCTGCCACGCCGCCATCAAGGTGAACATGCCGCTGGAGCAGGCCAAGATGGAGTGGCTTCTCGCCGAGCTCTCCAGGACCTCGTTCCCCTTCGAGTGTCCCCATGGCCGTCCGGTGGTGTTGCGCTACTCGCTCCGGGATATCCAGAAAGCCTTCAAGCGGATTTGAGTTTCCACCATATACTGAGACGGGCCACACAAGGAGCGGCGGAAGACTGCGCATGACCGAACTCGAGCTTCACCAGCAGCGGCGGGCCAGGTGGCGGCAGGATGGCGCGCGTCCGCTGCGCAGCGTCGCAGATGCGGCGGAGTTCATGGCTGAGGTGGGGATGTGCCTCATGTATCCGCTTCATCCGCCAGTCCTGGCGCCGACCTTCATCGGCGCCTGCGCCGGCACCAGCGAAGACCTGCCCACGGCGCAGCAGGCGTTTCGCGATCCGCGCGCTGCCCAGGCGAAAGAGCTCATGCTCAGGCTGTTGCGCTCCCGCCAGGCGTATGAGGCCGGGTTCGCCGGCGAGACCAGCCTGCTCCTCTCTGAAGAGACGTTTCCTTATTTCTATGCGCTGGTCGGCGACCGCAACCCCAAGCGGGACATCCGCGAGCTGGGCGAAAGAGAAAAGAGCTCGCAGCTGGCGCGCGACGCCTACGCGCTCATCCAGCAGCAGGGGCCGCTTTGCAAGCGGAGGTTGGCGGAGTTGCTGGGTGGCGCGCCCAGCGAGGCCGCGCTCGATCGCGCGCTGGGCGAAATGTGGGCGCGGCTGCGCATCACGCGCGTGGATTACCGGCCCGGCGAGGGCATCTTCTGGGACGCGCTCTATCGCTGGGCGCCGGCAGCGGTGCAGCGCGGAAGCGGGATCTCGCTGGTGCAGGGACTCTCTGCTCTCATCTCTCGGTACCTCGACGCAGTGGTGGCGGCGGAGGAGGTTGAGATAGAGGCGTTCTTCGCGCACCTGGCGGCGCGCTCGCGCGTGCGCGAGACTCTGCATGCACTGCTTGCGGCGCGAGAGCTGAGCTTCGTCGCGGTGGGCCGCAAGGCGGTGGTGTGGAACACTCCGGCGCCGGAGCCGCGCCCCGAGCCCAGGCGGCGGATGGCAGCCCGCCCTGCAGGAGGCAGACGATGAGCGCGGCCGAGGCGAGAACCAGCCGCAGGCTGATCATCGCCATCGATGGCCCGGCGGGCAGCGGCAAGAGCACCATCGCCTCGCGGCTGGCGCGCAAGCTGGGCTACATCAATATCGAGACCGGGGCCATGTACCGCGCGCTGGCGCTCAAGGCGGTGGAGAACGATATTGATTTCGACGACCAAGATGCTCTGGTCCGGGTGGCCAATGCCTCCAGGATCGAGCTTGAGCCCACAGTCGAAGGCAACCGCGTGCTGCTCGATGGGCGCGATGTCACCGTGCGCATCCGCGAGCGCGACGTGACCGAGGCCGCCTCGCGCGTCTCGATACATCAGGGAGTGCGGGCCTGGATGGTGGAGCACCAGCGGCTGCTGGGCGCAGCCGGCGGCGTGGTGATGGAAGGGCGCGACATCGGTACCAGGGTCTTTCCCGATGCCGACGTGAAAGTCTTTCTCGATGCCGCCCCCGAAGTGCGCGGCGACCGGCGCTTTCGCCAGCAAGAAGCGCCTGCGCCCCACCTGGCCGAGGCGGTCATCAAAGAGTTGCGCGAGCGCGACCGCCGCGACCGCACGCGCCTGAACTCGCCGCTGCTGCCGGCGAAAGACGCAACCGTGATCGATTCCACCCATCTCACCATCGATCAGGTGATGGAGCAGGTAGAAGGGTTAGTGAATAAGCTGACCGCAGAGACGGGGAAGCGCTGAGGCAATCAGCGCAAAGCCCTGCCGGCTCAGTAAGCTGCTGAGCTTGCTCACACCCTGGTTGAGGGCTTGGGCGTATCCGGGGTCTTGGGGGCCATGGGTGTGGGCGCGGCCCTGGGAGCCGGCGCCGGGGCGGGCTTCGGCGGCTCGGGCGGGGGGGTAGTCCCGCGATTGATGCTGATATCTGCATGTTCGGTATGCAGGTCGACGCGGCGGCCATTGCTGCCGATGGTGCCGGTGGCGCGCACTTCCTCTCCCTGCTTTTCCACCTTGATCTCGCTGAAGTCGGTGTCGATATCGCCGCCGCGCGTGCTGGCGCCGACCTGGAACGCGACCTGCGGAGGCAGATGCACGTGGATGGCGCCGCTGCGGTTGGTCACGCTGATGTCGCCCATCGGCAGCCGCCCGGGATCGAGCTCGACATCGGCATTGCGGTCCTCTACCTGCACATCGCCGCCGATGTTCTCCAGATGCACGTCTTTGCCGTGAGTGCGGATGCTGAAGCCGGAGGCCGCGGTATCGACCGTCAGGTCGCCCGCATCCATCTTGAGGTTGCCAGGCAGCGACCCCATCTGCATAGTTGTCCGTGAAGAGCTGAAGCGCACCACCTTGCTGATATTGTCCAGCGTGGTATCGCCGAAGAATTCGCCATCGAGGGTGACCGCGCCGTTCACGTCTTCCGCCTGCACGTCGTTGGCCCGGCCGGAGACGCTCAGGTCGCCGGTCAGCTTGTGCGCGGCAAAATCGCCGTGGCTCATGGTCACGTGGGCATCGCCAGTGATGTCGTCGAGCGTCACGTCGCCGTGCGAGGCGTCGATGCGCAGCGGGCCCTCGATGGTCTCCATCTTGATGTCGCCGTGGGCGCTTTCCAGCGTCACCGACGTCTTGCGTGGCACGTAGATCTCAAGGTCGGTGGTCACCGGAGGAGTGTCCAGAAACCCCACATGCACGCCGGTGCTGCTGATGTTGCCGGCGGTGAGCGTGACCTGGCTGCCATCCACGCTCAGCGTGGGCTTGCTTGCGGCATCCACCTTGTCGGCATCCGACTGGCTGCCGGCCACCACTTTCTTGTCGATGGCTACTTTGATCTTGTTCTCGTCCCACGAGTTCAGGGTGATATCGCCGTGCTTGGAGTTGATGTGCAGCGAGCCGCCGGCTGGGAAGGCCTGCTCCAGCGTGTCCCCGAACTGGTAGCTGTTTCCGAAGATGCCTGCCAGGTCGCCATCTTCATCCCACGGTATGCCGTTCCAGTTGATCTTCTTGGCGCCGGTGGCCAGTGCTCCGAAGAAGACCAGGAAAATAATGAGGATGACGCCTCCGGCCCCTATGCCCGCCGCGCTATACCCGCCGCGCTGCGCCGCGTAGTACTCGACCAGCTTGATCACGCCCCACAGGATCAGCAGCACCGGCCAGTAACTGGAGAACCACCAGCCGATATCGTGCCAGCCCACCAGCCCCATGTTGCCCAGCAGAAAAACGATGCCCAGAATGATAAGAACGATGGGCCCGCCGAAGCTGCGGCGGCGCGGTGGCCGCGGCGACGGGACCTGCTGCACCGGTGCGGGAGCGCTAGCCATTGTGGGCCTCCGAAGTCACGGCCGGGATCGCGGGCGCAGGTGGCGTCTTTTCTATATGGCCCTCCATGGGGCCATTGGAGCGCAGGAACGACACCACGCCGATCACCACCAGCAGCAGCGGCCAGGTGCGGTGAAAGCCGAAGCGCCAGCTCCACTCATTGAGCAGAAACAGAGTGCCCAGCGTGATCAGCACCGCCGAGCCCATGCTGCAGCCCGCCATGCAGCGGAGACAGTGGCACTGCGTTCCGCAGCTATAGCGCTTCCAGAACAGGTAGGCGCCGATAAAGATGAGCAGCAGCGGCCAGAAGCTGCCGATCCAGTGGAACTGGAAGAAGTCCATGGTCGAGAGCAGGAACAGCACGCCCAGACCTATCAGGATGATCGCTCCCATCGGCGGCTTGGGGGTCGCCTTGCCGGTTGCGACAGCTTGCTCCGGTTGCCCGGCGCCTTCAGCTGGTGCCGCCGGGCTGCTCACCCCCATCCCGAAAACGTCGGGGATCGGCTGGCCGTACATCTTGGCCCGCGCCACGCGCACCGAATCGAAGATCATGAAGAAGTACCAGAAGCTGAGCCCCAGCCCGAAGATGACCTCAATATCGCCATGGATGCTGCTCAGCGCCGCGATAAGACCAAAGAAAACGCCGGCGTGCAACGCTGCCCGCGCATACTCGCCGCAGTACATCATGCTCACGCCGAAAGGCAGCAGCCCGGCCAGTATTCCCGCGATGGCGGGGTTGGGCGATTCCGCGACTCGCACCGGGGCCTGGGCGGCCGCCGGAGCGGCGCCAGCCGCCGAGGGCGCGCCCTCGACCCGTTGCGCGAGGCACTCCTCGCAGTAGACCACCCCGCGCACGGGGCGGGTACAGTTCTCGCACAGGGCCTTGCCGCAGGTGCGGCAGTAGGCCGAAGCTTGAGCCTGTGGATGGAACGCACAATTCATGCCTGGATCCTCATGTGGCCGGCTGCGCCGAGGGAGGGCGGCAGGGCCTTCTTTCTTTGTATTGACGGCTGACTTGGGTCAAAACTTGCCTGCACGAATCCGTGAGGCAACTGCTCCACATAATTCTGCTCCTGCTGCTCTGGATGTTTGCTGGTATCGCCGTTCTTGCGTTCTTTCTTTTGCTCCCGCGGCTTGGCCGGCTCGGGGGCGGGCAGCGCGGCCTTGAACTCGCGCAGCCGCGATTCCACCTCATACACGAAGCGCATGCTGTCGTAATAGCGGGCGACGCGGGCGCTGGTCTGGTAATACTGCCGCGTGGCCGCGGCCCGGATGGCGCTCGGCCGCAGGTCTACATGCCGCAGGCTGCTCATCTGGAAGCCCATGATGTTGGCCAGCAGCGCGACGGAGAAAAATGCCATGGCAAAGCTGCCGGCGATGCGCGGCTGCATGAGCGGCACAAACACCGGCGCCATGCGCTGCCGCAGACCTGCCAGCCAGCCTGGGCCGCCGGCGCGCGGCTTCGCTTCAACCTCGCTGGTGGCAGCCAGAATGTTGTGCACCAGGTTCACCGGCGGTTCCAGCGTGGGCAGCGTGCGCAGCGCCTGGTAGCCAGCCAGCGCATCCACGAACAAAGGCCCGCAGACCTGGCAGCTGGAGGCATGGGCGCGGAAGCCGGCCATCTGGCCCGCTTCCAGCGTGCCCTCGACTCCTTCCATCAGCAGGGCTTCAAACTCTGTGCACTGCATCGTGTTTTGGGTGTTCTGGCTCATTTTGTTACGCCTGTTTATATGTACGTTCCAGGAGCCGCGCAAGTTCCGTGCGGCCCCGGTTGATTCTAGACTTGACCGTGCCCTCCGGCACCTTCAAGACTGCGGCGATCTCGCGGTAATCCATGTCCTGCAGGTCGCGCAGGATCACCGCCTCGCGCAGCTCGGGTGAGAGCTGGCGCAGCGCGCCCTGCACCAACGCCTGCTTATCCAGCTGGCCCACGCGCGCTTCCGGCGAGGGACGGGTATCGGCCAATTTGTCCGCCAGGCTGAGCGTCTCTTCTTCGCCCTCGCCCGTGGCCTCCAGCGGGTCGGTCAGTCGGTCCTGCTTGCTGGAGCGGTAGTGGTCCACCAGCAGATTGCGCGTCAGCGTGCTCACCCAGGTGACGAATCCGCCCTTGCCTGATTCGTAGCTCTTCAGGGTGCGGTACAGCTTGATGAAGACCTCTTGCGTCAGGTCTTCGGCGTCGTGCGAGGAGCCGGTGAAGCGGTAGCAGAGGTTGTAGATGCGGCGGGTGTGCGTGCGCACGATCTCATCCCACGCGGTCGAATCGCCCGCCAGGCAGCGCCGGATGAGCAGCAGCGTCTGCTGCTGCTCATCCAGCCGCATTGCAACCGCTTTGGTCTCGCGTGACAGAACGTGCTCCTGGGATTGAAGCCGGGAGGGGGCCAGCGCTACGGCTGCCAGGCGGATTGGCATCGCACAAGCCATTCCCTGGTAGATACGAATTTTCCACCGTGCCGGTTCAAATACAAGGAAAGAGGGATTTTATCAGCCGGCGATGGATTGCTGATTGCACGCGAAGAGGGGTATCAGCAGTCGGGAATGACAACGCCGGCTACCCTCCCCAGGACAGCCGGCGTCATCAGTTCAACAAAGACACCGCACGCTAGTGACGGTCTGTATCGTCGTTATCGTGATCTCGATCTTTGTCGAAATGGAACAGGTCGAACAAGTCGCCGATAGCCGGGCTGTTGACCGGCACATACGGGTTGTCGCGGAACGAAACCGGATTCGGGAAGTTATCGCGGCTCCGCTTCGTCAGCGGCTTCAGGTGCCAATTTCGCTCGATGAACTTCAGGATCGAGACGTGATCGGTGTAGGTGTGGCTGATGTGGCCGCCCCGGGTGAAGGGTGAGACTACGATCAGCGGAATGCGCGGCCCATCGCCAAAGAAGTCCAGCGGTTGAATGTAGCCCGAGTCGTAATATCCGCCGCCTTCATCGAAGGTGATGAACAAGGCCGTGTCTTTGAAAAGCTCCGGTTGTGCCTGCAAATGGTCCAGGATCTTCGTCACCATCCCTTCGAAGAGGTCCAGCTTCGAAGAGGCGGGGTGACCGGAGTCTAGCCTGACCACACGGCATCTCCCATCGGGAATCGCGATTCCCAATTATTTTTGATCCACTCAACTCCGCTCCAGCGGAAAAAGGAAACTATCGCCAACAACCATCTGCAAAGTGATCACCCCCGATGAATTGTTCATTGCGCGTCCTGGCGGCAACGGCACTTGCATCCCAATCAGCTCTCTTATGGAATTTGAGCAGGCAAATCTTGCAGGGATTGCGAAAGCATTGTCAGGTTTTGCGGTACCACGCGAATCGCACCTCCCCGTGGACTGTCAAGGTCGGAAATCAGGAAAAGTGAAATGGACACCACAACCGGCATGACCAGAAAGGTAAGCCAGTCCGTCCGACGGGCTCGATAGCCGATCAGAAAGCTGCAACCTGTGGAGATAGTAAGCATTAGTATCCAGGCAGCGACCGGGATGCGATTGACCCAGGCAGCTTGAGCGGATCGCTGCGAATTCACAACGTCGCTCATGGCTGAAATGACTACCCCCTCCAGCGGCGGGGGCACAGCCTCAATTGCAGACCGGACAGTGGACCACAGCTCATTCTCGAGCTGCGCAGTAAGGGCGGCGACCTTTGCAAGCTCGTGCCGATCGCTGATCGTGTAAAACAACAGGCGTTGGTCGAGATACGCCTTCAGCAGTTGGCGCACTCTTGCTGCTTCCGTGGCCGGCAGCAGGTCAGCCCGCATGTATTCGGTTGCTATCGCGTTGGCCTCGGCCTGCTCATAATTCTTGCGAAGGTCGTACCGATTGATTGCCATCGAGAAGCTGAAGCCAATGATGAGGCCCAGCAGTGTTAAGCTTCCCGTTAGCACAACACCAAAATCGTCTCGGCCCTCCTCTCTTACAAAACCCGTCCTCCTGCGAAGCCTATCCCCGACTTTAACTGAGAGCGCCAAGGCGACGAAGGACAGAGCGAACACAACATATGGGTGGCTCACGATCATGCTTTGCTATCCAGCCTTTCCCGCAACCTGCTCACGGGTCATTCGGGCGGCAAGGTCACCCTTGGAGACCTGAAGCCAATCGGCCGCACTTCCGCGAGCGAACAAATCAAGCACGCGAGCAATGATCCCCGTCCAGCCCGTCTGGTGACTTGCCCCGAGCCCTGCGCCGTTGTCTCCGTGGAAATACTCATAGAACAGGATGTAGTCCTTCCAGTGCGGGTCGTTCTGAAATTTGCTGGTCCCCCCATAGACCGGGCGCTTGCCGCTGGCGTCACGCAGAAAGATGCTCGAAAGCCTCCGGGCAAGCTCCTTTGCGACCTCATACAGGGTCATGTACTTTCCCGAACCTGTGGGACATTCAACCTTGAAATCATCGCCGTAGAACTGATACAGATTCAGCAACGCCCGGATTAACAAGCCATTGACCGGCATCCAGACCGGTCCGCGCCAGTTTGAGTTACCGCCGAACATGCCCGTGTTCGACTCCGCCGGCAGATATTGAACTTTGTACTCCTGGCCGCTGAGATTGAACACGAACGGATGCTCCAGGTGGTATTTGGAAAGAGAGCGCACTCCATAGGGGCCGAAGAATTCGTTCTCGTCAAGCATGTAGGCCAAGATCCGCTGCAGCTTCTCCTTATTGCAGACCGACAATAAACGGCGCCCGAGGTATCCAACGAAGTCCTCATCGGCAGGGGCAATATGCTTCAACACTTCCGGATGTCTCTTCTTAAACGTTGTGACCAGTTCCCGTAGCCGGGGACTCTTCGCAACAATGCCTGTAGGTTCTATTGCAGATGATGCACACAATGGCAGCAAACCTACCATGGAGCGAACTCTCAAGAGCATCGCCTCACCGCTTGGGGAGTGGAGCAGATCGTAGAAAAATCCGTCCTTGTCATCCCACATGTCGTCCTTGTCCGTCCCAATACGGTCCATGGCATACGTGATCCAGAGGAAGTGCTCAAGGAACCGGAAGGCAACGTCCTCGTACACCGGGTCATAATCGGTCAAAATGAGCGCAATCTCGAGCATGCACTGGCAATAGAAGGCCATCCAAGCGGTGCCGTCGGCTTGGTCCAGATGGCCGCCCGTAGGGAGCGGAGCACTGCGATCGAAAAGTCCGATATTGTCCAAGCCGAGGAACCCTCCGGCGAAGACGTTCCTGCCCTCAGGGTCCTTGCGATTCAGCCACCAGTTGAAGTTCAGCATCAGCCCCTGGAAGGATCGCTCTAGAAAACGCAGGTCGGAGCGACCGAGCTCTTTTTCGATGTTGTAAAGGAACAGTGTTGCCCAAGCGTGCACCGGGGGATTCACGTCGCTGAAGTTCCACTCATAGGCCGGAATCTGTCCATTGGGGTGTGAATATAGGGTGCGCAACATCAGCAGGAGCTGGTCCTTTGCGAAATCGAAGTCCACGAGCGAGAGCGCCAGGGTATGAAATGCCAGATCCCAGGCGGCGTACCAGGGATACTCCCATTTGTCGGGCATCGAAATGATGTCGCTGTTTAGCATGTGGAACCACTCGGAGTTGCGGACCTTGCGCTGACTCGCACCCATAAGAGGATGGGCCTCATGTTCTTGCAGCCAGCGGTCAAGATCGAAGTAGTAGTACTGTTTACTCCACAACATTCCGGCCAGTGCCTGGCGGTGGACTCGACGTTCATCCTCGCTCAAGGACTCCGGAGTAATCCGATCGTAAAACTCGTGGGCATCCGTGATCCGGGAGGCGAATGTCTTTTCAAAAGCAGCGAATGGCTCTGCGGGTGGTGCTGCGCTCAGGCGCAGCCGCACGACCTTATTGCCGCCGGCCGGCACCTTCAGCCGATAACGCGCCGCCGCCTTTGTCCCCTTCCGCGACGGATTTACCGCTTCTTGTTTTCCCCCGACAACGAACTCATGGAATGCGTCTTTCACGTAGGGTGACAGGTTCGGCTGCCCCCATAGTCGGTTAGCATTAGATTCATTCTCTGTGAATAGGAGTTCTGGATCGCCTTCACAAGATAGCGTCCGCTCACCCAGCTCGAGGTGCGACGCCGAAAGCGTTCCATCCGAAACTTGCCGCACGACCGGCTTGCTTACACCCTTGTCCCACGACCAAGTATTCCGAAACCAGAGGGTGGGAAGCAGATGGAGTTCAGCGGCCTCCGGGCCTCGGTTATGAACGGTTATGCGGATGAGGATGTCCTCTGGGTCTGCCTTGGCGTACTCCACGAACACGTCGAAGTATCGGTCTCCTTCAAACACGCCCGTATCGAGGAGTTCGTATTCGGGCTCTTCGCGTGAGCGCTCGCGGTTGGTCTTTATAAGGCTGACATAGGGAAACTCCTTTTGCGGATATTTGTACAGATACTTCATGTAAGAGTGGGTGGGTGTGCTGTCGAGGTAGAAGTAGTACTCCTTGACGTCCTCACCATGGTTGCCCTCGCTATTAGTCAAGCCGAACAAGCGCTCCTTCAGGATGGGGTCCCGGCCATTCCACAAAGCGATGGCGAAACATAGTCGCTGCTTGTCATCCGAGATGCCTGCCAGTCCGTCTTCACCCCAGCGGTAGGCGCGTGAGCGTGCCTGCTCATGGTTGAAATAATCCCAGGCGTTACCGTCTTGGCTGTAATCCTCACGGACCGTGCCCCACTGCCTTTCACTGAGATATGGTCCCCACTTCTTCCACGGAATGTTTTTCTCGCGAGCATCGTTCAACCGGCGCTGCTCACTAGTTTCCATGTATGCGATCCCAGACGTCTGAGTTGTTGGTTTCATAAGAGACCTCTTCTTTTAATTTTGTTTGCCGGCAAAAAAAGAGGATGTGACAATCGTCACAAGGTAGCAAAGAAACGTGCTTCTGCGCGCACCGCCAAAGCGAATGGCACCGAGAATGCTCGAAGAGTGGGGTGTAGCACTTTTCTTCTATAGCCTGCTCCGCGCCGTTGACTTTAGCTACCGCCACCTCCTAGCATGGATGGCCCGCCACTTCCATGGAGATCGGCCAGACCATCGCGCACTATCGCATTCTCAGCCGGCTGGGAGCGGGCGGCATGGGCGTGGTGTTTGAGGCGGAGGACATCAGCCTGGGCCGCCGGGTGGCGCTCAAGTTTCTGCCCGCCGACATGGCCACAGATGATGCTGCGCTGCAGCGCTTTCAGCGCGAGGCGCGCGCGGCTTCGGCGCTGAACCATCCCAACATCTGCACCATCTACGCCATCGAAGAAGAGAACGGGCTGAACTTCATCGCCATGGAGCTGCTTGAGGGGCAGACGCTCGATCAGTTGCTGGCGGAGCAGCCGCTGGGCACGCCCAAAGTAGTCGAGCTGGGGATACAGATCTGCGACGCGCTGGATGCGGCACACGCGCGCGGCATCGTGCATCGCGACATCAAGCCGGCAAATGTCTTCCTCACCGTGAGCGGCCAGGTCAAGGTGCTGGATTTCGGCCTGGCCAAGGTGGGGATGGCGCGCCACACACATGCCACCACCGGTAGCAGTCCGCACGACGCGGTGACCGCCATCACCCGGCCGGGGACGACGATGGGCACGGTCGCCTATATGTCGCCGGAGCAGGCCCGCGGCGAAGAGATGGATACGCGCTCCGACATCTTCTCTTTCGGCGCCGTGCTCTACCAGATGGCGGGACGCAAGATCCCCTTCGACGGGCAGACCTCGGCCGTCATCTTCAGCAAGATCCTGGAGCACGCGCCGCCGCCGGTGCTGGAGCTGAATCCGGAGCTGCCGCCGCAGCTGGCGGAGATCATCGGCAAGGCGCTGGAAAAAGACCGCGAGCTGCGCTACCAGACCATCGGCGGATTGCGCTCCGACCTGAAGCGCCTGCGGCGGGACAGCAGCTCAGCCTCGCGGCGCAGTTCTTCGCGCAGCGCGTCGCCGGTTGCGGTCGCGGCCGATGAAGCTCGCCGCCACAAACCGGCTGTGGCCATCGCCGGCGCGGCGCTGCTGGCGATACTTGTGGTCGCGGGATGGCTGCACTTTCGCAAACCAGCGGCTTCCGTGGTCCCGTCGCTGGCGGTGCTGCCTTTCAGCAACGTGGGCGATGCCAGCAACGAGTATCTGAGCGACGGCCTGTGGCGCGATGTCATCTCACGGCTGGCGAAATTGCCGGCGGTGCAGGTGCAATCGGCCGAGGCGACTGCGGCGTTCCGCGGAAAAGAGGCGGACGTGAAGGGGATCGGCGGGCAGTTGGGCGTCCATCAGGTAGTGAGCGGAACGCTGGCCCGCAGCGGCGATGGCCTGCTGCTCGATGTCGAAATGGCCGACGCCGCCAGCGGCCAGAAGCTGTGGAGCAATCACTACACGGCAAAGATCTCTGAATTGCTGCCGCTCGCGCAGCAGCTGCTCTCCGACATCGCCGAGCAAACGGGAGCAAAGCTGAGCTGGGAGGAGCGCAAGAAGCTGAGCGATGCCGGCACCAGCGATTCCGAAGCGTACCGGCTCTATCTGGAAGCACGCTACGCGCTCAGCCAGCACACTCCGGAAGGTTTGCAGCAGGCGAGCACTTTGCTGACGCAGGCGACTGCGCGCGACGCGAGCTTTGCGCCGGCCTCGGCGACCCTGCAGGATGTGCAGAAGCAGCTCGCGATCCTGTATCCGCCGGCAGAAGAGACTCCGGCAGAAACATCGGTCGCTCAGCAGGTGAAGCCGAAGGCGGCGAATCCAGCAAAAGGGGCGACAAAGGCCGCTCAGGTCGCGGCCAAACCGGTCACAGTCCCGGCGCCACCTCCGCCACAGGCGCCGGTGCTGCCGCTGGTCACGGTGAAGAGCGAGCCTGCCGGCGCCGACATCCTGCTCGATGGAAAAGAGACCGGTAAGAAGACGCCGGCTGCGGTCCCCACGCCGGCCGGCAGTCATGTATTCACCCTGCGCAACGCAGGTTATCTGGATTCCACCGTGCCGGTGACGCTGAAGTCGAGCGGCGACGCTGCCACCATTGCAGAGAAGCTGAAGGTGGCGGGCGAGACTAAAGACATCAAGGCGGTCGGCGGATTCCGCAAAGTCTTCGGCTCCACGTCAGAGAAGATGGGGCGGGTGAGCGTGAAGTCGCAGCCCAAAGGCGCGACCGTCTTCGTGGGTACGCAGCTCATCTCTAAGCCGGCGCCGGTGGAGTTCGACCTGAACCCAGGCAATTACGAGATCAGGTTCGAGCTGAGCGGCTACGAGCCGGCGCGCAAGGTGATCGAGGTGGAAGCCGGGAAAAAAGTGCAGGTCGAAGAGGAGCTCAAGAAAAAGTAAGATCGGCCGGCATTCAAGAGCGGTTTGCACTTTCGCTCTTCAGTAGAGCCTGAAGCCGATCTCGATGTTGATTTGGACTGGAACCGGATTACCAGCTTTCGAGGCTGGATGAAAGCGCCATTGCTTCACGGCGTGAATCGCCTGCTCGTCCAGTCCGTAGCCCAGGGCATGCGCGACGCGGGCGCATTTGAGTCTCCCGTCAACATCAACAATGCCCCAAAGAACAACATTCCCTTCAATGTGAGCGGAGCGAGCGTAGTCAGAGTAAACGGGGTCAGGATTCGAGATGACTCTTGGCGGGAGGATCGGGCCACGAAAACTCATTACCTTTGGAACAGTTGCCGCGTCATACGGGCAGGGGCCGCCGACACGGACTAAATTCCTGGCGTCAGGTGGGACCACGCTCTCAAGTTCCTCGCGGCGCACAAAGACGTGGTCCAGCGCGGTTTTTATCTCTTGATCAGTCGGTGTCGCCGACTGAAATTGAATCGTTACGCTCGCTTTCTGTTTCTGGGGCAAGCTTTTCAGGTCATCGTTTGCGGAGTCGTACGCAAAATTAGCCTTGTGTCCGCTGATCATAAGGGAATTGCTCTCGAAGCGAATTTTGTCAACTTCCAACTCGCTTCTCGTCCAATCTTGTTCGCCACCGTTGTTAACGAGAGTGCCGTCAGCAAGGAAGGTGAGCGTGGGCGCCACGTAAAAGTTGCGGATTACCATAACCTGACCCAGAAGCGCCTTATTCAAGCGATCCAACTGGTCTTTTTTCTGATCAGCGCCGATGACGCTTGTTGCCAGAAAAAGCATCGCCAGTGCGACGAATTGGACCGTGTTGCGCATGTGCAACCGGGCGTTTATCTTCCTCACTCCGGCAGGAAAGAATCCACCCGCACGGGATTCTCGTAGAGCGAAAGGTCGCGGGTCACGACCGTGATCCCGCTCTCGGTGACGAAGTAATTCTCCTTATCGGCGATGGGGTCATAGCCGATCTGCGTGCCTTCGGGGATGTGCACATCGCGGTCAATGATGGCGCGGCGGATCTTGCAGTGGCGGCCGACGTTGACGTGATGGAAGAGGATGCTGGCATCCACCTCGCTGTAAGAGTTCACGCGGACATCGGGCGAGAGCACGCTGTTCACCACCTTTCCGCCGGAGATGATGCAGCCCATAGAGACGATGGAATCGAGCGCCTCGCCGCGGCGCGCGGGCTCAGCAAAGACGAACTTGGCCGGCGGATACTGCTGCTGATGGGTGCGAATAGGCCACCGGTTGTCGTACAGGTTGAAGACGGGTGAAACCGAAGCCACATCCATGTTGGCGTCATAGTAGGCCTCGATGGTCCCCACATCGCGCCAGTACTGCACCTCGCGGTTGTTTTCGTCCACGAAGTTGAAGGAATAGACCTTGTAGTCCTGCACGATGCGGGGAAGAATATCGTGGCCAAAGTCGTGGCTGGAGCCGGGATCCTCGGCGTCTTTGAGCAGGACGGGCAGCAAGACATCGGTGTTGAACAGATAAACCCCCATGGAGCCGGAGACCATCTTGGGGTTGTAAGGGGAACGAAGCTCTGTCTTTTCGGGCTTCTCGATAAATCCGGTGACCCGGCCGTGGCTGTCGATCTCGACCACGCCGAAGCGGTTAGTTTCCGCAGGATCGATCAGAATGGTCGCCAGGGTGACGTCGGCGCCGGAATCCTCGTGCTGGCGAAGCATCAGCCCGTAGTTCATCTTGTAGATATGGTCGCCGCTCAGGATGAGCACACGCTTGCGCTGCTCGCTGCCGATGGAGTAGATGTTCTGGTAAACGGCATCGGCGGTGCCCAGATACCAGTTCTCGCTCACGCGCTTCATGGGCGGCAGAATCTCGATGAACTCGCCCAGCTCGCGGGCCACGATCGTCCCCCAGCCTTCGCGGATGTGGCGGTTGAGGGAGAGCGCCTTGTACTGGCTGAGGATGTAGACTCGGCGCAGATCGCTGTTGATGCAGTTGGAGAGAGTGATGTCGATGATGCGATACATGCCGCCGAAAGTCACTGCCGGCTTGGCGCGGTCGCGGGTGAGGGGAAAGAGCCGCTCTCCGGCGCCACCGGCCAGCAGTACCCCCAGGGTGTCTTTCATCTGGCGTGATTCCTCTCTTGCCCGCCCTTCCGAAAGCAGGATGGTAACACGCCGAGCGCGGCCGGGCGGAGCCGGCGATACCGGCGGAATGCCGCGATGTTGGCGCTAGAATGATGAGCATGGCGGAGCTTTCTCCCGGAGAGCGCATCGCGGTCGCCGGCGGCATCCTGGGCAGGCAGGCGGGGAGGGTCCGGCTGCTGCGCGCGATCGCGCGTGGAATTTCGGCGGCGTGGAATTCGGTCTCGCGGGTGCTGCGCCGAATCTGGCACGAGGCGACGGGGCTGGTCTTCCTGCTCTTCGTGCTGGCTGGGGCCAGCGCTGCGATACGCGAGTATCAGCGCTACACCGCCAGCCCGAGCCGTTACACGGGCGAACGCGTAGCTGCGGCGGTCGTCTTTAGTCTGCTGTTTGCCTGGTTTGCTCTGACCTCGTTCCTGCGCGCCAAGCAGGCAGGCTCGAAGGGGAAACGCTCGTGACGGCACCCGCCAGGTCCAAGGCAAGAAAGAGCGAGATACCGGAGCAGACAACCTCCGGCATCTCGGTCAAGCCTTTATACACGCCCGAGGATGCAGGCCGCTCGCCTGGTTTTCCCGGCGAATTTCCCTACACCCGCGGCATTCAGCCGACCATGTACCGTGGCCGTTTGTGGACCATGCGGCAATACGCCGGAATGGGAGACGCCGAAGAGTCGAACAAGCGATACAAGTACCTACTGGCACACGGGACCACCGGGCTCTCGGTGGCGTTCGACTTGCCGACGCAGATCGGCATGGATTCCGACCACCCCATGGCATTGGGTGAGGTCGGGCGCGTGGGTGTGGCCATTGATTCCATCGAGGACATGCAGCGGCTCTTCGCCGGCATAGACCTGGAGAAGATCTCGACCTCCATGACTATCAACGCCACGGCCTCCATCCTCTTGGCGCTCTACATCGCAGCAGGGAAGCGCGCGGGCGCTGATATTCGCAAGCTGAGCGGCACGGTGCAGAACGACATTCTGAAGGAGTACATCGCCCGCGGCACGTATATCTATCCGCCGCAGCAGGCGATGAGGATCGTCACTGATCTGTTCGCCTACGCCAACCAGTATGTGCCGGAGTGGAACACGATCTCTATCTCCGGCTATCACATGCGCGAGGCCGGTTGCACCGCGGCACAGGAGATCGCCTTCACTTTGGCGAACGGTCTTTGCTACGTCGAGAGCGCGATGCGCGCCGGTCTGGGTGTGGATTGCTTCGCGCCACGGATCTCGTTCTTCTTCGCCTGCCACAACAATTTTCTCGAGGAAGTGGCGAAATTCCGGGCAGCGAGAAGCATGTGGGCGCGCCTGATGCGCGAGCGCATCGGGGCGAAGAACCCGCGCTCGTGGATGCTGCGTTTTCACACCCAGACCGCGGGCTCGACCCTGCAGGCACAACAGCCTGAGATCAACATCGTGCGGACGGCGCTGCAGGCGCTGGCAGCGGTGCTGGGCGGCACGCAATCCCTGCACACCAACGGTTACGACGAAGCCCTGGCTTTGCCGACGGAAGAGGCCGCGCGGATCGCATTGCGCACGCAGCAGATCATCGCCTACGAATCGGGCGCGTCGCAGACGGTGGATGCGCTGGGCGGCTCGTACTTCATCGAGAGCCTTACCCAGCGACTGGAACAGCGGGCCACTGAATATCTGGAGAAGATCGACGCCTTGGGCGGCGTGCTCAAGGCGATCGAACGGGGATTTGTGCAGCAGGAGATTCAGAACGCGGCTTATGCGTTCCAGCAAGCTGCCGATAAGGGTGAAGCCGTGATCGTGGGAGTGAACAAGTTTCAGAATGAGGAAGCAGAGGGCGAAGTACCGATCCAGCGCATAGATGCGTCGCTCGAGCGCAAGCAGGTGGAGCGGCTGCGGGCGCTGCGGGCCCGGCGAGACAGCAAAGCCTGGAGCGAGTCGCTGCGGCGCGTGGAAGAGGCTGCCCGCTCAGGCGCGAACCTGATGCCGCACATCATTCACGCAGTCGAGAGTTTGGCTACAGTTGGAGAGATCTCTGATGCGATGCGCAAGGTCTTCGGAGAGCATCAGGAGGCGGTGGTCATTTAGCCGGCTGCGGGCGCGGCGAATGGACAATGAAGCGCATGGTGGGCCGCGCTGCTTAACGCCACGCTATACTCGTGAAGACCGGCCTGGCGCAGGATCAAGGTTTCTTCAGGTTTGTGCCTGGAAATCGCAGGCTTCGCGGCAATCAAGACAGTAATAGTTGCCGTCCTGCACCAGACGGACGTTGTGCTCGCCCTGGCACAGGCAACAGAAACGATTGCACTTGCAATTGCCTTCCGGCTGCTCGCATTGCATGCAGATAAAATCTTCAGCCATGCAGTCACTCTAGCGAAATCGGGCGCAGGCTGCAAGGCCGGGAGCGCTATGCGGCCTGGCGCAGGAAACCCGCGACGTGCTCCGGGCGAAAGCCGATCCCCACCAGACGCGCCGGAATGCGGCGAAGAACAGGAAAGCGTTTCAACATCCGCATCGGGAAGGCAAGGCCAGACGGCCGGGTAGTGCCGGCCAATATTGGCGCCATGATGTTGTTTTGCGCGGCGACCTGCAAACGCTGCGTCATTTTCGTCGGCCATTCACGGCGCCGCTGCACCGCCTGCAGCTCAACCAGGCTTGGCGCGCCCTGCCTTAACGGGCCGGCAAGCAAGTTGGCGGTCGCCACTGCATCCTGGATGGCCAGATTGATGCCGACACCGCCAATGGGCGACATGGCATGAGCGGCATCGCCGATGCAGAGCAATCCCGGCCTGGCCCACTGGCGCAAACGATTCACCAGGACCGTGAGCAGCTTGATCTTTTCCCAGTCATCGATCTCATTCATGCGGCCTTGAAGGAAAGGCGCGACCTTCACTATCTCTTCCTGGAAAGCTTTTATCCCCGCGGCGCGCAGCTTCTCATAGCCGCCCTTGGGCACGACTGAAGCGCACTGCCAGTAATCGCCGCGGTTTAACATGGCCAGGATGTGGCCGGGGTAGATGCGGCCACCGGTGGCGTGCGGGTCGCCGGGACGGAAAGAAAAACGCATCCACAGGACATCGATGGGCGCGGCCAGTTCCATCACCTCAAAGCCAGCTTGCTTCCTCATCTCGGAGTATCGGCCATCTGCTGCCACGACCAGATCGGCGTTCACTACCAGCTCGCCGCCACCGCTTTGCGCGCGTACGCCCGTCATCCGGCCATCGCTTTCCACCAGTTCCGTGGCGGTGGTCTCCATCAACAGCTTGAAGTCAGGGTATTCTCTGGCTTTTTCAGCCAGGAAGTTCAGGAAATGCCACTGAGGCATCATGGCGATGAATTTGCACTTGGCCGGGACATGACTTAAGTCGGCGATGGTGAGCGTGATGCCGTTGATGACGGCCACCATCTCGTGGATCTCCTCATGGGGCAGCTTGAGGAATTCTTCGAGCAGTCCCAACTCGCGCATTACCTCCATCGTGGAAGGATGAACGGTGTCGCCACGAAAGTCGCGAAGGAAGTCGGTGTGTTTTTCCAGCACGACGACCGGGACTCTGGCTCGCGCCAGCAGATATCCGAGGACCAGCCCTGCTGGTCCGCCTCCAACGATGCAGCAGCGAGTGCTGACTGCGGGGAAGACAGCAGCGGGGGAAACGCTCACGGCGCGGAATCATACAGGTGTGCCTGCACCAGTGACAAGCGGGTTTCGTTGACCTCGGAAAAATGCGCGTGTTACCTTGAAAGGTTGGGCACCATCGCCCCGTGTGCCTGAGGGTCCCTTGTCTACAACTGCAGAAGCCGCTATTGCCCTGCGCAAGACTGCGCTGAATCGCGTCCATCGCCAGATGGGCGCCAAGATGGTTGATTTTGGCGGGTGGGAGATGCCCATCGAATATCCCAGCTCGCCCTGTGGTCCAGGCGGGTTGATGAAAGAGCACCTGGCTGTGCGCACCGCTGCCGGTGTCTTCGACGTTAGCCACATGGGCGATATTCGAGTCAGCGGGACCCAGGCACTTGCTGCCGCGCAGCATATCTCGATGAACGATGCCTCGCGGCTGGCCATCGGGCAGGCCCATTACTCGGCGATGCTGTACCCGGAAGGGACCTTCGTAGACGACGTGATAGTGCACCGGCTGGGCGAGAGCGACTACCTGCTGGTGATCAACGCCGGCACGCGCGAAAAAGACTGGGACTGGGTGCGCGACAATGTGCGCAAATTCGCCTGCAAGCCCCATGACCTGAGCGATGAGTTCACTCAGCTGGCCGTACAGGGCCCGCGCGCAGCCGACGTGCTGCGCAAGCTGACCGATGCAGATGTGAGCTCCGTGAGAAATTACGGGTTCACCCACGGCTCGGTCTGTGGATTGAAGAGCGTGCTGATCGCGCGCACTGGCTATACCGGTGAAGATGGCTTTGAGATCTACGTTCCTTCTGACCAGGCGACGAGCGAACGGGTCTGGAGTGATGTGCTGGAGGCGGGCCGCGAGTTCGGCATCCTGCCCTGCGGATTGGGCGCGCGCAACACGCTGCGCCTGGAAGCCAAGATGGCGCTCTATGGCCACGAGATCTCTGAGAGCATCAATGTTTGGGAGGCCGGCCTGGAGCGCTATTGCAAGATGGAAAAGGGCGACTTCATCGGGCGCGCATCTCTGGAGAAACTAAAAGCCTCCGGTCTGAAGCGGACGCTGGTTGGGCTGGAAGCTCGCGAGCGCGGCATTCCCCGCGACGGCTATCCGGTGCAGGACGAAACGGGCAAGGATATTGGTTACGTCACGAGCGGCTCCTACGCCCCCTATCTCAAGAAGAACATTGCATTGGCTTATGTGCCTCCCGAGTTCTCGGCGGTGGGAAGCGTGGTGTGCGCCGCGGTCCGCGGGCAGCGAGTGAAGTGCGAAGTGGTGCCAACGCCGTTCTATCGGCGACCAAAGAAAATCTGAGCGAGTCAATTATGGCCGACTATCCAAAAGAGCTGAAATACACCAAAGAACACGAGTGGGTGAAGATCGATGGCGCCAACGCTACGGTCGGCATCACCGATTTCGCGCAGCAGGCCTTAGGCGATATCGTCTACGTCGAACTTCCCAAGATCGGCGACGCGGTAGAGAAGGGAAAGACCTTCGGGACCGTGGAATCGGTGAAGTCGGTCTCCGACATGTACGCTCCCATCTCGGGCAAGGTGGCGGCGGTGAATGCAGAACTGATCGCCGCTCCGGAGAAGATCAACAGCGATCCGCATGGCTCCTGGCTGATCCGGCTCCAGCTCAAAGACGCTGCCGAAGCTGCCGACCTGCTTACGGCCGACGCTTATGAGAAATTTGTGGCCGAAGAGGGAGAGCAGCACTGAATCCGGCCGACCATGATCTGCTTCGTCTTCAGGCCGCTGCCTCATGATGCGCTATCTGCCAAAATCTCCGGCTGACCGCGAGCAGATGCTGCGCGAGATCGGCGCTGCTTCTATCGACGAGCTTTTCTCACACATTCCGGCCGAGTACCGGCTGAACCGCGACCTGAAGATAACGCGCCAACTGGCGGAATCGGAGGTGGTGGAGTACTTTCAGCAGCGCGCCGCGGAAAATACAGCCGGCTATGCCAGCTTTCTGGGTGCAGGAGCTTACCGGCACTACCGGCCGGTGGTAGTGGATTCTCTCATCTCGCGCGGTGAGTTTTTTACGGCTTACACGCCTTATCAGGCGGAGATCTCACAGGGAACGCTGCAGGCCATCTTCGAATTCCAGACCATGATATGCGAGCTGACCGGGATGGAGGTCGCGAACGCCTCGATGTACGACGCATCTACTGCTGTTCCCGAGGCGGTGATGATGGCGGCCCGCATCACTGGGCGCTCGGGCGCGGTGATCGCTCGCAGCGTGCATCCCGAATACCGCGAGGTGCTGGCCACGTACTCGCAACACCAGGGAATGCCGGTGACCACGATCCCCTTCAAGGAAGACGGCCGCGTGGATATGACGGCGCTTGCTCCCTCCATCAACGAGCATACCGCCTGTGTAGTCGTGCAATCCCCGAACTTCTTTGGCACGATCGAAGAGATCGCTGCCATTGCCGAAGTGGCGCACCAGAAGGGCGCGCTGTTGGTCGTTGCCATTGCCGAGGCTGTCTCGCTGGGTATTGTGAAGCCGCCTGCCGAGGCGGATATCGTGGCCCTGGAGGCGCAGTCCTTCGGCGTGCCGCTGGGTTTTGGCGGGCCCTATGCCGGCGTGATCGCGACCAGAGAGAGATTCGTTCGCCAGATGCCGGGCCGGCTGGTGGGCCAGACGACGGACCGCAGCGGCGAACGCGGCTTCGTCCTGACTTTGGCCACCCGCGAGCAGCACATCAAGCGCGAGAAGGCTACATCGAACATCTGCACCAACCAGGCACTGGCTGCGACCATGGCCACTATCTTCATGACCATCTACGGCCGCGAAGGATTGAAAGAACTGGCGAAGCAGAACCTGGCGAAGGCGACGTACGCAGCCGCGCAGTTCGACAAGAAAGGAAGGGTCCTTTTCAGTGGCGCGCCGCGTTTCAACGAATTTGTGCTCCAGACCCGGGATGACCCTTATGCCATCAACGCGCGACTGCTGGAAAAGAGGATCATCGGCGGTTTTCCGCTGCGAAAATTCTACCCAGAGCTGGGGAATGCCTCGCTCTGGTGCAGCACCGAGATGACCACGCGCGAGCAGATCGATGTTGCGGCCGAGGCGGTGCAGCCGTGAGCGCAGGCAAGATTCGCAAGGTCCGGCCGCATCCCAGCCAAAACGAAGGTTTGATTTTCGAGAAGTCCTCGCCGGGCAAAGCCGGGTACAAATTGCCGCCGCTCGATGTTCCCCAGGTCGACGCCGCCAGGCTCCTCGGCGATTCGTACCGCCCTGATCTTGGAGCCATGCCGGAAGTGAGCGAGTTCGAGATCATCCGTCACTATACGCGCCTGAGCACGTGGAACTATGCCATTGACCTGGGAATGTATCCCCTGGGCTCCTGCACCATGAAGTACAACGCGCGCGTGAATGAGGTTGTCGCGCGCATCAACGGACTCGCCGATGCGCACCCGTACCAGCCGGAGAGACTGTCACAAGGCGCTCTGCAGATCCTGAAGACGCTCTCCGACTACCTGCTGGAGATCACCGGCATGGAGACGATCACGCTGCAGCCGGCAGCCGGCGCGCATGGCGAGATGACCGGCTTATTGCTGATCCGCGCCTATCTTGCGTCGAAGGGGAATCCGCGCAAGAAGATTCTGATCCCTGACTCCGCTCACGGGACCAATCCCGCGACAGCCGCCATGTGCGGCTATCAGGTGGAGAATCTCAAGTCGAATTCGCAGGGCATGGTCGACCCGGCAGCTCTCGCCGCACAAATGACCGAAGACGTTGCCGGCATGATGCTCACCAACCCCAACACGCTGGGCATCTTCGAGGAAGAGATTCACAAGATCGCAGACATCCTGCACGAGAAGGGCGGCCTGCTGTACATGGATGGCGCCAACATGAATGCTCTGGTGGGCAAGACCCGGCCCGGTGACTTCGGGGTTGACCTGATGCACCTGAACCTGCACAAGACTTTTTCCACGCCGCATGGCGGCGGTGGCCCTGGTTCCGGGCCCGTCGCCTGCAAGAAGTTCATGGAGCCCTTTCTGCCGATCCCGGTAGTCATGGCCAGGCCTGATGGCTCGTTGGGTTTTGATTACGACCGGCCGCGCTCCATCGGCCGCGTCAAGATGTTCTACGGCAACTTCGGCATGCACGTGCGCGCGCTGGCTTACATCATGGCCAACGGGTATGACGGGCTGCGCCAGACCACCGAAGACGCAGTGTTGAATGCCAACTACATCCGCAAGAAGTTAGAGGATGTGTACGAGGTGCCGTATCCCACGCCTTCGATGCATGAGGTCATCTTCAGCCACAGGTTGCAGTCGCGGCAGGGTGTAAAGACGGGTGATATCGCCAAGCGCCTGATTGACTATGGCTTCCATCCTTATACGACATCGTTTCCGCTCACCGTTGCTGACCACGGCGCCATGATGATCGAGCCGACCGAGAGCGAGCCGAAAGAAGAGCTCGATCTATTCATCGACGCCATGCGGGCCATTGCCGAAGAGGCGCAGACCGAACCGCAGACCATTCTCAATGCTCCCCACACCACGCGCCTCTCGCGCCTCGATGAAGTCACCGCGGCGCGCAAGCCGATCCTGCGCTGGAAGCCTTAGCCCCTGGGTGGCGGGCTACAATCGGTTGCATGTCTGTTTACGACGATCGCCGCCAGGAGCTGGAAAAATACGAGTTCATGATGGGCACGGCGCGCGGCCGCCTGGCGGTCACGCTCGATGTCCTTACCGACGCGCTTGTTCTGGTGGGGCAGCATGCTGTCTACTGCCAGAGCGCGCGCCAGCCTGGCAAACCTGCCATGGACGTTCAACTCATTCTTAAGTGCCTGAACGACTCCAAGGAGCTGATTGGCGGCGTGATGCAACAGCTGGAGAAAGACAAGTCCGCAGCGCGCTAAAAACGCACTCGATAGTCTGCCGTGCTTCAAGCCGTCACGTATTTGCCCGCTTCCAGCGTTCGCTCAGCGATCTTCCTGCCGAGTTCCACCATGTTTGCCGGCTCGTACTTAGCCAGGCGGCGCAGGATAGCCAGTTGAGTCCGCAGCATGTCGCCTTCGGCAACCGCCGCGATCACCTTCCGGGCGGCATTCTCCACACGTGGAAACGCCTCGGCCAGATAGAGCTGCGTCATCGCCAGTGCGAGCGCGCTGCCGTTTTCTCCCTGAGCCGCCGTCATTTTCTGCGTGCGCAGTGTGACCGTCTCCATGGCATAGACCTCGATCAGCATGTCGGCAAGCGCCCCCATGATCTCCTGCTGGTCAGGCAGCGCCATCATGAATTTCTGCGAGGCGGCTCCCGCCGCGAAGAGGGTGAGCTTCTTTGCATTTGCCACCATGGTCCGCTCCGCTGCCAGCGCGCCTTCCAGCGGTTCGCCGCTGCTGGGGCCTGCCATCACCTCATCCATCAGCTTCTTGATGGCCGGCAGCAGCGGCAGCTTGCCGCTGGCGGCCTGTTTGAGCACCCATCCGCTGGTGATCATGCGGTTGATCTCGTTCGTGCCTTCGAAGATGCGGTTGATGCGCGAATCGCGATAGGCGCGCTCCGCCGGATACTCTTCCACGAAGCCGTATCCCGCGAACACCTGCATCACCTCATCTACCACGTGGTCGAGCATCTCCGACGCCCAGACTTTTATGATGGAGCACTCGACGGCGTACTCTTCGATGCCCTTGCGAACGTCGCGCGAGACATCGGCCGCGGTGCGCCCGTGCTTTTCGATCTCGGCCAGGGCGGCGTCGATCATGCCCACGGTGCGGTAGATCAGCGCTTCGCCGGTATAGATTCCCACCGCCATGCTGGCGATCTTTTCTTTGATGAGGCCGAACTCGGCGATGCTCTTGCCGAAGGCCTTGCGCTGCTTGGCATAGCCGATGGCGGCCGCCAGCGAGTTGCGCGCTCCGCCCACGCATCCCGCGCCCAGCTTGAAGCGGCCCAGGTTGAGGATGTTGAAGGCGATCACGTGCCCTTTGCCGATTTCGCCTAGCAGGTTCTCCGCCGGCACCTTGCAATCGTTGAGGATCAGCGGGCAGGTGGAGGAGCCGCGGATGCCCATCTTCTTCTCTTCCGTGCCTACGGAAAATCCCGGGAATGTCCGCTCCACGATGAACGCCGAGAACTTTTCGCCATCGAGCTTGGCGAAGACCACGAAAAGATCGGCAAATCCGGCGTTGGTTATCCACATCTTCTCGCCGTTCAGGATGTAATGCCTGCCATCCGACGAAAGCGTGGCTTTGCAATGCGCGTTCAGCGCATCCGAGCCGGAGCTGGATTCCGAGAGCGCATAGGCGCCCACCCACTCGCCGCTGGTCAGTCGTGGCAGGTACTTTTTCTTCTGCTCTTCAGTGCCGAAGTACAAAATGGGCAGCGTCCCGATGCCGGCATGGCCGCCAAAGCTGGTGCTGAAACTGCCGCACTTGGCGATGCGGTCAGCGATGATGGCGCTCGAGATCTTATCCATTTCCGAGCCGCCGTACTCTTCGGGCACATCGGCGTTGGCGATGCCGATCTCGCTTGCCTTCTTCAGCAAGGCACGAGTGACTGCGAACTCCTTGTGCTCGATCTTCTCGATGTTGGGTACGATCTCGTTCTCGGCGAACTCCTCCGCGGTCTTTGCGATGAGCTGATGCTGCTCGTTGAAATCCTCTGGCGTGAACACGTCTTCCGGATGCCGCTCTTCCAGGAGCCAGCTCCCCCCCTGGATTCTGCTTTTGGTCACCGTTGCCGTCGCCATTTTCAACCTCCTAAATAAATCTCACCACAAAGGACACGAAGGGAGCACAAAGGGCTACTGCCAACCTGTCCCCATGACGAACCGTTTGATTCCATCCTTGAGATGAACAACGTTGAAATTGATGAGCAGGCCAAGGCTTCTTTCACTCAGTTTCAGGTAGGACAGGACTTGAGCGTGATGAATCGCAGCCAAGACATCAACGCTTTTCACTTCGACGATAACAGCGTTCTCGATCAGGAGATCAATACGATAGCCGACCTCCAGCTTTACTCCGTCATAGACGACTGGCAGCGCAACCTGGGTTTGCACGATCAGCCCCGCATTTCTCAGCTCCTGAGCAAGACAAGCCTCGTAGGCGCTTTCGAGTAATCCCGGCCCCAAATGACTGTGCACTCGCATCGCAGCATCTATCACAAGCTTGCTGACTTCATTCGCCGTCCGCACTCTTTCTGTCGCGATGCGCCCCACAGAACTCCTTTGTGCAACCTTTGTGTCCTTTGTGGTGCTCTTTATCCGAAACTCTCGAAGATCCCTGCCGCGCCCATGCCGCCGCCTACGCACATGGTCACCAGCCCGTACTTTGCCTTGCGTCGCTTCAACTCGCGGATGATGGAGGCAGTCAGTTTTGCGCCTGTGCAGCCCAGTGGATGTCCCAGCGCGATCGCGCCGCCGTTGGGGTTGATCTTAGCCAGATCAAGCTTGCCTTCCTTTATGACCGCGAGAGCTTGCGCCGCGAAGGCTTCGTTCAGCTCAATGACATCAATATCCGCCAGCTTCAGCCCTGCCAGCTTGAGCGCCTTGGGGATGGCGAAGACCGGGCCCAGCCCCATCTCCTCCGGCTTGTAGCCCGCAGTCGCGAATGAGACAAATCTGGCCAGCGGCTGCATGCCGAGCGCCTTGGCCCGCTCTGCGCTCATCACCACCGCCGCCGCGGCACCATCAGACATTTGCGATGAGTTGCCTGCTGTCGTGATGCCCTTGGCGTGAAATGCGGGTTTCAGCCCAGCCAGCGCTTCTCGCGAAGTATCGGCGCGTGGCCCTTCATCCACTTTGAAGGTGATGTCCACGCGCTTGGGCTTGCTGCCGTTCGGCGTCGTGAAACTCACCGGAACCGAAACTATTTCGTCTTCGAATTTGCCCGCTGCGATGGCTGCCAGCGCTTTCTGATGGCTGTTGTAAGAAAATTCGTCGGCCTGCTCGCGGGTGATGCCAAAGCGCTGTGCCAGGCGCTCAGCTGTCAGTCCCATCGAGAGATACGAATCGGGATAGTTCGCCACCAGCCACGGGTTGGCGCTCACCTTGTTGCCGCCCATGGGGACCATGCTCATCGATTCAGTCCCGCCGGCCACGATCACCTCACTCCCGCCGCCGCGGATGCGCTCCGCCGCCAGCGCGATGGATTGCAAACCTGACGAGCAAAAGCGATTGATGGTCATCGCCGATGTCTCGATCGGCAATCCGGCGCGCAGCCATGCCGTGCGCGCGACATTCATCCCCTGTTCGGCCTCGGGCATGGCGCAGCCCATGATGACGTCCTCGATTTCTTTGGGCTCAAGCTGCGGCACGCGCTCCAGCGCGCCTTTGATGGCCACCGCGCCCAGGTCATCGGGGCGTGTGGTGCGTAAAGTGCCCTTGTAGGCCTTACCGACCGGCGTACGGACTGAACTAACGATCACTGCTTCGCGCATAACTGCTCCTAATTCCTCAGCGTCTTTCCCGTCTTAAGCGTGTACTGGATCCGCTCCTGGGTCTTCTTCTCGCCGCAGAGCGATTTGAATCCCTCGCGCTCCAGGTCCAGCAGATACTGCTCGCTCACCGGAGTTCCCGGCGAAACATTCCCGCCGCAAAGCACCTCCGCCACCTTGTTGCCGATTTTCTGCTCGTGGTCGCTGATGTACTCGCCCTGTCTCATTAGATGAACGCCCAGCTTGAGCGTTGCCAGTATGTTCTCTCCCGGCGCCGGAATATCGGTCCGCATGTTCGGGGCCTTGTAACCGGTTCGCACCAGCTCCAGTGCGCGCGCTTTGGCATCCGCCAGCACCCGTTCGCGATTCATGGTGATCTCATCGCCCTGCGAGATGAACCCGTATCCGCGGGCCTCTTCCACCGAGGTTGAGACCTTGCCCATAGCGATGGTCTCGAAGGCGTGCTTCATCGCCTCCATCATCTCTACTGATTCTCCGCGGCCCTCCGGGCGGATCGCCATCGCGCTATCTACGGCGCGTAGCGTCATCTCTTTGCATCCGCCACCTCCCGGCAGCAGGCCGACGCCTACCTCCACCAGACCCATGTAGAGCTCTGCGTGCGGCTGGCGCGCGGCTGCGTGCAGAGATATCTCGCAGCCCCCGCCCAGCGCCATACCGAATGGCGCCACCACCACCGGCTTGGATGAGAACTTCACTGCCTGCGTCATCCCCTGGAAGCTGCGGATGGCCAGTTCCACCTCATCCCAATCTTCCTCCTGGATGGCCAGCAGCAGCAACATGATGTTCGCGCCCACTGAGAAATGCTGGGCGTCGTTGGTTATGACGAACGCGTCGAAGTTGTCTCCCGCGCCTCCTGCCTTGAGCGTTTGCGTGACCAGTTGCACGATGTCACCGCCCAGCGCGTTCATCTTGCTGTGGAACTCGATGCAGCCTACGCCATCGCCCAGGTCAACCAGCGAGGCCCCGGCATTCTTCCGCACCACATTCTTTCCGCCGCGCCTGGCTGCGGCCACTGACCAGACTCCCGGCGCCGTCTCCTCCGGCTTGTGGCCTTGCCGCTGCAGATCGAAGTAGGAGCGGCCCGATGGCACATCCGGGTGCTCTTCGTACCAGCTCTTCTGGCCATCGGCCAGCAGCTTCTCGACATTGGCCGAGACCGGGCGCCCTTCTTTCTTCATGCGCTCTACCGTCGGCGCGACGCCCGCCGCGTCCCACAACTCGAAAGGCCCCAGCTCCCAGTTGAAGCCAAGCCGCATGGCGCGGTCGATCTCCACCACCGAGTCAGCGATCTCGCCGATGCGATTGGCGGCGTAATTCCACAGATCGGGCAGCACCGCCCAGAAGAACTTTGCCACCACATCTTTCATGGGATCTCCGCCCAGCAGCATACGCAGCCGCTCCGGCACAGATTCCACATTCTTCGCCATCTCCAGGGCAGGGAACTTGGCCTTCTGCCGCGGCCGGTACTCGAGCGTCTTCCAATCCAGCCCCAGCCGCTCTTCGCTTCCATCCGCTGCGCGCGCCTTCTTGTAGAAGCCGCCCTTGGTCTTGTCGCCCAGCATCTTGCGCTCGAGCATCTGCAGGAAGAAGTCAGGCAGCTTCAGCTCTGAGCGCTCATCGCGGATGTTGGCCGCGCCATTGGCAGCAACATGCCCCAGGACGTCGAGCCCCACCATGTCGATGGTGCGGAATGTTGCCGACTTCGGCCAGCCTACGGCACTGCCTGTGAGCGCGTCGACCTCTTCGATGCTCAGGTCCATCTCCTGCATCACCCGCATTACGTTGAGCACGGAAAATGTCCCGATGCGGTTGGCGATGAAGTTCGGCGTGTCCTTGGCCCAGACTATCCCCTTGCCCAGCCGCAGGTCGCAGAAGTGCCCAACGGCCTCCATCGCCGAGCGGTCAGACTCGGGCGTGGGGATCAGCTCCAGCAGCCTCATGTAGCGCGGCGGATTGAAGAAATGTGTCCCGAACCAGCAGCGGCGGAAGTCCTCGGAGAATCCCTCGGCGATCTTTGCCACCGGCAGCCCGCTGGTGTTGGTGGTGACCATCGTTCCCGGCTTGCGCGCACCCTCTACCTTGCGCAGCAGTTCGCGCTTCAGCCCCAGATTCTCCACCACGGCCTCAACGATCCACTCAACCTCAGCCAGCAGTTTGAGATCGTCTTCGAAGTTGCCTACCGTTACCAGGTTCGCCAGTTCGGGCGCAAAGAACGCCGCCGGCTTGGACTTCCGCGCAGCTTCGAGGCCGGCTGCAGCTATGGAATTGCGCTTTGCGCGATCGCTGCCTGCGTCTTTAGGGACGATATCCAGTAGGTAGGAAGGAATGCCGGCGTTGGCCAGGTGCGCGGCGATCCGTGCACCCATCGTGCCAGCGCCCAGAACCGCCACGCGATTGATTGCCTTGCGCACAGAACTCGCCAATCATACTGAATGACTACTCATTCAGTCAAGAACAGGCTTCAGGTTGATGGCGGAAGCGGCCGTTGATTCCTTCAAATCTCAACTGCCCCTCTACGAGATCGCTCTCGCCAATCCAAAGGCCACTGCCGCCGCCAGGCCACCGACGATCAGCGTCTCCGCCGCGCTGCGCAGGGCGCGGGCCCCGGTGAACCGCCCTTTGACGAAGCCGAAAAACGCCAACGCCAGGGTGGTTACCGCCACAGAGGCCTTCAGCGCCGCGTGCGCCTCCGGAATCAGAATATACGGGGCCAGCGGGATCAGTCCGCCGATGATGTAAGACATCGCGATCGTCACCGCGCTCTGCCAGGCGCGCTGCGGATCCGGCTGCTCCAGGCCCAGCTCGAAGCGCATCATAAAGTTCACCCACTCCGCCGGGTCTTTCTTCAGCGCTTCCACCAGGCGCTCGCTGTCCTCCGGTTTCACGCCGTAATGCTCAAAGATCTCGACGATCTCCCGCGTCTCGACCTGCGGCTTTTCCACCACTTCGGTCTGCTCGCGCGCGCGTTCGCTGGCGTAGTGCTCGGCATCGCTGCGCGCTGCCAGATATCCGCCCAGCCCCATGGCGATGGAGCCCGCCGCGATCTCCGCCAGCCCGGCGATCACCACGATGTGGCTGGCTGCGATGGCGCCCGTCAACCCGGCCGCCAGAGCAAAAGGCACAGTCAGGCCATCGGACATGCCGATGACTACATCTCGTACCTTTTCTCCCCCGGTAAAGTGCTGCTCGACGTGGTGAACAGGGCTCATGGTCTTGCTGCCGGGAAGCGAAGCTCTCAATCTACTTGCGCTTCAGCACTGCTTTTGCTGCTGCCACGATGTAGGGAGCGGTAAGACCGTATTTCTCCATCAGCTGCTCGGGTGTGCCCGACTCCGCATACGTATCGCGGATGCCCACAAACTCCATCGGCACCGGCTTTGACTTGGCCACCGCCTTGGCCACCTGCGAGCCCAGCCCGCCATCGAGCACGTGCTCCTCAGCAGTCACGATGCAGCCGCACTCGCGCGCAGCACCGGCGATGGCCGCTTCATCCAGCGGCTTGATGGTATGCATATCGAGCACGCGGGCCGCGATGCCTTCATCTTCCAATTGTGCCTGCGCTTGCAGCGCATAACCCACCTCCAGGCCGCAGGCCATGATGGCAACATCGCGCCCCTCGCCATGCAGCTTGGCCCGGCCGATCTCAAACTTGTCTCCCGGCCCATAGATCACCGGCGCTTTCGGCCTGCCGGTGCGCATGTAACAGGGGCCGGCGTGTTCCGCCATGCGATGCACCAGCGCGCGCGCACAGAATTCATCTGAAGGAACCAGCACTACAAACCCCGGCAGCGCGCACATGATGGCGATATCCTCGATCGCCTGCTGGCTCGGCCCATCCTCGCCGATCGAAATGCCGCCATGCGACCCGCAAAACTTCGCGTTCACCTTCGGATAAGCCACGCACATGCGCAGCTGGTCATATCCCTTGTCGCAGAGAAACACCGCGAATGACGATGCGAACGTCAGCTTGCCGCTTAGCGCCAGTCCGCTGCTGATGCCCACCATGTTCGCTTCCGCGATGCCGCAGGTGAAGAAACGCTCAGGAAATTGCTCCTGGAACTTCGCCGAAAAGGTCGATTTCGCCAGGTCCGCATCCAGCACCACCACATTCGGGTTCGTCTTGCCCAGCTCCACCAGCCCCTGCCCGTAGGCCTCGCGCGTGGCCGCTCCCATCCTCAGCTCCAGCTTTGGCTTTGTCGCCGGTGTGGCCATCAGGATTTCGCCTCCAGCTCTTTCACCGCCGCTTCCACTTCCTCTTTCTTGGGGGCCACTCCGTGCCACTTGGGATTGTTCTCCATGAACGAGACGCCCTTGCCCTTGATGGTATTGGCGACGATCGCTATCGGATGGTCACTGGTGTTGGCGCGCGCCTTCTCCAGCGCTGGGATCACCTGCGCGAAGTCATGACCGTCGATCTCGACTGCATTCCAGCCGAACGCTGCCAGTTTTTCCCGCAGCGGCGCCGGATCGAGGATGTCTTTAAGAAAGCCATCCAGCTGCTGATGGTTGTAATCCACGATCAGCGTCAGGTTGCCGAGCCTGTGGAAGGGCGCGAACATGGCCGCCTCCCAGTTCTGCCCCTCCTGGATCTCGCCGTCGCCGACCATCACAAACGTGTGGTAATCCCGCTTATCCAGCTTCGCGGCCAGCGCCATGCCGATAGCAATAGAGAGGCCCATACCCAGCGAGCCTGTGCTCGCCTCCAGCACCGGCAGCACGCGCTTATCCGGATGTCCTTGCAGCGGCGAGCCCAGCTTGCGCAGCGTGGGAAGGAGTGCGGGGTCGAGATAGCCGGCCTCCGCCAGCACGACATAAAGCGCCGGGCAGCCGTGTCCCTTGCTCAAAACGAAGCGGTCCCGATTTTCCCAGCTGGGGTTCGCCGGGTCGTGCCGCAGCACGCGGAAATATAGCGCCGCCAGCAGCTCTACCTCGCTCAGCGAGCCGCCCGGATGCCCGCTGCCCGCTGCCCCGATCATCTTCACGATCTCGATGCGCATGCGGTTGGCCATGCGCTTGAGCTCACTGATGTCTCTGGGTGCTGTGGTCTTGGCTGAAGATGCGGCCATGGAGATGGCAGCGCTCATGCTCTCGCCGCCGCTGTTCGCGCGCTCCGCCCTTCTGCACTCGCCATGCGCTCCGAACCTGGTTGCAGCTTTTTCTCTGCTTGCGCGGTCTCCGCTGCTTCCTCGCGCGCCTTGCGCAGCAGCCCTTTGCCCGGCCCGGTCAGGAACTTCGCTACCAGCGCGGCCACGCGCTTGAGCAGCACCTGGTCTTCGTAGCTGAACGCTCCCTGCGCCTCGATCATCCCTAGCGTTCGGCTGGCTGTCCTGATCGCCGCCGCGATTCCGGCCGGCGCTGTTTCGCTGCCCGGTGTCGCGCTGGTTTCCGCGTGCCGGCGCATCTTCTCGCCCGCGACTACATAGATCCCGACCCAGGAGTAGCGGCGATTGGTCTGCAGCAGGCCTGCTACCGCCTCCAGCGCCTCAGCTCCGCCACGCGGACGCGCCAGAAGACGCTCCACTTCTTTCACGATCTGTTGCGCAGTCAGAACTCGAGTTTGCAAGTGCACTCCCGGCAAAAAGTTTTTACGGAAAGGGCTGCACAAAGTCTAACTGGCGCTGCTGGCACGGTCAACGATTTCTGCGGGCTTTCGCAGAGCTATGGAAGAAACGGTGTTACCGAGAATCCTTTCCTCCGTGGGCTGAATCCGCCAATCCTTGGCCAGCGCCATCGATTGACCCGTTCGCTGCTTTAGGCGCGTTGCCAGCGTTCGCCAACGCTTGACCTTCCGGCTCTTGCCCGGCTGCGTCCGCTGCCTTAGGATTCTTTCTTGGCCCGCTCTTCCATCAAAAGCGCACGCGAGTTCTCTGCCGGCGGCATCGTGGTGCGTTCGCGGGCAGGGAAGTGGTGGATGGCCGCCATCCAGCCTGCCAATCACGTGACCCGCAGGAGCGGCAAACCCCAGCCGGAGCTCGATGGCAAAGCCGCGCCCGTGCTCGCTCTGCCCAAAGGCATCATCGATCCCGGTGAGCGGGCTGAGCAGACTGCGGTGCGCGAAGTTCGCGAAGAGACCGGCCTTACCGCTGAGTTCATCGGCAAGCTCGGCAGCGTGAAGTACATTTACACCCGCAGTTGGGGAGACGGTGCCCGCGTCTTTAAGGTCGTGACCTACTTCCTCCTGCGCTACAAGTCCGGCCGACTCGGGGACTTGCCCGCTGAGACCAAACACGAGGTCGCCCACACGCTTTGGGTCCCGCTCGAGGAAGCTCCGCGACGTCTCACGCACAAAGGCGACCGCCAGATGGCAGAGGCTGCACTAAAGCTTCTGACCGCTGCCCGCTGACTCTCGCGCACTGAGCACTGGCCACTGGCCACGGATTCGCGCTATCATTGCAAGTCACTCCTGTTCCCGCGTTTTCCCTTTTCATCCCGGTTGAAACTCTTGCGGGCGTGGAGTGTGCGGAGTCGATCTCGCGGTCCTGAACGGCAGACGTGGCTCAGAAGGCGAAATCCATCAACACGGTGATCATCGGCGCCCAGTGGGGCGACGAGGGCAAGGGCAAGATCGTCGACGTGCTCTCAGAGCGCTTCTCGGTCGTGGCCCGCTACGCCGGCGGGCACAACGCCGGCCACACTGTCATCATCGATGGCAAGAAGTTCATCCTGCAGCTGGTGCCCTGCGGCGTGCTGCGCAAAGGCTGCCGCGCCGTCATCGGCAACGGAGTGGTGCTCGACCCCATCGCCTTTCTGGATGAAGTGGGCCGCCTGCGCCAGACCGGAGTCAAAGTTGACGGCAATCTCTTCGTCAGCAACCGTGCCCAGGTCATCCTGCCGTACCACCGCATGATCGAGCTGGCGGCAGAGAACGCTCCCGGACGCGTGAAGATCGGCACCACCTCGCGCGGCATCGGCCCCGCCTATGAAGACAAGATGGGCCGCCGCGGCCTGCGCGTGGTCGACCTGCTCGACTCGCAGCTGTTGCGCACCCACATCGAGAACGCCTGCCGCGAGAAGAACATGATCGCGCACGCGCTCTTCAACTCCGAGCCCATCGACGCCGATAAGATGTACGCCGAGTACTCGCAGGCGGCGGAAAAAGTCGCGCCCTTCGTCTGCGACACCGCCGCGCTTCTCAACCGGGCCATCGCCGAAGGCCACTCGGTGATGTTCGAGGGCGCGCAGGGAACGATGCTCGATATCGACCACGGCACCTATCCCTTCGTCACCTCATCGAGCGCCACCTCGGGCGGCGCCGTCACTGGGACCGGCGTGCCGCCCACCGCCATCCATCAGGTCATCGGTGTCACCAAGGCCTACTGCACTCGCGTGGGCGGCGGGCCCTTTCCCAGCGAGATGGAAGAAAAGGTCGGCGAGCATATCCGCAAGCGCGGCCAGGAGTTCGGCGCCGTCACCGGCCGTCCGCGGCGCTGCGGCTGGCTCGATCTGCCCTTGCTCCGCTACTCCAACATGATCAATGGCGTGAGCTGGCTCGTGGTCACCAAGCTCGATGTGCTCGATGAATTACCGGAGATTCCCATGTGCGTCGGCTACAAGATCAACGGGAAGAAAGTTTCAGAAGTACCGGCTGACGTCACCGGATTCGACAAGGTCGAGTGCGTCTACAAGGACCTTCCCGGCTGGCAGAAATCCACGCGCGGCATCACTGCCTTCGAGCAGCTTCCGCCGAGGGCGCGCGAGTACCTCAGCTTCCTCGAGAAAGAGAGCGGCGCGCGCATCGCCATGGTCTCTACCGGGCCGGAGCGCGATGAGACCATCTTCGAGGGCGAGTTCATGCGCAGCCTGCCGGCGGCAAGATAGCCGCCGCCGCTGCCTGCGCGGCGCGCTCGGGTATAATCGGGTCTCCTTGAAAGAGATAGAGGGCCGCAAGCAATGATCGTTCTCGCCGTCACCTGGCGCGCGAAATCAGGAGAGGAAGAAAAGGTCGCCGACCTCTTCCGCAAGCTCATCGTGGAATCGCGCAAAGAACCCGGCTGCCTGATGTATCAGGTCCACCGCCACGAAGAGGACCCCGCGCGCTTCTTCATCTATGAGCAGTACGCGGATGAGACTGCGCTCGAAGCCCACCGCAACTCGAAGCACTTCCAAGAATACGCCCGCAAACAGCTCACGCCCATCGCCGACCGCCTGGAAGGCAATCTCTACTCGCCGCTGGATAACTAGCCAGAATCATTCACCCAGGTTCGACCGATACACCCTTCTTGATTTTGAGGTTGCCCCACCCCTTCGCCCGCTTTTGGCGAAGGGTGGGGGTTTCCGGCAGTTTGGCAGATTATGCTGACCAAAGATTCCTCTTGACAAATAGCGAAAAACAGACGAACATGCAAGTCTGACTAGCGGACGAGAAAACTCACCAGCTAAGTGGTTTGAAATCAAGATTATACCCACAACTCATTGATTCCAGATATTTTGTAGGACAGACCTAGGCTAAAGTCTAGATTCTAATAGACCGCAGGGGGAGGGGGTATACCCAATCTTTCCCGCCCTCAGCGGTCTGAGCCTACTTCGGCTTCTGGTCAGCCATCAGCACGCCGCCGCGGGCATAGTCTTCGCGGGTGACGTCGATGAAGGTCACCACCACGCCCTCGCGGGCGGTGCCGGCCTCTTCGGCGATGGCGTCGGTGACGAGTGCCGCGATGCGGCGCTTCTGCTCGGCGCTGCGGCCTTCGAGCAAGGTGATTTGAACGACGGGCATAGCGGCACCTACCTGTAGAGTTCGTAACCGGCAAAGAAGTAGCTCAGCTCGAAGCGCGCGGTCTCATCGCCATCGGAGCCGTGGATGGCGTTGTTCTCGATGTTCTCCGCCCACTTCTTGCGGATGGTGCCCTCTTTGGCGTGCGCCGGATTGGTAGCGCCCATCAGTTCGCGCAGGTCCGCGATGGCGTTCTCTTTTTCCAGCGCCAGCACCACGATGGGTCCGCTGGACATGAAGTCGGTGAGCGAGTCGAAGAAAGGTTTGCCGGCGTGCACGGCGTAGAAGCCTTCCGCCTGCTCTTTGGTGATCTCCATCATCTTCATGCCGATGATGCGGAAGCCCTTCTGGCCCAGGGTGTGCAGGATGTCGCCGGTCGCGCCCTTGCGCACCGCATCCGGCTTGATGATGGAAAAGGTCCGTTGCAGAGTTTTCATCGTTCTGGAAGTCTCCTGAATTACGCCTTATAGATCGCCGCCAGCGTCTCGCCGATCAGCGCCGGTGACTTGGCCACACGGATGCCCGCGGCTTCCAGGGCCTTTATCTTCTCGCCGGCTGTGCCATGCCCGCCGCTGATGATGGCGCCGGCGTGGCCCATGCGGCGGCCCGGCGGCGCGGTCTGGCCGGCGATGAACGCCACCACCGGCTTCTTCACGTGCTGCTTCACGTACTCGGCGGCCTGCTCTTCGGCGTTGCCGCCGATCTCGCCGATCATGACGATGGCTTTGGTCTCCGGGTCGTCGTTGAAAAGGCGCAACGCGTCAGTATGCGTAGTGCCGATGATGGGATCGCCGCCAATACCGATGGCGGTGCTCTGGCCGATGCCGCGCAGCGTGAGCTGATGCACCGCTTCGTAGGTCAGCGTGCCGGAGCGGGAGACGATGCCGACGTTGCCCTGCTTGTGGATCTGGCCGGGCATGATGCCGATCTTGCACTTGCCGGGAGAGATGATGCCCGGGCAGTTCGGTCCGATGAGCCGCGAGTTGCGTCCCTCGAGAAAGGCGGCGGCTTTCACCATATCGAGCGTGGGGATGCCCTCGGTGATGCAGACGATGAGCGGTAAGCCCGCGTCCGCTGCTTCCATGATGGCGTCGGCGGCGAAGGGCGGCGGAACAAAGATGACGGTGACGTTAGCGCCGGTCTTGCTCACGGCTTCGGCAACGGTATTGAAGACCGGCCAGCCCTCGTGGGTCGTGCCGCCCTTGCCGGGCGTGACTCCGCCGACGACTTTGGTGCCATAAGCGGCGCAGGCTTTGGCGTGGAATGTGCCTTCGCGTCCTGTGATGCCCTGGACGATGAGGCGCGTGTTGTTATCCACCAGGATCGACATATCTACTTGGCCGCAGCCACCACTTTTTCGGCGGCGTCGCGCATGGTCTCGGCCACGATAAAGTTCAGGCCCGATTTCTTCAGGATCTCGCGGCCCTGCTCCACGTTCGTGCCTTCCAGGCGCAGCACCACGGGCAGGGCCAGTTTGGTCTTGCGGGCGGCTTCTACCACGCCGTTGGCGAGAGTATCCACGCGCAGGATGCCGCCGAAGATATTGATGAGGACGGCGCGCACGTTCTTGTCGCTGAGCAGGATCTCGAAGGCGTGCTCTACCTGCTCGGCGTTGGCGCCGCCGCCGACATCGAGAAAGTTCGCCGGCTCGCCGCCAGCGTACTTGATGATGTCCATAGTGGCCATGGCCAGTCCGGCGCCATTGACCATGCAGGCGATGTTGCCCTCGAGCTTGATGTAATTCAGTCCGTACTTGCTGGCTTCGACCTCGAGCGGATCTTCTTCGCTCACGTCGCGGAGCTCTTTCAAGTCTTTGTGACGGAAAAGGGCGTTGTCGTCAAAGTTCCACTTGGCGTCGAGGGCGAAGAGACGATTGTCTTTGGTGGTGATGAAGGGATTGATCTCAGCCAGCGAGGCATCGGTGGAAGCGAAGGCGCTATACAGCGCCGTCATGAAAGTGACTGCCTGATTAGTCTGCTCCGTCTTGATGCCCAGCGCGAAAGCCAGCTTGCGCGCCTGATAGGGTTCGAGGCCCATGCCAGGCTCGATGGTCTCTTTGAGAATGGCGTCAGGATCTTTGGCGGCGACTTCTTCGATCTCCATGCCGCCGGCGGCTGAGGCCATGAACACTGGCTTGCCGGTGGCGCGGTCAATGACGATGCCGAGGTAAAGCTCGCGATCGATAGGCAGCGTCTCTTCGATGAGCAGGCGCTGGACTTTCTTGCCTTGCGGGCCGGTCTGGTGAGTGACCAGCGTCATGCCCAGCATTTTGGAGGCGATATCGCCGGCCTCCTGAACCGATCTGGCGATCTTCACGCCGCCGCCCTTGCCGCGCCCGCCGGCATGGATCTGGGCCTTGACCACAACGCCCTGGGCGCCGGCGGAGACGAGGTCTTTGGCGGCGCGCTCAGCCTCTTCGCGGCTTGAGACCATCTCGCCGCGGGGCACGGCGACACCAAATCTGGCGAGGATGGCTTTGGCCTGATATTCGTGAATCTTCATCCTGAATGAAAGGCAGCGTCCACAGCGGGCAGAAGCTGTGAACGCGAATCCATGATTCTATAGGACGCCCTGCGAACGGGCAAAATACTGTAACCTGCAGGCGCGGCCGGCAACTCAATCATGGTAGTTTGGATATTTGGATGATCACCGACGCCCTTCATCTTGTGGTCACGCACCGGCAATCGCTCAGCCGCGAGCTGGCGCACGCTGTGATGGCGGAGATCCTGCGCGGCGATGCCACAGATGCGCAGATCGCCGCGCTGCTGGTTGCGCTGAACATGAAGGGCGAATCGGTGGAAGAGATCGTGGGCTTCGCCGAGGCCATCCGCGAGGCCGCGGCGCCGCTGGATTCCCCTTTGCACGGCGAAGGCGAGGGCAACGGCGGCGCTATCGATGTGAGCGGGACCGAACGCGATGCGTTAGTGGACACCTGCGGCACCGGCGGCGATGTGAGCGGGACCTTCAACATCTCGACCGCGACCGCGCTCACCGTGGCCGGCGCGGGAGTGCGCGTAGCCAAGCACGGCAACCGCAGCGTGACCTCCAAGTGCGGCTCGGCGGATGTAGTCGAGGCGCTGGGAGTCAACATCACTCTGCCGCCGGCGCGCATGGCAGCCTGCCTGCGGCAGGTGGGCATCGCGTTCCTGTTTGCTCCGGCCATGCATTCGGCGATGAAGGTGGTGCAGCCGGCGCGGCGCGAGCTGCGTCTGCGGACCGTATTCAATCTGCTGGGCCCGCTGACCAATCCGGCGGGCGCTTCGGCACAGGTAGTGGGAGTCTATTCCGAGGCGCTGGTGGAAAAACTGGCCGAGGCGCTGCTCATGCTGGGATTGAAGCGCGCGCTGGTGGTTCACGGTAGCGACGGACTGGATGAGATCACACTAAGCGGAGAGACGAAAGTAGCTGAGGTATATCAGGGCGCCTTGCATTGCTACCGCATCACCCCGGAAGAGTTTGGGCTGCAGAGGGCGCCGCTGAGCGAGATCTCGGGCGGCGACACCGCAGCCAATGCGACCATCATTCACGAGGTGCTCGACGGCGACAAATCAGCCCGGCGCGATGTGGTGCTGCTGAACTCGGGTGCGGCGCTGATGGCGGCGGGCAAGGTGGAGAGCATCAAAGACGGGGTCGGCCTGGCGGCGCACTCGCTCGATTCCGGAGCAGCAAAGAAGAAGCTGCAAGCGCTGATCGAATTCACCAACCAGCACCGCACGATCCACTAGACGAAGCCACGATGAAAGGAATCTATTGCCTTGTGGTCAGCGTTGCTCTGCTGGCAGGAGTGAGCCTGGCGGCAGATCAGGATATCGCGACCTTCTGCATCCATTGGGCAACCTCGACTCGCCAGCCGAGCGAGCTGTGGATGGCAGCCTGCAGTTGCGATGCGGCCGCCGGCTCGCCGTGTACGAGATAGGTGACCGCTGGCTGCTTCTTGAAGGTACGCAGCCATTCGAGGAGCTCGGCGGTATCGGCGTGGTCGCTGAACTGCTCAAGGGCAGCGGTCCTGGCGCGGATCGGAATCTCCTGTGAGAAGATGCGCACGCTGGGCGCGCCGCTCTTGATGATGGCGCCGCGCGTGCCCGGCGCCTGGAAGCCGATGAAGAGGATGAGGTTACGCGGGTCGGGCAGGCGATGCATCAGGTGGTGCAGGATGCGGCCTCCGGTGGCCATACCGCTGGAGGAGATGATGATGCAGGGGTAGCGCATGTCGTTGATCTTCTTCGACTCCTCGATCCTGCTTTCGAAGAAAAAACTCGGCCAGCTGAGCGGAGAGCCATACTTGGCGATGAGCTGCTTGGTCTCTTCGCTGAACTCTTCGGCATGCTTGAGAAAAATCTGAACTGCCTGAATGGCCATGGGACTGTCGGCGTGCACGGGCACGCGCGGAATCTTGCCCAGTTCCATCAGGTCCTTGAGCATGAACAGGACCTTTTGCGTCCGCTCCACGGCGAAGGCAGGAATCACGACCGAGCCGCCGCGCGCGACGGTATCGGTGATGAGTTGCGCCAGCTCGGGGCGCGGATCGCTGGTGGGGTGCGGCCGGTTGCCATAGGTCGACTCCATCACCAGCAGGTCAGGCGATTCGCCGCCGGTCGGGCCGGGTTGAACGACGCAGCCGGGAGCAATCTGCGAGTCGCGGACGCGCCCGATATCGCCGGTGAAAAGCAGCGCCCGCGCATTACCGCTGATGCTGGCTGAGATCTCTACGAAAGACGAACCGAGAATGTGCGCGGCACGAACGAAGCGGAATGAAAGCTGCGAGTCAAGCTCAACGCACTGGCAGAATTCCACAGGCTTGAAGGACTTGAGGCATTCCTCGGCCTCAGCTCGTGTGTACAAAGGCAGCGCTGGCGTGTGCTTGCTGCTCTTGTGACGGTTGTGGAAGTCGGCTTCTTCCTCCTGCAGGTGGCCGGAGTCGGGCAGCAGAACGGCACACAAATCCACAGTGGCGGGGGTGGCGTAAATGGGGCCGTGAAAGCCCTCTTTCACCAGACGGGGCAGCCAGCCGGAATGATCCAGATGAGCATGGGTGAGGATGACCGCTTCAATGTCCTTGGGAGGGATGGGCGACTCCTGCCAGTTGCGCAGGCGCCATTCTTTTTGCCCCTGGAAGAGACCGCAGTCAATCAGAACCTGAAAACCATCGCCATTGGCGTTGCCGGAAAGATTGAGGAGGTGCTTGGAGCCGGTAACGGTCCCGGCGGCACCGAGAAACTGGATGTAAGCCATGGCTCAGATGAGGGGAAAGAGTACCACAGCGTTGAATCGGCAAACTTGCGTTACTCGACTGCCGGGCCGATGGCGGAAGTATTATTCGAGGTATCAGATTCTGGGACACTGCCATCGTTGACCGTGACCTGGAGCGGCTGATTCACCGCCGAAAATCGTACCGAGGCTTGTCCTTTTGCGGGAACGGCTACGCGCTGGGTGAGCGTCTCGCGTCCGCTGGTGGTCAACGTCACCGGGACCTCGGCGGCGGCATTGCCTAGATTCTGCACCACTACAGTGACCAGAAAATTGCTGCCGTTCGGGTTGCCAACCAGCTTGCGGTTGTAAGTCGAGGCGATGATGAAGTCGGGCAGGCCACGGTCGTGGTAGACCCAGTCATCAAAAAATCGCTGCAAAGGGAGCTTGCTGGCCAGGTGGGAGGCGGCAGCGCTTTGCTCGAGCAATCTCTGGAAGTAAGCGGGGTCTTTGTCCTCGGCCGCGGAGTATTTTCCGAGAGCAGCTTTCAATGGATTCTCGCCGAGCATGTCGCGCAGCATCCAGACAACGTACATGGATTTGGCGCGGTAGAGCACGTCATCATTGGCGGCGATGAGCGAGGTGTCGGTTTGGGTTTGCGCGGCGATGGCCTTCTCTTCGGCCGCGAGAGCGGGCAGTTGCTGCTGCATGAAATCGAGTGCGGCCTCGCGCCCAGAGCGCTTTTCGAGGAGGGCGGCTTGCATGAACCCAGCAGCGCCCTCGATGATCCAAGTACGAGATGCCGGGAACATAGCGCCAGACAGTGCATGAACGAGAAACAGATCCCCGGTGCTGGCCTCTTCTCCATGCAGCGGCATCAGAAGTTGCAGGTAACCGGCAAAAGGCATGGCGGCCTGATCAGCTAGGTCGAAAATCCGCACGGGCGCGCCAGGGCGTTCCTGCGGTAACCAGTCATGTAGAAATGGACGCAAGCCAGCGGCGGTCCCAGCAAGGGCTTTGGCGGCCTGAGCGTGATCGAGTAAGTAATAGATATGCAGAGGAGGCTGCTTCAATTCCATGAAATTGCCGGCGAGAAAAGTGATGGTGCGAGCGGCGATGGGAGCGAAACGGAAACTCAGCCCGCCGTAGCAGGTGGCTGTTTCGGCATCGGGGTTTGTCGCGGATTCTGAACCAGCTGCCAGAGGGTCACCGCAGGTGCGAAAGAGGCCGCTTGCGTCATCATTCATATATGGTGTGAGATTCTCGTCCTTGATGAACCTGACCTGCATCTCGGCATGCGATTCTTGCGCGCGCCAGCGGGCAAGCGCCAAAGAGTAGGCGGCGCCATCCGCGAGCGAGGCGGAGTCCATAGCGATGGGATACCAGACCACATAGCCCGCGCCGCGAACGGCTGTGAAATCGGTGCTGATCTGGTCCCAGTCGGCGGCAGAGGCGCGGTCCTCGGGAGTACCAATGCGAGTCAGGCGAGTAGAGTCCTGGGCAATGGCGCCGGTATAGGTGAGATCCAGCCGAATGGTCTCTCCAGGAGCGAGCGGTCTCGCTAGCGTTACAACGGCTTCGCTGAGCGAGCCGGTGTGGTCAACGTCGGACTGATAGGGGTGGGTGACGTAAGCGACTTTCCGGTCCCCAACGGTTATAGACCTCCATTCGAGCGAGGATGAAATCTGCAAAACGGGATTCCTCTGCGCTGCGCTGGTGTCATTGCGCAGAGTAATCCTGCCTTGCACGCCGAAGCCGTGATTGGGTGGATCGAGCTGAATCTGCAGCTCATAGCTGGTGAAGGTGAAGGCGTACCGATCGAGAGCAAGAGTGCTGTGGGCGATCGCGCATGCGAAGACCACAAGGAGGGCGAGTCGGCGGGGCACGGTCACTCTTTGCTGCGGCGCTGGCGCACGATCTCATACATGACGACGCCTGCCGCGACAGAGACATTCAGGGAAGGTACGCTACCGAGCATGGGGATGGAGACGAGGAAATCGCATTTGCGGCGGACCAGGTCGTGCAGCCCGTGACCTTCTGCGCCGAGAACGAGAGCGCAATCCATCCTGTAGTCGAGCTGCTCGTAGCTCTGCGAGCCGCGCTCGTCGAGCCCGACGGTCCAGATGTTCTGTTCTTTGAGCTGTTCAACCGTGCGGGCGATGTTGGTGACTCGCGCGACCGGCAGGCGTTCCGCGGCGCCGGCTGAGGCCTTGGCAGCGGTCGCCGTTACCCCGGCAGCGCGGCGCTCGGGAATCACAATGCCGTCTGCGCCCGCGGCCTCGGCGGTGCGGATGACGGCGCCGAGGTTGTGCGGGTCTTCCACGCCGTCGAGGACCACCACAAAAGCGAACTTCCCCCGGCGTTGCTGCAGCAGGTCATCGAGCCCGAGGTAAGTCTTGGCGGTAACGGCAGCAACCACACCCTGGTGCGCTCCGCTGTGCGCCAGCCGGTCGAGGGCGGCACGAGGCTCGAAGCGAAGAGGAATCCCGGCGCTGCGAGCAGCATCAATAATACGTTGCAGCTTTATGTCGCTGCGTTCGCGCGCGACGGCAAGGTGCGAGACGCTGCGCGGCCGCGTCTTCAGCGCCTCTTCGACGACGTGAATGCCGTAGATGAAATCCATCGTCCTTCAAGTTTACCTGCGGGTGCGATGCTACACTGAAATTTTGGGAGGCTGAGCTTGGAAGCGGTCTATATTCTCTCGGCTGTGCGCACGCCGATCGGAAAGTTCGGCGGCTCACTGGCATCGCAATCCGCCGCCGACATGGGCACAGTGGCGGCGAAGGCGGCGATAGAGCGAGCCGGTGTAAGGCCGGAGCAAGTGCAGGAGACCATCTTCGGCAATGCGCGGCAGGCAGGCGGCGGGCCCAATGTGGCGCGCCAGATCTCGATCCGCAGCGGTGTGCTGAAAGAGGTCCCGGCCTATACGGTAAACATGGCGTGCGCCAGCGGGATGAAGTCCATCGCGCTAGGCTATGAGGAGATCGCCAACGGAAATCTGGAGTGCGTGCTGGCGGGCGGAACGGAGAGCATGTCGCGCCTGCCCTATTATCTGGATGGCGCGCGCTGGGGTATGCGCCTCGGCAACCAGGAATTGGTAGACGGTATGTATCGGGACGGATTTTTCTGTCCTATGGCGAAGATGGTGATGGGCGAAACCGCCGAACTCCTGGCAGAGCAGTACAGGATAGGCCGCGAGGAACAGGACCAATTTGCGCTGACCTCGCAGCAGCGGGCGCAGGCAGCCATTGAAGCCAGCAGATTTGAGGCAGAGATCGTGCCGGTGACGATCGAGGGCAAGAAAGGTCCGACAGTTTTTTCGAGAGATGAGCATCCGTTCTTCGGCGCGACTTTGGAGAAAATGGCGAAGCTGACCCCGGTATTTTCGAAATCAGGAACCGTTACCGCGGGGAACTCATCGGGCATCACGGATGGCGCTTCGGCTCTAGTGTTAGCCGGCGAGGGCTTCGTCAAGAGGAACAATCTCAGCCCGCTGGCACGTATCGCGGCGGTGACCTCGGCGGGCGTGGATCCGAGAACCATGGGCATCGGGCCAGTCCCAGCGATCCAGAAGATGGAAGCTAAAGACGGCCTGAAGCTGGCGGATTTTAGTCTCATCGAGCTGAACGAGGCCTTTGCCGCCCAGGTACTGGCCTGCGATCGGGAGTTGCACTTCGACCGCGAGAAGGTGAATGTCAACGGCGGGTCGATCGCGCTAGGGCATCCTATCGGCTGCACGGGCGCGCGCATCACGGTCACGTTGCTTCATGAAATGCTGCGGCGCAAGTCCAAACGTGGTTTGGCGACGTTGTGCGTCAGCGGCGGAATGGGCATGGCGCTGGCGCTGGAGGCTGCATAGCGAATATGCCGCTCTCTGCACTCATTGTCGATGATGAACAGTTGGCCCGCGACGAGCTGGCCTATCTGCTGAAATCTGTGGAAGACGTGCAGGTCGTGGCCCAGGGCAAGAATGGTGTTGAGGCGGTGAATCTTATCAAAGAACATTCGCCCGACCTGGTGTTTCTCGATGTGCAAATGCCCGGGCTCGATGGCTTTGGGGTGATCAAGAAGCTGCTGGACAAGAAAGTGCCGCTGCCGCAGATCATTTTTGCCACGGCGTTTGACCAGTATGCCGTCAAGGCGTTCGAAGTGAATGCGGTGGATTACCTGCTCAAGCCCTTCGACAAGAAGCGGGTAACTCTGGCAGTGCAGAAGGCGAAGAAGGGCCTGCATGCGTCGGCCTCTGGGGCGGTGGCGCAAAATGAAGCCCTGGATTCACTGATCAAGATGCTGGAAGCGCAGCAGAAGCCCGCGGCCTTCAGGGTGGCCAAGATCATGCTGCGTGCAGGCGGCCGCATGATCCTGGTGGACCAGAAAGACATTTGCTTTGCCTCCATCGAAGACGGCGTGATCACGGTGGTGACGCACAGCGGCTTGGAGGGCCAATCGAACTGCCGCACGCTGGAGGAACTGGCCGAGGCGCTGGACGAAAAGCAGTTCTGGCGCACACATCGTTCCTATCTGGTGAATATCAGCCGCATCCGCGAGGTGGTCCCCTGGTTCAAGAGCTCCTATCAGATCAAGGTGGATGATAAGAAGCAGAGTGAGATCCCGGTGAGCCGGGCACAGACGAAACGGCTGAAAGAACTGTTCGGGCTGTAGCAAAACGTCGCCGCGCTATAATTTTCTTACATGAAAGCTTTCGTTTATGTCTCCCTCAAGAAGACTGTGCTTGATCCGCAGGGAAAAACCATCCAAGGCGCGCTCAGCAAATTGGGGTACAAAGGTGTGCAGGACGTCCGCCAGGGCAAGTACTTTGAGCTGGCGCTCAACGGAGTGAGCAAAGAACAGGCCCGCACCGAGGTCGAGCGCATAGCGAAGGAGATTCTGACAAATCCTGTGATCGAAGAGTTTTCCTATAAGCTAGAGGAGTAAAGAAAGCTGGTTTCTTATGCCCTGATTTTGGGGCATAATTGTGACAGCTCCCCCTAAAACTGAGCCTTCGGCGGATCTGCCGCCTCTAATAGCGGTAGACTGTGAATTGAGCTATGTGCGGAATCGTCGGATACGTGGGCAATAAGCGGGTCGTGCCCGTGATCATCGAGGGGCTGAAGCGCCTGGAATATCGCGGATACGACTCGGCCGGAATCGCCGTTGCGGGCAACGGCGAGGGCCTGCAGGTACGCCGGGCCGAAGGCAAGCTGCGCAACCTGGAAGAGGCCATCCGGCTGAAGCCGCTGGATGGGACCTACGGCATTGGCCACACGCGCTGGGCCACGCACGGGCGTCCTACGGAAGAGAATGCCCACCCGCATCGCGACTGCACGGGCCACATTGTGGTCGTGCACAACGGAATCGTCGAAAACTACCTGGCGTTGAAGAAGAAGCTGGCGGAGGATGGCCACAAGTTCGTAACCGAGACCGATACAGAAGTCATCGCCCATCTCATCGAAAAGCACTACAGCCGCAAAGGCAACGGCAAACAGACGCCGCTGGAAGAGGCGGTGCGCAAGACGGTGAATGAATTGACCGGTGTTTTCGCCATCGCGGCGATTTCTACGCAAGAGCCCAACAAGATCGTTGCCGCCCGCAACGGCCCGCCTTCCGTCATCGGATTAGGCAAGAATGAATACTTTGTCGCTTCCGATGTTCCGGCGATCCTCTACCACACGCGCGACGTCTTCTTTCTCGCCGATGGCGATCTGGCTGTAATCACACCGGACGGCGTCAAGCTGATGGATTTTCATGGCCGCCCCATCGAGCGCCAGGTACAGCACATCACCTGGGACCCCATCATGGCGGAGAAGGGCGGCTTCAAGCATTTCATGCTCAAAGAGATTTACGAGCAGCCGCGCGCGGTGCGCGATACCACAGTCGGCAGAACTTCGCTCGACTCCGGCCGGGTGTTCCTGGAAGAGATGGATATCAGCGAGGCCGAATTCAAAGCAGCCGACAAGATCAACATCGCTGCCTGTGGTACCAGCTGGCACGCAGGATTGATCGGCAAGTTCATGATCGAGAAGCTGGCGCGGCTGCCGGTCGAGGTGGATTACGCCAGCGAATACCGCTACCGCGACCCCATCATCAGCCCCAAGACGCTTACTTTGCTGATCACGCAATCGGGTGAGACGGCAGATACGATTGCTGCGCAGCGCGAGGCCAAAGCCAAGGGTTCCAAGACGCTGGCTATCTGCAATGTGGTCGGCGCCATGATCGCCCGCGAGGCCGCGGGCACGATCTATACGCACGCCGGCCCTGAAATCGGCGTGGCTTCGACCAAAGCATTTACGGCACAACTTACGGCGCTCTTCCTGCTTTCCGTCTACCTGGGAAGGCTGCGCGGATTGCTCAAGCCCGAGGAGGCGCGGCGTTACATCAGCGAACTGAATGCAGTGCCCAGCAAGCTCGAGGCGTTACTGGCTCGCGACGAGGGAGTCGAAGACTTGGCCAAGCAATACCAGCGTGCCCAGGATTTTCTCTTCCTCGGGCGTGGAATTCATTATCCGGTTGCGCTTGAGGGGGCGCTCAAGCTGAAGGAGATCTCTTATATTCACGCCGAAGGGTACCCGGCAGGCGAAATGAAACACGGTCCCAATGCCCTGATTGATGAGAATCTGCCCGTCGTCATTGTGGCCACGCGTGATCTGCAAGATCCGGCCTCAGTGCTGCGCTACGAGAAAACACTTTCCAACGTGAAAGAAGTAAAGGCACGCTCCGGGAAAGTGATAGCGATCGCCAACGACGGCGACGAAGAGCTCAAAGAATCTGTGGACCACGTTCTTTACGTTCCTCCGGCGCCGGAACTGCTCTCGCCCATTCTGGAGATCATCCCCATGCAGCTCCTCGCATATCACATCGCCGTGCGCCGTGGCTGTGATGTGGACCAACCGCGCAACCTGGCGAAGTCGGTCACAGTAGAGTAATCCCTCCTCTTCCGCTACAATCGCAGGTTCGTTCCTCATGGCCCGCAAGATCTACTCCGCCCGCCTGCTCGAATCGCAAGTCCTCAGCGACCAGACCAAGCATCTGGTGTTCGAGGTGGAGAACGAAGGGTGTTTCGATTTCACTCCCGGACAATTCGTTTCCATGATGGCGCCGAAAGAGGGAAAGACGATCACCCGCGCTTACTCCATCGCTTCGGCCCCGCGTAACAACCAGATCGACATCTGCCTGAATCGGGTTGAGAATGGATTCTTCTCCAACCTGCTGTGCGATTTGAACGAGGGTGCCTGCCTAGACTTTCACGGTCCGCACGGGCTGTTTGTCCTCCGCAACCCGCTACGCGACTCCTTTTTCATAGCTACTGGCACCGGCATCGCACCCATGCGCTCATTCCTGCAGCACCTGTACGCCGACCCCAGCCGCGTGGGCGACTGCCACATCTGGCTGGTGTATGGAACGCGTTACACCAAAGACATCTATTACCGCGATCAGTTCGAAGAGCTGGCGCGGAAGCACCCCAACTTTCACTACACCATCACCATCAGTCGCCCGGAGGACACTTGGCAGGGCGAACGTGGGTACGTGCAGGAGCACGTGAAGAGGATCCTGTTGTCGCGTCCGCCTGAGCTGCGCAACCAAATGGATGCCTACATCTGCGGCCTCAACGACATGGTTTCAGCCATTCGCAAGCTGCTGACCGAGGAATTTGGCTGGGACAAAAAGTCGATCATTTTTGAGCGCTACGATTGACCCCCGGCGGTGCCTAACTTCTTTACTTTCTTTTGCATCCCTGGTCGACCATGCTCATCTAAATAGTTGACACTAACGCACTCAGATTGTATTATGGTCTGCCTGTTAGTCCATAAACTTATCATTTATAAGAACTTATTAAGTATGAAAGGGAGAGAATCATGGGAAAGATGATTGGAATCGACCTTGGGACGACGAATTCCGTGGTCGCGGTTATGGAAGGTGGCGAGCCGAAGGTCATCGCCAACGAGGAGGGCGGTCGGACTACGCCTTCTGTGGTTGCGTTCACCAAAAACAGTGAGCGTTTGGTGGGCCAAGTCGCTAAGCGGCAGGCTATCACCAATCCGGAAAACACGATTTACTCCATCAAGCGCTTCATGGGGCGGCGCTTCGATGAGGTTCCAGAAGAGATGAAGATGGTGCCCTACAAGGTCGTCAAGGCTGGCGACCACGTTGCTGTTGTAGCGCAAGGCAAACAGCACACCCCGCCGGAGATCTCTGCGCTCATCCTGCAGAAATTGAAGAAAGCCGCCGAAGACTATCTGGGCAGCCCGGTCACCGAAGCGGTCATTACGGTCCCGGCTTACTTCAATGATGCGCAACGGCAGGCCACCAAAGACGCCGGCAAGATCGCCGGACTCGACGTAAAGCGCATCGTCAACGAACCTACGGCGGCGGCATTGGCCTACGGCCTCGACAAGAAGAAAGACGAGACCATCGCCGTGTACGACTTCGGCGGCGGCACCTTCGATATCTCGATCCTCGAGGTAGGCGAAGGCGTAATCGAGGTGAAATCCACCAACGGCGATACGCACCTGGGTGGGGACAACCTCGATACCCGTGTCGTGGACTGGCTGGTAGAGGAGTTCAAGAAGGATGAAGGTCTTGACCTGCGCGCTAAGGGCAACGAGATGGCGATGCAGCGCCTGCGCGACGCGGCCGAGAAGGCCAAGATCGAGCTTTCGACCACGATGGAGACGGAGATCAATCTTCCTTTCATCACGGCGGATGCCAGCGGCCCTAAGCACCTGGTGAAGAAGCTCAGCCGCGCCAAGCTCGAGGCCCTGGTGGATGACATCATCCAGCGCTCAGTGGCTCCGTGCAAGCAGGCGATGAAAGACGCCGGTGTCGACGCCAAGAAGATCGACGAAGTGGTGCTGGTCGGCGGCCAGACCCGTATGCCGCGGATTCAAGCGCTGGTGAAAGAGTTGTTCGGCAAAGAGCCGCACAAGGGCGTGAACCCTGACGAAGTGGTAGCGATCGGCGCTGCGGTGCAGGCGGGGGTGCTGGCAGGCGATGTCAAAGACTTGCTGTTGCTCGACGTGACTCCGCTGACGCTGAGCATCGAGACCCTGGGCGGAGTTGCCACCGGAATGATTCCGCGCAACACCACTATTCCGACCAAGAAGAGCGAGGTGTTCTCCACAGCCGCGGACAACCAGCCTTCGGTCGAGGTGCACGTGATGCAGGGCGAGCGGCCGATGGCGAAAGACAACCGCACGCTGGGCAAATTTCATCTTACCGGCTTGCCTCTGGCGCCACGCGGCGTACCGCAGATCGAGGTGACGTTCGATATCGACGCAAACGGCATTCTCAACGTCACAGCCAAAGACCTGGGCACGGGCAAAGACCAGAAGATCACGATCACATCTTCTTCCGGTCTGAGCAAAGAGGAAGTGGAGCGTATGGCCAAGGACGCCGACGCTCACTCTGCCGAGGACAAGGCCAAGCGCGAGGAGATCGAAGCTCGCAATCAGCTCGATGGCATGGTGTACAACATCGAGAAGATGATGAAGGAGAACGCCGACAAGGTGACGGGCAGCGACAAGGAGAACCTGGAGTCTGCGCTGGCTGAGGCCAAGAAGGCGCTCGAGGGCGGAGATAAGGACGCGATGAACTCAGCCCGCGAAAAGCTGACGACGGCATCGCACAAGCTGGCGGAAGCCATGTATAAGTCGGCCCAGCCCGCAGGCGGTGCGCAGCCTTCAGGAGGTGCGGAGCCTTCAGCGAATGGCGGAGCCGGCAAGAAGAAGGACGAAGGTATCATCGATGCCGAGTACGTGGACGTAGAAGAGAAAAAGTAGCTGACGACCCATGACGCGGGGCTCTACGCCCTGCGTCCGGTCAGGACCCACGGGATGATCGCAATGGCAAAGCAGTTTATGGTCTTAGAGTTCGCGGACAAGCTCGGTTCGGCGCTGAGCCTGATCCCTCACGTCAGCCTGCTGTCGCGTCACGCTGCAGAGGAGTTCATCGAGCGGCTGAAGGAGATCAATCCAGAGCACGTTTACGTGATTCAAGAAGTGGGAGCGGCCTGATTTTGGGCTTTGGCCTCTCCGGTATAAAGTTAAGGGGCGCGCAAGCGCCCCTAATTTTTGCGAGGTAGAGGATGCAGAAGCTGGCAGTTGTCACAGCGCTCTTGTTCTTGAATTCATTCGCAATCGCCAAGGATGCGAGGCCGGAGCTCAACCGGCTCTTAAACGATTTCATGGCAGCAGCCTCTCACCAGCCGCCTTCTGCAGAAGACAAGGCTATCTTCGACCGCTTTTTCGCCGAAGACGTCATTTACACGCGAGCCGCTGGAGTTGTGATCACCAAAGCTGACATCATGCGCTCCTTCGATGCTCCGCCTGCCTCAGGTCCGCAGGGCGGGAGCTACACTGCAGAAGAGGTCACGATCAAGCAGTATGGTGACATGGCAGTCGTGGCCTTCCGCCTGGTGCAGCATCAGGCTGATGGCACAGTGAACAACTATCGCAACACCGGGACCTTCCTGCGCCGCAACCGCCATTGGCAAGCGGTGGCCTGGCAGGCGACCAGGGTGCAGGCTGAATCGAAGAAACCATAGCGATGGCGACTCAGACCAAAGATTATTACAGCGCGCTCGGTGTGAAGAAATCTGCCTCGGCGGATGAGATTCGCAAGGCGTTCCGCAAGCTGGCGCGCAAGTACCATCCCGATGTGAATCCGGGAGACAAGAAGGCTGAGGAGAAGTTCAAGGAGATTTCCGAAGCCAACGATGTGCTCAGCGACCCAAAAAAACGCAAGATTTACGACCAGCTAGGCTTCTATTCCGACAATATAGATCCCGCGGCGGCCGAGGCCTACGCGCGTAGCGGCGGAGCTGCCGGCGGATTCGGTGGTTTTCCGGGAAGCGGCGCGGCGGGTGGCCGGAGGCAAGGCGTACCCTTCGACTTCGGGGGCTTCGATTTCAACGATTTTTCCGGCAGCGGCCAGCAACGTGGAAGCAGCTTCCGCGACATCTTCTCGGGGATCTTCGGGGGCCGCGGCGGATTCGGCGGCGCCGAAGAGACCGGTCCGGAGGCGGGCACCGACCTCGAATATCAGGTCAACGTTGGGTTTTGGCAAGCGATACGCGGCACTGAGCTCAAGCTGAACGTTTCGCACCTGGAGGCTTGCTCCGACTGTCACGGCCGCGGATTCCAGCAGAGTGCAGCCAATTGCCCGCAGTGCGGCGGCACGGGTCAGGTGCAGCAGACCAGCGGACGCATGAAGTTCAACGTCCCCTGCCCGGCTTGCGGCGGCAGCGGCAAGCAGCGCACGGTTTGCAGCCACTGCCATGGCGAAGGCGTTGTGCAGAAAAATGAAGCGCTTACTGTGCGCATCAAGGCAGGTACCCGCGATGGCCAGCGTATCCGTCTGGCCGGCAAAGGCAACACGGGAGCGCATGGCGGCGCGCCGGGAGATCTCTACATCATTGTGCGCACGGGGGAGCACCCTCTTTTTCGCCGAGAGGGCGATGACATCCGCCTGACCGTGCCGATCACACCCACCGAGGCGGCCCTGGGCGCAAAGATCGAAGTGCCCACGGTGGATGGCCGCGCTCAGCTCAAGATCCCACCGGGGACACAGAGCGGGCAGAAGCTGCGCCTGCGCGAGAAGGGCGTGGCCTCGGCTACCCGGGAAGGCGCGCGCGGTGATCAGATCGTGGAGATCAAGGTGGTGGTGCCGCCAGCTCACGACGAGCGCTCGCGAGAGATTCTCCGCGAGTTGGCCAAGCTGCATCCGCAGGACCCGCGAGCCGATCTGTGGGCAAAGATCTAAGTGCGCTTGAGACCCCCCGCCTGCTGCTGCGGCGCATGTCCGCCGATGATCTGGATGCGTTGTGCGCCGTACTCGGCGATGCCGAGGCCATGCAGTATTACCCGCATCCATTCTCTCGCCAAGAAGTCGAGCAGTTCATCCAGAAGCAGATACTGCGCTATAAGAACGATGGCTTCGGTCTGTGGGCGGTGATCTTGAAGGGGACCGGCGAGCTCATCGGCGATTGTGGCCTGGCCATGCAGGAGGTCGAAGGCCAGCGCCAGCTGGAAGTCGGCTATCACCTGCGACGCGATCATTGGCACCGGGGTTATGCCACGGAAGCTGCCCGCGCCTGCGTCGAGTATGGATTCAAAGAGCTCCGCGTTCGCGAGATCATCTGCATGATCCGTCCGGAGAATCTTCCTTCGCGAAGAGTCGCCGAGCGCGTCGCATTAAAAGCAGGAAAACAGGTCTTCTGGAGCGGCTTTAACCATCTCATCTACGCTTTGGAATGTCCGCCCGCGAGCACTCCCAAGAAGAAATGATTTTTTACAAGATTTCGCTTGCGTTCACACACGCAGACTGTATATTTCAGATGCGGGCTTGTTCCGGTGTAGTTTTGCAGAGAGCAAGGCTGCTTAAGGAGGCAGGCATCGAAATTGGAAACAAGTGAAGTCGTTCCCGCCCCGCGCGCCGCGTCGCCACTTCGTGCGCCAGCCCGCAAACTCACTCTATGGCCCCTGGTCGCCGCCACATTCTTCATGGTTTCCGGCGGAACCTACGGAACCGAGGACATCGTCCACGGTGGCGGATATCTCCGCGCCATTTTGATCCTGCTGATTACGCCTGTCCTCTGGAGCTTGCCGACGGCATTCATGCTGGGCGAGCTTTCGAGCGCGTTGCCTGAGGAAGGCGGATTCTACGCCTGGGTACGCCGCGGCATGGGCCCCTTCTGGGGATTCCAGGAAGCCTGGCTGTCGCTGGCGGCGAGCGTCTTCGACATGGCCATTTATCCCACGCTGTTTGTCGTTTACCTTTCGCGGTTGTTTCCTTATTTCGCCGAAGGACACCATGGACTGATGGTCGCGCTTGCGGTCGTGGTGGTTTGTGCCGGCCTGAATATTGCCGGTGTCCGCGTGGTGGCTGAGACTTCTATCTGGCTCTTCTTCGTGCTATCGGCACCGTTCTTGATCGCGATGGGCTTTGCGCTCTGGAAACACGGGGCCTTCAGCGGCGCGGCCTCGCCTGTCTCGGGCACAGATGTCGGCATTCTCACCGGCATCCTGGTAGCCATGTGGAACTACATGGGCTGGGACAATGCCTCCACAATCGCGACTGAAGTTCAAAATCCACAGCGTACTTACCCGCGCGCTTTGGTGGTGGCGGTGACTATCGTGGCCGTGAGCTACATTCTGCCTATCGCCGCAATGTCGGTCACCGGGATTCCGTCCAGCGCCTGGGAGACCGGCTCCTGGGCTGACTTGGCTGCGATGGTCGCCGGCCCTTGGTTGCGGGTTCTGCTGGTGATCGGCGGAATGTGCAGCGCGTTTGGCATGTTCAACGCGCTGGTCATGAGCTACTCGCGCCTGCCATTGGCCATGGCACAGGATGGATTGCTGCCCAGCTTTTTCGGCCGCAAGGCCAGACGCACGCGCGCTCCCTGGGTCGCGATTCTGGCGTTGGCTATCGGATGGGCGCTCTGCCTTGGTCTTGGATTCGAACGTCTGGTGACGATCGACATCCTGGTTTATGGCTCCAGCCTGGTGCTGGAATTCGCAGCGCTGATTGCCTTACGGTTGCGTGAGCCCGATCTGCCACGCCCGTTCAGAGTCCCGGGCGGCCTCGCTGGGGCGGTAGCCGTGGGTGTCTGCCCCGCTCTGATGCTGGGCTTCAGTGTCATGCGCGGAGAAGAAGAGCATATCCTGGGAATGAGCTCGCTCAACTTTGGCCTATTGGTGGTGGCCGCGGGCGCAGTGCTCTACGGACTGCGTTTATTAGCGGGTCCAGTGACGCGACCGCAGGAGCAACTCGCTTCAGACAGCTTGTCATAATCTG
>Ga0187777_10000120_pt1 | contig 58650 bp, 65 predicted proteins | sample 1015_Q2_SP5_10_M_FD_132416 | JGI IMG/M metagenome (GOLD analysis project Ga0187777, IMG submission 132416) | Tropical peat soil microbial communities from peatlands in Department of Meta, Colombia - 1015_Q2_SP5_10_MG | ecosystem: Environmental > Terrestrial > Soil > Wetlands > Peat | place... | reverse complement strand
GGCTCGCTCACTTCCCGCGCGACGTCTTCTTCGGCTTCTTCTTGGCCTTCGCCGGCGTCGCGTTGCCGGCGGCCGCCGCGCGTGCCTGCTGCTTCTTCGTCGCCACGTCAGCCTCCTCGCTCGCAGGATCCCGAGCGAAGATGCTAGCCGACCGGCTGCGGCGTCTTGCGCAGGTACGGCTTCACCGTCTCGTAGCCGGGGAACCGCTCCTTCGCCTCCTCGTCGGAGACGGCGGTCGTGATGATCACGTCCTCGCCCTGGCGCCAGTCGACAGGCGTCGCCACCTTGTACCTCGCGGTGAGCTGGAGCGAGTCGATCACGCGCAGGATCTCGTTGAAGTCGCGGCCGGTCGCGGCCGGGTAGGTGAGCGTGAGCTTCACCTTCTTGTCCGGGCCGACGACGAACACCGAGCGCACCGTCATCGTGTCGCTCGCGTTGGGGTGGATCATCCCGTACAGGTCGGCGATCTTCCGGTCCTTGTCGGCGATGAGCGGGAAGTTGAGCCGGTGGCCGGTGACGTCCTGGATGTCGTCCGACCACTGCTCGTGCTTGTCGAGCGGGTCGACGCTGAGCCCGACGACCTTCGTGTTGCGCTTCTCGAACTCGCCCTTCAGGGCCGCGACGCGGCCGAGCTCGGTCGTGCAGACCGGCGTGAAGTCGGCGGGATGCGAGAACAGGACGCCCCAGGAGTCGCCGAGGAAGTCGTGGAAGTGGATCTCCCCTTCCGTCGACTCGGCAGTGAAGTCCGGGGCCTCGTCACCAAGCTGGATGGCCATCTGTCGCTCCTCCTCCTCGTTTCCGTGATCCGCGGGAAGACACCACTATACTTTATGTAGCGTGGTTAGTGCACCGGGGCCGGACAGGCGACGCCGGAGCCGCTCTTGACGACGACGCAGTCCTGGGCGATCACCTTCGCGTCGTCGTACGTGCGGTTGAGGCTGAGCACGTCGCTCAGCACCTGGGCAAGGTAGCGGTGTCCGTCGCTGCTGACGTCGAGCTGCATGCCGATCCCGTCCGCGAGGTCGAAGGTGAGGTGGCGGCCGAAGGGGACGAGGTCGGCGATGCTGGCCGTGAAACGGCCGTTCTTGGCCCGGTAGGCCTGCTCGGCCTTGCCGATCAGGGTGATCGCGCCGATCGTCTCGGTCGCCCGCGCGCTCGTCGTCGGCCCCGAGCTGTGGCGCTTGAACAGCGTCTGCCCCGCGATGAGGATGAAGAACGCGATCAGGATGAAGGGCAGGAAGCGGCGGAAGTTCGGCGGCACCGGGCCACCTTATGCGATTCGAGGAGCGGCGGATCGGTAGTTATCGCTGAGTGCCGCGGCGGAGACGCACCGATGCCCGCCCCGGACACGCCCGGGAAGCTGCGCTGATGGACGTGCGCGACGCCCGGGCCTCCTTCCCCGGCCTGGAGGGCAAGGTCTTCCTCGACGCGGCGACGGTCAGCCTCGCGCCCACGCAGGCGCGGGACGCGATCGCGAGCTTCCTCGAGAACGCCGTCCTCTGCCCCGAGCGGGACGCGTCGACGCACCACATCGCGATGGACGAGCTGCGCGGCCGCGCCGTGCGCGAGGCGGCGGCGCTGCTTCGCGCCGGCGAGGACGAGATCGCGCTCGTCGAGAGCACCTCGCACGGCCTGAGCATCGCGGCGCGCGCACTCGGGCTCGGGCCGCGGGACAACGTCGTCACCGACGACCTCGAGTTCCTCCAGGTGGCGATCCCGTGGTTCAAGCTCGTGGAGGAGGGCGCCCTCGGCGAGGTGCGCGTCGCGAGGAACGTCGAGGGCGCCATCACCGTCGAGTCGATCGCCGAGCAGCTCGACGCGAGAACGCGCGCGGTCGTCGTCAGCTCCGTGCAGTGGTCGAACGGCTACCGGCTCGACCTCGCGGCCCTGTCGGAGCTCTGCCGGCGCGAGGGGATCGTCCTCGTCGTCGACGCGGTGCAGGAGCTCGGCGCGCTCGTGATGGACGTGCAGCGGACGCCGGTCGACGTGCTCGTCGCGGGCGGGCACAAGTGGCTGAACGCGCCCTTCGGCTGCGGCATCCTCTACGTCCGCCGCGAGCTCCAGGCGCGGCTCGCGCAGCCGTCCTGGGGGTATCTCGGGCTCGAGCCGCCGTACGGCGGCTGGGGCACGTACTTCTCGACGCCGTCCATCAGTCCGGTGCGCCCGTACGAGTTCGTCGCGACGGCGAAGCGGTTCGAGCTGAACGGGACGTCGAACTACCCGGGCGCGGTCGGCCTCGGCGCCTCGCTCGCGCTCGTGAACGAGATCGGCACGGCGAAGGTCGAGCGGCACGTGCTCTCCCTCGCGGCGCTCGTGCGCCGGGAGCTCGAGGCGGCAGGCGTGCGGATCGTCAGCCGCCCGGAGCCGGAGTCGTGGTCGGGGATCACGACGTTCACGGTCTCCGGCGATCCGTTCGAAGACGAGGCGCTACTGCAGCGGCTGCTCCAGGCGCGGATCTACGCGTCGCGCCGCTACACCTCGCGCGTCGGCGGCATCCGCGTCTCGACGCACTACTACAACGACGAGGACGACGTCGAGCGGCTCGTCGCCGCCGTCCACGCGGCCCTCCCCCGCTCCCGCGCGCTCGCATGAGCCCGGTGGCGTTCCGGACGATCATCGAGCCGTTCCGGATCCACTCGGTCGAGCCGCTGCGGATGACGACGGAGGAGGAGCGGCGCGCGGCGCTCGGGCGGGCGGGCTACAACCTCTTCGACCTGCACGCAGCCGACGTGCTGATCGACCTGCTCACCGACTCGGGCACGGGCGCGATGTCGCGCGACCAGTGGGCCGCGATCCAGCACGGCGACGAGAGCTACGCCGGCTCGCCCTCCTGGTACCTGTTCCTCGAGAGCGTGCAGGCGCTGTTCCCGTTCCGGCACGTGATCCCGACGCACCAGGGGCGGGCGGCGGAGAAGATCCTCTTCACGGCGATCGGCGGGCCGGGCAAGGTCGTCCCGAACAACACGCACTTCGACACGACGCGCGCGAATGTCGAGTTCACGGGGGCGGAGGCGGTCGACCTGCCGATCCCGGAGGCGCTCGAGCCGGCGCTCGTGCATCCGTTCAAGGGGAACATGGACCTCGCCGCGCTCGAGAACCTGCTCGCCGAGCGCGGGCGCGAGGGGGTGCCGGCGGTGATGGTGACGATCACGAACAACTCCGGCGGCGGCCAGCCGGTGTCGCTCGAGAACCTGCGCGGCGTGCGCGCGGCCTGCGACGCGCACGGGGTGCCGCTCTTCCTCGACGCGTGCCGCTTCGCCGAGAACGCCTGGTTCATCCGCGAGCGCGAGCCGGGCCAGGCGGAGCGGTCGGTGGTGGAGATCGTGCGGGAGATGGCGTCGCTCGCCGACGGGATGACGATGAGCGCGAAGAAGGATCCGCTCGCGAACATCGGCGGCTGGCTCGCGGTGAACGACGACGCGCTCGCCGAGCAGTGCCGCAACCTGCTCGTCCTCACCGAGGGCTTTCCGACGTACGGCGGCCTCGCGGGCCGCGACCTCGAGGCGATCGCGCAAGGGCTGCGGGAGGCGGTCGATCACGAGTACCTGCGCTACCGCGTCCGCTCGACCGCGTACCTCGGCGACGCGCTCAGCGCGGCGGGGATCCCGATCGTGCAGCCGCCGGGCGGGCATGCGGTGTACCTCGACGCGCGGGCGCTGCTGCCGCACATACCGCCGCTGCAGTATCCGGGCCAGGCTCTGGCCGTCGCGTTGTACGAGACGGGCGGCGTGCGCGGCTGCGAGATCGGCACGGTCATGTTCGGCCGGCATCCGGACGGGAGCGAGCAGCCGGCGGCGATGGATCTCGTCCGGCTCGCGATCCCGCGGCGGACGTACACGCAGAGCCACATCGACTACGTGATCGAGGTGTGCTCCGCGGTCGCGGCAGGCCGGGCCGGGTTGCGCGGCCTGCGCATGACGTTCGAGCCGCCGGCGCTGCGGCACTTCACCGCGCGCTTCGAGCCGGTCTAGTCGTGCGTGAGCATGACGGCGGAGGGCGTGGCCTGTGCGAGCCGGCGGTCGGCGGTCACGAGTGGGGCGTCAAGCGTCTCGGCGAGGACGACGTAGCACGCGTCATAGACCGTCAGGCCGCGCGTGAGCGCGAGCCGAAGGGCGGGCTCGACGAGCGGCTCGAGCGGACGAGCGAGGGCCGGGGCGGAGAGCACGGCGTCGAGCGATCGCCGGGCGCGCTCGAGCGAGATCCTGCCCGCCCGGTGCAGCCGCAGCAGGGCGTGCGCGACCTCCGCGTAGAGCAGCGTCGGCCAGGTGATCTCGACCTCGCCGAGCGCGACGCGCTCCAGCCAGCCCTGCGCCTGCGGATCGACATAGACGAGAGCGCGCACGAGCACGCTCGCGTCGAGGACGGCGCTAGAAGCCATGCCGAGGCCGGTGGCCGCGGTCGCGGTCCTCGCGGATCAGATCCTCGGGCCACGGCGGGCCGCTCAGTGCGCCGGCTTCGCTGCGAAGCGCCTCGAGCTTCCACCGCCACTCGGCGCGCTGCCCGCGGGCGGCAGCCTCCCGCTCGAGCACGTCGAGCACCTCGGCGTTGATCGAGCGGCCGGAGTCCTCCGCCCAGCGCTTCAGCGCCTCGTAGAGCTCCGGCGGGACGTTGCGGACGTAGAGCGTCGCCACGCCGCTCATGCTAGCACTGTGCTTGCATGAGCACAGCCTCGCGTCAGTTCCATTCCGGCGGCGCGAGACCGAGCTGCTCGCGGGCCGCCGCCTCGAGCCGCATCTCCGTGCGGCAGCGCTCGACGAGCTCCGCCGCGAGCCGGAGCACGATTGCGCGCGCGACGGCACTGCGGCCGGCATTTCGCTCGAGGTCGGCGAGGGCGGCGTCCGCACCCGGCACGCCTTTGCGACAGGCGTGCTCCAGGGCCGGCAGCGCCGCCCCGGAGAGCCCTTCCTCCCAGAGGGCCGGCGTCAGCCTTCGCGCCTCGCGTCTCGCCTCCCGGTCGTCGCCGGCGTCGAGCGGCAGCGACACGAAACTGAGACAGGCGTGGCAGACCCGGATGCGGCCGATGTCGAGGTCGAGCCGGGCGACGAGGGCTGTGAGGTCACGCATCGACTCGACCGTACGTTGCATCGAGAAGCGGCGCCAGACGCTCTTCCGGACATCGCTTCGCGAGGCAGGACTCGGAGGGAGCGTGGGAGTGCTCAGACGCGAGGCCGGTGCCGCTCGACGATCGCGGCGAGCGGGAGCCCCGGCGGGACCGTGCCGTACGCGCGGCCCCCCTCGCCGCCGAGGCGGGTCGCGCAGAAGGCATCGGCGACGGCCGGGTCGCCGTGGCGGACGAGGAGCGAGCCCTGGAGGCAGAGGGCGAGCCGCTCGATGATCCGGCGGGCGCGCAGCTCGGCGTCGGCGGGGTCGGTGAGCTCGCGGCGAAGGGCGGCGACGGCGGCGTCGAGCCGCGGGTCGGCGCCGGCGGCGAGGTCGATCTCGGCGAGGAGCGCGTCGAGGCTCTCGGGCTGGCGCGCGATCGCGCGCAGCACGTCGAGCGCGTTGACGTTGCCGGCGCCCTCCCAGACGGAGTTGAGCGGGCTCTCGCGGTAGAGGCGCGGCAGGACGCTCTCCTCGACGTAGCCGTTGCCGCCGATGCATTCGAGCGCCTCCGCGACGAGCGGCGGCGTCGACTTGCAGACCCAGTACTTCGCGACGGCGGTGGTGAGCCGGCGGAACGCGACGTCGTCCTCGTCGTAGGCACGTGCGAGCCGGAGCGCGAGCACGGTCGCGGCCTCGGAGTCGAGGCAGAGGTCGGCGAGCACGTTCTGCATGAGCGGCTGTTCGGTGAGGACGCGGCCGAAGGCGAAGCGGTGGGCGGCGTGGTGCGTCGCCTCGGCGACGGCACGCCGCATGAGCCCGGTCGAGCCGAGCGTGCAGTCGAGGCGCGTGTGCGCGACCATCTCGATGATCGTCCGGACGCCGCGTCCCTCCTCGCCGACGCGACGTGCCCAGGCGCCGTCGAGGCGGATCTCGGCGGAGGCGTTGGAGCGGTTGCCGAGCTTGTCCTTGAGCCGGTCGACGTGGAAGGCGTTGCGCTCGCCGTCGGGCAGGACGCGCGGGACGAAGTAGCAGGTGAGCCCGCCGGGAGCCTGCGCGGTGACGAGGAACGCGTCGCACATCGGCGCCGAGCAGAACCACTTGTCGCCGTGGAGGGTCGCCTCGCTGCCGTCGGCGGAGGGCCGCGCGACGGCCTCGTTCGCGCGCACGTCGGAGCCGCCCACGCGCTCGGTCATCGCCATCCCGCAGAGAGCGCCCGCTTTCTCGTGTGCGGGACGGAGTCCGGGGTCGTACGAAATGGAGGTGAAGAGCGGCTTCCACTCGTCGTGGAGCTCGGGCTCCTCGCGCAGCGTGGCGAGCGAGGCGAAGGTCATCGAGAGCGGGCAGCCGACGCCGGCCTCGACCTGCGCGAGCGTGACGAAGCCGGCCGCGCGCGCGACGTGCGCGCCGACGCGCGGCTGGCGCCAGGGGGAGGCGTGGAGCGCGTGCTCGACGCCGAGCCCGAGTAGCCGGTGCCAGGCGGGGTGGAACTCGACCTCGTCGATCCGGTTGCCGAAGCGGTCGTGGGTGCGGAGCTGCGGCGGGTGCTCGTTCGCGACGCGTCCGAGCTCGAGCGGCTCGCCGCCGAGGAGGGCGCCGAGGGCGCGCAGCTCGTCGTCGGCGTAGGCGGCGCCCTCGCGCGCGACGGCCGCGACGAGCGGGCGGTTCTCGCCGTAGAGGTCGTATCCCTCGAGCGGAGGCGCCTGGTTCGCGGGGCGGGTGGCGGTGGTCGCCACGGGCTCATTGTCCTCCTCTCGAGTCGATGCCGCCAGATCGTCCATGACTCGAAGAGCGTCTTGGCGACACGAACCACGACGGCGACGATCGCTACGTGTGGGAGACCGCCGATCCGGACGGCCGCCGCGTGATCCTCAGTGCGGCCCGCTGGCTGCACGTGTGCGAGCGGCATCCCGATCTGGGCGGGCGGCCGGAGGATCTGCTCGAGGTGGTGGCGAATCCGGATGCGCGAAAGCCCGGCCGCGAGCCGGGCGAGGAGTGGTTCTACCGTCGCAGTGTCGGACCGAGCCGCTGGATTCGCGTGGTCGTACACTACGAGCGGAAAGAGGGCCGAATCACGACGGCGTTCGCGCGGAGGGGTATGCCGTGACGGTGAAGCTCGCGGGTATCGAGTTCGACAACGTGTTCTACGACCGCGAGGTCGACGTTCTCTACCTGCACGTCGGCGACCCGGCGTCCGCGGTCGACTGGGACGAGTCCGGCGAAGGCGACGGCCTTCGCTACGGACAGGACGGAAGCCTGGTCGGCATAACGATCCTGAACGCGCGCCGCCGGCACGAGCGCGAGGGCAAGATCGTGATCACGCTTCCCCAGCAGCGCGTGGAGACGGCCGACCTCGGCGCCGCGCTCGCCGCCGCGTAGACCCAGGGTTTCGCACCGTTCTAGGATCGCTGCGTGCCAGACGAAGCGCTCCGAACCTCGTGCTTCGCCGCGCTCGACGTCCTCTGCGCGCAGTTCGGCGAGGACGTTCCCTACCCTGGAGGCCTCGACCGCGGATTCGCGTTCCGCGGCAGAAGAATCCCGTTCCTGTCGCGGTACAAGGGGATTCATCGGGCGGCCGTTCAGGAAGGCCCGGCCGCGCTTTCGATCACGACGTCGCACCGATCGCCGTACGACGACGAGGCGATCCCTGACGGCTTTCTGTACGCGTACCGCGCCGGTTCGCCCGACCAGCCGGACAACCGCGCGCTCCGTGCGGCGCACGACTCCGCGGCGCCGCTCGTGTACTTCATCGCGACGCGAGCGAACTGGTACCGCCCGCTCTATCCCTGTTACGTGATCGGAGACGATCGGGCGGCGCGGCGCGTATTGGTAGCACCGGGGCGGATGGTGGGGCCGGTCGATGAGCGCGACCCCGCACAGTTCGAGGATCAGCTCGAGCGGCGGTACGCGGTGCGGGAGACACGGGTTCGCCTTCACCAGGCTCGCTTCCGAGGAAGCGTCCTCGTTGCCTACGCGAGCCGGTGCGCGATCTGCGAGCTGAAGGAGGTGCGCTTGCTCGACGCGGCTCACATCGTGGGCGACGTCGAGGCGGCCGGCGAGGCGCGCGTGGCGAATGGGCTCAGCCTCTGCTCGATTCATCACCGAGCGTTCGACCAGTATCTCGTCGGCGTCTCGCCGGAATACACGGTGCACGTCTCGCAGCGTCTCCTCGACGACGAGGACGGCCCGATGCTCGAGCTGCTGAAGGGCTTCCACGAGAAGCCGATAGTGCTTCCCGCGCGTCGCTCGTGGCGACCCGATCGGGAGCGACTCGCGGCACGGTTCGAGCGGTTCGCGGCTGCCTAGTCGCGGTGTCGCATCATGATGCTATGATGCTTAGATGCCGAAGGTTCGGACGACGTTGACGATCGACGAGCAGGTGCTCCGCGCCGTCAAGGTGCGGGGCGCACGGACGGGCAAGGGTGACAGCGAGGTGATCGAAGAAGCCCTGCGGCGCGAGCTCGGCTTCGACCTCCTCGAGCGGCTCTGGCAGCGCAACGACCTGGGCGAGGACGAGGCGCTCGCGCTCGCCGTCGAGGCCCAGCACACGACGCGGCGACGCCGGCGCTGAGTGCGCGCCGTCCTCGATCCGAACATCCTCATAGCCGCCCTGCTCTCGCGCAGCGGAGCGCCGGGGCAGCTCGTCGCGCGCTGGCTCGCCGGTGAGTTCGAGCTGGTGGTCTCGGAGTCCCTGCTCGCCGAGCTGGAACGGGCGCTCGCCTACCCGAAGCTGCGCGCTCGCATCTCTTCCGAGGAGGCGGCCGAGTTCGTGTCGGTGCTCGCACACGCTGCAATCCTCGCCCCCGACGCGCCGACGTCAGCCGGCCGTTCGGCCGACCCCGGCGACGACTACCTGCTCGGGCTCGCCGAGGCGGCGCGTGCCGTGCTCGTCTCGGGCGACCGGCACCTGTTGAAGCTCGCCGACGAACTCCCCATCCAGGACGCACGCACCTTCCTCGAAGCGCTCAAGAAGTCGTGAGCGGAGGAGAGCCGCCGGCAAGCTCCACGAAGCGGCAGAGCGCGTTCGCCAGCCGCATCTGATCGATCGTGCGGCAGTTCACCTCGAGCAGGCGCGGGCTCGCCACGAGGTAGGCGAGGCACTGCGCGCGCGAGATCGCGACGTTGAGCCGGTTCCGCGAGAGCAGGAATTCGAGCCCGCGCGGCACGTCCTCCCCGCTCGTGCTTGCCATCGAGCAGAGGACGACGAGCGCCTCCTGCCCCTGGAACTTGTCGACCGTGCCGACGCGCACCGCCTCGGGCAGCCGCTCGCGCAGGAGGTTCACCTGCGCGTTGTACGGCGCGACGACCATCACGTCCCCCGGCGACACGCCCGCGGCGAGCAGCCGCGCGACCTCCGCCTCGACCGCGTCCACCTCCTCCTCCGCCTCGTGGCGATGTCCCTCGTGCGGGACCTCGATGAAGCGCAGGCCCGTCCCGAGCGGCGTCCCGCGCGCCTCGGTGCACTCGTCGTTGCGCAGCCGCCCCTCGTAGAACTCCTCCGAGATGTAGTCGCAGACGTCGGGGTGCAGGCGGAAGGTGTGCTCGAGGAAGATGCCGCGGTCCTGCGGGATCGTCGCGTGCTCGCCGAGCAGGTGCGTGAGCACCGAGGCGTCGGCGCCCTCGGGGTGCGAGCCCTGCAGCACCTGCGCGAGCTGGAGCGGGTCGCCGACGAGCACGACGTTGCGCGCCGCCGTCCCCATCGCGAGCGCGCCGGCGAGCGACACCGGAAATAGAGAGACACTTCAAGGAGGCCGGCGCAACATTCTGGAGCCGTGTGGGCGACTGACAGTGCATCCAACAGCACGATGCGCCACCTGACCGCTTCTGGTCACCGCCGCCGCCAGCTGAGCCGGCTACCAGACCGTCAGCTCGCGATCGAACGCGCGCATGCGCTCGTCGCGCGTCACGAGCTGCCCGTTCGCGGCGCGCGCCGTCGCGTAGATGATCCGGTCGGCTGGGTTGGACTCGAATTGCAGCTGTGCCGCGTCGAGGGCGACCTCTGCGGTGAGCAGAAGCGGCTCGACCCGCTCACGTGCGAGCGCCTCGCCGACCCACGTGCGCAGAGGTGCGTCGAGCGTGAGCCGCCGCCGCTGCACGAGCTGCGCCAGCTCGAAGACGCTGATCGTGGCCACGCCGATCCGGTCGCTGTGCTCGATCGCTCGCCTCGCGGACTTCGAGAGTCGGTGTGGCGCGTCGACCGACCACACCCAGGCATGGGTGTCGAGGACGATCACAGTTCGTCGTCCTCGTAGCCCTCCCAGGCGTTGAAGTTCACGAGCTCCTCGTCGGAGATGTGGTACGTGACGCTGCCGATCAGGCTCCGCGGCTCTTCGACCGGCACGACGTGCGCGACCGGCTTGCCGCGCTTCGTCACGACGAGTGTCTTCCTCGTCTGAGCAACCTCGTCGAGGAGCGCGAGACACTTGGCCTTGAACTCGCTCGCCGGAACCGTCTTCCTCACTGCCATATGACCAGTCTAGTTGGTCATTTCGACCGGTGCCAGATGTCCCCGGCGGCCCCGGCCCTACCCGACGCGGTACGCCATCAGGATCGCGTCCACGTCCTCCCCGGCGCGGTAGTAGTGCCCCTTCCGGTACCCCTCCCGCTCGAACCCGAACTGCTCGTACAGCCGGATCGCGGGCTCGTTCCACGGGAAGACGTGCAGCTCCAGCTTGCGGATCCCCGTCGCGCGGGCCCACTCGACCGCGGCCTCCAGCAGCGCCCACCCCACGCCCTGGCGGCGCGCGTCCTTCGCGACCATCAGGCCCAGGTCGGCGACATGGACGCTCGCTGGATGGGTGTCGCGCGCGAGCGACAGGCGGCCCACCAGCGCGCCGTCGGCACGCTGCGCGACGAACACCGCGGCATGCGGATAGCGGCGCAGCGCCTTCAGGTAGCGGCGCTCGTCGCCGACGCTCCGCCACTCGCCGTCGGCGGAGATCAGCCACGCTTCCGGCTCGCCGCTCACCTCCTCGGCGAGGCGCGTCAGCGCCTGTGCGTCGTCGGGATCGGCCGGGCGGATGAGGAACTGGCCGCTCACTGGACCACCACGCCGGCGCCGCCGCGGCGCGGGTCGCCCGCGGCGGCGAGGCGGCCGTCCGCCGGCACCTCCACTGCGCTCACGCCGCCGAAGTAGAGGTTCCTCCGCTTGAAGCGGACTACCTGGTGGCCCTGCACCTCCAGCTTGTCCGCGACCGCCGCGTCCTCGCAGTACACAACCCCCTCCTCGGCATGGAGGCGCGGCGCCTCCACCGCCTCCTCCACGCCCATGCCCTTCGCGACGACGTTCACCACGATCTGCAGGATCGCACCGCGCAGCCGCGCCGAGCCCGCCGATCCTAGAACGAGGCGCGCGCGCCCGTCGCGCAGCACGAGCGACGGCGCCATCATCGACGTCAACCTCTCTCCCGGACGGGCGTGCTCGCGCAGGTCCGCCTCGCCGAGCATGTTGTTCAGATGGATGCCCGTCCCGGGCACGACGACGCCGCTCCCCGAGCCGAGCGACGCCGACAGCGACGCCGCGTCGCCGCGCGCGTCCACCACCGAGATATGCGTCGTCCCTGACAGCAGCCTCGCCGCCACGCCGCCGCGATGGAGCGCGCGCACGAACTCGCCGCCGCGCACCGCGTCCTGCGCCTCCATCGCCGCGACGAGCGCCTCCGGCGTCGGCTCCGCGTTGCCCAGCTCCTTCAGCCCGAGCGCGACGAGCAAGCCACCGCTCGAGGGCGGCGGGTTCGAGCGGAGCTCGTGCCCGCGGTACACCGCCACGACCGGCCGCCGCCGGATCACCCTGTACGACGCGAGATCCGCGAGCGAGATGGAGCCGCCGCCCGCCCGCACGTGCTCCGCCAGCCGCCGCGCGAGCTCGCCGCGGTAGAGCGCGACCGCGCCCTCGGCGCCGATCCGCTCGAGCGTCTCCGCGAGCTCCGGCAGCGCGAACCGCTCGCCCGCCCGGTACGCCCGCCCGCCCACGCCGTACATCGCGTCCCCCTCCGGCGAGTGCCGCAGGAGCCCGTCGAGGATCCGGTGCAGGTACCCCTGCGCCGGCGTCAGCTCGACTCCCTCGCGGGCCAGCCGCGCCGCCGGCGCGACGAGCTCCGCCCACGGCAGCCGCCCGAAGCTCCGGTGCGCCGCCTCGAGCCCGAGCGCCGTCCCCGGCACCGCCACCGCCGCCGCGCCCGTGTGGAACACCTGTTGCGTATCCCCGTCGAAGTCGACCGCGAGCCGCAGCAGCTCGCCCCCGGCCGCCGTCGCGGCCCGCGGCACCGTCACCATGAAGTCGAAGACGCGCGTCCGCCCGTCCCCGGCGCCATGGACGAGCATGAAGCCGCCGCCGCCCGGGCCCGTCAGCATGCTCTCGCACACCCAGGAGGCGAATGCCGCGCCGACGCACGCGTCGACTGCGCTCCCTCCCGCTGCGAGCACGCGGGCGCCCGCTGCCGCCGTCAGCGGGTGCCCGGCTGCGACCGCGCCTCGCATGGGCCGGAGCCTACGCAGGAAAGCCTGCTACCGTCACTGGACGCTGCCGATACACAAGGACCACGTGGACGAGATCCTGAGCCGCATCGGCAGGCGGCGCCTCGCAGCGGCGGTCGCGCTGACGATCACGCTCGTCGTGCTCGTCGCGACACCGCAGCTCCTCGGCTCGCGCGTCGCATCCGCCTTCGGCGCCCTCGACGACGGCGATCCGATCTGGTTATGGCTCGCCGGCCTCGGCTTCCTGCTCGCCGTGGTCGGCGCCGCCGGCTCCTGGCTCTCCGCCATCCGGCTCTGCGGCGGCCGCCTCTCGGTCGGCGACGCGTGCGCGCGATACGGCGCCGGCTCGCTCGTCAACACCCTCGTCCCCGCCCGCGCCGGCGACGCCGTCCGGATCGCGCTTTTCTCGCGCGCGCTGCCGAAGAGCCCGCAGCGGCTCTGGACGACCGGCGGTGCCTTCGCCGCGCTCGGGATCGCGCGCCTCGTCGTGCTCGCCGGCTTCGTCGTCGCCGGCACGCTCGCCGGAGCGCTGCCGCTCTGGGCCCCGCTCGCCGCGCTCGGGATCGTCGCCGCCGGCGTCGCGCTCACGGTGCGCGCCTGGGACGGCGGCAACGGGGACGGCCGCCTCTCGCACCTGCTCGACGCCTTCCGCGCGCTCCGGCGCGAGCCGCTCGCCGCGCTCCGGCTCGTCGCCTGGATCGCCCTCTCGACCGCCGGCCGGCTCACCGCCGCGACCGCCGTCGGCGCGGCGATGGAGATCCACCGTCCGCTCGTCGCCGCGCTCGTGATCGTCCCCGCGCTCGACGTCGCCGGCGTGCTCCCGCTCACGCCCGCGAACATCGGCGTGACGAGCGGCGCCGTCGCCGTCGCCTTCCAGGCGCACGGCATCTCCTTCGCGCACGGGCTCGCCGCCGGCATCGCCTTCCACGCCGTCGAAACGACCGTCGGCATCCTCTTCGGGCTCACGAGCGTCGTCTGGCTCGCCCCGTACCCGTCGCCACAGGCGCGCCGGCTCGCCCTCGTCGCCGTCGCGGCGAGCGTCTGCCTCGCCATCGCCGGCACCTTCAGCGCGACGGTGCTCGTGCCGCTCGCCTGATGGTCTCCGGAGGAACTACCGTCGGGAGGCTCCGGCCCGGGCAGTAGGCTCTTCTCGTGCACCGGGGCCATCCGCTCCTGCGCGAAGCGCTGCTGTCCGCGGTCACGGCAGCTCTCATCGCCGCCACGCTCGCCTGGCTCGGCCCGCCCGGCAGCGACCTCGCCGCCCACGCGTACCAGCGCACCGTCTTTCTCGAGCACGGCTTCACGCTCTGGAACAACTTCTGGTACGCGGGCCGCTACAGCTTCGTCAGCTACAGCGTCCTCTACTACCCGCTCGCGGCACTCCTCGGCATCCGGCTGCTCGCCGTGGCGACGATCGCGCTCGCCGCGGTTGCCTTCGCGGTCGTGCTCTGGCGCGAGTGGGGACCGACGGCGCGCTGGTCGAGCCGCAGCTTCGCCGTCGTCTGGGCCGGCATCGTCCTCTCCGCCGCCTTCCCGTTCGCGCTCGGCTTCGCGCTCGCGCTGCTCGCCATCTGGGCGCTGCAGGCGCAGCGGCGCTGGCGCTTCGCCGCGCTCGCAACGCTGACGCTCGCGGCGAGCCCGGTCGCCTTCCTCCTGCTCGTCGTCGTGCTCGCCGGCGTCGCGCTCGCCCGCCACGCCTCGCTGCCGCGGAACTGGGTGCCCGTCGCGGCGATCGGCGTCGCAGGCACCGCCGAGCTCGTGCTCTGGCGGCTCTTCCCCGGCGGCGGCGCGTATCCGTTCTCGTTCGCGGAGGTCGCCGCGGGCGTCGTCTTCTGCGTGCTCGGGCTCGTCTTCACGTGGCGGGTGGAGAGCGCGCGCGTGCTCCGCTTCGTCTTCGCCGTGTATCTCGTGGCGTCCGTCGTCTCGTACCTCGTCCCCTCGGCGATCGGTGAGAACGTCGAGCGGCTGCGCTACGCGGCGATCCCGCTGGCGGTGCTCGTGCTCTCGCTGCGGCGCTGGAAGCCGCTCGTGCCCGGCCTCGCGGTGGTCGCGCTCGCGGTCTCGTGGAATCTCAGCCCGCTCGCCGCGAGCTACGCGAGCGGCAAGGCGGACGTGACCGCGACGCCGTCGGCGTGGACGGCGGCGATCGCGTTCCTGCACGCGCACCTCGGCCCCTCCTACCGCGTCGAGGCCGTGGACACGAGCGGCCACTGGCCCGCCGTCTACCTCGCCGACGCCGGCATCCCGCTCGCGCGCGGCTGGTTCCGGCAGGACGACTTCCCCCAGAACGAGGTGCTGTACAGCAAGCTCGGCCCGAAGACGTACCTCGCCTGGCTGCGCTCGCTCGGCGTCCGCTACGTCGTGCTCACCGACGCGCCGCCCGACTACAGCGCACGCGCCGAGGCCGCACTCGTCGCGAGTGGACGGGCAGGGCTGCAGCCCGTCTACTACACGCCGAAGGTGACCGTCTACGCGGTGCCGAAGCCGCGCTCGATCGTCACCGGGCCGGGCCGGCCGCACCTCGTCCTGCTCACGCAGGAGCGCATCGGCGTCGACGTGCGGCGCGGCGGCGACTACCGCATCGCCGTGCGCTGGTCGCCGTACTGGCGCGCCTCGAACGGCTGCCTGCGCGAGGGAAAGGACCGGATGCTGCGCCTGCAGACGCGTGCGGCGAGGCACGTCACGATCGTCTTCCAGGTGAGCGCGGACAGCGCGCTCGACGAGCTCGCCGGCGCGCAGCCGCACTGCTCGCTCGGCGGCAGCTCGAGCTAGGCCTGACGGATCAGCTCGTCGAGCGGCTTGCGCTTCGCGCGCGCCGACCACTCCGCGGCGGTGCGCGACTCCGGCTCGCGCCCGCGCGCCGGGTGGCCGAAGGAGAGGACGACGCCGACCTCGCCGCCGACGACCTCTGCCGCCTTCTCGGCGTCCTGGATGCCGTTCGGGCAGGAGGCGACGCCGTCGTTCCAGGCGGCGAGCATCATGTTCTGGGCGCAGCGGCCGACGTCGAAGCCGCGCGCGCCGACGATCGCGACGACGAGCGCCGCGGTGAGCACGTTCTGCGGGGCGTACACCGCCGCCGCGAGCGCCTCGCGGTCGGAGACGACGACGAACTGCCACGGCTGGCGATTCACCGCGCTGCCCGCGAGGCGGCCGGCGTCGAGGATGCGCGTGACGACGTCGTCCGGGAGCGGTGTGTCGGCGTAGGCGCGCTCGTCCCGCTTGCTCGCGATCGCGAGGAAGGCGTCCATCGCCGGCATCGTAGCGGCGCGGAAGATCGCTACCGGCGCAGGAAGGAGGGCGGCTCGAGCAGGTCGGTGTCCGCGTGCATGGACGGAGCCGCGGCGAACGCCGGGCGGCGGCTGCGCCCGCGGCCGATGCCGGTGGCGACGACGGTCACCCACACCTGGCCGGCGAGGCGGTCGTCGATCGTCGCGCCGAAGATGATGTTCGTATCCTCGGTGGCAGCGCCGCGGATCACCTCGGCGGCCTCGTTCACCTCGATCAGCGTCAGGTCGTCGCCGCCGGCGATCGAGAGCAGGATGCCGGTCGCGCCGGTGATCTCCTCGTCGATCAGCGGCGAGCGCAGCGCGCGCTCGGCCGCCTCCCGCGCCCGGTTCTCCTGGCCGGACGAGAAGCCGATCCCCATCAACGCCGTGCCGGAGTCGCTCATGATCGTGCGCACGTCGGCGAAGTCGAGGTTGATCAGGCCCGGCATCGTGATCAGGTCGCAGATCCCCTGCACGCCCTGACGCAGAACGTCGTCGGCGACCTTGAACGCGTCGAGCATCGACGTCGTCTTGTCGAGCACCTCGAGCAGCCGGTCGTTCGGGATGACGATCGTCGTGTCGCACGCCTGGCGCAGCTGCGTCACGCCCTGGTCGGCCTGCAGGCGCCGCTTCGTCCCCTCGAACTTGAACGGGGTCGTGACGATGCCGACCGTGAGGGCGCCGAGGTCGCGCGCGATCTTCGCCACCACCGGCGCACCTCCGGAGCCCGTGCCGCCGCCCTCGCCGGCGGCGACGAACACCATGTCCGCGCCGCGGAGCGCGTGCTTCAGCTGGTCGTACCCCTCCTCGGCGGCGAGGCGCCCGACCTCCGGGTCGGAGCCGGAGCCGAGGCCCTGCGTCAGCTCGCGGCCGATGTGGATCTTCGCCGGCGCGTCGCTCATGTGCAGCGCCTGGATGTCGGTGTTGACGGCGATGAACTCGACCTCGTTGATGCCGGCGTCGATCATCCGGTTGACCGCGTTCAGGCCGGCGCCGCCGACGCCGACGACCTTGATCACGGCGAGATAGGCGCCGTCGTCGGCGCGCGGGGCGCGGTGCAGGCGCGCGGGCTGCTCCGGCAGCGGCTCGACGAAGCGGGCGACCGGCGGCTCGTGCCGCGGCGCGGGCGGCGGCGGCGTCGAGCGCGGGGGCGGCGGCGCGGCAGGCTCGGTGCGCGCGGCTTCCTCCCAGCTCGGGACGTGCTCGACCGTGCGCTCCTCGGGCTCCGCCGGCGCGGCCTCGCCGGCGGGCGGCTGCCCGCCCTGCTCGGCCTGGCGCTGCGCCGCCTCGGTCGCGCGGAAGAGCTCCGCGAGCGGGCCCTCACGCATGCTGGCGCGCCGACGTGCCATTGAGCACCTCCTTGGCGAGGTCGCGGTACATGCCCGCTGCCTCTCCGCTCGGGTCGTACTTCAGCACCGACTGCCCTTTCACCGGGGCCTCGGCGTAGCGGATCGTCTTGCGAATCCTCGTGTTCAGCACGAGGTCGCCGAAGTTCTCCTTCAGGATCTCGACCGCCTCGCGCGAGTGGAGCAGACGCTTGTCGAACATCGTCGCCAGGATCCCCTGGATCTCGACGTTCGGGTTGAGGTTCTCGCGGATCATCGAGAGCGTGTTCTCGAGCTGGACGAGGCCGCGCAGCGAGAGGTACTCGCACTGGACGGGAACGATCACGCCCCGCGCGGCGACGAGCGCGTTGATCGTCAAGAGGCCGAGCGACGGCGGCGTGTCGATGAGGATGAAGTCGTACGAATCCTGCACCGGCGTGAGCGCCTTCTCGAGCGCGCGCTCGCGGCCGATCATCGAGGAGAGCGCCAGCTCGGCGCCCGCCAGGTCGATCGAGGAGACGGCGACGTCGATCTCGTGCGTCCGCACGATCTCGGTGATCGGCAGCTTGTGGACGAGCACGTCGAACATCGAGCGTTCGATCTCGTCCGGGTTCCAGCCCTGCGACATGGTGAGGTTGCCCTGCGGATCCATGTCGACGGCGAGCACACGGCGGCCCTTCTCGGCGAGGGCGACGCCGAGGTTGAGCGTGGTCGTCGTCTTGGCGACGCCGCCCTTCTGGTTGGCGAAGGCGATTACGCTGGCCAGTTTGGGACCTCTGTCAGTCCTCGCCCGCGAGGTCGGGCGCGGTAGCAGCCGCGTGAGCGCCATAGCCGCTCACCTTTCGAAGCAACGTAGCAGAGTCCTTCTCCAGTAGGTTCCGAGCCATGGACCGCAGGTGGCGCGCCCTCCTCATCGTCTGCGTCGCCATTTTCATGCTGCTCCTGGACATCACCATCGTCAACGTCGCGCTGCCGGCGATCGAGAAGGAGCTCCACACCTCCTTCACCGACCTCCAGTGGGTGATCGACGCCTACGCGCTCACGCTCGCGACGCTCGTCCTCAACGCCGGCTCGCTCGCCGACCTGCTCGGGCGCAAGCGGGTGTTCGGGGCCGGGGTCGGCCTGTTCACGATCGGCTCGGCGCTCTGCGGCGCCGCCACCACCCCGCTCTTCCTGATCCTCGCCCGCGGCGGTCAGGGGATCGGCGGCGCGATGATGTTCGCGACCTCGCTCGCGATCATCTCGCACGAGTTCCAGGGCCGCGAGCGGGGCACCGCCTTCGGCATCTGGGGTGCGACGGTCGGGGCCGCGGTCGCGATCGGGCCGCTCGTCGGCGGCGTGCTCACGACCTGGGCCGGCTGGCGCTGGATCTTCTTCGTCAACCTGCCGATCGGCGTCGCCTGCCTCGCGGGCGCCGTCGTCGAGCTGCACGAGTCGCGGGACGAGGCGCACGGCGGCTTCGACCTGCCGGGCCTCGTCACCTTCTCGGGCTCCGCCTTCGCCGGTGTGCTCGCGCTCCTGCGCGGGAACGACTGGGGCTGGAGCAGCGGGCGCGTCGTCGGCCTGTTCGCGGCTGCCGTGGTGCTCATGCTCGCGTTCACCTGGATCCAGCTGCGCGCGAAGCGGCCGACCTTCGACCTGCGCCTGTTCCGGGTGCCGACCTTCGCCGGCGCGCAGATCGTCGCCTTCGCGATGTCCGCCGGGGTGTTCGCGCAGTTCCTCTACCTGACGCTCTACCTGCAGAACGTCCTCGGCTACTCGCCGATCGGCGCCGGCCTCCGGTTCCTGCCGCTCTCCCTGCTCGCCTTCGTCGTCTCGCCGCTCGCGGGACGGCTGTCCGTGCGCGTGCCCGTGCGCCTCCTGCTCAGCGGCGGGCTCGCCCTGAACGGGGTGGCGCTGCTGCTCATGCACGGGATCACGCCCGGCTCGCACTGGACGACGCTGCTCGCCGGCTTCCTCGTCGCCGGGATCGGGATCGGAATCGTCAACCCGCCGCTCGCATCGACGGCGGTGGGCGTCGTGCCGCGCGAGCAGGGCGGGATGGCGTCGGGGATCAACAACACGTTTCGCCAGGTCGGGATCGCGACCGGGATCGCGGCGCTCGGCGCGATCTTCCAGGACAAGATCGGCTCGGAGGTTCCGCACGCGCTCGCGCGCACGGTCGCCTCCGGGGCATCGCGAGCACCGGGTGCGCGGATCGCGTTCATCGACGGGCTGAACGAGATCCTGGTCGTCGCTGCGATCCTCGTCTTCGTGGGCGCGGTGCTCGCCCTGATGCTCGTGCGGCAGCGCGACTTCGTCGCCCATGCGGGCGCCGCGCCCTCGGAGGCCTAGGCGGTCGCGACGCGGGGTCGCCGTACGTGCAGCGCGAAGCGCCAGGCGGCGATGAGCAGGATCACGGCGGCGCCGCTGACGACGACGAGCGCCTGGGCGGCGACCGAGAAGGCGAGCGCGTCGCCGGCGCGGACGCCGCTCGCGATCAGGATGGCGGCGCCGGCGCCGGCCTGCGTCGCGGCCCCGGCCGGGGCGATCGGCAGCGCCGCCGAGGCGGCAGAGGCGCAGAGGAAGGCGAGCGCGAGCGGGAACGAGTCGCGGAGCGAGAGCGCGTTCAGGAGCAGGAAGACCGCCGTGCCGCGCAGCATCCACGAGACGGAGATGAGCAGCCAGGCCGCGAGCGTCTGCTTCGGCAGGTGCGACTGGCCGGCGAGCCAGCGGGCGGGGCGGAGGTGCGCCACCCGCCGCCAGCGCGCCAGCCGCGGCAGCGTCGCGACGACGGCGGCGGCGGCGACGCCTGCGGCGGCGAGCACGGCGAAGCCGGCCCGTACCGTCCACGAGTCCGCGTCCGCGGCGGCGACGGTCGCGAGCGGAGTCAGCGCCGCGTTGTCGAGCATCCCGAGCACGATCAGGCTGAGCCCGAGCGTGCCGAGCCCGGTGCGCGTGCCCGGATAGCGCTTGACGACGGCCATGCGGACGGCGTCGTCGATGCGGCCGGGCAGCGCGACGCCGCCGACGCAGGCGGCGCCGCCGGCGAAAGCGAGCGCCTGAGCGGCCGGCCGTTCGTGCTTCGCGAACAGCCGCTGCCAGCCCCAGGCCTTGAACGGGTAGGCGACGAGAAAGAGGAGCGCCGAGGCGACGACGAGCCAGGGGTCGGCATGGTGGAGCGGCCAGCCCATCTTGGCGAAGTGCTGCAGGCTGAAGATCGAGACGGCGAGCAGGCCGAGACCGAGGCTGCCGTTGAGCAGCACCTGGGTCTTCCGGTTCGAGAGGTTCGCCCACCTGCCCGGCACATCCGGTCTATCGACCGCGGACGAGCGGGTTCGCCCTCCCTCTTACGAGGGTTCGCCGTCGGAGTACTCGAGCGGCTCGAGGCGGGCGATCAGGCCGAGGCCGCGGAAGAAGACCTTGTTCGAGCGCGGGTAGTAGCAGATGTCGTTCGGCTCTCTCGTGCCATAGGCGAGATACGTGAGCGTCGAGTCGCCGCTGCGGAGGCAGTGCGAGACGCGGGTGCCGGCGGGCCGCGCGATCACGTGGCCGCGGCGAATCGGGCGCGTCTCGCTCGGCTCGGTCCGGTGCGGCAGGCCCGGCTGGGGCCCGTCCCAGAGCTCGAGCGTCCCCTCGCCGTCGAGGATGACGAAGACCTCCTCCTCGGCCGAGTGGCAGTGCGGCACCGCGCCCTCCTCGTGCGGGGGCAGGTGTCCCCAGTTGAGGCCGCTCCTCGCCGCCCCGGCGGCGAGGCCGAGGCGCTTCCAGGAGCCGCCGTAGTCCCCCTCGACGTCGTCGAGGTTGACGATCGAGCCCGGCCGCGGCGACGGCTCCGACCACTCGAGGTTCGGGTCGCGGTCGAACGGGTTCGCACCCTGGCCGGCCTCCGCCCACGAGGGCCAGAGCCAGTAGGTGCCGAGCGTCGGCAGGTAGGCGCCGCCGATCCGGGTGCGCGTGCCGTAGGCGAGCACGTCGAGTCCCTCGTCGCCGCCGCGCAGCGTGTGCGCCTTGCCGAGCGGCGCGTGGACGAGGCAGTCGCCGGCACGCACCTCGTACGTCTCCCCGTCCTGCCACGAGAGGCCGGAGCCGGCGAGGACGAAGAAGATCTCCTCGTCGGCGCCGTGGACGTGCGCGGGCGTCGAGACCTCGCCGGCGCGGAGCTGGATGCGGTTCAGGCCGACCGTCTTCGAGCCGGCCGGGGTGCCGAGCTGCGTCCAGGCGCCGCCGAGGCCGGCCCGTCCCGGACGGCCGGGCTGGAGGTCGTCCCAGTGCGCGAGCGTCACGCCGCGAGTGTCGCACGCGCGGCGAGGGCGGCGGCGCAGTCGGCGGCCGCCGCCTCGGCGGCCGGGTCCCGCTCGCGGCGCGCCCACACCTCGGCCTCGCGCACGAGCGCCTGCAGCTCTGCGAGCAGCGCTTCCGGCGGCGCGCCCGTGCGCTCGAGCGTCTCGATCCGCTCCAGCCGTGCGAGCACCGCGCGCGCCTCGTCCATGTCCCGACGGTACCCGCGCGCGTGTAACAGAAGCGTGGCGGCTCTTCGGCTCAGCTCGCGCGTAGGTCGGCGACACGGGTCGGGCCCGCGCGCAGGCCGAGCAGCGCGCCGTCGAGCTCGCACAGCAGCGCCGCGCGGTCGCCGTGGAGCAGGAGCGCGACGAGAAGGCGCCGGATCAGGTCGGGCGTCGGCGCGCGGAAGCGCTCGACGAGGTCGGCCCGCTCGGCGGCGGTCTCGCCGAGCAGCGCGGCGGCGCGCATCCCGGCCGCCCAGGGGCCCTGGCCGTCGCCGAGGGCGGCGTCGAGGGCGTGGCGGAGCTGCTCGGCGCGGAACGGATCGCTCTGGAAGAGCGAGAGCTCCCACCTGTCGAGCGCGTCGCCGAGCTGCGCGTCGTCGTCGGCGTGCGCGAGCGTGGGTCGCAGCCGGGCGGCGACCGTGGCGCGGAAGGGGTCGAGCCGCGTCGGCTCGCCGGGCGGCGCCGTCGCCGCGATCGGCAGCACCGGCCGGATCCCGTACGGGCGCCAGTCGAGCCGTTCGAAGAGGACGGGGCCGGCGGCGAGGGGCGCGGCGGTGGCGAGGCGGAGCGCGGTGACGGCGTCGGCGAGCTCGCCCGGCGCGTCGGGCGCCTCCTCCTCTCCCTTCGCGAGCGGCCGCTCGAGCTCGAGCACGCACAGCCGGTCGGTCTCGCGCCCGAAGTCGCGCGGCAGGAGGCCGGATGCCTCGGGCCACATCGCCGCGAGCTCGCCCGTTGCCGCGGCTCGGACGCGGATGCCGTCGCCGAGATCGATGCTCGCCCCGCACGAGATGCCGATGAGCGGGGCGACGGCGCCGTATGCGTGCCCTTCGCCGAAGAGCGACTCCTCGAGCTCCTCGTAGGCGCGGTCGTACGCCTGGTCGTCCCAGTCGAAGCCCCCGCAGCCTTCGGCGGTGCGCACGAGCAGCGGCACGAGCACGCTGCGGTAGAGGGCGCGGCCCTCGTCCGGGGTGACGCCTTCATGTGCCCGCGCGAAGATGCGTGCCGCCGACTCGAGCTGGAGGTCGGCGACGGCGGAGCGGACGTCCTCGCGCGCGTAGAGACGGTCGGCGCGGGCCTCGACGAAGCCGCGCACGAGCGGCCGGTACTCGTACAGCGTCGGCCGCCCGTACGAGCCGTGCTCCTCGAAGGCGAACGGCAGGTCGGCGCCGGACTCGAGATCCAGCGTGAAGACGGCGAACGCGCCGAGGCAGAACCGGCGAAGCGTCTCGTAGAGGTGCGGCGAGCGCATGGCAACGGACCGGGTACGACGGCGGGGGCGCGGCTCCTGCGGCCGCTGCCCTCCCCCTGGTGCCAGGCACCGTGCCTGGCACCAGGGGTCGGCGCGGCGCCACGGTCACGTCACACGCCGCGGCGGCCTACGATTCCGGCATGACGCGGCGCTTCATCGGCGTGCGCTGGTGGCTCGGGGCGGCGTTCGCGGTCGTCGCCGCCACCTCGACCGCGATCGTCGTCTCGCAGTTCTCGACCCGCTCGGAGACCGCCTTCCGCGCCCACGCCGCGGAGCTCGCCGCAGCCGGCGCCAACGAGGCCGCGCAGGACGTCGCCGCCGCGGCGCAGCGGGGCAATCCGGCGGCCGGGCTCGACCGCGTCGCGCGGCAGCTCGACCTCGAGCTCCGCCTCTACGACAGGCAGGGCGCGCCGGTCGCCTCCGCCTCGCCGCAGGGCCGCCCGGTGACCGCGCCCGCGCAGGAGAAGGAGGCGCTGCGGGCGGCGCTCATCGGCAGACGCTTCAGCGCGGACACGTCGAACGGCGGCGTCTTCGTCGTCGGACTGCCGCTCCGCCGGGCCGGGATCGGCGCGCTCGTCGCGCTCAGCCCGAGGCCCGACGTCGCCACGGCGATCGGCATCGTCAGCGACCAGGCACTGCGCGCCGGCGTGATCGCCGGCCTGATCGGAGTCCTCGTCGGGCTCGTGCTCGCACAGCTGATCGCACTGCGGCTGCGCCGGCTCTCCCTCGCGGCCGAGGCGCTCGCGCTCGGCGACTTCGAGGCGCCGGTTCGCTACGGCTTCCGCGACGAGTTCGGCGCGCTCGCACACAACTTCGAGCGCATGCGCCGCCAGCTGCGCCGCTCGTTCCGACGCATCGAGGGAGAGCGCGACCGGCTGCGCATGCTGCTCGAGCGTCTGCACGAGGGCGTCCTCACCGTCGACGAGCAGCTCGTCGTCCACTTCGCGAACGCAGAGGCACGCCGGCTGCTGGGCGGACGCCTGGCCGAAGGCGACCCGCTGCCGGAGCCGTGGGAGAGCTTCTCGCTGCGCGAGTTCGTGGAACGGCTGTTCGAGGCGGACGGCTCGCTCGCACAGTCGCACGTCCGGCCCGACGACGACCGCGCGCTCGCCCTCGTCGGCATCCCGGCCCAGCCCGAGGGGGACACGGTGCTGATCGTGCTCGACGACCTCACCGAGCAGGAGCGGCGCGAGCTGGCCGAGCGCGAGTTCGTCTCGAACGCGGCACACGAGCTGCGCACGCCGCTGACGACGATCATCGGCGCGGTCGAGGTGCTCCAGGCGGGCGCGAAGGAGGACCCCGTCGAGCGCGACCGCTTCCTCGCCCACATCGAGCGCGAGGCCGAGCGGCTGGCACGCCTCGCCCGCGCGCTCCTGACGCTCGCGCGCGCACACGCTGGACAGGAACGCCCGCGCTCCGAGCCGGTGGCGCTCGCGCCGCTGCTGCACGACGTGGCGGACGGCCTCCGGCCGCACGAGGGCGTCCTCGTCGAGGTCGAGTGCCCGGCCGACCTCACGGCAAGCGTCAACCGCGACTTGCTCGAACAGGCGCTGCGCAGCCTCGGCGAGAACGCCGCCACGCACACGGCGAGCGGACGGGTCGTGCTGCGCGCGTACGCGGTGGGGACGACGATGCGCGTCGAGGTCGAGGACACCGGCGTCGGCATGAGCGCGGACACGCAGCGGCACGTCTTCGACCGCTTCTACCGCGGCAAGGACCGCGACGCGGAGGGCTTCGGCCTCGGGCTTGCGATCGTCCGCCAGGCGGTGCGCAGCCTCGACGGCCGGATCGAGCTCGACTCCTCGCCGGGCAAGGGCACGCGCGTCCGCATCGTGCTCGAGCGCGCCCGCGTGCGCGAGGAGGCCTGGGTCGCGTGAACGCCAGGCCGAGCATCCTCGTCGTCGACGACGACCCCGGCGTGCTCGACGTCGTCGCGTTCACGCTCCGTCGCGAGGGCTTCGACGTCGACGAGGAGCGCGACGGGCCCGCGGCGCTCGACGCGACCCGCTCGCGCGGCTACGACATCGTCATCCTCGACGTGATGCTGCCACAGCTTTCCGGAACCGACGTCTGCCGGGCGCTGCGCGCGGAGAGCGACGTGCCGATCCTGATGCTGACCGCACGCGACGCGGAGAGCGACCGCGTGCTCGGGCTCGAGATCGGCGCCGACGACTACGTGACGAAGCCGTTCTCGACCGCGGAGCTGCTGAGCCGCGTGCGGGCCATCCTGCGCCGGCGCGAGCTCGACCGGGCGAACGGCCGCGTCGCGGTGCACCGGCTCGGCGGGCTGCACATCGACCTCGGCCGCCACGAGGTGCTCGTCGACGGCGAGCGCGTGCACCTGACGCTGTCGGAGTTCAAGGTGCTGGCGCTGCTCGCCGAGCAGCCCGACAACGTCGTCTCGCGGCGCGAGCTGATGCAGCACCTGTGGGCGAGCGAGCACGTCGGCGACGAGCACGCCTGCGAGGTGCACATCTCGAATCTGCGGCGCAAGATCGAGCGCGACCCATCGCAGCCGCAGCGGCTGCTGACCGTGCGCGGCCTCGGTTACAAATTGGTCCCGGTCTAGGCGCGCAGCACCGCGCGCCGCGGGCCGGCGAGGAAGCCGGCTTCGAGGAGAAGCGGCATGACGCTCGTCTCCACGACCGGCTCGCCGTCGAAGCGCTCGACCGCGAGGCGCCTGTGGCCCACGGCCTTTAGCTTCACGTGCGCGACGAGGGCCGCGAGCGCGACGCGCAGCCACTCTTCGTCCGGCTCGCGCAGCGGCACGAGCGAGCGGCCGCCGCGCTCGACGAAGAGCGCCGCCTCGCCGCCGAGCAGGACGACGTGCGCCCCGGCAACCCGGGCGGCGCGCGCGCCCGCGCGCTTCGGCCACGGCAGCGCCGCGCCGTACGGCTGCGCCGGGTCGGCGGCGGCGAGCACCAAGGGCTCCGGCTCCTCGCCGTCCCTCGGCCTCAGCTCGCGCAACCGCTCCACCGCGCCGCCGAGCGCGAACTGCGCACCGCCGAGCCCCTCGACGAAGTAGCCGCGCCGGCAGGTCCCCAGCGTCTCGAGCGCGCGCAGCTCGGAGTAGACGGCTCCGTAGCCGCCCGGAATCCCCTCGCCGCGCACGCCGTCGCGGGTGACGATCCCCTGCCGCTCGAGCAGGAGCTCGGCGAGCGAGCGCCGCTCCTGCGCGCCCCGGAAGAGGCCGGCGGCGAGGGACCAGCGTCCCTGCGTCGCCGTCACCGTCGCCGCGCGAGCGCGGGAGAAACGCCGTGCGCTACGCGCTCTCGTCTGACGGAGCACCTCGAACCGCCGCTCCGCGCGCAGCGGCGCCCACTGGTCGTTCGTCACCTCGCCCGACCAGACGAGATCCCAGAGCGCGGGCAGCGACTCCTCGAGCCCGAGGTCCGCCCAGAAGAGCGCCCCGCCGGCGAGCGCCGCGCGGATCGCGTCGTGCTCCGGCGACTCGGGCGGCACAGCCGCGGACGGCGCGCCGAGGAGCGGCGCGTCGTCGCGGAAGAACACCGCCGCCCGATCGAGACCCGTGCCGACCCAGACGAGCTCGCCCGACGCGCAGAGCTGGTCGAGCTGCTCGGGCCGGTAGCCGGGCACGCGGCGCGGCAGCACCTCGGACTCCCAGAGCGACACCGGCAGCGAGAGTCCCTGCAGCGGGATCAGCGCCTCGCGCAGAGACGCGCGCCGGTCGATGCCGTGCCAGTGCGGCAGGAAGCGCCCGAGCGCGGCCTGCTCCGCCGGCTCGACCTCCCGCCGCAGCGCGGCGAGCGAGGCGCGTCGCAGGCGACGCAACACGTCCGGGTCGCACCACTCGCGCTCGACGCCTCCGGGGCGGAGCTCGCCGCGGACGATCTTCTCCTCACGCTCGAGCTCGCGCAGGTGCGGCTCGACGTCGACCCCGAACCACTCGTCCGCTGCTGCCGTCGTGAACGGCCCGCGCCCTCGCGCGTAGCGGACGACGAGCGAGCGCAGCGACTCGGGCCCGCCCTCGAGGAAGACGTCCGGCAGCCCGGACGGCGGCATCACGCCGAGCGCGTCGCGGTAGCGCCCGACGTCCTCCGCGGCGACGAGCCGCTCCTCGCCCGCGACGCGGACGCGGATCGCGCGGCGCTCCGCCTCGAGGATCGCCGCATGCGCCTCGTCGAACTCGCCCACGCGCAGGTCGCCGCGCAGGCGGAGGACGTCGTGCAGGTGGTCGGGGTTCGTCGCGAGCGGCCGCAGCGAGGCCTCGACCTGGGCGAGCGCGTCCGGGTCGATCAGCTCGCGCAGCTCCTCCTGGCCGAGCAGCTCACGGAGAAGGTCGCGGTCGAGCGAGAGCGCCTGCGCACGCCGCTCCGCCGGCGGCGTGTCGTCCTCGTACATGTACGTCGCGATGTAGTCGAACAGCAGCGATGCCGCGAACGGCGACGCCGAGTTGGTCTCGACCTCGACGAGGTCGATCGCGCGCGTGCGCAGCCCGTGCAGCAGCCGCTTCAGCGCCGGCAGGTCGAACACGTCCTGGAAGCACTCGCGGTACGTCTCGAGCACGATCGGGAAGCTCCCGTACTTGCGCGCCACCTGGAGCAGGCCCTGCGCCTTCAACCGCTGCTGCCAGAGCGGCGTGCGCTCGCCCGGCCGTCGCCGCGGGATCAGCAGGGCGCGCGCGGCGTTCTCGCGGAAGCGCGCGCCGAAGAGCGCCGTCTGCCCCACCTCGCCGAGGAGCAGCTCGTCCAGCTCGGCCGCGTCGAGCAGGAGCAGGTCGGTCGCGGGCGGCGAGTCCGCGTCCGGGAGATGGAAGGCGATCCCGTCGTCGGACCAGATCGACTGCACCTCGATCCCGAGCGACTCGCGCAGGCGTGCGCCGACCGCCATCGCCCAGGGCGCGTGCACGCGACCGCCGAACGGCGTGAGGATGCAGATCCGCCAGTCCCCGATCTCGTCCTTGAACCGTTCGACGACGACAGTGCGATCCGACGGGATCACGCCGGTGCTGCGCTCCTGCTCGCGCAGGAACGTCAGGAGGTTGCTCGCGGCCCGCTCGTCGAGGTCCGGGAACCGGGGCTCGGCCGCGGCGAGCAGCTCGCGCGAGAACCTCCCGATCGCTTCCCCCAGCTCGTACGGCCGCCCGACCCCCTCGCCCTTCCAGAACGGGATCGCGCCGGGGACGCCCGGGGCAGGCGAGACGAGGACACGGTCGCGCGTGATCTCCTCTATCCGCCACGAGGAGGCGCCGAGCATGATCACCTGGCCCGCCCGCGCCTCGTACACCATCTCCTCGTCGAGCTCGCCGACGCGCCCACCCTCACCACCGGCGATGAAGACGCCGAAGAGGCCGCGGTCGGGGATCGTGCCGGCATTCGTGACGGCGAGCCGCCGCGCGCCCTGGCGGCCGCGCACGACGCCCGCGGTCCGGTCCCAGACGATCCGCGGCCGCAGCTCGGCGAACTCGTCGGACGGATAGCGGCCGGCGAGCATGTCGAGCACGTTCTCGAGCTGCACGCGCGAGAGATCGGCGAACGGATACGCGCCGCGCACGAGGTCGTGCAGCTCCGAGACCTCGATCTCCTCCTCGGCGCAGATGCCGACGATCTGCTGCGCGAGCACGTCGAGGGGGTTGCGCGGGATCTGCGTCTCCTCGATCGTGCCCTCGCGCATGCGCTGCACGACGACCGCGGACTCGAGCAGGTCCGCTCTGAACTTCGGGAAGATGCGCCCTTTCGAGACCGCGTCGAGCGTGTGCCCGGAGCGGCCGATCCGCTGCAGGCCGCGCGCGACCGACTTCGGCGACTCGACCTGGACGACGAGGTCGACGGCGCCCATGTCGATGCCGAGCTCGAGCGACGAGGTCGCTACGAGACACGGAATCCGTCCGGCCTTCAGCTCCTCCTCGATCTGGACGCGCTGCTCGCGCGCGAGCGAGCCGTGGTGGGCGCGCGCGACATTCTCCTCCGCGAGCTCGTTGAGGCGGAGGGCGAGCCGCTCGGCGAGGCGGCGGTTGTTGACGAAGACGATCGTCGAACGGTGCGCGCGCACGAGGTCGAGCAGCGCCGGGTAGATCGACGGCCAGATCGACTGCGCGTCGAATCCCTCCTCGCGCGCCGCCCCCGGCTCGCGCATGTCCTCGACGGGCACGACGACCTCGAGGTCGAGCTCCTTCGCGACACCCGCGTCGACGAGCTCGATCGGACGGCCGCCGGAGACGAACCGGCCGATCTCCGCCAGCGGACGTTGCGTCGCCGACAGACCGATCCGCTGGATCGGCTTGTCCACCAGCCTCTGCAGGCGTTCCACGGAGATCGAGAGATGCGAGCCTCGCTTCGTCCCCGCGACCGCGTGCACCTCGTCGAGGATCAGCGTGTCGACCGAGCGCAGCAGCTCGCGCCCTCGCGAGGTCAGCAGCAGGAACAGCGACTCCGGGGTCGTGATCAGGATGTCGGGGGCGTCGCGCAGCATCGCCTGGCGTTCCTTCTGCGGCGTGTCGCCGGTGCGCACCGCGACGCGCAGCGGCGACCGGAGCCCGGCGAGCGGCGCGCGCAGGTTCCGCTCCACGTCGTAGTTGAGCGCCTTCAGCGGCGAGACGTAGAGCACGCGCAGGCCCGTGGCAGGCGCGGGCGTCAGCCGGTCGATCGCATAGAGGAATGCCGCCAGGGTCTTGCCCGAGCCGGTGGGCGCCTGGATCAGCGTGTGCGCGCCGGTGGCGATCACCGGCCAGCCCTGCGCCTGCGCCGGAGTCGGCCCCGCGAAGGTTCGCTCGAACCAGGCCCGCGTCGCGTCGGAGAAGACGTTGAGCGGCTCCACCCGACCAGCGTACAGTCCTCGTTCATGGCCATGACAGCGCCCGCCTTCCTGGGAACGTGGAGCCTCGCGATGGCGGCGATGATGCTCCCGAGCGAGCTGCCGCTGCTCCGACTCGACCACGCCACCTCGCGCTCGGCGGCGCGCACGGCGGTGCTCGTCACCGGCTACCTCGCCGTCTGGATCGCGCTCGCCGGCCCGGTCTGGCTCGCCGACATGGCCAGCGGCGGCCGGGTGCTCGGCATGCACGGACGCCTCATCACCGCGTCGGTGCTCGGCGCAGCGGCCCTCTACCAGCTGACGCCGCTCAAGCGGTGCTGCCTCGACGTCTGCCGGGCGCCGCTCGCCCGGATCATGCACGGCTGGCGCGACGGCCTCCCGGGGGCCTTTCGCATGGGCGTCGAGAACGGCTTGTGGTGCGTCGGCTGCTGCATCGGGCTCACCGCAGCGATGCTCGCGCTCGGGATGATGAGCATCGGCTGGATGGTGCTCGTCGCGGTCGCGATCCTCGTCGAGAAGACGACGCGCGTCGGGATCGCGGCCAGCCGCATCGCGGCCGGGGCGCTCGCGCTCGGGGCGGTTCTGTGGACGGTGTGAGCTACCGGATCCGCGGTGCGTACCTCGAGTCGTGCAACTGCGAGGCCGTCTGTCCCTGCCGCATGATCGGCGGCGTACTCGGCGGACGCTCGACGTACGGCGTCTGCTACGGCGTTCTCTCGTGGCACATCGACGAGGGCAACGTCGGTGCGGTCGACGTGGGCGGGCTCGCCGTCGCGCTCGTCTACCGCTACGACGACGACGAGGAGGGTTCGCCGTGGAGCCTCATCCTGCACGTCGATGCAACCGGCGATCGCGCGCAGCAGTCGGCGCTCTCCGAGCTGTTCCTCGACGGCCTCGGCGGGCCGCACATGTCGCGGCTGCCGTGGATCCGGAAAGCGCGCCACCTGATCGACGTCCGGCCGAGCCGGATCGAGATCGACGACACGTCGGTGCGGATCGGCGACGCGGTCTCGGTGCGTGCGACGCGACCGGTCGAGACGGAGCTGCCGGTCGCCTGCGGCGTACCCGGCTACGACCGGGCGGGCCGGGAGCTCTACGCGGACGAGCTCGCGGTGGACGACGGGCCGTTCACGTGGCGGCTCGAGGGCAATTGCGCGTACGCGAGCGACTTCGACTACCACGGGTAACATCGGCTCGTGGCCGCGCCCGACCGGCTCTACTTCACCGACGACGACGAGGCGAACCGGCTGATCGCCGAGGATCCGTTCGCCCTGCTCGTCGGCTTCGCGCTCGACCAGCAGGTGACCGTGCCCGCAGCGTTCGCCGGCCCGCTCAAGATCAAGCAGCGGCTGGGAACGCTCGACCCGGGGACGATCGCCGAGACCGACCCGGCACGCGTCGAGGCCGCGTTCCGCGAGCGGCCCGCCGTGCACCGCTTCCCCGGCGCAATGGCGGCCCGCGTGCAGGAGCTCGCAGCGGTGATCGCCGGCGAGTACGGCGGCGACGCCGGCCGCCTCTGGAACGACGCGCCCGACGGCGACGAGCTGCGCCGCCGGATCGCCGCGCTCCCGGGCTTCGGCGAGATGAAGGTCAAGAGCCTCGGCGCCGTGCTCGCGAAGCGGTACGGCGTCGTCGCGGCGCAGGCGCTCGTGCCGAAGCACCCCACCCTCGGGGACGTCGACTCGGCGCAGGCGCTCACCGACTACCAGGCCGCGAAGCGCGTGCACAAGGCCGCATGGAGCGCGAAGACCTCCTGATCGAGCTCCGCACGCTCATCGACGGCGGCCAGCCGGCCGAGCAGACCGCCCACGCTCTCGCCGATTTCGTCGCGGCCGCGCAGCACACGCTCGAGGTCGCGATCTACGACTTCCATCTTCCCGACGACCTTGCGCAGGTCGTCGAGGGCGCCCTCGCGGGTGCGGCGAAGCGCGGTGTCGCAGTGCGGCTCGCCTACAACGTCGACCACGGCAAGAGCATCCCCGTGCCGCCGCCGCCGCGCACGGAGCCCGAGCTCGTCGAGGCGCTGCCGTTCCCGACCGCGCCGATCCCGGGCATCCCCGACCTCATGCACCACAAGTACGTGATCCGCGACCAGGCCGCCGTCTGGACGGGCTCGACGAACTGGACGCACGACTCGTGGACGCGCGAGGAGAACGTCATCGTCACCGTCGAGTCCACGGAGCTGGCCGCCCGCTACGGCACGGACTTCGAGCAGCTCTGGACGCGGCGCGACGTCATGCACAGCGGCAAGGTGGACACGGCGCCGCTTTCCGTGGCCGGCACGACGGTGCGCGCCTGGTTCTGTCCCGGCCGCGGCGACCGGCTCGCTCACCGGATCGCGAAGGCGATCGGCATGGCGACACGCCGTGTCCGCATCGCCTCGCCGGTGGTCTCCTCGGGCCCGATCCTCGGTACGCTCGCCCAGGTCGTCAGCGACGGCAAGGTCGACCTCGCGGGCGTCGTCGACCGCACGCAGGTGCACGAGGTGCTCCGGCAGTGGGAGCAGAACGGGAACTCCGCCTGGAAGGAGCCTCTGCTGCGCACCGCGCTCACGCGGGCCCCCTTCTCCGGCAAGCAGTCGACGCCGTACGCCCCGGGCTCGGTGCACGACTACATGCACGCAAAGGTGACTGTGGCAGACGACCTCGTCTTCGTCGGCAGCTTCAACCTCTCCCACTCGGGCGAGCTGAACGCCGAGAACGTGCTCGAGATCGCCGACGCCGGGCTCGCGGAGCAGCTCGCCGCCTACATCGACGCGGTGAGGGCGCGCTACCCGGCGCTCGACCTCTGAGCCGCAGGGTCACTCGTTCGAGTGACCTTCGGCTCATACGGTCTCCATACGGCGCCTACACCCGCTTTCACAGGGTCGCGCCCGATTCTCTGCGTGCCGGGCAAAGAGGTCCGGCGGACAAACGAGACGCAGAGGAGATTCCAACAATGACCAAGGCGATCAAGGGACTGGCGAAGAGGCGGACGGTGTTCGCGCTCCTCCTGGCACTCACGATCTTCGGCGCGGTGTACGGCTTCGCCGCGACCCTCAACGTCGGCACCAACGCGCTGAGCGCGGGTAACGCGACGGTGGCTTCGTGTCAGCAGACGGGTACGCCGACGGGTACCTACACGACCACCTACAACTCGACGATTCCCGGCTACCAGGTCGCGAGCGTCGTCGTGACGGGTCTCGACGACACGAACTGCAACGGCAAGGCGATCTCGGTGACGCTCACAGGCGCGGCGAACGCGAACCTCGCGACGATCACCGGCACGGTCCCCTCCAGCGGCAACCTGACCCTGACCCCCGGCTCGACCGTGTCGGCTGCGGCCGTCACCGGCGTCAGCGTCGCGATCGCAGGCTAGGCCGGTCTCCCCAATCGGCCGACGGATGCGGACGGGGCACCTGGCGGCGGGTGCCCCAGTCCGCGGCAAAACGGAAGAGAAACCAGACATGAACACTCTCTCCAAGACACTGGGATTCCTCGTGACGGTGGCGGCGACGTTTGCGGCGTGTGCCGCGGCCGCCACCCTGGCCGTCGCCTCGACGAGCCTCTCCGCCGGAAACGCGGCCGTGACCTCGTGCGGCGTCTCCTCGTTGACCGCGACGCGGAACGTCAACAACTCCGGGAACGTGACGCAGGTGAACGTCGGTGGGATCCCCACGGCGTGCTCCGGCGAGACGCTCTCGGTCGCGCTCGTCAGCTCGGCGAACGCCTCGCTCGGCAGCGGCACGGCGACGATCGGCTCCTGCACCACCACGTGCTCGGCGACGATCACGAGCTTCGGCGCCACGGTCGCTGCGACAAGCCTCGCGAAATACAGCTTCTCGGTGACGGGCACGTGATGCGGCGCTTCCACCTCACGCCCCGCCGGATCGCGTTCGTCGTCGCGGCGACGCTCGGCTTCGGCACGGCGGCCGGCTTTGCGGCGACGCTCACGGTCGGCTCGTGGCACCTCTGGGCCGGCTCGCAGACGCTGACCAAGGCCACGTGCCCGACGCTCTCTGGAACGACCTCGACGACCGACACGTACGTCGTCCAGGCGACGCCCACCACGAGCTTCGGCTCGAGCACGACGATGCTCGTCAAGTCGAACTCCGGAAGCCAGGACTGGTCGTTCGTCCGCTTCGACCTCTCGAGCTGCGGGATCCCGACCACCGGCGGCGCCGACTCGGCGACGCTCACGCTCTACGTCACCACGGCTCCCGGCACCAGCCGGACGCTCACGGTGACGCCGGTGCTCTCGACGTGGTCGGGTACGCTCACGTGGAATACCGCCCAGACGCTCACCTACGGCTCGTCGGCGACGACGACGATCGTGACCGGGACGACGACGGGCGCGAAGACGGCGACCGTGACCGTCGACGTCGACTCGCTGATCAAGAACCCGTCCGCGAACTACGGCTGGCGGATCAGCGACAGCGGCAGCGGCAACGCGACGACGACGTTCGCGACCGCGGAGAACGGCACCGCGTCCCATCAACCGCAACTGTCGATCAACTATGAGAAGTAGCTCGGCCGCCGCGATCGCGCGCTTCGCCGAGGAGACCCGGCGCCATGCGCTCACGTTCGTGCCGCCGGAGGAGCAGCCGGAGCCCGTCGTCCGCGCACGCGGCACGCTTCGGCGGCTGCTGAACGCGCTCGGGCTCGTGCTCACCGTGGCCGCGGTCGTCCTCTGGGCCATGTTCCTGCGGCCGCAGTCGCTCGGCGGCCGGGCGGGCTACGTGCTCGTCTCGGGCAGGAGCATGCTCCCGCGCTACCACACCGGCGACCTCGTCCTCGTCGAGCGGCAGTCGAGCTACCACGTCGGCGAGGTGATCGCGTATCACGTGCCGAAAGGCGACCCGATGGCCGGCGCCCAGGTGATCCACCGGATCATCGGCGGCGACGCGGTGCACGGCTTTCTCGTCCAGGGCGACAACCGGACGGCACCGGACGTCTGGCGGCCGACGCCGAAGGACATCGTCGGCGCAAAGGCCCTGAGGATTCCGAACGCGGTGGTCGTGCTCCAGTACCTGCGCTCGCCGCTGCTGCTCGGCCTGATCGCGGCGTGCTTCGTCTTCGTGGGCGTGTTCACGCGCGGGAGCGAGAACGAGCGGGAGTCGGTCACCTCGTGACGCCGCGCGTCCTCATCGTCGAGCCGCACGAGGACATCCGGACGCTCCTCGAGCTGAGCATGCGACGGCTCGGCTTCGAGCCCGTCGCCCCGGGCGACTGCGGCCCCGGCGACGCCGACGCCGTCGTGCTCGAGCCCAGCTGGGCCCACGGCCGTACGATCCTGCGCCGGCTCGGGGACGACGTCCCGCCGGTCGTCTGTCTGAGCATCTATCCGCGGGAAGCGGGCTACGCCCCACCCGAGAGCGTCGCGTATCTGATCAAGCCGGCCTCGCTCGGCCAGCTCGGCGACGCGCTCCGCGACGCGTGCGGCCGCTGAGCGCCGGGCGGCGTCGCACCCGACCTCTACGATCGGGAGCGGTCGTGCCCGCGTCGCTCCGCTCCCGCTTGCTCGTCCTCGCCGGTCGCCCGTACGCGGTCACCGTGCTGGCGCTCGTCGGCCTCGCCGCCACCATCGGCTCGATGGTCGCGCTGGACGGGGCCGCGACCCTCGGGGCGGTCGCCTTCTCGCCGTGGGTCGGCCTGATCGGCTTCGACGCCGGCGCCTGGGCGGGCATGTTCACGGCGGCGGGCTCGATCGGCCTCTGGCTGCTCGCCGGCTCACACGAGGGCATGCACACGACCGGCGCGCAGGTCACGGTGCGGATCGGCTATCTCGCCCTGCTCGGCGCGGGAACCGCGGTCGCCGGCCGACGCCTGCGGGCGAGCGAGCGCGCGCTCGGATCGGTCGCCGCGCTCCAGTCCGCCCTGATCGACTCGACGCTCGACGGCATCTCCCTCACCGACCGCGACGGGAACATCCTCATCTCGAACGCGCCGCTGCGGCGGCTGAGCCTCGAGCTGGGCCTGCCCCCGGTGGGGACGGTGCCCGAGCGGCTGCTCGCGATCGCACCCCGCATCTCCGACCAGGATCGCTACCGCCGGCGGATGATCGAGCTGGCACAGTCGTCGAGCGAGAGCACGAGCGACGAGTTCGAGCTGGCGGGCACGGGTCGCGTCTTCCGCGGCTTCACCGCGCCCGTGGTCGATCCGAGCGGAGGCTTCGCCGGCCGGATCTGGACGCTGCGCGAGGTGACCGCCGACCGCGAGCTCGACCGCATGCGCGACGCGTTCGTCGCCACCGTCTCGCACGAGCTGCGCACGCCGCTGACCTCGATCTCCGGCTTCCTCGAGATGATGCAGGACGAGGAGGAGCGCCTCGGCGAGACCGGACGCACCTACCTGGACGTGATCCGGCGCAGCACCGAGCGGCTGCACCATCTCGTCGAGGACCTGCTGCTCATCGCGCAGATCGAGGCGCAGCGGGTGGAGCTCGACAACGCCACGCTCGACCTCGCCGAGCTGGCCCAGCGGAGCGTCGAGACCGCCCGGCCCGCTGCGGCCGAGAAGGGCGTCGAGCTCGAGATCGTCAGCGACCATCCACCGGAGGTTCGCGGCGACCGCCACAGGCTCACGCAGGTGCTCGACAACCTCGTCTCGAACGCGGTGAAGTTCACGGGCGGCGGCGGAAGGGTCACGGTCTCGATCGGGCGGAACGGCGACTCGGCCTCCCTCGTCGTCGCCGACACTGGTATCGGCATCCCCGCCGACGAGCAGGGGAAGATCTTCTCGCGCTTCTTCCGTGCGAGCACGGCGACGGCGCAGGCGATTCCCGGCACCGGGCTCGGGCTCGCGATCTCCCGCGCCCTCGTCGAGCAGCACGGCGGCACGATCACCCTCGAGAGCAGCGCGGGCGAGGGGACGCGCGTCACGGTGACACTGCCCGCGCAGCCGCCCGAATCGGCCTAGGCTTCAGGACAGAAGCGCAGTTGATCCGGCGCCGCAGCGACAGGCATGTCGAGCCGGTACGTTCCCGTCTTGGCGCGAGGTTTCGAGCGCTCGGCCCGTGGCGGATCGGCCTGCTTGCCCTGCTCGTGGCCGCTCTCGTCTCGGCGGTCGTCTACCGGTCGTGGTTGGACGCGCAGGGGCGTACCGTGGGTGTGCTCTCGGTGACGCTGAAGGTCCCCGTGCTGGGATGGGCGACGCGGGTGGTCACGGACACGCCGCGCGTCGACGACACCGTGGTCGCGGACGTGCCGACGCTCGTGGTGAGGCCGGGCGGCGGCACGCGCTGGCCGGCGCTCGTGTTCATGAACGGCGTGACCTCCCGTGGCCGCCACCACCCTGACGTCGAGCGCCTGGCGCGCGCCCTCGCGCGGGTGGGCTTCCTCGTGCTCGTGCCCGACCCTCCCGGGCTCGCGGAGGGCGAGGTCACCGATCAGACGGTGGCGGCGACGATCGCGGTGGTGCGCGCCGCCGCCGAGCGGCCCGACGCCCGCGGCGGGCGCGTCGGCCTCGTCGGCGTCTCGGTCGGCGGCTCGCTGGCGCTGCTCGCCGCAGAGAACGCGAGCCTCGCAGGACGGATCACCGTCGTGGCCGGGATCGCGCCGTACTCGGATCTCACGAACGTCGTCCGGCTCGCGACGACGGGCTTCACGCTCGAGGAGGGCCGCCTCGTCCCGTACACGGTGAAGAGCTTCCAGCCGCTGGTGATCGCCCGCTCGCTCGTGGGCGCGCTGCCGCCCAGTGCCGACCGGACCACGCTGCTCGCGCAGCTGCTGCGCCTCCACGAAGGCGCACCGGACCCGCTCGCGCTCTTCCGCCGCCTGAAGCCCGAGCAGGTCGACCCGAGCGCACGGGCGCTCGTCGAGCTGCTCGCGAACCGCGACCCGTCGCACTTCGACCGCCTCTATGCGGCCCTCTCGCCCGCACTTCGGGCCAGCATCGAGAGCCTGTCACCGCTCCCGGGCGCCGCCCGCCTGCGCGCGCCGGTCGAGATCGCCTCCGCGCCCCACGACAAGTACTTCCCGCTCGGCGAGACGCGCGCGCTCGCCCGCGCCGCCGTCCACACGCACGTCCGGCTCACCGTCACCTCGACGCTCCATCACGCGGTACCAAGCCTGTCGCTGTCCGACATCGTCGATCTGTTCCGGTTCGACGGCTGGGTCGTGCGTGCGCTGCAGGCGGCGCGCCGGTCGTGAGCCGGACCGCCCTTCGCTTCCGCACCAAGCTCCTCTACGCCTCGGACAGCCTCGGCAGCGAGGCGCTGATCGAGAGCCGCGGGTTGTGGCTCCTCTACTACTACTCGCCGCCCGCACATGGAAAGGTCGGCCCGCTGCTCACGCTCCTCCTGGCCGGGGCGGTGCTCACCGCGCTGCCGCTCTTCAGCGCGCTCGCCGATCCGCTCGTCGGCTACTGGAGCGATCGCACCTCGTCGCGGCTCGGCCGGCGGCTTCCGTTCATCCTCGCCGCCACCCCGCTCTGGGCGCTTTTTTCCTTCCTGCTCTTCGCAGCGCCCCGCCATTCGGGCACGACGACCGCCGCGGCGTATCTCGCGCTCATGCTCGCCCTCTACTCGCTCTCGAGCATCTCGAGCGGCGGCCCCTACGAGGCGCTGCTGCCCGAGATCGCGACGAGCAGCAACGAGCGGGTGAGCGTGAACGGGCTGAAGGTCTACTTCGGCGCCGCCGGCGGCGCGATAGGGCTCGTCGGCAGCAGCCTGATCGTCGACCGGTTCGGCTTCCGGGCGATGGCGCTCTTCATCGCCTCGCTCGCGCTCGTCTTCCGCTACATCGGGACGGCCGGGATCTGGAAGCGCGCAAGCCGCACGCAGGCGCCGGCGCAGATCCCCCTCCGGCGCGCCCTCCGCGCCGCGCTCTCCAACCGCTACTTCCTCCTCTACCTGCCCGGGTTCGTGCTCTTCCAGGTCGGCCTGAACATGACCCGCGCCTGCCTGCCCTACTACGTCAAGGCGATTCTCGGCGTCTCGAAGACGGGTACCTGGGTGGCGATCCTCACCGCCGTCCTGATCGGCGCCCTCGTGCTCAGCATTCCGGCCCAGTCCCGCCTCGCCCGGCGCACCTCGAAGCGGCTGGCGTTCCGGCGGGCGATGCTCGGCGCAGCCGTCGTCTTCTCACTGCTCGCGTTCGTCGGGTTCCTCCCGGGAGTGCCCAAGGCGGCGCAGATCGTCGTCGTCATGGCGCTGGCCGGTCTGCCCGTCGCCGGCGTCTACCTGTTCCCGGCCACGCTCACCGCCGACGTCATCGACTACGACAGCCTCGAGACGGGCTTCCGCCGCGAGGCGACGTACTACCAGCTCCACAGCTTCGTCGAGCAGGTCGCGACCTCGCTCTCCCCCGCCTTCCTCGCGGGCCTGCTCCTGCTCGGCGACACGTCGGCCCACCCGCTCGGCGTCCGCCTGGTCGGCCCGGCGGCAGGGTTGCTCGTCCTCGGCGGCTACCTCGTCTTCCGCCGCTACGACCTCCCCGACGAGGTGCTCGCATCTATCCCCTGACAGGGGATTCGCCCGGCCGCCGCGTAGGACACGATGCGGCGGGGTGACCATGCCGCGCCGCCTCCTGCCGCCGCTCGTCTGCGCCGCCGCCGTGCTCGTCCTCGGCGGGGCGACGGCGCGCGCCCTGCCGCTCCCCGGCGCGCGGCACTGCACGATCTTCCCGGCGAACAACGCCTGGAACGAGCGGGTCGACACGCTTCCGGTCGCCGCAGACTCGGCGCAGCTGATCGCGTCGATCGGGCTCTCGACCGGCCTGCACCCCGACTTCGGCTCGGGACTCTACGGCGGCCAGCCGATCGGGATCCCCTTCGACGTCGTCTCGAAGTCGACTCCTCGCTCGCGGGTCACGTTCGACTACGCGGACGAGTCGGACAAGGGCCCGTATCCGATTCCGAAGACGGTGCACATCGAGGGCGGCAACGCGTCGACGGGTGACCGGCACGCGCTGCTGATCGACAAGGACGCATGCCGGCTGTACGAGCTGTACGCGCTCTACCCGAAGCCGGGCGGCGGCTGGAAGGCGGGCTCGGGCGCGATCTGGAACCTGCGCTCGAACGCGCTTCGGCCGGCCGGCTGGACGTCCGCCGACGCGGCGGGACTGCCGATCTTCCCCGGGCTCGCGCGCTACGACGAGGTCGCGCGCGGCGTGATCGACCACGCCCTGCGCTTCACGGTCGAGCACACGCGGCGCGCATACGTGTACCCGGCGCGCCATTACGCGTCGAGCTCGGACGACCCGTCGCTGCCGCCGATGGGCCTGCGCGTGCGGCTGAAGGCGAGCGTCGACATCTCCGCCTTCCCGCGCCAGGCGCGGATCGTCCTCCAGGCGCTGAAGACGTACGGGATGATCGTCGCCGACAACGGCTCGAACTGGTACATCAGCGGCGCGCCGAATCCGCACTGGAACAACGACGACCTGCATACGCTCGACCGGATCACGGGCGCCGACTTCGAGGTCGTCGACACCTCCTCACTGCCGCACCCCGGCCAATGAGCCGTCACACCCCCTTGACGGTGCCAGGCACCGTGCCTGGCACCAGGGGTCCCCGCTTCGGGTGAACGAGGCTACGCAGAAGCCGCCGCGCATCGGTCCTTTCAGGTGTCCCGGCGGGGCGGCAAGCGCCGATTCCTCTTGGTGATGAGCACGGTCTTCACGGCGCTCGCTCGACGGCAGACGCTCGTCGCCGTCGCCCTGGCGCTCACGCTCTTCGGCACGACCCGGGGGTTCGCGGCAACCCTCGGCACCGGGACGAGCAACCTGGGCGCCGGCAACGCCACCGTCGCCTCGTGCCAGTCGAGCGGGGCGCCGACCGCCGCGTACAGCGTCGCCTACGATCCGGCGCTCGGCGGGTACGCGGTGGCGGCCGTCACCGTGACGGACCTCGACGCGGGCTGCGCCGGGAAGACGATCTCGCTGACGCTCGCCGGCGCCGGCGGCAGCAGCCTCGGCACGTTGAGCGGAACCATCCCGGCCGGGGGCAGCTCGCTCTTGCTGACGCCCGGATCGACGGTCGCCGCGGCCGGCGTGACCGGCGTCAGCGTCGCGGTCGCCGGCTAGCTTCGGGCAGCCGCCCAGCCGGCGCGCGGATCCGGCAACGGCGTGAGGATCGGCTCCACCTGTGCGCGCAGGTGCTCGAAGTCGGGCGGCAGGATGAGCTTCTCGCCGAGGCGAGCGGGATCCTCGTCGGTCGCGAAGCCGGGCCCGAGCGTCGCGATCTCGAACAGGACGCCGCTCGGCTCGCGGAAGTAGATCGAGCGGAACCAGAAGCGGTCGATGATCGGCGTCGGCCGCCCGCCCGCCTCGGCGACTCGGCGCTGCCAGGCTTCGTGGTCGTCCATCGTCGACGCCCACGCGACGTGGTGGACGGTGCCGGCGCCCGGGACGCCGGGCTCGGCCGGCGCGTCCTCGTACGCGATCCAGCCGCCGCGCGACTCGCCACGCGTGTCCCAGCGCCGGCCGGAGCGCTCGAAGCCGAGCGCCTCGAGGAAGGGCGCCGTCCGCTGCTCGGGGTTGCGCGCGTACGCACGCACGCCCTCGAAGCCCTGGAGCGCGAGCTCGCGCGGGATCTCCGGGTGGTCGGCGATCAGCGGCTCGTCGCCGACGTGCGCGACGACGAGCTCGTGCGCGAGCCCCTCGGGATCGGCGAAGCGCACGACGTCGCCGTGCCGCTCGGCGCCGAGCCGGGCCGCCCAGAAGTCGAGCGCCTCCGGCGAGCCGACCCGCCAGACGACCGTGTGCACCATGCCGGCACCGGCACCTCCGGGGGCGGCGCCCGGGTACTCGAAGAACGTGATGTCCGCGCCCGCGCTTCCCTGCTCGTCGGCGTAGAAGAGGTGGTACACGGTCGGGTCGTCCTGGTTGACGGACTTCTTCACCAGCCGCAGGCCGAGCGTGCCGGTGTAGTAGTCGACGTTCCCCGGCGCGTTGCCGGTGATGCACGTCACATGGTGGATGCCGTCGAGTCTCATGTAACTCCTGCCAGAAGGAACGAACGGCTCTCCCGGAGCATTTCCCGGGCGATCACCAGGCGCTGGATCTCCTGCGTCCCCTCGTAGATCTGCGTGATCTTCGCGTCGCGCATGAAGCGCTCGACCGGGTACTCCCTGATGTATCCGTAGCCACCGAGGATCTGCACCGCCTCGATGGTGACCGCCATCGCGACGTCGCCGCACTTGAGCTTCGCCATCGCGGACGCCTTCGTCAGCACGGGCCCGTCGACGCCCGCGTCGACCATCCGCCCGAACGCGTAGAGCAGCCCGCGCGCCGCCTCGCACTCGGTCTCCATGTCGGCGAGCTTCGCCTGGATCAGCTGGTGCTGGGCGATCGGCTTCCCCATCGTCTCACGCGTCTTCGCGTACTCGAGCGCGTAGTCGGTCGCCCCCTGCGCGATCCCGAGCGCCTGGGCGGCGACGCCGGGGCGCGAGCGGTCGAGGATGCGCATCGCGATCGTGAAGCCCTCGCCCTCGTCGCCGAGCAGGCTCGTCGCGGGAATGCGGCAGTCGCCGAAGGAGAGCTCGCCGGTCGTCGAGCCGCTGATCCCCATCTTCGGCTCGAGCCGCGTCACCTCGAAGCCGGGCGTATCCGCCTCGACGAGGAACGCCGAGATGCCGCCGTGCCCCTTCGCCGGGTCGGTCTTCGCGAACACCGTGTAGAGGTGGGCGACGCTCGCGTTCGTGATGAACCGCTTCGAGCCGTTGAGCACGTAGGTGTCCCCGTCGCGGCGGGCGGTCGTGCGCATCGCGGCCGAGTCGGAGCCGGAACCCGCCTCGGTGAGCGCGTAGGCGCACAGCCATTCGCCGCTCGCGAGCCTCGGCAGGTACGCGTGCTTCTGCTCGTCGCTGCCCGCGAGCTTGAGCCCCAGCGACCCGAGCTCCTGCACCGCGAGGATGAGGCCGCTCGTCGCGCAGACCTTCGAGATCTCCTCGATCGCGATCAGCGAGAGGAGCGCGCCGGTGCCGAGCCCGCCGAACTGCTCCTCGTGGAAGAGGCCGAAGATGTCGTTCTCGCGGTAGAGCTCGACGACGTCCCAGGGGAACTCGTGCGCCGCGTCGATCTCCGCCGCCCGCGGCGCGATCCGCTCGCGCGCAAGCGTCCGCACGAGCTCGCGAATCTCCCTCTGCTCGTCGCTCAGCTCGTCCCAGGGCACGGCCGCGATTGTAAAGGCGCCCCGCCCGGCGTCGGGGAAACCCCGCAATCGTGCTCCGTGGCCGACCCGATGGCGACCCGCCGCCGCCGGGCCAGGATGGCCTCGAGTTCCTCCTCCGCGGGAGAAACGCATACCGCCGGCCTTTCGGGGCCGGCGGTGTCGTTTCGGGTCATCCGGCCCCGGCTTCTCTTTCCCCCCACCGGGGGACGCAGGCTCGACCGGAATCGCGGACAGTGAGCCGGATCGATCTCTCTGCGGCCACCTCGAGGAGGTGAAAGATCTCGTGATTCGTTGGCGTGCTCGCGCTTGGCGTGCGGGAGTGTTTGTCGCCGCCCTCATGGCGCTTGTCGTCGGTTCCGGCGCGGACTGGCGCTGGAACTGAACCATCGAACGGGGCGGGCCCGGCGACGCGGAGTCGCCGGCCCGTCCCGATCCTGGATCGACTCGACCTTGCCCTTCAGTCATCCCACAAAGATCCGCGGCGTCCCCGCTCTGCTTCTCGGCTACGTCGCCTTCACCACCGCGCTCGCGGTCCCCGCGCTCGCGCTCGCGCTCGGCGCGATCGCCGTCCACCCGCCCTCGCTCCGCAGGGCGGGCGTGCTCGTCCTGTTCTTCGCGCTTGCGCTCCTGGCCGACCTTCAGCCCGTGCCGATGGACGAGGCGGGCAAGTCCGAGGTCTCGATCGCCAACGTCTTCATCGTCGCCACCGCGATCCTGTTCGGCTGGCGCTATGCCGTGCCGCTTGCATCGCTGAGCGTCGGCATCACCTTCGTCGTCAACCGCCGGCCCTGGACGCGCGTCCTGTTCAACGTCTCCATGTACGCGATCTCGGCCTGGGCCGCGAGCCTACCGGTGATCGTCTTCGGATCGATCCACGGCGCACCCGCGGCGCGGTTGACCGCGTACGTGCTCTGCGGAGCGATGCTCCACCTGGTCGCGAACGTGATGTTCGTCTCGGGAGCCATCTCGATCTCACAGGGCATCCGCTACTGGCAGGTCCTCACCGCAGGCCTGCGGCAGAGCGGCGCGGCGTTCGCGATCATGGCCGTTCTCGCCGCGCTGGCCGCCAACCTCTGGGTGACGCACCCGTGGCTGCTCGTGCTCCTCGCGGGACCGCTGTTCACGCTGGCGCTCTACCAGCGGACCGTCCTTCACTCGCGGCTCGCCGCGCGCGACGCCCGCACCGACAACCTGACCGGGCTCGGCAACCATCGTGCATACCAGGCGGCCCTACGGCAGATGATCGAGGGATCGGACCGGAGCGGCGCGCCGTTCTCGCTCGCGCTGGTCGACGTCGACAACTTCAAGCGCGTCAACGACTCGTACGGGCACCCCGTCGGCGACGACCTGCTCGTCACCCTCGCGGAGATGCTCGAGACGACCGAGCACGCGCAGGCTTTCCGCTTCGGCGGCGACGAGTTCGCCATCCTCTTCTCGCTCGACGAGATGCGAAGCTGCCGGCTGATCGAACAGCTGCAGCACCGTCTCGCCGTCGTCGAATCCCAGCCCGCCGGCGCGGTCACGATCAGCGTCGGCATCGCCTCCTACCCGTCTCATGCGTCCTCGGCCGAGGAGCTCCAGCGGACCGCGGACGGCGCCCTCTACTGGTCGAAGCAGCACGGGAAGAACCGGTTCTGCCTCTACAGCCCGTCGGTCGTGCAGATCTTCTCGCCCAGGGAGCTCGAGCTCGAGACCGAACGCAACGCACGGTTGCGCGCGGCGAAGAACCTCGTGCGCTTCGTCGATGCGCGCGATCCCTCGACGGCCAGCCACTCCGAGATCGTCTCCGCGCTCGCCGAGGCGATCGGCGTTCAGCTCGGCCTCGACCTGGAGACGGTCGAGCGGCTGCGGCTCGGCGGCCTCCTTCACGACCTCGGCAAGATCGGTCTCCCGGACGCGATCCTGCACGCCCCGCGCGCACTCACACCCGACGAGTTCGAGATGGTTCAACGGCACCCCGAGTTCGGCTACGCCCTGCTCGACGGCCTCGGGATCGAGCCGATCGACGACTGGGTGCTGCACCACCACGAACGCTGGGACGGGTGCGGCTACCCGCACGGGCTCGCCGGCGAGGAGATCCCGCTCGGCGCCCGCATCATCCTCGTCGCGGATGCGTTCGAGGCGATCACGGCAGACCGGCCCTACCGGGCCGCCCGCAGCCCGGAGCTGGCCATCACCGAGCTACGGGACAACGCGGGCTCGCAGTTCGACCCGCAGGTCGTGGCGGCACTCGAGCGGCATCTCGACGCCACGCGCGAGCTCGCCGCCGAGGCGATCGCGTAGTGGCGCTCGCGCTGCCGCTGCTCGGAGGCCTCGCGCTCGCTCCCCTTCTCGGCGGGCGCTGGAGCCGGCTTGCCGAGGTGCGCCTGCGTCTGCTCTGGGTCTTCTACGCGGCCCTCGCGCTCCAGCTCGTCGCGTTCCCCTTCACGGCGCTGCCGTGGCGGACGCCCGATCGTGTGGGCGTCGTGCTCTGGCTCTGCTCGTACGCGCTCTTCCTGGTCTGCATCGCAATGAACCTGCGCCTGCCCGGAGTGGCGCTCATCGGCGCCGGGACGCTGCTGAACCTCACCGCGATCCTGGCAAACGGCGGCCACATGCCCGCGCTCCCGGATGCGCTCCGGGCCGCCGGGCTCCACTTCACCCGCAGCCGCAACAGCGCGGAGCTCGCCTCGCCCCACCTCGCGTGGCTCGTCGACCGCTGGGCTGCGCCCTCCTGGGTGCCCTGGGCGAACGTCTTCTCCGTCGGTGACGTCCTGATCGCAGCGGGAGGTCTCGTCTTCGCGCTCGGCGCAACCGGCGTGATGCGACATCGCCGCGCCTTCACAGCGGGCGCGACGCCGGCGCAAGACGCCTTCTAGCTGCCGATCACTCCGGCCGGTGGCAGACCGCCTCGACGTTGTTGCCGTCGCGATCGTGGACGAAGGCCGCGTAGTAGGTCGGGTGGTAGTGCTCGCGCACGCCGGGCGGGCCGTTGTCCTCGCCGCCGGCCGCGAGCGCGGCGGCGTGGAACGCGTCCACCGTCACCCGGTCATCGCAGGTGAAGGCGACGTGGGTACCGGTGCCGAACGGCTCCCGCTCCATGACCCAGAACTCCGGCTTGTCGTCCCTCCCGAAGCCGGCTCCTTTCCACTCGTCGAACGCCATCACGACGCGGTAGCCGAGCGGCGCGAGCGCCTGCTCGTAGAACGCCTTGCTGGCACCGTAGTCCCGCACGTTCAGACCGACGTGGTCCAACATCGTCAGCTCCTCTCAGTAGGCTCGAAACCATGATCCTCCAGAACGGAATCGTCCGCACCCTCGATCCGTCGCTGCCCGACGCGCGGGCGCTGGCGATCGCGGGTGACCGCATCGCGGGCGCCGTCGGCGTCCACGAGACGGCGCTCGCGAGCCCCGAGACGGTCGACCTCGGCGGCCGCTGCGTCCTGCCCGGGTTCACCGACTCGCACGTCCACTTCCCCACCTGGGCGATCGCCCAGAACGAGGTTCGGCTCGACGGCTGCGCGTCGCTCGACGAGGCGCTCGGGGCGGTGCGGGAGGCGGCCGCGTCGCTGCCGCAAGGGCGCTGGCTGCGCGGCCACGGCTGGCGCAGCGCCGACTGGCCGGGCGGCCGCGAGCCGACGAAGGAGGATCTCGACGCGATCACCGGGCCGCGGCCGGCCTCGCTGATCGCGAAGGACTACCATTCGCTCTGGCTCAACTCGGCCGCGCTCGCCCTCGCAGGCGGCGATCTCGACGTGAAGGGCGGCATCGTCGAGCGCGACGCACACGGCGAGCCGACGGGCGTGCTGCGCGAGGAGGCCGCGTGGAGGTTCGAGGATCGCCACGTCACGATCCCCGCCGACGAGTACGTCGAGGCGATGCGCCTCGGCGTGAAGCTCGCGTCGAGCCGCGGTGTCACGTGCGTCCACGACAAGGACGGCTGGGTCGGCGCGGCCGGGCTCTGGCAGCGGCTCGACGAGCACGCCGGCCTCACGCTCCGCGTCTGGCAGTCGGTCCCGCACGAGAAGCTGCCCGAGCTGCGCTCGCTCGAACTGCGCAGCGGCATCGGCTCAGCGCTGCTGCGCATCGGCTACCTCAAGGTCTTCATGGACGGCACGCTCGGTTCGCAGACGGCGTGGATGCTCGACGGCAGCGGCGTGCAGATCACGAGCGGCGAGGAGCTCGCCGAGATCGTCCGCGCCGGCGCCGAGGCCGGATGGCCCGTCGCCGTGCACGCGATCGGCGACCGCGCGAACCGGGAGGCGCTCGACGCGTTCGAGCAGACGCGCGACCTCTGGCAGCCGCTCGGGCTGCGCCCACGCATCGAGCATGCGCAGTGCGTCGCGCCGGAGGACCTTCCCCGCTTCGCGGAGATCGGCGTCGCCGTCTCGGCGCAGTTCACGCACGCGCCGTCGGATCGCGACCTCGCCGAGCGGTTCTGGGCGGGCCGGCTCGACGGCACGTACGCCTTCCGGACGCTGCTCGACTCCGGGGCGCATCTCGCGAACGGCTCCGACGCGCCGATCGAGGAGCTCGACCCGTGGGCCGGCGTTCTCGCCGGCGTCCTGCGCACGCTCGACGACCGGCCGTCGTGGCGGCCGGAAGAGGCGCTCACCCTTCAGCAGGCGCTGCACGCGACCTGCGTCGCACCGGCGTGGCTCTCGCACGACGAGCGCGTCCGCGGAACGCTGCTTCCGGGCCGGTTCGCCGACCTGGTCGTGCTCGACCGCGACCCCTTCGCGTGCGAGCCCGCCGAGCTACGCGAGGTACAGGTGGTGGCGACGATGCTGGGCGGCCGCTGGGTGCACAACCCTCCGCCCTGGCATTAGCGCTTCGGACTAGTGGTGAACGTGCCGCCACGGCACCACGAACGGCGCGAGCACGAATGCCCAGGCGCAGACCGCGAGCACCGCGATGACGAGGATGAACCCGACGACGGTGAGCAGGGTGTTCACGAGGCCTCCTTGTGGTACTTGCCACAATCGCTCCTCGACCCCGGCGGCCCATCAGGGCACACCCTGATCTTGGCAGCGGCCCGTCCGCGGGGAGGACGCAGCCCTGCTCGCCGTTACAATTTGGACATGGCCCGCACGATGAACGCGATTCACGAGTCGTCGACGTGCGCGGTCGCCGCCTGTGCCGAGATCATCGGCGCGAAGTGGACGGCCCTGCTCGTGCACGACCTGTCGGAGGGCCCACGCCGCTTCTCGCAGCTCGAGCGCTCGTGCAGCGGCATCAGCCCGCGCACGCTCGCCGAGCGGCTGCGCGTCCTCGAGCACGAGGGGATCCTCGAGCGGCGCAGCTACCCCGAGTCGCCGCCGCGGGTCGAGTACGAGCTGACCGACAAGGGCGCCTCGCTCCTGCCGATCATCGACGCGATGCGCGAGTTCGGTCACGCGTGGCTGCCGTGCGGCCACGACCACGGGCACCACCACGTCGCTCTGACCTAGCGCGGCAGCTCTGCGAGCGCCGTGTAGAGCGCGGCCGCCGTGTCGACGCCCTGCTCGAAGTAGCGCACGAGGAACTTCTCGTTCGGCGAGTGCACGTTCGACTCGGGCAGCCCGAAGCCGGTGAGGATCGTCGGGATGCCCTTGTGCTCGAGCGCGGGCATGATCGGCAGCGTCCCGCCGGAGCGGACGAGCAGCGGCTTCACGCCGAGCGCCCGCTCGAACGCCTGCAGCCCGAGCTTGATCGCGGGCGCGTCCGGCTCGACGCGCCCGGGCGGGGAGCCGGCCCAGCGCACGTCGACCTCGGCGCCGGCGGGCGCGGCTGCGCGGACGAGCCTCTCTGCCGCGGCGCCGATCGTCTCGACGTCCTGGCCGGGCGCGAGCCGGATCGTGAACTCGCCCGAGGCGTTGACCGACAGGGTCGTGTTCCGCAGCCCCGGCTTGCCGCCGAGGATTCCGTTCACGTCCGCCGACGGCTCCGCCCAGGTTCGCACGTAGAACTCGTCCTCGGCCCGGACGTCGAGCGGCCGCGCTCCCTGGCCCCGGAGCTCGTCCGCGCCCGGCGGCAGCGCCGCCCACGCGGAGAGCTCCTCGGCCGTCGGCGCCGCGATCCCCTCGCGCAGCGGCTCGGGCAGGCGTCCGTCCGGCCCGGCGAGCACCGCCTCGAAGCAGCGCATGAGCGCGTGGACCGCGTTCAGCGCGGCGCCGCCGTACATCCCCGAGTGCAGGTCGCGCTCGCCGGTCGCCACCTTCACGTCGAACGCGATGAGGCCGCGCGTCGCGAGGTCGAACACCGGCACGTCGAGCCGGAGCATCCCGCCGTCGAAGATGATCGCCGCATCCGCGCCGCGGTCGTCGACGGCGAGGTAGTCGACGATCGTGTGGCCCCCGACCTCCTCCTCGCCGTCGCAGGCGAAGCGCAGGTTGACGGGCAGCGCGCTCGCCTCGGCGAGCTTCTCCGCCGCCTTGAGCAGGATGAAGACCTGGCCCTTGTCGTCGGTGATCCCGCGCCCGTACGCCCATCCGTCCCGGATCGTCAGCTCGAACGGGTCGGTCTCCCACAGGTCGAGCGGCGCCGGCGGCTGCACGTCGAAGTGCCCGTAGCAGAGGACCGTCCGCGCGCTCGCCGGGTCGGTCGACGCCGGAATCTCGCCGAGCGCCAGCTCCCTCTCGCCGAACGGCGTCAGCTCCGCGCTGCCGCCGATGCTGCGGATCCGCTCGCAGACCCACTCCCCCGCCCGCTTCACGTCCTCGCGAAACGCGGCGTCGGCACTTACGGACGGGATCGCGATGAACTCGCTGAGCTCGCTACGCCAGGTCTCGTCCACGGGGAGAGACTCTATGCGAGTTCTCCGGCGCCGGGCACCGTTCGTTCGCGCTGCGCATCCCCAGCGCGACGAGGCAGGCGCCTGGCACCGGCGCGCAACAGATAGTGCGCGCCGCCGCCGAGGCCACCTGCCTCGTCCTCCGGATTCAGCAGGCCGCACGTCTTGAGGGAGAGACATCCGCAACCGATGCACGTCGTCAGGCGGCCGCGGATCGCCTCGAGCGTCTCGATCCGCTCGTCGAGCTCGCGCCGCCAGCTGCGCGAGAGCCGCTCCCAGTCCCGCTTCGTCGCGGGGCGGTCGGCGGGCAGCGCCTCGAGCGCCACGCGGATTCGCTCGAGCGGGATGCCGGCGGCCTTCCCGGCCTGGATCAGCGCGACCCTGCGCAGCATCGTCCCGTGGTAGCGGCGCTGGTTGCCGTCCGTGCGGCGGGAGTCGATCAGGCCCTGCCGCTCGTAGAACCGCAGCGCCGACCGGGAGACGCCGCTCCGCGCCGAAAGCTCGCCGATGGTCATGTTGACGGGCATTTGACTTAAACATTAGTTGAGGTTCTACCGTGTGCGCATGGCAACCATGACGACACTCGGCCACGGCGACCTGCCGGAGTTGCTGACGCTGCTCATCGGCGACGAGAAGCACGACCGGAGCTCGCTCTCGACCCTCGACGTGCTCTGGGTGCTGTACGACCGCGTGCTCGGCGAGGACGACCGGTTCCTGCTCTCGAAGGGGCACGGCCCGGCGGCGTACTACGCCGTGCTCGCCGCGAAGGGGCTGATCCGCGTCGAGGACCTGCCGCGCTTCGGCGCCTTCGACTCCCGGCTCGGCCACCATCCGGACCGCGTGCTCGTCCCCGGCGTGGAGATCTCGAGCGGCTCGCTCGGGCACGGGCTGCCGATCGCGGTCGGCGCCGCGCTCACGGGACGGCGCGTCTTCTGCCTCGTGGGCGACGGCGAGCTCGACGAGGGCAGCAACTGGGAGGCGGTGCAATGGGCCGGGCGGATCGGCCTCGCCGCGCTCACCGCGATCGTGGTGGACAACCACAGCTCGACGTATCACTGGCCCGGCGGCGTCGAGAAGCGGTTCGAGCTGGAAGGCTGGACGAGCGCACGTGCCGACGGGCGCGACCACGACGTGCTCGAGCGCGCCCTCGCGGCGCGAGCAAACGCGGCGCCGCACGTGGTCGTCGCCGAGGTGCTCCGGTGACGACGATGCGAGAGCGGTTCTACCGGCTCGCCGCGGACGCGCTCGAGGACGATCCGCGCGTGGCGATGGTCTTCGCCGAGATCGGCGTCGCCGAGATGCCGCGGCACCCGCGCCTGTTCAACGTCGGCATCCGCGAGCAGTTGATGATCGGCGTCGCGGCGGGGCTGGCACTCGAAGGCATGCGGCCCGTCGTGCACTCGTACACGCCGTTTGTCGTCGAGCGGCCGTACGAGCAGATCAAGCTCGACCTGGGACATCAGGATCTCGGCGCGGTGCTCGTCAGCACTGGCGCCTCGTACGACGCAGCCAACTCGGGCCGAACGCACCAGGCGCCCGAGGACGTCGCCGCACTGAGCGCGCTGCCCGGTTGGACGATCCACGTCCCGGGTCATCCCGACGAGCTCGAGCGGCTGTTCACGCGATCTCTCGCCGGTGACGACCGCGTGTACATCCGCATGTCTCAGGAGACGAACGACGCACCGTTCCACGGCGACGGAGTCGTCGTGCTGCGTGAGGGCTCCGGCCTGTTCGTGCTGGCGGTCGGGCCGACGCTCGGCGAGACGCTCGCGGCGACCGGCGACCTCGACGTCACCGTCGCGTATCTCGCAACTCCGCGACCGTTCCCGGATGCGGCGCTTCGAGAGGCACTGCGCGGAACCGACGTCGTGCTCGTCGAGCCGTACCTCGCGGGCACCTCGGCCGGTGAGGTATCGCGCGCGCTGCGCGATCGCCCGCACCGGCTGCTCGCGCTCGGCGTGCCGAACGCCGAGTTCCGGCACTACGGGACCCCGGCGGAGCATCGGCGCGCCCACGGTCTCGATGCACGCGGGATACGCGCGGCCGTGGTGGAGTTCGCGGCGTCTACGCGACGTCTTTGAGGCTATGCGCGTCTGCCAACGCGCGCAGCTTCTTCAAAGACTGATTCTCGATCTGGCGGATGCGCTCGCGCGTGACGTTGAACGTTCGCCCAACCTCGTCGAGCGTGCGCGGGTGCTCGCCGTCGAGTCCGTAACGGAGCTCGAGCACGCGGCGCTCGCGATGCGACAGCGTCGAGAGGATCTTGCGCAGCGTCTCCCTGCGCATCGCCACCTCGGCCGCCTCGTCGGGGAGCGGGACGTTCTCGTCGGTGAGGAAGTGCCCGAACTCGGACTCCTCCTCGTCGCCGACAGGCTTCTCGAGCGAGACCGGCGTCTGCGCGCTGCGCATGATCTGCTCGACCTCGTCGAGCGGCAGGTCGAGATCCGTTGCGATCTCGAAGGGCGTCGGCTCGCGACAGAGCTCCGCGCGCAGCTTGCGCTCGCTGCGGACGATCTTGTTGAGCTTCTCGACGACGTGCACCGGCATCCGGATCGTGCGCGCCTTGTCGGCGAGCGCGCGCGCGACTGCCTGCCGGATCCACCACGTCGCGTACGTGGAGAACTTGAAGCCCTTGCGGTAGTCGAACTTCTCCGCGGCGCGGACGAGGCCGATCGTCCCCTCCTGGATCAGGTCGAGGAACGGCAGCCCCTGGTTGCGGTAGCGCTTCGCGATCGAGACGACGAGTCGGAGGTTCGCCTCCACCATCTCCTGCTTCGCGGCGTGGTCGCCGCGCTCGATCCGCTTCGCCAGCTCGACCTCCTGCGCGGCCGTGAGCAGGTCGACCTTGCCGATGTCCTTGAGGAAGAGCTGGAGCGAGTCGGTGGAGATCTCGCGCGCCTCGGCCTCGGCTCCCCCCTTGTCCTCGGCTTCGACCTCTGCGACGGAGACGCCGACGACGTCGATCTGCATCTCCTCGAGCGTGCGGTAGAAGTCGTCCATCTGGCCGGCGTCGAGATCGAGCTCGTCGAGGGCGAGCGCGATCTCGTCCGCGCTCAGCGAGCCGGACAGCTGAGCCGACTCGATCAGCCCCCGCGCTTCATCGGTGTCGAAGACGTCGGCAACCTCGCGGACGGCTCGCCCCTCCACCCCTGCGCTCAATCGCGTCCCCCTGCTTCGAAACCGCTTGTACCAACGATGACGACGAAAAGATGCCGCACTGTGCCATGCGGATCGGACACCGCGCCATAGGCCGATCGGCTCATATTCAACCTATCTGGTCCCATTCTTGACGAGATCGGCCAGTAGCGCCCTCGCTTGCTTCGCGTAGATCGACTTCGGGTTGTCCGCAATCGCAAGGCGTAGCTGCTGCTCGCCTTTCTTCACCTGGCGCGTCCAGATGAGCAGAAGGCCGAGGTGGAAGCGAACGACGGGCGCCTTCGGGAAGACACCGGTGAGCGGTCCGAGCCGCGCGAACGCCGTGACGGGGTTGTCCTTCGAGAAGGAGCCGACGGCGGCCGCGGTCTGTGCAACGGGGTCGTGCGGCGCGAGTGCGGCAGCGGCGGTGAACTCGCGCTCGGCCGACACCGGGCGCCGCAGGTTCCAGAGCGCGAGTCCGTAGAGGAGCTTCGCCTTCGCATCGGGCCTCGCCGCGCCGCGGGCGAGCGCCGCGAGCTGCTGCTCCGCCGGCAGCCTCGTCACCGCCGGGGGTGGGCTCAGCGGCGTGACGAGGTACGGCAAGCCGGGCGCCATGCCGGGATGGAGGTTCGTCTCGGCGTCGACCGCGGCCGGCGAGTCCGGCTGCACCTGGGCCGCGAGCTTCCATGCGGCGACGGCATCGGCGTTGCGCCCCGACCAGTAGTACGCCCAGCCGAGGTGGAGCTCGGCGAGCGCGCTGTGCGGATGCGACGAGACGATCCGCTTCAGGTCGTCCAGCCCGTGGCCCGGCCAGCCGGCGAAGGCGGCGCCGATCTGCGCCTCGAGCGAGTGGTAGCGGGCGAAGATCGCGGCCGCCTCGGCACGGTGGCCCGCGTTGTAGAGATCCGCCGCTCGGGCGAGCGCGCGGGTCTCGGCGTCGCTGCGGACGCCGAAGTCGAACTCGAGCGGCGGCGCTCCCTTCCGCGGCGCGCTCACCGCCCCGGGCGCGGTCGTGTGCTCGCCGCGCGTCTGCAGCAGGGTCACCCCCACCGCCCCCGTGACCGTCAGCGCCGCTGTGAGCGCGACCACTGCGAAGACCCGGGCGCGCGCGCTCATCGGCCGCGGAGGGTAGCCGGAGCGGCGCAGCCCTGCGCCGAGTCGCTATATTCTTGAAAGTCATGCCGACGTACCGCGAGCTGCTGCAGCAGCTGAAGGCCGAGATCGAGGAGGTGGACGCTCCACGCGCCCGCGAGCTCCTCGCGGCCGCGGACGCTCCCCTGCTCGTGGACGTCCGCGAGCAGAGCGAATGGGACGAGGGATACATCCCCGGTGCCGTGCACGTGCCGCGCGGCCATCTCGAGTCGCGGATCGAGCAGGCGGCGCCCGACCGCTCGCGCCCGGTCATCGTCTACTGCGCCGTCGGCAACCGCTCCGCCTTCGCGGCGAAGACGCTCGAGCAGCTCGGCTACGAGAACGTCGCCTCGCTCGCCGGCGGCTTCACCGACTGGAAGCGCAACGGCTTCCCGACGCAGCTCCCGCGCACGCTCGACGCGGAGAAGCGCTCGCGGTACAGCCGGCACATCCTCATTCCGGAGGTCGGCGTCGAGGGCCAGCTGAAGCTGCTCGAGTCGCGCATCCTCCTGATCGGCGCGGGCGGGCTCGGCTCGCCCGCCTCGCTCTACCTCGCCGCGGCCGGCGTCGGCACGCTCGGCATCGTCGACGACGACCGCGTCGACGCGTCGAACCTCCAGCGGCAGATCGCGCACTCGACCGAGACGCTCGGCGACTGGAAGGCCGACTCCGCGAAGGCGACGATCGCGGGGCTGAACCCCGACGTGAGCGTGATCACGTACAAGGAGCGCCTCACCTCCGAGAACGTCGACCGGATCCTCGCCGACGGCTGGGACGTGATCGTCGACGGCGCCGACAACTTCCCGACGCGCTATCTCGTCAACGATGCCGCCGTTTGGCACGACATCCCCGTCGTCCACGGCTCGATCTATCGCTTCGAGGGCCAGGCCACGGTGTTCAAGCCGCACGAGGGCCCGTGCTACCGCTGCCTGTTCCCGCAGCCGCCGCCGCCCGAGCTCGCGCCGAGCTGCTCCGAGGGCGGCGTGCTCGGCGTGCTGCCCGGGATCATCGGCTCGATCCAGGCGAACGAGGCCCTGAAGCTCGCGCTCGGCATCGGCGAGACGCTCACCGGCCGGCTGCTGCTCTTCGACGCTCTCTCGACCGAGTTCAGCGAGGTCTCGCTCCGCCGCGATCCGGACTGCCCGGTGTGCGGAGAGCATCCGACGATCACCGAGTACATCGACTACGTGGAGTTCTGCCAAGGGAGGCCGACGCACGCATGAAGACCGTTCGCATTCCGCCAACGTTGCGCAACGAGACCGGCGGCGAGCGGCAGGTGCACGCCGCGGGCGGCACCGTCCGCGAGCTGCTCGACGACCTGATGCACAAGTTCCCGGGCCTGCGCAGCCAGCTCGTCGAGGACGACGAGATCGCCCCGTTCGTGAACGTCTACGTCGAGGGCGAGGACGTGCGCACGCTCGACGGTCTCGACACGCCCGTCCACGACGGGAACACCGTGATTCTCCTGCCTGCCATGGCCGGCGGTGCGTAGCCGGCTCGTCGTCCCGAGCCTCCTCGACCTCGTCGGCGACACCCCGCTCGTCGAGCTGCGGCGCATGTCGCCGAAGCCCTCGGTGCGGCTGTACGCGAAGCTCGAAGGCCAGAACCCGACCGGCTCGATCAAGGACCGCGTCGCGAAGGCGATGATCGAGGCGGCCGAAGCGTCGGGCGAGCTCCTGCCCGGCCGCGAGCTGCTCGAGCCGACGAGCGGGAACACCGGCATCTCGCTCGCGCTGATCGCGAAGCTCAAGGGCTACCCGCTGACGTGCGTGCTGCCGGAGAACGCGACCGAGGAGCGGCGCCTGCTGCTGCGGCTCTACGGCGCGACGATCGTCGACTCGCCCGCGGCGGAGGGCTCGAACGGCGCCGTCCGCATCGCGCTCGAGCTGGCGGAGCGGGAGCCGCGCTACTTCATGCCGTTCCAGTACGCGAACCCCGCCAACCCGCGCGCCCACTACGAGGGCACCGGCGCGGAGATCGCCGAGGCGCTCGACCGCGTCGACGTGCTCGTCGCGGGCCTCGGCACGGGCGGCACGCTGATGGGCACCGGCGAGCGCCTGCGCGAGAGCTTCCCCGACGTCGTCGTCGCGGCCGCCGAGCCGCTCCCCGGCGACCCCGTGATGGGCCTGCGCTCGCTCGGCGACGGCTACGTCCCGCCGATCCTCGACGTCTCCAGGCTCGACCGGAAGGTACTCGTCTCCAACGTGGAGTCCGTCACCGCGGTGCGCGCGCTGCTCGACCGCGAGGGGATCTTCGCGGGCGTCTCCTCGGGCGCCGTCGTGCACGTGGCGCAGAAGCTCGCGGCCGAGCTCGACGAGGGCGTCGTCGTCTGCATCCTCCCCGACGGCGGCTGGAAGTACCTGACCGCCCCGTTCTGGAGCGAGGGGGCGGGAGAATCGATGGAGTCGACGTTGTGGTGGTAGTCGTGCCCGCCGCCCTGCGCCGGGCGCTGGTCGATCATTCGCTCGCAGAGCAGCCGAACGAGGCCTGCGGGCTGCTCGTCCTCAGAGACGGCGTGGCGGAGAGCTATCACCCCGGGCGGAACGGAGCAGCGTCCCCTTACCGCTTCGAGCTCGAGGTCGACCCGGAGCTGTGGTTCCTCGAGGACGACGGCTGCGAGCTCGCAGTCTTCCACTCCCACCTCTCGTCACCGCCGCGCCCCTCCCGCACCGACGTCGAGAACATCGGGCTCTGGGCCGGGAGGCCGTACGTGATCTACTCCGTGCGCGAGGACACGCTCGGCGCGTGGACGATCCGCGACGGCGCGATCGAGCCGCTCGAGCTCGCGCCGTAGCGGGCTACTCGAGCTCGTCGTCGGCGGTCGAGAGCAGATCCTCCTCCTGCTGCCGGGGCTGGGGGCGCTCGAGGAACGTGACCGCCATCCGCTCGATGCGGTTGCCTTCGACCTCGAGCACGTCGAAGCGCATGCCGTCGTAGGCGACGTCGTCGCCGGGCTCGGGGGCCCGGCCGAGCTGGCCGAACACGAAGCCGGCGACGGTGTGGAAGTCCTCCTCGGGGAGCTCGGCGTTGAACCGGTCGTTGAACTCGTCGATCGGGAACATGCCGTCGATCCGCCAGGTGTCCTCGTCGACCTGCACGAGCTGCTCCTCTGCCACGTCGAACTCGTCCTCGATCTCGCCGACGATCTCCTCGATCAGGTCCTCCAGCGTGCAGACGCCGACCATGGCGCCGTACTCGTCGACGACGACCGCGAAGTGGTTCTTCGTGCGCTTGAACTCCTGCAGGAGCGAGGCGAGGTCCTTCGTCTCGGGGACGACGTAGGCGGGCCGCAGCAGCTCGTCGAGCCGCACGTTCGCGAGGCCGCGATCGTGGATCGCCGAGAAGAGGTCGCGGACGTGCAGGACGCCGACGATGTCGTCGAGCGTCTCCCGGTAGACGGGGTAGCGCGTGAACGGCGAGTCGAGCACCGTCGCGAGCGCCTCCTCGGGTGTCAGGTCGACGGAGATCGCCACGACGTCGGGTCGCGCGACCATCACCTCGGCGGCGTCGGTGTCGGCGAAGTCGAAGACCTTGTCGATCATCTGGCGCTCTTCCTGCTCGATCTCACCCTGCTCCGTCGAGCGGGAGAGCAGCATGCGCAGCTCCGCCTCGGAGTGGCCGTCGGTCCGGATCCCGGGCGGAGCCTGCCCGAGCGTCCGCAGCACGAGCTCGGTCGACGTCTGCAGCACCCAGATGACGGGCCCCGCGACCGTGAAGAACGCGCGCACCGGCGCGGAGGCCCACAGCGCCGTTCCCTCGGAATGGCTGAGCGCGACGCCTTTCGGCACGAGCTCGCCGATGACGACGTGGAAGAAGGTCAGGATCAGGTAGGCGAGCGCGATCGCGAGCGCGGCCGCCATCCACGGGTCGAACGCCTGCGAGAGCGCGTGCTCGCCGAGCGCGCCGATGCCCAGCGAGGTGAGCGTGACGCCGAGCTGCATCGCCGCGATGAAGCGCGGCGGGTCGCTCGTGATGCGCAGCACGCCGCGCGCGCGGCGGTTGCCCTGGTGATGCAGCTCGATGATCCTCGTCCGCCGCGCCGTCACGAGCCCGTACTCGGCCGCGACGAAGAAGGCGTTCAGCAGGATGAGAACTGCAACGCCGACGAGTTCCAGAAAGAGAGTCACGCCCCCACCCCCAACGGGGCGCAGGTACTAGGCGGGATGTCGTCCACCAGTCATCTCGCAGTATAGGCGACGCCGCGGTCGTCTTCGGTCTTCGCCGCGCGCCCGAGCGCCACCAGCCGCTCGAGGTGCGACAGCGTCTCGGCGACCGCGAAGCGGCGGTGGATCGGAGGCAGGTCGGCGCCGAAGAGGTCGTGCGAGACGTCGAAGCCGCTGCGCGGCTCACGCCCGAGGGCGGCCTCCGTCTGGTCGAGCCTCCGATCGTGGTGCGCGACGATCTCGTGCGCGCGCGCCGGCGGGTCGTCCACCGTCCTGCCGTGCCCGCCGTAGGAGACGCGGGGCCGGAGCTCCGCGACGCGGTGGAGCGACTCGACGTAGTCGCCCAACGGGTCGGGCCTGCTCTCCGGGTAGAGCCCGATCGCCGGGGTGATCGGGGTCAGCAGGTGATCGCCTGCGACGAGCACGCCTTCGCGGTAGAGGCAGAGATGTCCGTCGGCATGGCCGGGCGTCGCGAGCACGCGCCAGCCGTCCACCTCGTCGCCAGGCTCGACGAGCTGCGGGTTCCACGCGAACCGGACGAAGTCGGCGAAGACGTGCCCCGACTCGATCAGCTCCTCGGCGACGTGCGGCGGCACGCCCTGCCGCAGGAACCACGCCGCGATCTGCTCCGGCCAGTGGTGCGACCCCCAGACCTGCTCGCACTGCGCGTAGTCGAGCCGCCCCTGGAGCACGGGCGCCCCGGTCGCCTCGGCCGCCGCCTCGGCGCCGCCGACGTGGTCGGGATGCATGTGCGTGATGAAGATG
>Ga0187777_10000119_pt1 | contig 58715 bp, 50 predicted proteins | sample 1015_Q2_SP5_10_M_FD_132416 | JGI IMG/M metagenome (GOLD analysis project Ga0187777, IMG submission 132416) | Tropical peat soil microbial communities from peatlands in Department of Meta, Colombia - 1015_Q2_SP5_10_MG | ecosystem: Environmental > Terrestrial > Soil > Wetlands > Peat | place... | reverse complement strand
TCTCCGCCAGAACGTCGGCCCCCTCGGCGAGGCGATGGAGCCGGAGGTCGACGCCGAGCCTCGAGATCTCGGCGGAGAGCCAATCGGCCACGCCGAGGATCTCTCGCCGGCGCGGAGCCCGAGCCGCCAACCGGAGCTGGCCGCCGACCTTCGCCGCCGCCTCGAAGAGCACGACCTCGTGCCCCCGCTCCGCCGACACCCGCGCCGCCTCCAGCCCGGCCGGCCCGGCGCCGACAATCACCACGCGCCGGCGACGCCCGGTTGCTCGCGGCACGATGTGCGGCATCGTCCCCTCGCGCCCCGTGGCCGCGTTGTGGATGCAGAGGGAGTCGCGGCCGGTGTAGATGCGATCGATGCAGTAGCCCATCCCGATGCACGGGCGGATCCGATCCTCCTCTCCGCGCTCGATCTTCGCCGGGAGATACGGATCGGCCATCTGGGCGCGTGTCATCCCGACCATGTCGACCAGCCCCGAGCTCACCGCGTGGCGTGCCGTCGCCACGTCGACGATCCGGGCGGCGTGAAAGATCGGGATGCTCACCGCCCGACGGATCGACGCCAGCGCCGACAGGTGGGGCGCGGTCGGTGTCCCCATGTTCGGGATCATGTGCGACAGCGCTTCGTCGGTGGCCACGTTCCCCTTCACCAAGCTGAGAAAGTCGAGCGTCCCCGTGGCCACGAGCCGGCGCGCGATCTCCGTACATTCGTCGGCGGTGAGCCCACCCTCGGTGCTCTCATCGACCGACATGCGAAGCCCGACGATGAAGTCGTCTCCCACCGCTTTGCGGACCGCGCCTAACGCGTCGAGGCTGAAGCGCATCCGATTGTCGAGGCTTCCGCCGTAACAGTCGGCGCGACGATTGACCAACGGCGTCCAGAAGCTGTCGAAGAGATGCCCGTAGGCCTCGACCTCCACGCCGTCCAAGCCCCCGTCTCGGCAGCGGCGCGCCGCGGCAGCGTACGCCCGGATCACGCGGCGGATGTCCGACGGCTCCATCTCCTTCGGGATCGATCGGTGGGCCGGCTCGCGCACCGGCGACGGCGCGATCGTCGGGAGCCAGTGGTCCGTGTCCCAGTACGTGCGCCGCCCCATGTGGGTGATCTGGCACATCAGGGCCGCGCCATGCCGGTGCACTCGCTCCGCCAGCTCCCGAAAGTACGGGATGATCGAGTCGTCGCCGGCGTAGATCTGCCCGAACGCCGACGGCGAGTCGACAGCGACGTTCGAGGAGCCGCCGAACATCGTCAGCGCGATGCCCCCCTTCGCCTTCTCCTCATGGTAGAGCTGATAGCGCAGCTTCGGCTTCGCGTTCTCGGCGTACGACGGCTCGTGGCTCGTGCTGAGAATACGATTCCGGAGCCGGAGGTGCTTGAGCTGGAAAGGCTGGAAGAGGGGGTCGCTCATGCCGTCGCCGCTCGGAGGTCGCTGCTCTCCCGCAGCGTGAGGCCCTTCGTCTCCGGCGCCCAGAGCAGACAGACGATGAAGCCGAGCAACGTGATCCCCGTGCTCGCCAGCATCGTCGGCCCGGCACCAAAGGCCTTGAGCGCCATCGGGAGGAAGAACGTGCCGATCGCCGCGCCGATCCGGCTCACGCCGGTGGCGAAGCCGACCGCCGTCGCGCGCACGTCCGTCGGAAAGAGCTCGTTAGGGTAGATCCAATCGAGAATGCTCGGCCCACCGGAGAAGAAGGCGTAGACGAGGAAGCCTGCGATCACGACCCCCGCCGGCGCGTTCGGGTAGAGGCCGATGACCCCCAGCCCGAGTGCCATGAAGAAGAAGCTCCAAATGATGAGCGGGCGCCGTCCAATCGCGTTCACCAGGTAGAGCGCCGGTATGCAGCCGATGAGGAAGAAGGCGTTGATGAGGCCATAGCCGACGACCGAGAGATTTCCCCGGCCCAGATGGAACGCGTCGAGGATGAGCGGTCCGAAGGTGTAGATGGCGAAGACGGGCACGATCTGGAAGGTCCAGAAGAGGCAGACGAAGGCGGTTCGGCCGAGATAGCCCGGACGAAAAATCTTGAGAAACTCGGTTCTCGCACCGCCCGCGACCTCGAGGTCGCCCAACTCCGCGCTCGGCCCCCAGACCGTCCTCACGACTGCCAGGGCCTCCTCTGCGCGCCCCTTGCTCAGCAGCCAGCGCGGTGACTCCGGCGTGGCCCATCGGCCGATCACGAGGAGGAGCGCCGGCAGCGCCGCGCTTCCCAGCATCCACCGCCACCCCGTCGGCCCCGTCGCCAGCAACGCGTAGCCGACGATCGCCGCCGTCATCGCCCCGAGATACCACATGCAGATGAGCAAACCAAGGAGCAGTCCGCGTTGCCTGCGCGGCGCGAACTCGGTCAGCAGCGACGTGGCGATCGGGTAATCGGCGCCGACGGCGATCCCGATGAGGAATCGCAGCAGCGCGAGCTGCCAGGCGGCGGTCACGAAGACCTGCGCAATGGAGAGCACCACGATCGCGATCAGGTCGATCTGATACATCAGCTGGCGGCCCATCAGATCGGTGACGTAGCCGAAGACAATGCCGCCGAGGAGAAGGCCGACCAACGCCGCCGCGCCGATCAGCCCCGTCCAGACATCGCCGAGCGAGAGCTGCGGGCCTAGCTGGATGAGGGCGATGCCGATGATGACGAGGATGTAGCCGTCGAGAAAGGGTCCACCGCTGGAATAGAGGGTGAGCCGCTTCAGAAATGGCGTGAGCGCCGCCTCCTCGACCACCGAGGCACGGCCACCCACCTGGTCGCGCTCACCCGCCGGCGCGCCCGCCGCCGATCCGCTCAATAGCCGTGGGCCCGCAGCCGCTCGACGTACCAGCTGGTGAAGTTCTCGACGTACGACTCGACACGCGTCGAGTAGGGCCCCGGCTGGTACGCGGGGCTCTCGATCCCGAGCTGCGTGCGCTTCACCAACACCGCGTCCTCCGCGTTCGTCGACGTCCAGACTCGCGTGAGATTCTCGACATCGTAGTCGATTCCCTCCACCGCATCCTTGGCGACCATCCAGAAGGACCGGAGGAGCGTGCGGTCGGGAGAAAGGGGGACGACGTAGAGCGACACGGCGTGGTCGCTCATGAAGTGATGCCAGGAGCTGTGCGTCCAGAGGTGCAGGTCGCCGAGCACCCGATCGGTGATGCCACCGAGAAGCTTGGTGCTGGCGACCTTCGTGTCCATCGTCTGCGATTCGCCGGCGCCCGCGATCCGAAGGCGTTGCGTACGAAAGGGAGTCGCGCACGCGCGCTGGCGCTCGGCGAGACGCGAGACGAAGCCCATCGACTCCCAGGCGTGCGTTTGCGCCTCGAATCCCTTCTCCGCTTCGGCCGCACGCACCGCTTCGCGCGGGGTGAGTCCCCTCGTGTCGTAGCCGACGAAGTCCTCGATGGCGAAGGAACGGTTGAGCTCCGGATGCGACACCGCGCAGTGGTAGCACTCGCGATTGTTCTCGATGACCAACTTCCAGTTCCCCTCCTCGATGATCTCGCTCTGGTGCGCGATCTTCGTGTCGCCGAGGTGGAACGGCTCGAGTCGCGGCACCATGGCAGCGGCGAAGTCGCCGAGGTCCGCGGGCGCGTCGTCGTCGAGGCAGATGAAGAGGAGGCCGCCGACATCGCGCAGCTGCACCGGCGTCAGGGTGATCCCCGCCTTCTCGAAACCGTCACCCATGTAGTTGGCAACCGCGAGCTCGCCCGTGAGCTCGTACGACCACTGGTGGTACGGACAGACGAGGCGACGAACCCGTGCCTTGTCGCAGTCCTGGATGTGCGAGCCTCGATGCCGGCAGACGTTGTGAAAGGCGCGGAGCACACCATCCTGACCACGCGCGATGAGAATGGAGGCGCGGCCCAGATCCACCTTCACGACGTCGCCGGGCTCCGCCGCCTGTGCCGTGGGCCCGACGCATACCCAGTGGCGATGGAAGAAGACCTCGACATCCACGTCGAAGGCGTCCGGGTCGCGATAGAGCAACGCCGGCAGCGAGAAGCCGGGCTGTCGGGTGTCGAGCGCCTGTCGAAGGCTGCGATTGTCCGTTCGGGCAGTGCGCCGATCGCTCATCTCGTCTCCGGGCAGGGCTCGTGCCTGGCAGAAGGTGGAGACACGTTGGGAATATCCCCACCGGGGCGCCAGTGCCACAACCATTGTATCGGAATTCTCGGGGTGCGGCGCCGCCGGCCGACAGCCGCTACCCCATCAATCGGACGGCGACGTTCTCGTAGTACCGACCCGCAGCTCCCAGCACCTCGAAACGGCGACCGAAGGCGCGCGTGTAGTCATCCCACGCCCGAAAGTCATGGAGCATCGCCGTGAAGTCGTCGAACATCACGACGGTGCCCGGCCTCATCACCGAATCGAGTGTGACCAGGACGAATAGCGTCGAGGTGTAGATGTCGGCGTCGCAGTGCACGACCAGTGGGTTGCGCGGCGAGAACTGACGAAGGAAGAGCGGGAGCGTCTCTCGAAACCAACCCTTGACCAGACGCACACGCCGGTCGCCGAAGGCCGGGAGTTCCCCACCGGTGGTGAAGCTGCCAGCCGGGACGGTCTTGCGGATGTTGAGCCAGGCCTCCGGTAACCCCTCGAACGAGTCGAACCCGACGAACTCGCTCTCGGCCGAACTGTTGAGTCGAGTCCAGGCATCCAACGACACACCCTTGTAAACCCCGAACTCGAAGAAGGAGATCGGAACATCGCCCACCGCGGTCTCCGCCACATGCGCAAATAGGCCGTCGCGCGCGGCGAAGTGCGGATGGGGCGAATAGCGCCCGATCCATGACTTCAACAGCGTCAGGCGCAGCAACCCGTCCATCCGCTCGGAGTACCTGAGCGGAGAATGAACCAGCACCTTCTTCACGATTCGTCGGATTCCCATCACGCTCTCGCGTTGCACGCCGCCTCGCCTGGATTCGGCCACACACTTCGGCGAGCGCGCGTCGACCACTCGGCAGCCTTCGTGACTGCAGGCTGATCATGCGGGCGCAGTGTGGCAGCGCGCAAGCGGTTTCGTCCATGCCCGGAGCGGGACACAGGCGTTGCGACGGTCCGCTCTGCGATTGCCCGAGGCCGGGTCGGCGGTTGGACGCGTAAGCGCCCGTTTCGCCATAGACTCGACGTGCAGAGAAGACCTATTGCGTAATGCGCATTGCGACGTGCTCATAGTACATGTGTCCGGCTGCACCGAGCACCTCATACTCCCGGCCGAATGCACGCGTGTAGTCCTCCCAAGCCCTAAAGTCATGCAACATCGATGTGAAGTCATCGAACATCACCACGGTGCCCGGCTTCATGACCGCATCAAGCTTGCATAAGACGAACAAAGTCGAGCTGTACAAGTCTGCATCGCAGTGCACCACCAGCGGTTTCTCGGTCGAGAAGTGACTGAGAAACGGCGGGAGGGTTTGGCGAAACCAGCCTTTCACAAAGCGCACGCGCTGGTCGCCGAGAACCGGAGATGACCCTCTCGTCGAGAACGCACCCGGCGGAAACGTCTTGCCGACATTGACCCAGGCTTCCGGCAATCCTTCAAAGGAGTCGAAGCCGATGAACTCGCTCTCGTTCGCGGTATTGAGAGTCGTCCACGCGTGTATGGAAGCACCCTTGAAGACCCCGAATTCCAGAAACGTAATGGGGACAGTGGCCAAGCCCGTCCCTGCCACGAAGCTGAAGAGGCCTGCACGGGATCCAAAATATGGATGCGGCTTGTAACGGGCGATCCAGGACTTCAACAAGCTCAGCCGAACCAAGGCGTCCGTTCGCTCGGAGTACGGGATCGGTGAATGAACCAGCATTCTCTTCACGAGCGCCCGCAATCGCATCCGATTCTTCTCCCGGTCCGATAGCCATCGCAGGGGAAGTTGGCAGCAACGATACCCTGCGGCCTCGTCAGGCTCTCATGTTCTTATGGGCGCACTGCCACCAACGCAAGACCCTTCTCCCACACCCCTCCTTCGGCCTCGGCGAACCCGATCCGCCTTTTTTGCCGAGGAAGGCCGCGCGCCCATGCCGCCTTCGCGATAAAGGCGGTCGTTGGTGTAAACGAGCGGTGCCGGTGAGGCTTGCCCAAGGTCGTGGTCACTTCGCGAACAGGACGGCCGCCGGAGTAAAGGTGCGCCGCTTGCTGCCCGACCCGAGCTGCCCGCTCGCGTTCGAGCCCCAGCACATGGCGCGATGGTCGGTGGTGAGTCCACACACATAGGCGTCGCCGGCGGACAGCATCGAGAGGTGGAGACCGGATGCTGCCGGCGTCGGGCTGGTGGCGTCGGTGCCCCCACCCGTGGCGAGCTGCCCCTCGGCGTTGCTCCCCCAACACTGCGCGACGCCATCGGCGGCCAGCGCGCAACTAAAATCGGCACCGGTGATGATGTGTGTGTAGCGCTCTCCGCCGGCCACCGGCGTCGGTCCGACCGGTCCGGTGTCGTCTCGCGGGCCGATGCCGACGCGGCCATCGCTAGCGAGCCCCCAACAGAGCGTGGTACCCTGCTGCGTGATCGCACAGCTGTGACGCTCGCCGGGAGCGATAGCGGTGAAGCGAAGCGAGTCGAGGAGCCGCGCGGGGCGAAGGGAGCAGCGCGCATCGGCATCCCCGGGGTCGGAGCACGGCGTCTCCGCACCCGCATGCACCCCCGGATCCTCCTGGCCCCAGCAGAAGAGCTCCCCGTCGACGGTGATGGCGCAGGTGCGATGGTAGCGGGCAACGACGGAGCGGAAGAGAAGCGCGGTCGGAACGGGGTCCGGTCTGCCGGTGGCCGAATCGGTGCCGCGTCCCAGCTCACCGTGTCGATTCGCCCCCCAGCAGAAGAGCGCCCCATCGGGGGCGAGGCCGCACGTGTGCGCGTCTCCCGCCGTCAAGGTGCTCAGAGGAGGGAGCTTGCCGACCCGAGCAGGCTCGGCGCGGCTTCCGACGGTATCGTTCCCGAGCTGCCCCGCCCCGCTCGATCCCCAGCAGTAGGTCTCTCCATCGATCGTCACCGCGCACGTGTGCCCGGCCCCCGCCGCCACGCTCTGCCAGGTTCGCCCACCGGCGACGGCAACCGGGAGATCGCTCGACGTCGTCGTGCCATCGCCCAGCTGGCCGAGATCGTTCTGCCCCCAACAGTAGAGAGTGCCCGACTGAGTGATCCCGCAGGCGTGATCCCGACCGGTCGTGATGGCGGCGAAGGGCGGCGCGTCCACCGTCGCCTGCGGAGGAGCGGGCGGCTCATCGAGGCCGGAGTTGACCGCCGCCGGCGGCGCTGGCGCCTGACGAACCTTCTTCTCGCACGCGCCGAGGATGACGGAGATGACGGCAGTGGCGGCGGCGCTGAGCGCGCGCAAGCGGCGCAGGCTCCCCACCGGCCGCCGGCGCCTGTCAGGTTCGCGTGCCGCGCTGCACATCGAAGATCGCGCTCCGCCGGCAACGTGGGCAGATGAGCCACTCGCGCCGACGCGCGTACCCGAGGCCGAAAGACCCACCCCCGAGCGGGCGCGCGGTCATCGGCACCGAGCAGCGGGGGCACTCGGCCGGGCCCCCGGCGGCCCACGCCTCTTGGAGCCGGCGCTCCTCGGCCGCATCGTAGTGCGCCTCGTCAGGCATCGTCCACCGGAAAGGGCATCGTGCCGGAAGCCTCCGCCAGTCGCTCGGGAGGCTGCGGCCCCTCGATTGCGCCGCGCGGGCCCGGATCGCGCTGGAGCGCGCTGCGAAAGCGCGCCAGCTCGAGCTTGTAGTGGGCGGTGACCACCGCGCGGCCGCCTGTCCGCCAGGCGAGCATCGCGAGAGGCGTTCCGGCGTGCACCTCGTAGCGCCGGCGGACGATGGTGTCGGCGCCGTCCGGTACGAAGCTCCATCGCTCTCGGCCGCTCCATGGGCCCTCGAACGCGAAGACGACCTCCCGCGCACTCACCGCTTCGACGAGGTAGTCGAAGCCAACGCCACCCACCGACTCCAGCCTGAAGCGATTCCCCGGCTCCAGCACCGATCCGGCAAAGCGGCGATCGAGCCGCACGTGCGGCGCCATCCACTCACTCAAGCGCGACGAGTTGGTGAGCATCCGAATGGCGTGCACGACCCCCGCCGGTACGACGACAAGCTCCTCGACGCTCGGCGCCTCGGCGCTCGATTGGGGTTCGCCCATTGGTGAAAGCTAGTCGCGCCCCCGATCCCTTAAGAAGGAGGGGCGATGAGGATTCCTACACTGTCGCAAGGGCGGCACGAACGGCATCGGGGATCGGCACCGATTGCCGGGCTTCGTAGTCGTACATCACCTGGGCTGTGCGCCCCTCGGCCACCACCCGGCCGGTCACCGCGTGGCGTACCGTGTAGGTCCACACCCACGCCTTCGTGCGGACCTCGGCGGTGGAGATCTCGATCTCGAGCGGATCGCCAATGCGGGCCTGGGTCACGTACTTCACGGTGGCTTCGGCGACGATGAACGGGAGATCGGGGGCATCCGGCATCGCTGTCGTCCAGGCGGCCTGTCGTGCCATCTCGAAGTATGTCAGGTAGACCGCGTTGTTGACGTGGCCCTTGGTGTCGTAGTCGGGATACCGCGTCGCCAGGGGGATGCGCATGCCTACTCCGCAAGTCGGATGACGATCTTGCCGAACTGCTCCTTCGAGGCGAGTCGCTCGAGCGCCGCCCGGCCCTCTTCGAGCGGGAAGGACGCGTCGATCACCGGCGAGATGACTCCTTGGGTGAAGGCGTCGAGCATCGCATCGAGCTCGGAGTCGTTCCCCATCGTCGAGCCCATGATCGTCCACTGGTTCCAGAAGAGGCGGCGCAGGTCGGTCTCGACGATCGGGCCGGACGTCGCCCCACAGGTGACCAGACGGCCGCGCTTCCCGAGCGCGACCAAGGACTGGCTCCAGGTGGCGGCGCCGACGTTGTCGATGACGACATCGACCCCGCGCTTCTCCGTCAGCGCCCGCACCTCGCGCCCTACGTCCTGCGTGCGGTGGTTGAATGTCCGCGCGGCGCCCAGGGCCCTGGCACGTGCCAACTTCGCGTCGCTCCCCGACGTCGCCCAGACCTGGGCACCGAGCATCACGGCGATCTGGAGGGCGGCCGTCGAGACGCCACCACCGATCCCCCAGATGAGCACCGTCTCCCCCGCGCGGACAGCGGCGCGAGTCACGAGCATGCGCCACGCCGTGAGCGACGTGAGCGGCAAGGCGGCCGCCCGGTCCCAAGAGACCCCCTCCGCCACCTTGCGGACATTTGCCGCCGGCACGACGACGAAGTCGGCGATCGTTCCTGGAAGATGCTCGCCGAGGAGGCGATAGCGTACGCAAAGCGACTGCTCTCCCTGGCGGCAGTATTCGCAGGTGCGGTCGCTGATCCCCGGGTTGATCAGCACGCGGTCGCCGGGCCGGACGGACGACACCGCGGGACCCACGGCGTCCACGGTACCCGCGCCGTCGGCCCCCATGATCCACGGCGGAACGATCGTCACACCCGGGAGCCCGGCCAGCACGAAGAGGTCGAGGTGATTGAGCGCGGCCGCGTGGATGCGAACGCGGACATCGGTCGGGGCGCCGAGTGTTGGCACGGGCAAGTCGTCGCGCACCGTGACTTGATCGAAGCCCCCGTGGGCGGAGATAGTGAGTCCTCGCACGCCGTCGGCGGGTTATATTGAACCGTCAATCCTACAGGGCGCGCGCGCGTCGAGCAAACGCGCGGCCGGCACGCGCCGAAGCCCGCGCCACACACCCGCTGCCTCTGCATGATCGCGATCAAGGTTCCCCCGCTCGGAGAGTCGATCGTCGAAGCGACGGTCGCGCGCTGGGTCAAGCGCGAAGGGGACGTGGTCGCCCAAGGCGACACACTCGTCGAGCTCGAGACCGACAAGATCACGGTCGAGGTGCCGGCCTTCAAAGCCGGCAAACTCGTCAGGCAGACGCGGCGCGAAGGCGACGTTGTGCACCTCGATGACGAGCTCGGGGAGCTCGACGAGACCGCGAGTGTCGCATCGGCAGCCACGCCGAAGCCGGCGCCTTCGGCGGCCCACGCCGCGCCGGCGGCGGCGAGCGTCAAGGCCAGCGCGCCCGCTCCGAGCGCGCCGCCGCCGGTCAAGTCCTCGCCAAGCGCGCGACGGGTGGCCGCCGAGGCGGGGTTCGATCCACAGAGTGTGACCGGCACCGGCCCCGGCGGCCGCGTCACCAAGGCCGATGCGATCGCCGCGGCCGCGGCGCCAGCCCCGCCCACCGCTACCCAGGCGCCTCCTCGCCCGGCAGCGCCTGCGCCCCGCGCCGCCACCATCTCTCCGAGCGCCGCCGCCAATGGCCGTGAGACGCGGGAGAAGATGTCGACCCGCCGCCGTCGCATTGCCGAGCACCTCGTCGAATCGCAGCATGCCACCGCCCACCTCACGACGTTCAACGAGGTGGACATGTCGGCGGTGATGGCCCTGCGCGACCGGATTAGGGAGCGCGTCGAGCGCGAGAACGGCATCAAGCTCACCTTCATGCCTTTCTTCGCCCGAGCCACCGTTCTCGCGCTCCAGGCCTTCCCGATGGTGAACGCCCAGGTGGATGGCGACGCGATCATCTACAAGCACTACGTCAACCTCGGCATCGCCGTCGCCTCCGACCAGGGGCTCGTCGTCCCGGTCATCAAGGACGCCGACCGCTTGAGCATGGTCGAGTTCAGCCGGCATCTGGCGGCTGTCGCCATCCGCGCGCGCGAGGGGAAGCTCACGATGGATGACCTCACGGGCGGCACTTTCACGATCACCAACGGCGGTGTCTTCGGATCGCTCGTCTCCACTCCGATTCTCAACTATCCGCAGGTCGGGATCCTCGGACTGCACAAGATCCAGGAGCGACCGGTGGCGGTGAACGGCCAGGTGCTCATCCGGCCGATGATGTATCTGGCCCTCTCCTACGATCACCGCATCGTCGATGGGCAGCAGGCGGTGCTCTTCCTCATACGGGTGAAGGAGCTGATCGAGGACCCCGCCGCCATGCTCGTCGTGTGACGAGCCGCTCCGCGAAAGACGACACGACGCACGACGGACGATGGCCGACGCACTCGCGCCCGACGTCCTGATCATCGGCGGCGGACCCGGCGGCTACACCGCCGCGATTCGCGCCGCACAGCTCGGACTCGCCACCGCGTGCGTCGAGAAGGAGCCTACGCTCGGCGGAGTCTGCGTGAACGTCGGGTGCATCCCGTCGAAGGCACTCCTCGAATCCTCTCACCACTTCGAGTTCGCCCGTCTTCAGGCGGCCGAGCACGGCGTGCGCATCGGCGCGGTGGAGTTGGATCTCGACACGATGCTTCGGCGGAAGGACAGCGTCGTGGCGGCAAACACCAGGGGTGTCGAGTACCTCTTTCGGAAGCACGGCATCGCGTGGGTGAAGGGGACGGCGTCGCTTCTCCCCGGCAATAAGGTCGCCGTGCGCAGCGCCGAGGAGAGCACGACGACGTTCACGCCGCGGAACGTGATCATCGCCACCGGTTCGGAGCCGATCACCCTCCCGTTCCTGCCGTTCGACGAAGCGCGCGTGCTTTCGAACATCGGCGTGCTGCGCCTCAACCAGGTGCCGCCGCGCCTGCTGGTGATCGGCGGCGGAGTGATCGGGCTCGAGCTCGGCTCCGTCTGGCGACGCTTAGGATCGGCGGTGACGGTCGTCGAGCTCCTCCCGGCGATTCTCCCCGGCACCGACGCCGAGATAGTGCGCGAGGCGGAGAAGGCCTTCCGCAAGCAAGGGATGACCATCCTTACCGGTACGCGGGTGACCGGCGCACGCGTGTTGGCTGATCGGGTGCGGGTGGATGTCGTGGCGGGGGGAGAGCAGAAGGAGCTGGAGGCGGAGGTTGTGCTCGTGGCGGTCGGCCGCCGTGCGTCGCTCGGCGGCCTCGACGCCGAGGGCCTGGGGCTGGGGCTAGGTAGCCGTGGTGAGATCGTGGTCGATGGGCAGATGCGCACGAACCTGCCCAATGTCTTCGCGATCGGCGACGTGGTGGGTGGCGCGCTCCTGGCGCACAAGGCGGAGGAGGAAGGCATCGTGGCGGTCGAGGTCATCGCCGGGCAGCCGGCGCGGATGCACTACCGCTCCATTCCGTCGGTGGTCTACACCTGGCCGGAGATCGCCACCGTGGGGGCCACTGAGGACCAGCTGCGCGAAGAGGGGCGCCAGTTCCGCGTGGGACGTTTCCCCTTCTCGGCCAACGGGCGAGCGCGAACAGCGGGGGAGGCAACGGGCTTCATCAAGATTCTTGCCGACGCCGCCACCGACGAGCTCCTCGGGGCGCACCTCATCGGACCGACCGTCTCCGAGCTGGTGAGCGAGATCGTCCTCGCCTTCGAGTTCGGTGGATCGAGCGAGGACATCGGCATCACGGTGCACGCGCACCCCACTCTCAGCGAGGCGACGAAAGAGGCGGCCCTCGGCGTCCTCGGTCGCTCACTCAACATTTAGCTCGCATCGCGGCGTACGGCAGCGCGCTTCGTCACCGTCGCCCTCGGCGAGCACGATCTGGCCGCCGTGCGGGCCCTCGTGGCCGACTCGCTCGAGCGACCCGCCGAGCGCGTCGCGGTGATGGAAGCCGCGGAGTCGGCCCTGCGGCGGCCGAGCGCCGATGGCTGGGCGCTCGGCGCGGTCGAGAGCGGGCAGCTGGTGGGTTGCGTGGTACACGGCTTCTTCGCCGGAGCCGATCGCGTCGGGCGAATCCTCGCGATGGCCGTTGCGCCGGCCGTTCGCCGGCAGGGCATCGGCCGGGCGCTCCTCGATGCCGCTATGACTCAGCTCGCCTCGGAGGGGGCTCGCTTCATTCTCGCCGAGATCCCCACAGGCGCGGCCGAGCATGTGCCCTATACCCGCTTCCTCGCAAATGCCGGCTTCACCCAGGAGGGGCGTATCGACGGATATTTCCGCGCCGAAGCGGCCCTCGCGATCATGCGGCGTGACCTCTAGCCTAGTCCGGTCTCCCGATCCCCCGGATGACAAATGGCCGGCCTCGAAGGAGGCCGGCCATTGCCGTATCGGTCACCCCACAGCGCGCTCTAGCGCCCGTGCAGGAAGATCAGGCTGATCAACACGCCGACGGCCATCGCGAACGCCGTAAAGGCGAGCGCGGCGATCGGCGACACCGTGATCTCGCGGCGGTGCCAGGGGAGCGAAGCGCTCGGGACGGCGGAGGGGATCGCTTCCATCACGCGCTCCAGCACTCCCACCGGAGTGGTCATGCGCCGACGCATCGCCATCTCCCGGTCGACGCGAAGCCAGAAGTCGACATCGCGTGCTCCGTCAGCGTGACGCACGGCGCTCTCCGGCAGCTCGCCATCGAGCCACGCATGGATCATCGCCGGCATGTCGCGGCCGCCGAGCGGCACTTCGCGGTCGGCGAGTGGGCGGTCGGCAGGCACGTCACGCTGTGCCGGCGACTCCCAATCTCTCGGATCAAGGTTCTCGCGCATTAGGCGTATTTTTCCTCGAGTAAGGCCTGGAGCGCTTCACGAGCACGGTGTACGCGCATCTTGAGCGCCCCTACGGTCGTTCCTAGCAAATCGGCCATCTCCTCGTAGGAGCGGCCTTCCACGTGTTTCATCACGAACGCTTCGCGCAGCGATGGTGCCAGCGCCGCCAGCGCCCGATCGAGATCCGTCCGCAACTCGGTCCGGTCCAACTCCTCATCCGGCGTCGCGAATGCCGACGGCTGGTCATCTTCCTCGTAGCTGAGGTGCGTGCGGCGTATGTTCTTCAGCCAGTCTTTACAGCCATTCGCCACGATCCGGAAGATCCAGGCATCGAATCGTCCGTGCACCTCGGCCAGATGCTGATAGGCCTTGATGAAGGAGGCCTGAAGAATGTCCTCCGCCACATCAGGGCTACCGGTCATCCCCAGCGCGTGTCGATACAGCGGATCGCTATAGCGCCCGATCAGGAAACCGAACGCGTTGCGGTCACCGCGCAGGACCCTGGCGATCACGTCGTGATCCGCCTCCAACGAGTCCACTTCGCGCGGCGTGGAAGCCGTTGTCTTCACGGCGCTAGTGTAACGCTTTGTGCGCCCTCTGGACAACCCTGACGGGCTCGAGAGCGGTCGTGCGAGGGTGGCCATGCCCCGAGGACGATGCATCGCAACGGAGGTAACACAGGCGGTTCCAAGGGGCGTAACATCCTGGGCCTTCAACGCAGCCGAGTGTAATACAACAACTCACTTACGTGGTCTCCACGGTACCGCCTTCCGACCCGGTCTCGGTCGGCCCGATACCGCCGATAGCGCCGGCGGAAACGCCGCACCACACCGTCGGCGGAGGCCTCGCGGAGGACACTGCTGAGGGTCCGCGCGCTCAGAAGCCCCTCGGTATTGTAGCTCACCAGCAGGTGGCGGGCCCTCGTGCTCTCCAGCAATTCCACGAGTGCGTCTCGCACGCGCAGCGGTGAACACCACGCGCTCCGCACCGCTCGATCGCTGAGCATTCCGGTCCTGCCCGAGAGGTGCGGCCGTTCGTGCATCCACCCGCGAGCAATGATCTCCGGGACGTGATAGTAGCCGGCGTACTGTCGCGAGTTGTACGGCGGATCGACATAGAGCAGGTCGATGGCGCCGATCTCCCGCGCCACCACGGACGCGTCGGCCCGGTGCGCGGTACATCCCCGCGCGCCACGGAGGGGCGGCATCGGAGCGAGCTGCAATGGGCGCCGCGCGTTGGGCTGCCAGCGCTTCATGTACGCCGCGTACACGCCAGCCGTGTTGGCGATTCTGTCCGCGCCCTCGATGAGCGCCGCCAACAGGATGTAGAAGCCGTCATCGCTCACCAGCCCTTCGGCACGCCAGTGGTGGAGCCGCTCGCGGATCGCATCGATGCGCTCCGCGTTCTCGTCGGTGAAGTACATCCGACCGCCGCGGGGAGCAAAGTGCTCGGCGATGAATCCACGACTTGGGGGGAGTGCGAGCGTGAGGAAGCGCGCCGCTTCGCCGAGCGCCGAGGCGCTCCCGTTGTGGGAGCGCGTCGCGTGTTGGAGCGCGCCGGAGCGCAGGGCGGAGCGGAAATCGGGGTCGCCCACCCGAACGTCGGCGAAGCTCGGCACGCGTTGAGCCACGACGTAGGCCCGCTGCAGGACGTACGAGTAGTCCATCAGATCGCTCGACGCTACGCGCCACCCTGCTGTCTTGAGGGCGCGTCCCACCGATGCTGTTCCCGCGAAGGCGTCGTGCGCAACGCCGGGAGCGATCCCGAGACGGCGCACGGCGCCGAGGAGAAAGGGGAGGAGGCGGGTCTTGTTGCCGATGTAGCGCATGGATCGAGCGGGGGCCGGATGTGCACTCGGTGGAGGAAGGTGGCGAGGGCGTTGCGCAGAGAGAGGGGTCTGCCCCGCGAGGGGGAGATGCTCGTTAGGCGTTCGCTGCTCCAGGTCCTCCGGGCTCGAGGTGAGCGAAGACCTTCCAGCCATGCTCCCGAATCATCGCGCCGTTCTCGTCGAGCCGCGGAGGGGGGAGGCGCACCTGGCCCGGGATGCTCGGCGCCACCCCGGTGAGGGCGGACGCCCTGGTGCCCTGGAGCGCCTCGAGGACTCCCTTGACGACACCGGCGGGCACGCCGGCGCGCTCGAGCGCGCCGAGCCAGTGAGCAGCGGGCTGGGTACGAAGGGTCTGAGCAATCGCACCAACGACCCGTTCGCGGTGGGCGAGGCGGCCCGTGTTGGTCGCCAGTTCCGGATCACCGGCCAACGCGTTCAAGCCGAGAACCCGCGTGCACGCCACCCACTGCGCATCGCTCCCCACGGCGACGACGATCGGGCGATCGCTCGCGTCGAAGAGTTGATAGGGGACGAGGTTGGGGTGGGCATTCCCCCACCGCGCGGGCTCTGCCCCCGTGACCAGGGCGTTCTGCGCGACGTTTACGAGCGCGGCGACCGTGCTGTCGGCGAGCGAGATGGCGATGCGGCGGCCGATCCCAGTGCGTGAGCGGGAGACGAGGGCAGCGAGAGTCGCGATCGCGGCATCCTTCCCCGCAAGCACGTCGGCCAGAGCCACACCGACCTTCATCGGCCGTCCCTCAGGCTCACCGGTGATCGCCATCCACCCCCCTTCGGCCTGCACGACAAAATCGTAGCCCGGACGCTCGCTCTTGGAACCGAATCCGGTGATCGTGCACCAGATGAGGGAGGGCCGGGTCGCCATCAAGCGGGCCGGGTCGAGCCCGAGTCGGGCCAGAGCGCCCGGTCGGAAGTTGTCGACGACGACGTCGGCCTCCAGGGCCAATGACTCGACGAGGGCGCGATCCTGCTCGAGGGAGAGCTCCGCGGCGAGGCTCACCTTGTTGCGATTCACACTGAGGTAGTACGCGCTCTCGCCTCTGGAGTCGAAGGGGGGACCCCACCCTCGCGTCTCGTCACCTGTGCCAGGCCGCTCGACCTTTATGACGTCGGCGCCAAGGTCTCCGAGGAGCATCGTGGTGAGGGGACCGGCGAGCACACGGGAGAGGTCAAGAACTCTGACGCCGCTCAGCATAAATATGGCTATACTGTCGCTATAATAGCGGTATATTGGCGCCAATATTGGACATCATGTTGGATGTTGTGCACTGGATAGCATGTACAGGCTGACAATTGTCTCACTTGCATAGCTACCGCAAAATCATATACTTACACCGTAGCGGTCGGGCCGCGGACGGTGCGCGCCACTGCTGCCCCCATTCCTTTATCAGAAGCCATCGCCTTGACCTTGCCAGCCGCGCAAACGGAGCGCGTCCCGCCCATGGTGGACAAGCCTCAGGCTGCAGATACAAAGCCGGGCTCCGACGCTGCAAACACTGCGAGTCCCGCGACTCCCAACGCTCCTACTCCCGGCACGCCTCCGCGCCGGCCCCCCGGTCATCGCACGACCGACGTCCGCGATACTGTCGCCGAAATGGCGGCCCGCGCGCAGGAGATCAGTCAGGAGGCTGGTAGCAAAGTCGCGCAGGCCATGAAGGATGTCATCGGAGCTGCAGCCGGTCTCGCCGGCTTCGCCATCGAGAGCGCACGGGATCTTGTCCAGTACATGGTTCGCCGCGGCCAGATGACTCAGGAAGAGGCCGACAAACTGATTCGCGAAGTCGAGGAGGCATTCAACCGCCGGAAGTCTTCTCCAGGGGCGCCTCGCCTCGCCAGCCCGACCGACGGAGTCAAGGCTGCCGCGACCCCCAAGGCTGCCGCGACCCCCAAGGCTGCCGCGACCCCCAAGGCCGCCGCGGCCCACGTCGCTCCGTCGGCGCGAGCGGCGAAGCCGGCACGCGCACCCGCGGCAAAGAAGGCGAAGAAGCCGAGCGCCGCACGGGCGAAAGCACCTCCCAAAGCCGCGGCGAAGAAGCGGAAGTAGGCCCGCGCCTCTCCGCGCCCGCTAGAGCGGGTGTACAGCTAGCCACTCGAGAAAAGTCCGCACCTCGGCCGGGTCGCGCAACGCGTACTCGGCGGCCGTCTCCGTGCGCTCGTCGTGCAGAACGCGAATGGTCACCGCTCGCGGCGAGCGAGCGCGGAGGGCTCGAAAGGCATCCTCGTCGGTGCGATCATCGCCGACATACGCCACCGCTCCACCGGGATCGAATCCGTGGAGAAGCTCCGCCAGCGCGAGCACCGCGGTGCCCTTGTCGATCGGAAGCGACGGTCGGATCTCCAGCACCTTCTTCCCTTCGGTAACCTGAAGTCCGAGGTCCCTCGCCACCCGATCCACGACCTCCCGAGCACGGCGCTCTCCCTCCGGCGAGGCAAGGCGATGATGCACGCTGGCCGTCCATCGCTTGTCCTCCACCAAGACTCCGGTGACACCGGTCAGCTCTGCGTCCAGCCGTCGTACGGCGTCCGCAACCACCGGGCTCGGCGCTCCATCCCCCGACGGATTGAAGGGCTCGTTGTCCGGCGAGACGATCTCGAATCCGTGATTGCCGATCACCCACGCGCGAACGGGAACCATCCGTCGCGCGTCGGCCGCCGACCGGCCCGACACCAGAGCGAGCTCCACCTCCTCACGCGCCGCCAACGCGGCCACCGCTCGTTGCGTCTCCGGGGGCACGACCGCCAGCTCCGGCCGGGCGGCGATGGGCGCCAGCGTCCCATCGACGTCGAGCATGACCACGAGCGGCTTCCCGGAGAGCCGGGCTGCCACCTCGTCGGCAAAGGGCCGGAGGGCGTGAATCACGCCGCCCCCGCTGCGCCCGATGTGCGCGCGTGCTCTATCACGACCTCCTCCGTGCGCGACAAGATGGCCGCCAACCAGTCGAAGATCGTGCGACCGCGGAGCTGCGTGCGCATCCGATGCATTCGAACGCGCCGCTCTCCTTCGCTCATGTCCAGCGCTCGGCGGAGACCATCCACGAAGTCCTCCACGCTGAACGGATTGATCAGCACGGCCCCATCGATCTCCTCCGCCGCGCCAGTGAATCGACTCAACACCAGTACACCGCGCTCCTCCACCTGGCAGGCCACGAACTCTTTCGCCACGAGATTCATCCCGTCCTGCAGCGACGAGACGAGACAGATGTCGGCCGCACGGAAAACGCCGGCGAGCATCTCCGCGTTCACATTTTGATGAACGAGGACGATGGGCGTCCAATCGTCGGTGCGGTAGTGCTCGTTGATCTCGGCCACCCGAATCACCATCTCCTCCTCGAGCGCCCGGTAGGCCGGCAACTCGGAGCGCGACGGAGTGGCGACCAGCAGCAGGGTGAACTTCCCGCGCATCTCGGGGTGCTGCTCCCACAGCTCTCGCACCGCCCGCAGGCGCTCGGGGATCCCCTTCGTGTAGTCCACGCGATCCACGCTCAGCCCGAGTCGTCGGCCGTCGGTGGCATAACGCCCCCGCAGGCGCTCGACAAGCACGGCGTTCTCGCGTGAGCGCGCCATGTTCTCGTAGCGCTCGACATCCACGCTGATCGGGAAGACACCTACTTCCACTCGACGATCCTCGAACCGGACCCCGAGCGTGTCGGCGTCGATCGCCGCCTCGGGGATGAACTCGGCCACACAGCCGAGAAAGTTCAGCGCGTAGCGCTCCGTCTGAAACTCGATGAGATCGTTACCGAGCATGCCGCGCAAGAGCGCCTGATGGACGCCGACGGGAAGGAGGCGCAGGATGTCGGTTGGTGGGAACGGAATGTGCCAGAATTGGTGGATCAGGAGCGGGTTCGACAGCTCGCGCACCCGCGCCGGCGCCACGCCCATGTGATAGTCCTGGATCCAGACAACCGGCTTCCGCGGCGCTCGACGCACCTCGTCCGCCACCGCTCTCGCAAATTTGTCGTTCACCGCGCAGTACCGCTCCCAGTGCTCTCCGCGATACTCGAAGTGCTGCACGAGCATGTGGCAGAGCGGCCAGAGCGTGCGATTGGCGAAGCCGAGGTAATATCCCTCGACCTCGGCATCGGTGAGGAAGACGCGCCGCAGAGTGTACGAGGGATCACTGGGCGGAACGCGCACCCTGTCCGTCGAATCGACGGTGTCCCGATCCGCCGCACCGGAGCCCCAGGCGACCCAGACCCCGTCCGTGTGCTGCATCGTCGGGTCGAGTGCCGAGACGAGGCCACCCGCTGGAACGTGCACCGATAGTCCGCGCTCGGTCCGCCGGTGCTCGTAGGGCTCGCGGTTCGAGAGCATGATGAGCGTTCGATCGCGCAGAAACCGCGTCAGATCTGGCATCGATCGGGCTCCGCAGTGCACGCACCCACAACGGGCCGACCATCAGCGCTCGCCTGCTGGCGGCCAGTGCGGGGGAAGCTAGCTTTGGGCACCTTCTCCGACCATCCGCATTCGCGTCTCTAATATGCATCACCTCGGCGTTGCGTGCTCGCCTGCGCCGGCGCGCCTACCGCGACGATGGACGTCGGTCGTCACGCCGAGCGGCGTTCATCGCGTGATGGTCGCCCACGCTCGCCCGAGCTGATGCGCGAGGTGGTCGCACGAGCGCCGGCGCGGATCGACTTCGGCGGCGGCTGGACCGATGTGCCTCCCTATCCCGAAGAACGTGGAGGCTGTGTCTGTAACGTCGCGGTCACACGGCGAGCCTCGGTGCGCCTGGTGCCACTTTCTGGCGCTCTTCAGGTGTCCGATGGAGTCGACACTCTGCGCGCCGCGCGCGTCGAGGATGTCGTGCCCACCCAGGGAACGGCTCTCGCGGTGGGTGCGCTGAGACGATTCGGCGTGACCGACGTGTCGGTCGAGCTCCAGAGCGATTTTCCTAGAGGCGCCGGACTCGGCGGCTCATCTGCGGTCGGAGTCGCGCTGGCGGCGGCCCTCGCGACATGGCGCAAAGAAGCTCCGTTTCCCGGACCGACGGAGCTCGCCGAGCGGAGCCATGCAGTGGAGACGATGGACCTCCGCGTGCCCGGAGGCAGCCAGGACCATTACGCGGCCGCACTCGGCGGCGCCCTCGAAATACAGTTCGGCCGCTCCGTCTGCGCGAGTCGGATTAAGCTCTCCCCGAGTGTCGTGAGCGAGCTCGAGTCGCGCTGCATCGTCGTCTACACGGGAGAGTCGCGCATTTCGGGTGAGACGATCACCGCCGTCCTTGATGCCTACCGGTCGCGCGACCGCGGCGTGATCGAGGCCCTCGCTCGCATGGCGGCGCTGGCCGCCGAAATGGCGCGGGCGCTCCGCCAAGGCTCGCTCGACGATCTCGGACACCTCGTGGGTGAGCACTGGTCGCACCAGCGGCAGCTCCACCAGCGCATCTCCACTCCGGCAATCGAGCGCGTGCTGAGGGTGGCTCACGACGCCGGCGCTCTCGGCGGCAAGGCGCTCGGCGCGTCCGGCGGAGGGTGTGTGCTCGTCATCGCGCGACGCGATCGAGTCGACGAGGTTCGTCAGGCGGTGGAGCGCGAGGCCGCGCCCCTCCCGTTCGCGCTGGACCTCGAGGGCGTGCGGGTGACGGGCAGCTGACGCGATGAACGTCACTCCCGGCAACGCGGTCGAGCTCACGCGGCTCCTGGTCGGGCAGGACTCGCGAAACCCATCGATCGACCCGGAGGGACCGGGCGAGGGCGCGGTCGCGCGCGCCCTCGCCGGCGTGCTGCGAGAGTGGGGTCTGCCGGTGACGCTCGAGGAGGCCGCGCCGGGGCGCCCCAATGTCATCGCACGCGTCGGTCGTCAGCGCTCCGGCGCCCCGACGCTTCTTTTCACCGGTCACCTCGACGTCGTCGGCATCGCCGGGATGAAACACGCACCTTTCGCGGCGACGGAGAACGGCGGCCGGCTGTTCGGGCGCGGCGCCAGCGACATGAAAGGCGGTGTGGCGGCGATGTGCGCGGCCGCGGCCCGCGCGGCCGCGGGCCTGGATGGCACGCTCATCGTCGCCGCCGTGGTCGACGAAGAGTTCGAGAGCATCGGTACGCGGGCGCTCTTGGCGAGCGGTCTGCGTGCCGATGCGGCGGTCATTACCGAGCCGACACGGCTGGCCATCATGCCGGCGCACCGCGGTTTCGCCTGGATCACCGTGGTCGTGCACGGTCGCGCCGCGCACGGCAGCCGATACGACCTCGGCGTCGATGCCATCCGTCATGCCGGGCTTCTCCTCTCCGAGCTCGATTTGTACGAGGAGCGCGAGCTGGTGCGGCGCACGCACCCTCTCCTGGGACGAGCGTCATGGCATGCATCACTCATCGAGGGAGGGATCGGCCTCTCGACGTATCCCGATCGCTGTGTCCTGCGCCTGGAGCGCCGCACGCTGCCGGGCGAGAACGCGGCCGGCGCCGTCTCCGAGGTGCGCGACGCCTGCGAGCGCGTGCGATCGCGGCGGCCGGACTTCGTCGCCGATGTCTCCCTCGCATTCGCGCAGGGCCCGAGCGATGTCGCACCCGAGGCTCCGATCGTCCGGGCCCTGGGCACCGCCATCGCCGAGCAGGGCGGAACGCCCCGAATCGAGGGGATGAGCGCCTGGACGGACGCCGCCCTGCTCAACGATGGCGGCATTCCGGCGATCTGCTTCGGACCGGGAGACATTTCCCTCGCCCACGCGAGCGAGGAGTGGATCGAGGTGGCGGAAATCGAGCGCGCGACGATGATCCTGACGACGCTCGCCAAGCGCTGGCTGAACGCCGAGGGGGCGGCGTGGCGCGCCTGAGTCCCTCCGAGTACGACGCGCTGGAGCGCGCCCTGACCGACGGCTCGCGCGTCGTCATCACTCGCCGCGGATCGGAGTTCGTCGTCGCCCTTGTGCGCTTGGAGCTGAGCGCGGGGCGGGAACGCCTCGATGCGCTCCATCCGACTACCGGCGAGCCGATCGCGTTCTACATTGACGACGTGGATTCGATCGAAGTGATCCGGTGACGGCGCGGACAAGCGCGCGATTGGTGGCCGTCTACGCGGATGAATCGTGCTTGGGCAACGGCCGCGACGGTGACAACCCTGGGGGCGCAGGCGGCGTGATCGAGGTGCGACGGCAGCCAGGCGGAGAGCTGACACGGCGCGACTATTGGGTGTCCGAGCCCTCGACGACGAACAACCGCATGGCGCTTCGATCGGCGATCCATGCGTTCGAGATTCTCTCGCGCTTCAAGGAGCCGCCGGATGTCGTCTTCACCAGCGACTCACGCTACCTCGTGGACGGGATGAGCGCCTGGGTCCGCGACTGGATTCGCCGTGGCTGGCGTCGCAAGAGCGGCTCGATCGAGAACCTCGCGCTCTGGCAGCAGCTGGTGGCGGCGGCGCGGGGGTACAGGACCGAATGGCGGTGGGTGCGCGGTCACGTCGGTCACGCCCAGAACGAGTACGCGAACCACCTGGCGATGCGGGCCGCCCGCGAGCAGACCCAGGCCCTCGACCCGGTTCCATCGGCGTTCGAGGCCTGGCTCTCCGCACTCGAGGCGCGGGCGGGGCGAGGGGGAGTGATCACGCCGGCACCCTTCCCGGACCGGCGCGGATTCCGGCCGGCGCCCCCGTTACCGCCGGAGGTGGCGACCAGTCTTTTCTAAACACTGCCCTCAGACGGGTTTACGCAATGTTCCGGACCGCCATACTCATCATCGTCGGCGTCACGATCGGCTACTTTTACGGCTTCAGCGACGCTCAGAGCCACACCGACAACCTGGCTGTTCGCGTGGTCAACGACATCGGTGGAAAGAACCGCGCGAGCGTCAGGACGGATGTCGACACCAAGATGGACAGCGTGGAGCGACACTAGCCCGACCCGTGCCCACGGCGCGCACGCTCAGCGTCCTCATTCCGTGCTACAACGAAGCGGCGACCATCGATCGCACCTTGGACGCCGTGTGGGCGATCCGCGATCGGATGGCCCTGGAAGGGCTGAGCCTGCAGATCGTCGCCGTCGATGATGCCTCGCGCGATGGGACGTTCGAGCGGCTGACCGCTCGCGCTGGTACGATGCCCGGCGGCACGATGACCGTGATCCGCCACGAGAAGAACCGCGGCAAGGGCGCCGCCATCCGCAGCGCCCGCGACAAGGCAACCGGTGACATCGCCATCATCCAGGACGCCGACCTGGAGTACGATCCGAAGGACATTGCGGCGGTGATCGCCCCCATCCGCGATGGCCACGCCGATGCCGTGGTCGGTACGCGATTCGCGTCAGGCACTCACCGGGTGCTCTACTTCTGGCACCGCCTGGGCAATGGCGGCCTGACGTTCCTGTCGAACATGTTCACGAACCTCAACCTCACCGACATGGAGGTGGGGTACAAGGCGTTCAACATGGCGGCCTTCCGGCTGATGCATCTGACGAACGACCGGTTCGGCATCGAGCCGGAGATCGTCGCCCGCCTATCGCAGATGAGAGCCCGCGTGTACGAGGTGCCGATTTCCTATCACGGGCGCACCTACGACGAGGGGAAGAAGATCACGTGGCGGGATGGAGTCGCCGCGCTCTTCCACATCCTGCGCGCGCACTTCTCGGCGGCGGCGCAGCCGCGGCTCCTCGCCGCACCCTCCCCTCCGCCGGCCCTTCCCTCCGCGCGCGACTCGGGCTAGCGCCCGTGGGCGAGGGAGTCTTCTCGCCGGCGCCCGACGAAGAAGAGCTTCCCCCACCCCACCCGCCACATCTCGGGCTCGAAGCGCTGCTCGAGGACGCGGCGAATGACGCCCGGAGCGCCGAGCCACTGCTCGTACGTCCGCCGCTCGTGGACGATCATCGTCGCCAGCGCATCGACCTTGCCGGAGAGGCGGCGGATGATCCGGCTCTCGCAGGCGGTGTGCACGAGCGAGAGGAAGGGAGTGAGCCAGGGCTCCACCACGACCAGCCGTCCACCGGGGCGAAGCACTCGCCACGCCTCCTCCACCGTGCGCTCCAGGTCCTCAGGCAGTGCCGGGAGGTGATGTAGCCCACCCTGCACGATGGCCACGTCCACCGAACCCGTCCCGAGCGGCAGGGCGCGTCCATCCCCGACCACCATCGGGGACCCGCCGGAGTACTGCGCGGCGAGCGTCGGCGACAGATCGACGCCGATCGTTCCGGTGAACCCGAGCTGCCGGAGCACGTGGAGGCCCGTGCCACGCCCGCAGAAGAGCTCTACCACCCGCGCATCGCGCGGCCAGTCGGCCGCGCCTAACGACTCGAGCCGCTCGCTGAACTTGCGCGACTCCTGGGCCGGGGTCTCGAAACGGAGGTAAGCCGCCTCCCAGGGATCGGGCGCGGGAGGCGTCGAAGGGCGAGTCGTCATTCGCTCAGTAGGGAGCGATCAAAGGCGACGAGTCCGTCGGTGAGCGACGCGGGACCCACCGCAGCCATCGCCGCGATCCGTACTCGGCGCGCAGCACCTCGTTGCGCTCGCCCAAATCACGGACGAAGATCGCGGCGCCGCCGAGGGTGCCGTCGCGCTGGGGTTCGTCGAGGAGGAGAAAGGGCGCGTAGAGGCTCACGCCGGCGCTGTCCATCGCCAGCTCGCGGCGGCACTCCGGCGCGAGCGGCGCGCCGTGGGCGAAGCGGAGCATCTGGTCGGCGGTGAGGTCGGGACGCCGTTCGAGACCGCCGGCGCCGGGAGTCGCTGCGGCGACGACCGCCGCGCGCCGTTCGGACTCCGACTGAACTCCCGCGCTATCCATTCGATCGAGTACCCCTTCGAGCCGGCAAGCATCGATGAGGGGAAGGAGGCGCTCCGTCTCGGGCCGCGAGAGCCCGCTCGCCCACATTCGCGCGGCGAGGCGGGACTCCCACGCTTCGCGCACGAAGACCAGGGCGTTCGTCAGGCGAAGACTGTCCACCTGGCGGGGTAGGTCCGCTTTGAGCCTCCAGATGCCATCGCGATATTGTTCGGCCCGCACGCCGAACCCCGTCACGTCGCCCGCCCCAAGAGCGCCGGCGACGACGAGCGCCGGGACCGCGAGGCGAGCGGCGCGGGCGACGCTGTCGGGGGAGCGCGCGGCAATCAGCCCCGCCGCGCGCGAGGCGAAGATCAGGAACGCCGGCACGGCGGCGAAGAGGTAGCGCGGTCCCAGGTAGAACCCCTCGTGCCAGTAGAGGCCGTATCCCACGACGAAAGCGACGATCACTCCTCCCAGGACCGCATCCCACGTCGTCGGCCGCCGCACGAGAAGCAGTGTCGCCACCACCGGAAGGAGCGAAGGGAGGGGCCACTCGAAGAGGTACATGTCGAGCCGCATGAGGCTCGCCGATGTGATCCCGATCGCGCGGAGCGGCGTATGGGGCGGTCCGACCGGAGACGGTCCGAAGCCCAGCCGCTGCGGACCCCACAGGAGATCGTACGCCATCGTCAGCGGATGGCCCGTGCTGTGCGCGTTGGCCAGCAGAAGCAGCGAGACGGGGACCGCTCCGGCGACGACTTGAAGGGCCAGCTCCGGCGCACGCCCTGGCAATCGCCAGACGGTGGCGAGCTGGCAGGCGCCGACGACGAGCGCCGCCAGCATCGCGTCGAGCGGCCGGATGGTCGCCAGCGCTCCGAGAGACAGGCCGATCGCACACGCGCATCCCGCGCGGACGCGCGGGAGTGCGGCCGCTCGCCAGTTCGCCAGCGCCGCCAACGCGATCCACGTCAAGGCGAGCGCCGGCACGTGATTCTGAAAGCTCGCCCCCATGAAGAGGAAGAACGGCGTCACGAGGAGGAGGATCGTCGCGTAGCGCGCCGCCACCTCGCCGTCGGTCGCGCGTACGAACCGATAGACGCTCCACGCAGCGACGCCGGAGAGCGCCGGGTTGACGAGCCACGTCGCGCCCAGGGCCATCCCCAGCGCGAGAATCGCCGGCCCTCCGACGGGGAACTGCGAATACCACCCTCCGCGATCGACGACGTTCAGCGTCGAAAAGAACTCGGGGTGGGCAGGCGCGGGGAGGGAGAAGTGCCCCGCGAGCAGAATCCGCGCGTGCCAGAGCGTCGCCATCTCGTCGACGGAATGCGGCTGGCGATTGAAGCAGTAGAGCCCCAGCCCTGCCGTGATGGCGACTGCGGCGGCAACGCTGAGGGCGACGAAGAGACGATGGTTCAGGCCCAAGACGATCGCCGACGCGCGGTCGACCGCCATGTCCACGCGCGCTCCACCGGCTCGCGCAAGCAGCCAGCAGAGCAGGAGTGTCGCCCCGCCGACGAGCAGCCACTCGCGAACCGCTGCTCCCCACCACGGCACTGCTCGTCCTCCGGAGAGCATGTTCGCCAGCGGCACGAGGCCGAGCGCGCACAGACCGAGGGCGAGCGACCGGAGTCCGATTGCCGCGCGCGTGGGTTGGCCGTTGTCGTCCAGTGGGATCTCCTTCGAGTCGGCGGCGCAGGGCTTGCGTCAGCGCCGCCGCTGAGGCACCGTGAGCATTCGCGAGCCGCGCAACCCGACTCGCATCACCTCACGCCGGCGCAGTCTCAATGAGCGATCTCGATCGGTTATTTCGACGTCTCGTCTTCAACATACGTCACGGCGCGCCGCAGTATCTCGGACAGCCCTTCGAGGTCGCCGAGCTCTATCAGCGGCTCGTTCCCTACCGGCACAATCGGCGCGAGTTGGAGATCGACACGAACGACGACTACGAGCAGGCTCTCTGCCAGCTGCTGGCGGGCGAAGGAGGCTACCTGCTCACCGAAGAGGTGATGCGGGAGACCCTGCGGCAGGAGCTCTCCTCGCCCAACCCCCACACAGGGATCTTCCGGGAGTTCGCGGCGACTCGTGTGCAGCTGGCGCCGGAAGCGCTCGCCCGATTGGAGGGCGCGGGCGCCGGCGGATCCAGCGCCGCGGCGGCCGCGTCGAGCGTGTCGGCGGTCTTCGCGCCGGCGAGACCGGCTCCGGCCGGGGCGGGGGCCAGCGCGCCCACCGCCGCGGCGCCGGCGGCGAGCGCCGGCTGGGCGACCCGGAGTGTGAGCGCCGCTCGTCAGGCAGATCCCCCACCACGGTCGGCGACCGCGCCTTCCGCCAGCCACAATGCCACCGCCGGCAGTCCGGGAGGCGGAACGCAGGCGAGCGGCGCTGGCGCGGGAGCACCGCACGCGAGTGGCGGCTCCACCTGTCGCTACTGCGGGGGAGCCCTGCCGGCCGGGCGCCGGGCGCTCTTCTGTCCGAACTGCGGCCAGAATCTGATGGTGCAGCGCTGCCCGGCGTGCGGCACCGAGCTCGAGATCAACTGGAAGTTCTGCATCACCTGCGGCCGCGGCATCGCGTCGACCTGAGCGCCGCACCCGACCCGAGCCGCATCCGCGCGCCATCCCCGACCGGTACGCCCCCTCTCCAGACCACATGCCCCATAGACTCGCCGTCATTGCCGGCGACGGGATAGGGCCGGAGGTCGTTCGCGAAGCGCTGGCCGTCCTTTCCGCCGTCCAGTCCGCGTGCGGCCTCGCCATCGACGTCGAGTCGCTCCCGTACGGCGCCGATCACTACCTCAAGACCGGCGTGACGATCCCGAGCGAGGAGATGCAGCGACTCGGCCGCGAGGTCGATGCGATTCTCGTCGGCGCCCTCGGCGACCCGCGCGTCCCGGGGAACGAGCATGCGCGCGACATCCTCCTCGGCATGCGCTTTCAGCTCGACCTCTTCGTCAACGAGCGACCGGCGCGCCTCTTCGACGCCAGACTCACGCCGCTCAAGGGGAAGTCGCCGAGCGACATCGACCTGGTGATCTTCCGCGAGAACACGGAAGGCCTGTACGTGTCGGTAGGAGGGAGCTTCAAGTCGGGCACCGCCGACGAGATCGCGATCGCCGAGGAGCTCAACACCAGAAAGGGAGTCGAGAGGATCATTCGTCATGCGTTCGCCTGGGCGCGCACGCACGGTCGCCGGCGGGTGACGATGGCCGACAAGGCGAATGCCATTCCCGCCCATCACCTCTGGCGTCGCGTCTTCGACCTCGTCGGCAACGAATACCCCGAGATCGATCGCGACACACGCTACATCGACGCGATGGCGATGGATCTCGTGAGAACCCCCGAGGCTTTTCAGGTGATCGTCACCGGCAATCTGTTCGGCGACATCCTGTCCGATCTCGCGTCCGTTCTCGTCGGCGGGCTTGGCCTGGCCCCGAGCGCGAACCGAAACCCGGGCGGCGTGACGATGTTCGAGCCGGTGCACGGAAGCGCGCCGTCGCTCGCCGGGAAGGATCTCGCCAATCCGATGGCGGCCATCCTGACCGTGGCGATGATGCTCGACACGCTCGGTCACCCGGACGCGGCGGCCCGCGTCGAGCGGGGCGTGCGCGCGGCGCTCGCCGCCGGCGTCAGCACCCCTGACCTCGGGGGCTCGATGGGGACCCACGCGGTGGGCGCCTGGATCGCGCGCGAGGTCGCTCGCGGGGGCTGAGGGCCGCAGGCGCCTGGTACCATCGCCGGGCGCCCCGGAGCATCTTTAAGGGTCCTAGTCGCGCCGCCGTTTCCCCAGAGAATCGACCGTGAAAACCCAAGGCTCTCAACGCAACGTCGTCTTCCTGTCCGGCGTTCGCACGCCCTTCGGAACGTTCGGCGGCACGCTCAAGGACTTCAGTGCCATCGACCTCACCGTTTTCGCCGCCAAGTGCGCGATGGAGCGCGCCGGCGTCGCACCGGAACAGGTTCAACAGGCAATCTTCGGCAACGTGATGCAGACCACGTCCGATACCATCTATTTCGCGAGGCACGTGGCCCTGAAAGCCGGCTGCCCGCAGGAAGTACCCGCGCTCACCGTCAACCGTCTCTGCGGCTCGGGCTTTCAAGCGGTGGTGAGCGGCGCCGAAGAGATCATCCTCGGCGAGGCCGATGTCTGTTTGGTCGGCGGGGGTGAGTCGATGTCCCAGGCGCCCCACATCGCCCGCGGTCTCCGCTGGGGAACGCAGCTCGGGAAGAGCCCCGTGCTGGAGGACTCTCTCTGGGAAGGACTGAAGGACCCCGTTGCCGGCCTGGCGATGGCCGAGACGGCAGAAAAGCTCGCGAAGCAGTATCGCATCGGCCGCGAGGCAGTGGATGACTACGCGCTACGCTCTCAGGTGAAAGCGCGCGATGCCTGGGCCGCCGGTGTCTACGAGGATGAAGTGATCGGTGTGCCGGTGAAGAATCCGAAGACGAAGCAGACGGAGGTCTTCAAGCGCGACGAGCACATGCGCCCGGACACGACGGCGGAAGGGTTGGCGAAGCTGAAGCCGGTCTTCCAGGCCGACGGGGTCGTGACCGCCGGTAACGCCTCCGGCATCGGCGACGGGGCAGGCGCTCTCGTGATGACGAGTGAGGAGTGGGCGAAGGACAACCGGCGCACGCCGCTCGCCCGCCTCGTCTCGTGGGGGATCGCCGGCGTCGACCCGACAATCATGGGAATTGGCCCGGTCCCCGCATCGCGCATCGCCCTCAAGCGCGCCGGGATGACTCTCGACCAGATGGACCTGATCGAGGTCAACGAGGCCTTCGCCCCCCAAGTGTGTGCCGTGGAGCGCGAGCTCAAGATCGATCGCGACAAGTTCAACATCCACGGCGGTGCCATCGCCCTGAGCCACCCGCTCGCCGCCTCCGGCGCTCGCATCACGAGCCACCTGATCCACGCGCTCCGAAGCAGCGGGAAGCGCTACGGACTCGGCTCCGCGTGTATCGGTGGGGGGCAAGGGATCGCTGTCATCGTGGACGCCCAGGTGTGAGTGCCGTCAGGCATCACCCCACGCGGAATCCATAGCCGTGGCTGCAGATACTCCCGAGGGCGGCAACGCGGTCGTCCCCTCGTCGTCGACTCCGCCCGCCCTCGATCGGGGCGCTCTCGAACGGGTGCTCGCGCGGGCCGCGGCGCTTCAGGGCGCGAACGCCGCCGGGGAAGAGCCGATGCTCACCGAGAGCCAGCTCCTCGACGTTGGGCGCGAGGTAGGACTCGCCCCCGAGTTTCTCCGTCAGGCGCTCGCCGAGGAGCGCACGCGCATCGCGCTCCCCGAAGACAGCGGCCTCTTCTCGCTCCTCGTCGGGCCGGGAATCGTGGCGGCGAGTCGCGTCGTCCAGGGGAGGCCGGAGCGCCTGCTCGCCGATCTGGACGCGCTGATGCAGGTCGAGGAGGTGCTGCGCGTGAAGCGGCGCTTCACTGACCGCGTGCTATGGGAGCCGCGCACCGGTTTCGCGGCCAATCTGAAGCGCGGCCTCAATGTGGGCGGCTACGGGTATCATCTCTCACGCGCCGCCGAGGTGGCGGCGACCGTGGTGCCGGTCGACGACGCGCGCTCTCTCGTGCACCTCTCGGCCGACATCGGCAACCTCCGATCGCAGCGCCTCGCCGGCGGCGGTGCCGTCGTCGCCCTGGGCGTGGCCACGACGGGAACTCTCCTCCTTCTCGGATTCGCCAGCATCGCCGCGATCGTTCCCGTGGTCGGTCTGGGCGGCGTTGCGCTGCTGGCGATGCGCGGACACCGGGCGATCGCCACGCGCGCCCAGCTGACGCTCGAGCAGGCGCTCGACCGACTCGAGCGAGGCGAAGCTCCCCGCAGCTCACTCCTCTCCGCCCTCTCTGCCGCGCGAGAGATCACTTCCGGCTCACCCCGTGGCACGAAGAACCCAGCTCGGTGAGCCGCCTCGACCTTCACCAGGATCCATGACTGATATCAAGACTGTTGGCGTTCTCGGCGGCGGGCTGATGGGCGCGGGCATCGCCCAGGTTGCCGCGCAGCAGGGATTCGCGACACGTGTGCGCGAGGTGAGCGACGCGCTCTGTCAGCGAGCGCGCTCCTCGATCGACAAGCAGCTTGCGAAGGCGGTCGAGAAGGGGAAGTCGACTCAGCAGCTGCGCGAGCAGACGCTCTCACATCTCGCTTTCACCAGCGCCGTGTCCGACCTCAAGGACTGCGACATCGTGATCGAGGCCGTGGTCGAGGACCTCGAGGTCAAGAACGCGATGTGGAAGGAGCTCGACCTTCTCTGCCCGCCGCACACGATCTTCGCATCGAACACGTCGAGTCTCACTATCGCCGCCATGGCCGCGGCGACATCGCGCAGCGACCGGATGGTCGGATTGCACTTCTTCAACCCGGTGCCGGTGATGAAACTCGTGGAGGTCGTGAAGACCGTCACGACCAGCCAGGAGACGTTCGACCGCGCCTTCACTTTCGCCAAGAAGCTCGGCAAGGAGCCGATCGCGGCGAAGGACAACTCCGGGTTCGTGGTGAATCTGCTGCTTGTGCCCTACCTGATCGATGCGATCACGGCCCTCGAGCACGGAGTGGCGAGCGTCGAGGACATCGACAAGGGGATGGTGCTCGGCACCGGCTATCCGATGGGGCCGTTCACCCTCCTCGACTTCGTCGGACTCGACACCACGTACAAGATCGCCGAGATCATGTTCGACGAGTATCGCGAGAAGCGATACGCCCCACCGCCGTTGCTCAAGCGGATGGTGATGGCGGGGATGTATGGAAGGAAGTCGGGGAAGGGCTTCTACGACTACTCGGTCGATCCGCCGCGGGTAAGCGACCTGGGTCTGTGACGCGGCGATGCGCGCAGACGACGTGAGCGATGGACCGGCGTCCATTCCTCACACGCGCCCCACTGGCTTCCACGGTCTCTTCCGCACCGACTTCCTCGCCCGCTCGGTGTACTCCGAGGGCGCGGGAATCGGGCGCGTGGTCCCGAGCGCCGTCGCCGTCCCTCGGGATCCGGACGACGTCGCGGAGCTGATTCGCTGGGCGCACGCGGAAGGCGTGGCGGTCGTGCCACGCGGTTCCGGGAGCGGCATGGCCGGCGGCGCCGTCGGATCGGGGTTGATGGTCGACCTCAGCCGACTCGATCAATTGCAGGCGGTCGATCCCGTGCGACGCCGCGTGTGGGCCGGACCTGGCGTCACCCGCGCCAGGGTGCAGTCGGCAGCACGCGAGCATGGCCTGCGCTTCCCGGTCGACCCGTCGAGCGGCGCCTTCTGTACGGTAGGGGGAATGGCGGCCACCAATGCCGCCGGCGCCCACACGCTGCGACTAGGCGCGACACGGTCCTGGGTGACCGCGCTCGACTGCGTCTTCGATGACGGGAGTCGTGCGACGGTGCGGCGGGGCTCGCCTCTGCCGGTCGATGTCCCGGCCATCCGCCGATTCCTCGAGAACGTTCACGACCGAGTCCTCACCGCCCCGTCGCGCGAGCGCTCTCACATCGGCGTGCGCAAGGACTCATCGGGCTTCGCGCTCTCCGACTACGCGCGGAGTGGCGAGCTCGTGGACCTCCTCATCGGCAGTGAGGGATCCCTGGCGATATTCGTCGGGCTCGAGCTCGCGCTCGCCCCGCTTCCCGCGGCCACGAGCAGCGTGCTCGCCGAGTTCGGCTCCCTCGAGAACGCGGTCGACGCGGCCTCGCGGGCAAGACGCGCCGGCGCCAGCGCCTGCGAGCTCCTCGATCGCACCTTCCTCGACTTCGCCGCTCAAGCCGCCGGGAACATCCCGGTCGTGCATGGGGCGAGCGAGGCGGTGCTGCTCGTCGAGGTAGAGGCTCCGGACCACGCGAGCGCCGTGGTCGCCGCGGCCGCACTCGAGCGGGAGTTCGATTCGAGCGGCGCGGTGCGCGTCGTGCTCGCACTCGATCCGGTGGCGGAGGCTGCGCTCTGGTCACTCCGCCACGCCGCGAGCCCGATCCTCGCCCGGCTCGACCCGGCGCTCAAGTCGATGCAGCTGATCGAAGACGGCGCCGTCCCGCCGGAGCGGCTTCCGGAGTACGTGCGAGGGACCCGCGCCGCTCTGGTGCACCGAGGCGTGCGTGGAGTGATCTTCGGGCACGCCGGAGACTCACACGTCCACGTGAACGCACTCATCGACGTCCGGCTGCCCGACTGGCGCTCGCGCGCCGCCGGACTCCTCGACGATGTGACGGGTCTGGTCTCGCGGCTGGGAGGCACGATCTCCGGCGAGCATGGCGACGGGCGCCTTCGCACTCCCCTGCTCGACCGCGTGTGGAGCCCGGAATCGATGGCCCTCTTCCGTGACGTCAAGCGTGCCTTCGACCCGCGCGGCATCCTCAACCCTGGAGTGAAGGTACCGGAGGCGGGTCAGACGTCGCTGGGAGATGTGAAGTACGATCCGGCGCTCCCTCCCCTTCCCGCATCGGCGCGAGAGGCGCTCGACTCGATCGAGCGCGAACGCGCGTGGAGCTGTTTCCGGTTGTCGCTGGTCGGCGAAGCCAGCTAGCTTACGCGACCGCCACCGCTGCACCTTCTTCTCTCTCGATCTCGCGCGCCACTCGACTGCTCGTGTACTACTACGCCCCGACGATCACCCTCCTCGCCCGACCCTGCTTCACCACGCCGCCACAGCTTCCGGTCCACTGGCATGGCGAGGGGAGCGACGGCGAGCGACTCGCCGAGTTTGCTGGACGCCTCTGTTACATGAGCCAGGCCAACCCGGCCGGCCGCTCGACGCGCGAGTATCTCGAGAACATCAAGAAGCAGGGTCATGGGAGCGTTCTCGAGCACGCGACGTACTCGGTGCTCCTCGAAGGGGTGAGTCGGTCGCTGACCCACGAGTTGGTGCGGCATCGCGCCGGGTTCGCCTACTCGCAGCTCTCCCAGCGCTACGTCGATGAGCGCGAGGCGAGCTTCGTCGTACCCCCGGCGATCATCGGCGACGCGGCGCTCGAGGCAGCGTGGAAGACGCAGGTGGAATCGGCCCTCGCCTCCTACATCGCCCTCGTCGATCAGTTGATGGAGCGTTACTCCTGGGTGCCCGACAAAGTCCACCGCAGGAAGATGGCACGCGAGGCGGCACGCGGTGTTCTACCGAATTCCACGGAAACCAAGATCGTCGTCACGGCGAACGCGCGGGCATGGCGGACGATGCTCGAGCTGCGCGCGAGCGAGGGTGCCGAGCTCGAAATTCGCCGGACGGCGGTGGAGCTCTGCCGGCTGTTGGGCGGCGAAGCGCCGGGATTCTTCTCCGACTTCGAGATCTACACGGGCACCGATCGCCGCGAGGCAGCGCGCGTCGTTTACCACAAGGTCTGACCATCGCGTCACGATCGCGTGGTCGCGACTTTTTGTTCGTGAGTCGCGACGAGTCATTGCGTCCCGATCTAACGATTTGTATTTTGCGCCGTCGCGCGGTTTTCTGTCGCGATGTGTCGTCGCGCGAAAGCTGCCGCGAGAGATGAGTCGGCGGCAGTGAGCGGTTGAGAAACGATGCGAGGCGCGAGTCGCGCAAGGAGCGCACCGCCGCAGCAACAACAGTCGTCTATCGACGACAGGCGCGAATGACCCGTATAGGATTCGCTTTCAATCTCAAGCCCGAGACTGCCCTCCTCCGTCTCGAGGAAGACACAGACGCTCCGCGCAGCGAAGAGGAGCCTCCGAGTACGCGTGGGGGCGCACGCCCTCGGCGGTTCGCCAAGCCGGCACCGGCCGTAGCCACCGCCGAAGTCGATGATGAGTTCGCGGAGTGGGACCGTGCCGAAACCATCGCCGCAGTGGAAAACGCGCTCAGCGCCCTCGGCGACGTCGTCCGATGCGAAGCCAAGCCAGATCTGCCGGAGCGACTTCGCGCTATCCAGCCCGACATCGTGTTCAACATCGCCGAGGGCTTCGGCGGCGCCAACCGCGAAGCCCACGTCCCGGCGATTTGCGAGTTCCTGGGGATTCCGTACTCCGGATCCGACCCCTTCTCACTCTCCCTTTGCCTCGACAAGGCGAGAACGAAGGAGTTCTTGGCGTACCACCGCGTCCCCACGGCGGCCTTCGCACTCATCCGCGAGACCAGCGAGGTGCCGGCGCTCGTCGCCCGCGTCGCCAGCGGACGAGGTCGGGGTGCTCTGCGTCGCCTTCGCCTCCCCCTCTTCGTGAAACCGGTTCATGAGGGGTCGTCGAAGGGGATTACAGAGCGGAGTCTCTGCCGCACGCTCGAGGAGCTGGAAGCACAGACCACCTTCGTGATCGAGCGCTACGCGCAACCGGCTCTCGTGGAGGAGTTCCTCCCCGGAGCCGAATACACGTGCGCCGTGCTCGGGAACGGAGTGGGCGCTCGGGTTCTCCCGATCGTCGGCATGAACTTCGACGCCCTCCCCAAGGGCGCCTTGCCGGTCTATGGCTTCGAGGCGAAGTGGGTATGGGATGTGCCGACCAATCCGCTGGCGATCTTCGAATGCCCGGCTCGGATCGACCAGCTCCTGCAGAACCGGATCGAGAAGGTGGTGCTCGCCGCCTATCGGCTCCTGGGCTGCCGCGACTGGTCGCGCATCGACGTGCGCCTCGATTCGGCCGGCGTGCCCAACGTGGTCGAGGTGAATCCCCTCCCGGGAATCCTTCCGAATCCCGAGGACAACTCGTGTTTCCCCAAGGCGGCCCGAGCGGCCGGATTGAGCTACGATCAGCTCATCCAGTCCTGCTTGAAGCTCGCTGCGGAACGACAGGGCGTCTTCCTGTCGGGTAAGACCGCGCGCCGCGCCCGGCGCGCGGCGGCGTCGGGCTGACGGCGCGACTTCGCGAGCATCGAGAGGGCGGAGCACCGCCAGTCCACCTGGCGCGCTCTGCCTCGCTCGTCTCGCGGGTCGCGACGTGACCCACCACGAACGAGGTGGCGTAATGAAGATCGCTGTGCTCTTCGATGGCGCATCGGCCCTCGGCAAGAGCCCCGACCTGCTGATCCTAGCGACGGTGGAGGCCGTGGAGTCGGTTCTCGCCGCCGAGGGGAATCAGGTTGTTCGCATCCCGATCAGCCTCGACGGCCGGTGGGTCGAGCGGATTCGCCGCGGAAAGTTCGACCTCGCCTTCAACCTCTGCGAGGGGATCGATGGCGTGGCGGCCTTGGAGCCGTCGGTCATCTCGGCGCTGGAGGTACTGGGCGTCCCCTTCACCGGCGCATCGTCGTGGACGACATCGCTCTGTCTGCGCAAACACGTGGTGAACGGAGTGCTCGACCGCGCGCATCTACCGATCCCCCGCTACGGCGTTGTCCGTCGGCAGAGTCGCCTCCGTCTTCCGACCGTCGGCTTTCCGGCGATCTGCAAGCCAGCCGCGGAGGATGCGTCGATCGGTGTCGAGCAGCGATCGGTCGTGCGCACGCAGAAGGCGCTCGCCGACCGGGTGAACGCGATGCTCGAAGGGTTCCCCGAAGTGCTCGTGCAGCGTTACGTGGCGGGGCGCGAGGTGAACGTCGGCATCATCGGCGATGTCGCGCTGCCAGTGGCCGAGATCGAATTCGACGCGCTGCCCAAGGGGATGTGGCCGATCGTGTCGTACCGCTCGAAGTGGGATGCGGGGAGCGACGAGGACGAAGGGACGCGGCCGCGCTGTCCCGCCGACCTCCCTCCGAGCATCGCCCAGGAGCTGCAGCGCATCGCGCTCGCCGCCTGGCACGAGGTCGGCGGGAGTGGCTATGGGCGCGTGGACATGCGCATCGACCGCGCCGGTCGCCCGTGGATCCTCGAGGTGAATTCGAACCCGGACATCGCGCCTGACGCGGGGCTTGCTCGCATGGCACAGGCGGCGGATCTCGACTACGGCGCGCTCGTTCGCGCAGTGTGCGAGGCGGCGCTCCTTTGCCGCGCGGCTGCCGTGGATGGAGCCGAGCGATGGGCCCGCGCTCAGCGCCTCTCGGGGGTGGCCGTGGTCGGCGATCCGGCGGTGCTCGACCTGTTCGCGGCCGCACGGCGCTAGCGATGCCCGGTCGGGTGGGCGCCCTGGAGGCGCACCACCGCGTTCGTCTCGAGGAGCTGCTGCAGGCTACCGGCGTCTTTTCGGAATCGGAGCGCGCGGTCGCGCTCGAGTTGTTCGACGAGGGCGTCTCCGGCACGGTTCAAACGGGCGGCTCAGGCTCCGATACCAGCTACCACCTGATCGGCTGGTTCGAAAATGACCAAATGGTCGGCTATGCCTGCTATGGGCTTTCGCCAGCCACCGATGCGACTTACGATCTGTATTGGATTGCGGTGGATCCGGCGTTCCATGGACGTGGCGTCGGAGCATCGCTCCTCCATACCATCGAGAGCCGTCTGTCGGAGAAGGGCGACGCCTTGGTGGTGATCGAGACTTCGTCACGCAGGGAGTACGACGGGACCCGCCGTTTTTACGAGCGACGGGGCTACGAGCAGGCGGCGCGGGTCCGAGGATTCTACAGCGCCGGCGACGATCGGCTCACCTACATCAAGCGGATCCCGCAGGCGACGGGCGCGACAGGAGGATCTTCCACATGAGCGACTGGCAGAAGGTACTTCGCGAAGGGAGCGTCGATTCCCTCGAAAAGCTCGCGGCAAGGTTCGGAACCGAGGTCATCGACGCCGACGCGCTGGTCCCGGCCACCGACAACTTCCAGCTGCGCATCACGCCGGCCGCACTCGAGCAGATCCACGAGGTCGGCGACCCGATGTGGCGTCAATACGTGCCGACGATGGAGGAGCTCGAGGTGGTCGACGGGTTCGTCGACTCGCTCGAGGAAGACGCCGACTCGCCGGTGCCGAACATCACGCATCGCTATCCCGATCGCGTGCTCTTCCTGGTGAGCCCTGTCTGCGCCAGCTACTGCCGCTTCTGCACGCGCCGCCGGAAGGTGGGAGATCCAGAGAAGATCCCTCTCAACCAGTACGACTCGGCACTCGACTACATCCGGAACCATCCGGAGGTGCGGGATGTGATCATGAGTGGCGGCGACCCGATGATGCTCTCGGACCGCCGACTCGAGTACCTCTTCCAGAAGCTTCGCGAAATTCCGCACGTCGAGATCATTCGCCTCGGGAGCCGGATCACCTCACACCTCCCCGAGCGGATCACCCCGGAGTTCTGCGAGATGGTGCAGAAGTATCACCCGATCTACATGAACACGCACTTCAACCATCCGTGCGAGCTCACGCCGGCCGCCGTCGCCGCGCTCGATCGGCTCTCGAAAGCGGGAGTCGTGCTGGGCTGCCAGACGGTGTTGCTGCGCGGAGTGAACGACGACCCGAAGGTCATGATGAAGCTGATGCACGAGCTCCTGAAGGCGCGCGTGCGTCCGTACTACATCTACATGGCCGACCAGGTGGCCGGGGGCGAGCACTTCCGCACGACCGTCCAGACCGGACTCGAGATCATCAAAGCGCTGCGGGGATGGACGTCGGGGCTCGCCGTGCCGCACTTCGTCATCGACTCGCCTGGAGGGGGTGGCAAGGTGCCGCTCCTGCCGGAGTACGTCGAGTCGATCACCGACACCGAAGTCGTCTTCCGGAACTACGAGGGTGAGCGCTTCACGTACAAACAGCCGCAGATTTCGAGCTCGAGCTGTGGGAGCGGTTCCGAGGGACTGGTCCCGCTCGGACGCGCGCCCGGATCGAGCACGCACGAGGTACCGGCGTAGGCGGTAACAGTACGTGAAGAGATTCGCGTCGCTCGTCGGCTGCACGGTCCTCGGCACCATCGGGTGGTGGGCGGGGGCGCGCGTGGGGATCTTCACCGCCGTCGTTCTCGGCGGGATCGCATCCGGCGTCGGCTGGTGGGTCGGCGGGAGGGTGAGCGAGGAGTATCTGCCGTAGCCGGCTCGGGCGGGTGGCGCCCTGGCGCCGCCTGCGAGTCGACGACCGCGTTAGCTCCAGGCGCCGGACTCGAAGAAGGGCATCCGCGCCAGCATCGGCTCCTCCAGCTCCGCCAGCAGGAGCGCCACGCCGAGGCGGCCCTTGTACAGAGAGTGCGGCATCGCGACGAGCGACCCTGCACCCTCTCTCGCCCAGGTGGCCAATCGCTCGGCCCGTTCTCTCCAGGCACCGTCGCCGGTCTCGCGGAAGGTCCTCAGCAGGGCGTAGGCTCGACCGGCAAGCCCGCAGCACAGATCGGGGTGACGGCTAGCGTCCTCCCACGCATGCCAGGTCGCTCGCTCGGCAAGTTGAGCATAGCGCTCCTCGCCGAGCGCGGTGTTCGCCTCCCACCAGAGGTGAACGAGTCCCGCACTTCCGCCACACCATTGAGACGTCGCGACGTCGGAGCTTTCCGCGCCCGGCATGCCGTGGGGCCAAGAGAGACCGCGCCCGCATTCATCTGCCATCGAAGCCAGGTGCTCCAGCCAACACAGAAGCTCGTCGGGAATACGGTCCCCCGATACCCGGCACCAATGCATGGTCGCGCAGAGCGGGCCAGCGAGACCGTGCAGAATCCCCGTGGTTCTCGGCGTCGACTCGGGCTCAGCGGCCGGAGAGTGATCGAGAATCGACCAGATTCGGTTCAGGGTGTTGGTACCGCGTTGGGCCAACCTACCAGCATCGCCGTGAGAGAACTCCGCAGCGGGCTCCATGAGAAGAGCGCACGCGAGCAAGGAACCCGAGTGGCCCGAGGCCAATTCCACCGAGCCATGCTCCACCTGGCCCTCATCCAGAAACGACGAGAGCTCTGTCACCCAGCGCCGCTCATCCCCCATGGCGAGTGCAACGAGCGCAGCGACGCAGTGCGCGCCGCCCACCGACCAATACGGGAACCGGCGGTCGAAGACGTCGCGATCAGAGGGCGAGAGCGGCTGCGTGGAATCGTCACCGTGGCTTCGCATTGCCAATTCCGACCAAACATCGGCGAGCGAGAGCAGTGCGGCGTCGTTCCGCAGCCGCGCGACGCGGAGCAACGCCAGGGCGATTCCCGCGGAGCCGGCGATGATCGACCGCTCTCGCGGCGTGGCCAACGCATCGCGAAAAAGGGGCGCGTCGATGCGAAGCTCGGCGAGGCTGTCAGAGACGAACTTCCGCGCGACGGCGACAAGTCGAGGCGCCCGGCCGAGCGTTACAGCTTCTCGGATCGCCGCAGGCGACGCGCCGTCACGCAAGGCTGCCGCGAAGGAGCTCATCGATGGGAAGCGCTGACTCGGGTCCTTTGCCAGCGACTGTTCCAGCGCCTTCTCGAGGCCAGCCCACTCCCAAGCTCCGCGCTGACCAATCGGTACCATCGGCTCATCGCGGATCTGTCTCAAGAGCTCGTACTCCGCGAGCGTGAAGTCTAGGTAGTAGGTGTCTGTGACTAGCCGATAGAGAAGCGCACCCACGGCGTACTGCTCGCCGAGGAGCGTCGGTAGCGGCGGCCGTTGTCCGGCAAGGGCCGCTACCGCCACTTCCGGCTCATAGTAGAGAGTGACGCCGCCGCGGTCTGACGGCTCACCGGCACCTGTTCCCGTGTCGCTCCAGCGCGCGAGCGCGAAGTCGACCAACCGCACGGTGCCGCGGCAATCCACCAGCACATTGCCGGGATGCACATCGCCATGGATGACGCCACGGTCATGGAGGAGCGCGTACGCGTCGAGGATCCGAAGGCATAGCTCCCGAAGGCGCGGCAATGCCGAATCGTCCGCGCACCCGCGTATGTCGGCCGCCGCCCTATCCGCGTCGACGCCCGGACACCACTCGAGAACAAGGTACGGTCGGTCCTGCAGCATTCCCTCGGCCAACAACCGCGGGGCGATCACACCGCCAAGGTGCGACAGCACCGCCGCCTCTCGCACCAGTGACGGCGGAGTCCTCGCTGCGGCCTGCCCTCCGGCCACCTTGATAGCCGCGGGTCGTCCGCGTGCATCGCGCGCGAGATACACCTCGGTATCATCGACCACGTGGAGAGCTCGACGGATCTCCCACCTCTCGACGCACTCCCCATTCTTGAGAGAGGCACGGACTCCGAATCTGTCGCCACTCCCCGAGGCGACGAGTAGTCGAGATTCGAACAGCTCGCGCAGGAAGGTGTACGAGTCGCGGAGTACTTGATGGGGATCCAGAGAGCGCGCCCGGCTGTAGGCGAGTACTGCCTCCGGAATCGTGATGGGCGCACGGAAATAGCCGAGGAGCGCGGCCGCGTCGGGGCCGATGATGCGTGTGCCGGCGCGAGTGGCCGGTCGGGCGATTGCGAAGTCGTCGTTCTGGCAGGAGAGTCGAGCGCGGTCCTCCGCTCGCAGCGACGTCACCGGCACCATCGCCACGTCGGCGGGAAGCACCATCGACTCGGCAAGCCCAGACATGCTCGTCTCGGCGTTAGGCATGTTCAGCCCAAACTGTTTGGCTCGGCGTCCACGAGACCGTGTCGACACCGTCCAAGCTGAGACGTCGGATGGCGAAGGCGGTCGCCGCACCCGGCTCACCATCTCCCTGCCCATGCTGGGCGCCAACCAGGTACTCAGCGAGCTTGTTCGCCACCCACCATCGCCAGCTCACCTCTTTGGTCGCATCCGCCGGAGAGCCCCGAGAGGGCGGATCCATTCCCCATGAGAGAAGTCCGTCGCCCGCAATCTCCGAGGTGAATGGCACGCCCTGAACAGGCATGCCGATCGTGGCCGTCGCGATCTCTCGTGCTGCTGCATCGAGCGACTCGAGTGTTGGGAAGTATGCGATCAGCTTGTCCGGGCGGAGCAACCCGAGAGCCGTCCCGGCGGCCTTGAGGTGGGTGGCGCCGCATCGAGGCGCAATGGTGGCCACGATGCAGAGTGCGTCCGGCGTAGCGTCAGATGCCGGGCTGACATACAGCTTGTAAGGAGCGTTCGAGAGAATGTGCGCCGGGACATGACGCGCTTGCCACCCGATCCAGTTCGTCCGACCGTCGAGCAGGGGAACTTCCGTCCAGGCCTGGTCGATCGCCGCCTGGGTTGCGCCACCGGCGCCCAAGTGGAGAAAGGACGCGACCCGGACGCTGTCCGGAACGTGGCGCCGCCAGTCCGGCGTCAGAGGCCGCCGGTTGTACCCGTAGAGGCGCTCGGCAATCTGCCTGACGTCGCGCAGTCGGAGGGCTTCGGCGTACTCGACCGCCTCGCGCGACAGGCGTGCGATGGTGTCCGCCACCCTGACCTCGCGGGGAAGCCGGTCGAGTGACTCGAGCGCCGCCGCCCCGGAGAGGAATGCGCCGTCCAGCTCGACTTCGAGTAGCCCGTCTGCCACGAGCCTGGTGATCTGTTCCGCGAGATTCCCGCCGGCCAGGGCGCGGGCGTAAGACGGAAGGGGCCCTGGCTCGTGCAACGTCAGAAGGAGAAGCGCCGTCTCGCGATCGACGGCGCGCATACCCTCGCGGCCTCTGTCTCGAGTGCGCACGACGCCGTAGAACGAGGGATCGGTGGCGTATTCGGCGAGCGCGGCGCGCTCGTCCTCTGCGAGCCGGTCGAAGAGCACAAGCTCATGCCGCGGATTTGCGCGCAGGCGGGCGCCGTCCGGAAGGTGCAGGAGGCTGGCCACTGATAGGTCCAGCTTGGCGAGCGGACGCTGGGAGCGGGCGCACGATGGCGACCGCCCCCAGTCGTTAGGCTATCAACTGGACGCCGGGACGTCGACGCCCGACTCCCCTGAATCCGCAAGGGAGCGCCCTTGCTCCTCCAGCGCCCGCAACCCTGTTTGAAACGTAGCCCTGAGCGCCCGGACGTTCTTTTTATCGAAGGGATTGGCGCTGTGATCCAGAAGGTCATCCAGCTTCTCCTGATATTCCTCCAGCGTCTGCCCCCATTCCGGGTGCTCTTCGTGAGCCGCCAAGATCCAAGTTGTGACGAAGATCTTCGTCGACGGCGGCCCGCAGGCCGGTCCTCCCGCCCTGATTGCAGGAGTGGCAGCCAAGCAGGTGCCCGCCTTCACCTGGGTCGAGATAGCACCGACTTGCGCAGTGCCGTCGTCATCCAGATAGAAGATGACGGCTTTGCTTTGGAACTTTGGCATGTGGCCCCCTCGGAACTCCCGTTCCGTGGTGTGAGACCTACTCCGGTCATCAACTCGCCCGCACGATGCGGGTGCATGCTCATTCGGTCGCCACTTTGCCGTCACTAGGCTCTCACTTTGGGGGGCGTGGCGGTGGCTCGCGGGGGCCGAAGGGCAATCGCCGCGAATATGTCTTTGTGCAACCGGTCCCAGCAAGCCGCAGGTTGGCGGCGGAATCTCTCTAGGGCGAGGAGTGCGGCACCACGGCGCTCCCCCGCTCCCCCTGCAGCCGCGCGATCGCTCGGTTCGTCTCCTCCACGAGGGGTCGAAGCACCGGGTCGGCGTGCAGCCAGGCATCCCGGATGCGAAGATACGCCGACACCGCCCGCTCTCGGTCCCCCATGTCTTCGGCGATTCGCGCCCGCTCGAGCAGCCAGAGCACCTCCCCCACGCTCTGATAACTCTGCGAGAGAGGGCGCCCGTCGAGCACTGCCGCCGCCTGAGCGGCGTTACCCCTGAGGTGAAGCAGCCGTGCCCGTGTTAGGCGATCGCTCCAGCAGCGGTAGGAACAGAGAGAGTCCGGGATGGCGGCGAACAGTGTGAGGGCAGCGGCGGTGTCGCGTCGCGCGAGCGCGAGATAGGCTCGCGCCGCTGCCACGCCGTACGCAGGCGCGGGATCGCGATCATCATCGTCCTGCGGCTGCGTGCGCGCGACCAGGTCTATCCGCCGCACGGCAGCGGCAAGAGCCGCCGTGTCGCCCCGCTGCGCCCACCACGGCAGCGCCAGCGTCATCGCCGCGGCGCGAGTACCGCGGCGCGTACGATCCAGAACTGCGGTGGCCGAATCGTCCGGCACGGCGCCGAGCACACCGACCGAGGTGAGGAACTCGCTCGACTCGCGCCGCGGCCCCCACGCGACGGCATACGCCTCTCGCACATGGCCGCGCCACGCCAATGCCGGTGGAAACCAGCGTCCAAGAGATGCCTTCGTCGCGGCGTCGGTGTCGCTCACCGCCCGTCGACCGAGCTGGAGTGCCGTCTCCCCGTCGTCGCTCCAGCGTCGCAGCAGGAACCCCGCCTTCTCGATCCGATCGAGCGGCATGGTATCCAACCACGGTCCCGAGTCGGCCATGGCGTGGCCCCGCCCATTCATGAGCTGAGCGACGAGGGCCCCGGGCTCGTTCGGGTCTACGAGCGCGTACTGCTTGGCGTAGCGCCTAACAACTGCCGTGTCGCGGAACTCAGGGCTGAACTCCAGCAGGTAGAAGTAGGATGGACCGTACATGGAGTCGAGGGAAACCGACTGCTCGTACGCCTGCAGCGTTTGCTCACGCGTCACCCCGAAGCGCTCCCCGAAATAGAGCCGCGCTCCCCCCAGCTCCTCCCACACCTCGGGATCCGTGGGGTACTGCAGAGCCATCCGCTCCAGCGTATTGAGATACCGGCGGCCCATCCGCACACGTGTTCCGGGATCGTTGTCGGTGAACGCCGCGGCGTCCGCGGAGTCCGCGGCCAACCAGAGGCTGTCGCGGGCCGACAGATGGTGGTTGAGTGCGCCGGCGCGTAGCTGATATCGCAGGGAGGTCGAGTCGGCCCCTCCCTGCTCGCCCGTCATCGCGTACGCCGCTCCGCGGTAGGCAAGGGCGAAGGAGCTGTCCAGCGAGATCGCGCGCTCGTAGCCCGCGAGAGCGGCGAGATACTTGTGCTCGCGATAATTCTGCTCCGCCTCGAGGAAGGTCCTGATCGCCTCGGGCGACGTAGAGCCTAAAGAGGCCGCGCGCGTCGTGTTGGCGCGCCCGGACGCGCCGATCATCGCCAGGAGGTCGTTCGTCACCTGGTCCGACAACTGATAGAGCTGGCGGTTCCCTGAGCGCCGGTCGACCACTCCGAGTACTCGTCCGGACGCGACATCGAGCACGCTCGCCTCGAGGCGCGCACTGTCCGTCGCCACTCGCGTGAGCTTTCCGTAGACAACCAGTCCGGCTCCGGTGCGGCGGCCGAGTGCGTCGGCCGTACTCTTGCTCGCCGGTCCCTTCCAGTCGCGCAACACTTCCGAGCTGCTGACGGTTCGAAGGGCAGCCATCCCGTCGAGGTTGCGCGCCAGGATGTCGACCAAGCCCTGCTTCCAGACTCCGTACTCTTCATCCGTCACGTCGAAGGGGGCGATCGCCACGAGCTTTCGATCGAGCTTCACTCCCATCGTGCGTCTGGCGAGCGACAGCGCCAGCAGCGCCGCCGTCGCGGCCGCTCCCGCAGCGATGATCCAGCGCCGCCAGCGCCGCCAGCCCGCTGATGCGGGGACTCCGCGATCGAGCGCGTCCCGAAACTCCGCGGCGGTGGCGAACCGGTCCTCCGGCTTCTTCGCCAGCGCCTTGTCGATCGCGTCGCTGACAGCGCTCGGCACCTCCGGCCGGATCTTCTGCACCGAGGGCGGCACTTCGAGGAGGTGCGCCCGCACCGTCTCCAATCCTGTCCGGCCGGCGAAGGGCGGAACACCGGTCAGCATCTCGTAGCCGACCAGGGCGAGCGAATAGATATCGGAACGGACATCCACCTCTGCGCCACCGGCCGTCTGCTCCGGCGACATGTACCCGACCGTCCCTACCATCGCACCCGTGGCGGTGATCCGATCCGGTCCGCCGCGCGCGGCGATCAGCGCATGAGCGATGCCGAAGTCCGCCAGCACCGGCCGGCGCCCGACGAGCAGAATGTTCGACGGCTTGATGTCCCGGTGGATGACCCCGTGCTCGTGCGCCGTCGCGAGAGCATCGGCGAGGTCGCGCAGCATGCGCACCGCCTCGGAGACGGGGAGCTTCCCCTCCCGCTCGAGCAGCCGCCTCAGTGAATCGCCGGCGATGTACGGGGTGATGTACCAGAGTAGATCATCACGCGCGCCCGCCGTGAGGATCGGCAGGAGATTCGGGTGCTGCAGGTGAGCGCTCACCTCGATCTCGCGCCGGAAGCGCGCGACGCTCACCTCATCGCTGAACTCCGGCGGAAGGACCTTGATCACGACCCGCCGATCGAGGCCGCGTTCGGTGGCGACGAAGAGGCGGCTCATCCCGCCCGGCTGCAGCTCCCCCTCGACGTGGTATCCGTCGCCCAGCGCGTCCTGAATTCTCGAGGCGAGATCGGTCATTGCCGGTCCTCAGCGGCTGGCCGTCGCTATGGTACCCCTACCCGACGCAATCGATAATCGTCTCCAAACGATATCTCGGCCACCTTGCCATCCTGCCCGAGCAGGAACGACACCAGCGTTTCACCGACCCAGCGATTGCGAAACCGCGCCTGGAAGGTGTCGAAGTTCCAGTGCGACAGATCGGCGAGTAGGTACCCCTGCTCCAGCACCAGGTGCCCTCCGTCCATCCGAACCTTCACCGTGCCGTAGAGCGTGTCGGTGTAGGTCCCGGCATAGCTCTCGAGCGGAAGCGAAGGCTTGGTGTTGGGAACGCGCGCCGAATCGAGCGCGTGCTCCGCGGCTCGGGCTCGGGCCTGGATGCCGCGATAGAGCGTCAACATCTCGGCGCTCCAGTCACGCCGCGGGTTGCCAATGTACGCATCGAAGACGCGGTACATGAGGGCATGACGAACCTCGGCGTGGTCGAGGTTGGCGAAGATCACCACCCCGAGCTTGCGGTCGGGAATGAGGCCGACGATGGCGACGAAGCCATCGATGCTCCCGGTGTGGAAGACGACATACTCGCCCCGATAGTCCTCGAGGAACCATCCGAGCCCGTACCCCGTGAAGTGCGGATGGGTGAGCCGGGCCGTGGGGTAGAACTCGTCGGCTCCAACGATCATCTGCGGGCGAAAGAGCTCGGCGAAGTTGCTGTCGCTCAGCAAGCGCTTCTGGCCCACTCGAGCGCTGTCGAGGAGGAATCGGATCCACTTCGCCATGTCCGCCACCGAGGAGTACATGGATCCGGCCGGCGCGATATTGTCGGTGGCGTACCGGGTGATGACCCGAACCGTATCATCGATCCGAAAGTGCGGGGTGGCGAGGTCGGGCTGGGACTCCGGCGGAGTGCCGGTGGTCGTCTCGCGCATCCCCAGCGGATCGAAGATGCGGCCGCGAACCAGCGCCTCCCACGTCGTATCGGCCGCCCGAGCGGCAATGTAGCCGGCTGTCGCGTACGTGTCGTTTTCGTAGGCGAAGTGCGACCGCAGGCTCGTGGCCGGCTTCACCCATCGCATTCGCCTGACGATCTCGGCGAAGTCGGCGTCGTTGCCGTACCAGAGGAAGTCGGCCTCCGGCAGCCCGCTTCGGTGGGTGAGAAGGTCGCGTATCGTCAGCTCTCGCGTCACGTACGGGTCGTAGAGCTGGAAGGACGGCCAGCGATCCTCCACCCGATCGTCCAAGCGCAATCGGCCGCTGTCGACCAGCATCATGAGGGACAGCGACGTGAAGGCCTTGGTCGTCGATCCGTTGGCGAAGAGTGTGTGCGCGTCGACGGGCGCGGTCGCGCCGAGTGTGCGTACTCCATAGCCCTTGGCGAAGACCACCGAGTCATCCTTGACGACGGCGATCGCCAGGCCGGGCACCTCCCAGGCCTTCACCGCCTGGGCCACGTAGGCGTCAAAGCCGGCCAGCGGATCGGCCCCCTTCTTCTGCGCGGCGACGGGCGCAGCGGCGAGCAGCGCGACAGCGATGGCCGTCGTGGCGGAGCGCATCATTCGCGTGGTGAGGGTGAGGGGAAGGGGCGCGGGCGGCCGCCAGTCGGAGCGGTCGCCCGCATCGCGTCAGGCTTCGGCGAGCACTTCCTCGCGTGACTTCGAGGATTCGGCGATGATCTTCTGCGCCGCCTCGGGTGGCACCTCTTCGTAACCGCGGAACTTGTGCGAGAAGGTCGCGTGACCGTGGGTCATCGAGTTCAGGTCGGTGGCGTAGAGGTGAAGCTCCGCCTGCGGAACGACCGCGCGGACCACGGTCCCGCGACCGTCCGGCGCGCTGTCCGATCCGAGGATCTGGCCGCGGCGCGACGAGATGTCGCCCATCACGTCCCCCAGGAAGCGATCTGGGGTGCGAATCTCGACCTCATCGAGCGGCTCGAGAAGCACCGGCTTGCACTTCGACGCCACGGCCTTGAAGGCGAGGATCCCGGCCATCTTGAACGACATTTCGTTCGAGTCGACGGAGTGGTAGGAGCCATCGAAGCACTCCACCTTGAAGTCGACCATCGGGTACCCCGCCACCACTCCGCGCACCGCCGCCTCCTGGATTCCGCGATCGACCGCGGGGACGAACTTTCCCGGAATCGAGCCGCCCACGATCTGATCGTCGAAGACGTATCCCTCGCCCCGTGGAAGAGGGATGAATCGCACCCAGCAGTCGCCGAATTGACCGCGCCCGCCCGACTGCTTCTTGTGCCGCCCCTGCCCCTCGCCGCGCCCCTTCAGCGTCTCGCGGTAGGCGATCTTCGGTCGTCCCAGCTCGCCGGAGACACCGAACTTCCGGCGCAGCTTCGCCATGTTCACCTCGAGATGCCGCTCTCCGAGTCCCGACACCACCGTCTCATGGGTCTCTGCGTTGTAGTGCGTCTCGAACGTCGGATCTTCGTCGTGCAGACGGTGCAGCCCCTGCTGGAGCTTCTCTTCGTCGTTGCGTGAGGTGGCGTGCACCGAGAAGGTGACCAACGGTTCCGGGAATGCCACGAGGGGGAGCCGCACGGGATGGTCGCGCGTCGAGAGCGTGTCGTTCGTATGCGTGTTCTTGAGCTTGGCCACGCATCCGATGTCACCGGCGTGGAGGCGCTGCACCTCCGTCCGGTCCTTCCCTTGCGCGGTCGAGAGGTGTCCGAGCTTCTCCGCCACGTTTCTCGTGGCGTTATAGACCTCCTGTCCGTTCACTACCAGGCCGGAGAAGACCCGGAAGAAGGAGACATCTCCGACGTGCGGCTCGGAGTACGTCTTGAACACGAGCGCGGTGAAGGGATGGTCATCCTTCGCGTGGATCTCGACCGTGTGATCTCCCTCCGCACCCTTGAAGGCGTGCAGCTCCTCCATCTCGTAGGCCGAGGGCATGAGCTCCACGATCTTCGTGAGGAGGGCTCGCATGCCGAAGGTCAGCTCGGCGGAAACGCAGAAGAGCGGGAAGAGCTCCCCTCGCTTCATTCCCTCCTTCATCGCGGCAATCGCCTCGTCGCGCCCGATCTCCTGACCCTCGAGATAGCGCTCGAGCATCGAATCGTCGGTGGACGCGATCGTTTCGATGAGCTCCTGGTAGTACTTGTCGAACTGGGCACGGTTCTCCGGCGGGACATCGACCTCGTCGTACTCGCCGGACTTGGTCCCCTTCTTGTAGAGATGCGCTTTGCGCGAGAAGAGGTTCAGGATCCCGTGAAAGGCGGGACCCTCGCCGATCGGCACCTCCACCGGGATGATCTTCGTCGTCAGGCGCGCCTTGATGTCCTGGAAGACCCGATCGAAGCTCGCGTTTTCCTTGTCGAGCATCGAGACTACTACCAGCACCGGGTCGCCGCGCTCCACCGCCTCGCGAAACATCTTCTCGGTCCCCACCTCGACGCCGGCGGTGGCTCCGACCACGACCAGAGCGCCGTCGGCGGCGGCAAGCCCGGAAAGCGCGTCCCCCTGAAAGTCCGCGTATCCTGGCGTGTCGATGAGATTGATCTTGGTGTCCATCCACTCCGCGTACGCGCAACCGAGGTTGATCGAGTAGCGCCGCTCGATCTCCTCGGGTGCGTAGTCGGTGAGCGACGTTCCGTCCTTCACCGAGCCGTGCCGCTTGCTCGACCCCGAAACGAAAGCGAGCGCGTCGACCAAGGTGGTCTTCCCGCTCGCTCCGTGTCCCACGACCGCGACGTTTCGGATCTCCGAGCTATTGTATTCTCTCATAGATGGGACTCCTCGCGTCGGGACGGGTAGGGAGGCCCCCGTCGAGGCCGCCGTGACTCGATCGTGGCGGATCTCACTGAACGCGCGGCTCGTGCGGTCTGCGCGCTGACACTCCTGGGAGACGTCGGAGCGCCGCTCGAGATCTGGCCTGTAAGGCCTATCCTAGCCCGCGAAACCGGGTCGAGCAAGGACGACCTCGACCCCGTTTATCGGCCCCAATCGCGGGTCAACGACGTCCTTCACCGCACCTCGGGGTCCCGGCGACAGCCAGGGAGTGCGGAAGCCTCTTGGACCTCCTCTCCTCGAGCGGTTTGGTGGCGCGGCCAGGGGAGGCAAGCAGTAGGTCTTGGCTCGGACCCCTCGCGACGCCGCGAGAGCGCCTAGTGCGCGTCCGAGATCGGTCAGGCGATCTCGACCGCATTGACAGCCAACGCCGCCCCGGCTTATAGGTAGAGAATCTTACTATGTAGACTCCCTACACGTCGACGAGTAGAGATGACGACCGCCCGAGAGAGCAGAAGCGACATCGTTCCCGGCACGCTCGAGCTTCTCATCCTGAAGACACTCGCTGTGCGGCCTCTCCACGGCTACGCCATCGCCCAGCACATCGCCCGACTCTCCGACGGCGTTCTACGGGTCGAGCAAGGCTCGCTGTACCCGGCGCTCGAGCGGCTCCTTCGAAAGGGCTGGGCGACGGCGCGCTGGAGCGAAACCCCGACCCGCCGCCGAGCGCGGTACTACACGGTCACCGCGTCCGGACGCCGGCGACTCGGCGATGCGTTGTCGAGCTACGACCGCGTCTCGTTGGCGATCGCTCGCGTGCTCGGCCGGGACTGACCGCACGATGTCGCTCTTCGACGCCCTCCAGCATCGGTTGCGCGTGCTCGGTGACCGGAAGCGTTACGCACGCGAGGTCGATGAGGAGCTCCGCTTTCACATGTCGCTCGAAGCGATGCAACAGGCCCACGCCGGCGCGACCGACGACGACGCCAGACATGCCGCGCGACGCAAGTTCGGGAATCCCACTCTCGTGAGTGAACAGGTCAGACACATCGACGGGGTCGAAATGCTGGATACGATGGCGCGTGAGCTGAAGTATGCCGGCCGCACCCTGGGCCGCTCCCCGGGCTTCACGACGGTGGCGCTTCTCACCCTTGCACTAGGGATCGGTGCCACGACGGCGGTTTTCGCCGTCGTCAACGGAGTCCTCCTCCGCCCACTCCCCTTCTCCGAGTCGGACCGCCTCGTGGGCGTGTGGCACACCGCGCTAGGAATCGGGATAACCGAGTTCGAGCACTCGGACGGAACCTACCTGCTCTATCGAGACGGGAACCATGTCTTCGAGAGCTTCGGAGTCTATGATCGGGGTGCCTCGAGTGTCGTGCTGTCGGACCGGCCGGAACGCGTCGCCAGCACCCAGATCACCGACGAGGTCCTTCACGTGCTGCGCGCGACGCCACTGCGTGGCCGCCTCTTCAACGCCGAGGACACTCGACCGGGGGCGTCACCTGTCGCTCTCATGAGTGAGGGGATCTGGCGCCGAGAGTTCGGCGCGGATCCGTCGGTGGTCGGGCGCTCGATTCAGGTAAATGGCATCGCCACGGAGGTCGTGGGCATCCTCCCATCTCGTTTCGCCTTCCCGGACGGCGAGACTGTGCTCTGGCTTCCGCTCAAGGTCGACGCGGCTCATCCGCAGGCGTGGTCCTTCAACTACGACGGCGTGGCACGGCTCCGCCCCGGCGTCCGGAACGCCGACGCGGTTCGCGACCTCGAGCCGCTCCTGGCCACGATGCCCGATCGCTTTCCCGGGTTCTTGAACCGGGAGGGATTCGAGGGGCTCAAGGCCAAGGTCATCATTCGGCCATTGCGCGACGATGTCGTCGGCGACGTGGGGACGATCCTCTGGATCGTGCTCGGGACGGCGGCCTTCGTCCTCATCATCGGCTGCGCGAACGTGGCCAATCTCTTCCTCGTCCGGGCCGAGGCGCGGCAGAAGGAGATGGCGGTTCGAGCGGCGTTAGGCGCCGGTCGCGGCGAGTTGATCCGGCATGCGCTCGGCGAGAGCCTGGCGCTGGCCGTCGGTGGCGGCCTGCTGGGCGGCGCCCTCGCCTATCTCGGGGTACGAGCGCTCATCGCGATCGGTCCGACGTCCTTGCCGCGCTTGAACGAGATCTCGATCGACTGGCGCGTGCTTCTCTTCGTGCTCTTCGCCAGCCTCGGCGCCGGTGTGCTCTTCAGCGTCCTCCCGGTCGCCCGATATGCGCGGACGAGTCTCGGGGCGCTACTCAAGGATGGCGCTCGCGGTAGCACGAGCGGTCGCGACCGCCAGCGCGCTCGACACGCTCTGGTCGTGGTACAGGTGGCGCTCGCGCTCGTCTTGCTGGCTGGCTCCGCGCTCTTGATGCGGAGCCTCATCCGTCTCCGCAGCGTCGATCCGGGATTCGAGCCGTCGGGCGTCCTGACCTTCCGCGTGTCCCTTCCCGATGCGCGCTACCCGGGCGATACGGCGCGCGCTCGATTCTATTCCGAGGTGCTGCGTCGGATGCGCACGGTGCCCGGCGTTCGTGAGGCAGGGTTGGCGAGCAAGCTCCCCTTGCTGCCCGATGGTCACAACAACAGCGGTACCTGGTTCGAGGACCACCCGCTGGCGCCGGGCGGGCTGCCGCCGATCGTCGAGCAAGCTCGCGTCGCCGACGGTTACTTCCGCGCCATGGGCATCCCGATGATCGAAGGGCGCGACTTCGACGCCGCTGATCGCGAACGCGGCTCGGCGAATGCCGTCGTGAGCAAGGCGCTCGCCGAACATTTCTGGCCGCACCAGAGCGTGCTCGGAAAGCGTTTTGCCCCCACGCCGACGGGACCGTGGTACTCGATCATCGGAGTGGTCGGAAGCGTCCGCGGCGCCACGCTCGACGCCGAGCCGGAGGCGTACATCTACTACCCGATGGTGCCGGTCGCTGGTGATACGACGAACGATGTGCCGCACGCGATGAGCGTCGTGCTGCGCACGGCCGGCGACCCTGCCTCTGCCTCGGGTGCGGCACGTGCCGAAGTGCGCGCCCTCGATCCTGGGCTCCCCGTGTACAACGTGCGCCCCATGGCGGCCGTGCTGCGCAGCGCGACCGCGCGAACGACCTTTACCCTGACGCTTCTCGGCGTGGCATCGGCGATCGCGCTGGCGCTGGGCGCCGTGGGGATCTACGGTGTCATCTCGTACATCGTGAGCCTGCGCTCGAGGGAGATCGGCGTGCGCATCGCTCTCGGCGCACCACTCGATGCCGTGCGGTGGATGGTGACGCGCCAGGGACTGGCTCTGGCAGGGATTGGCGTAGCGGTCGGATCGATCGGCGCCCTCGCGCTCACACGCCTCCTCCGATCGCTTCTCTTCGGGATCGCGCCGGGAGATCCGATCGCGATGGTCGCGGCGGCGCTTCTGCTGCTGATCGTCGCCGCCATCGCGACCGCGGTCCCCGCCTGGCGGGCGTCTCGCGTCGACCCGATCTGCGTGCTGCGCGGCGAGTAGCTTCCCCCTCAGCCCGCGCTCAGCTCCCCGGACTGCGCCATACGAGCCATGTTCTCGGCGGCGCGGAAGGCAAGCGCCTGGATCGTCATGGTCGGCTGGCCACGCCCGGATGTGACGAAGCTGCTGCCATCGACCATGAAGAGGTTGGGGACGTCGTGGGCGCGGTGGAACTTGTCGACCACGGAGCGTGCAGGGTCGTTCCCCATGCGACAGGTGCCGAGGAGGTGCAGTTGTGGCCAGTAGCCAAGCGGGTACTGCCAGACGCGGGAAGCGCCCGCCGCCTGCAGCAGATCGGCTGCTCGGTCTCGCATGTACAAATTCAGATTCACGTCATTCGGATGATCGGAGAACGTCACCCGAATGGCGGGTAGCCCCCACGCGTCCTTCAGCGTCGGATCCAGTGAAATCGAATTCGTGGGAACCGGCAGCGACGTGGCGTGGGCGAGAGCGAAGACCGATCGGGTGTAGGAGTCGCGGAGCAGGCGCTTGTACTCAGCGCCCCAGCGCGGCCCATCGAGTGGCGTCCCGCCCAGAGCGAACGCGATCGGCCCCAAGTCGAAGCGAAAGTCGAAGCCACCTCCTCCCGAGAGACCGAGCGAGGGGTCGAGCTCGTAGGTGTCGTGCACCACTCGCGACACAACAATGCCCTTGTAGCCGTTGATCTCGTGCTCGAAGAGACCGCCCACGAACGCGCCGCCATTGAACATCAAGTGGCGTCCGACCATGCCACTCGAGTTGGCCAGCCCATTGGGAAAGCGATTCGACTTCGACATGAGCAGGAGTCGCGGCGTCTCGGCGCCATTCGCGCAGAGAACCACCACCCGCGCCTTCTGGAAAACCTCTTTCTTCTGCGCGTCGAAGTAACGCACGCCGGTCGCCCGGCCGCGCTTGTCCAACTCGATCTTCCTCGCGTAGCTGTGCGGCCGAATCTCGCACCGTCCCGTCTTCTCGGCCTCGGGAATCATCGACGCCAGGGTGCTCGACTTCGCGCGCACCTCGCACCCGTACCACTCGCAGAATCCGCATTGGAGACAGGCGGCGCGCCCGCGATAGGGCTGAGACAGGATGGCCATCGGCGCGGGGAAGGCGTGCCATCCCAGCTTCTTCGCACCCCGCTCGAGTAGCACGCCGGCCGGCTTGATCGGGTGAGGGGGGAGAGGATAGGGCTTGCTTCGTGGCGGATCGAACGGGCTCGATCCCGCCTGCCCCGATACTCCCACCTCCCACTCGACCTTCGTGTAGTAAGGCTCGAGATCGGCGTAGGTAATCGGCCAGTCATCGAGGGCGCTTCCATCGGGTGCGCCCCTCTTGCTGCGCTCGATGAAATCGATCTCGTGGAATCGCCAGTAGTTGGCCGTGAAGTGCACCGACCCGCCGCCGACGACTCGTCCGTACTGGATCGCTTCGAACGGCTTCGCCGTCTCCGATTCGGTCGCGCGGAAGGTGTTCGGCTGGAGCTTGTGATCGGTGGTCAGGTCGGCCAGCCGACTGACTCCGAGCTCGTCGTGGTGGAAGTCGCCTTCGTGCAGGTACGGGCCCTGCTCGAGGACGACCACACGAAAGCCCGAGCGCGACAGCTCGCGCGCCACCACACCACCGGCGGAACCACTCCCGACGATGAGGAAGTCCACCTCATCGCCGGGTGAGTAGGTCACGCCGCGTGCCGGACGCTCAGCCGTCGGCATGGCCGTCCTGGTCGTAATAGCCGAAAGGAGGCGACCAAACGAAACGATCCTCGAAGCCAATCACCTGCCAACCGGACTTCTCCGCATTCCCGCCATACGATGGGTTCGCGAAGACGCCGACCAGAACCATCGACCGCGCCAGCTCGAAGAAGTCGGACTTGGCCGCCTCCATCTCGCGCATGATCGTAATTCGCGATGGCGAATCGAGCGCCGCAAAGCTCGTCGCCGGTGAGTGCGCAGCCCTGGCGCGGCGATCGAGGTCGGCCGCTCCGTCCTGAACCTGCTTTTTCATGTCGGCAGCGAAGGTCGCCAGCGCGCGGTCGACGAATCGCACGGCGTTGGCTTCGCGCGCACCGGGGCTGTCGTCGCTCGGCAGTATCTCGGCGGCGAAGGCGTCGAGGGCGGCGGCTTGGACCGGGGTCAGGACCTCGAACGGCGCCGGGGGCTCAGCGGCGGCTGCCCGAGCGGCATCGGCACCGGCGGCGAGCAGTTCGGACCACGGAACGGTGAGCCAGGCCGCGGCCGCTCCGGCCACGGTGCCGACAAATCGCCGGCGCGAGAAGTCTGATGTGCTCACGCTGCTGAGCCCCCCATTCGGAAGGCGAAGTATACCACTCCCGATCGCAGGCAGGCACTGCGGCCTAGCGGGCGTGCGCGTACCAATCTGATCGTGTCAGAGGGAGCCTGACCTCCCCGCGCGAATCGGGCTTGGCCATGAGCGCCTGTACCAAACCCATTCTGTGGCTGGCGAAGCTCTGCGCGCACCCGGCCATGTACAGCCGCCACACTCGAACGGTTCGCGCTCCGACCAGCGCCGCTGCGTCTCGCTCCGCCTCTTCGAGCCGCTGCAGCCAGCGGCGAACTGTGAGGATGTAGTGCTCGCGCAGCGACTCGACGTCGCGCACCTCGAAGCCGGCGGCTTCGGCACAGCTTACGACCTGGCCGACGGGTGCGAGCTCGCTGTCTGGAAAGACGTGGCGGTCGATGAAGGCCCCTCTCCGCCACACCATCCGCTCGAGAAAGCGACGAATAGGACGGTGCGGGTTCGTCAGGGATGGTCCCGGCCCATCGACGATCCCATGGTTGAGGAGAACGCCACCCGGCGCGAGGACCCGGAAGGCCTTGGCAAAGTACGCGCCGAGATGGGACCGCCCGACGTGCTCCACCATGCCGACGCTCACCACCTTGTCGAAGGCCGCCTCATCGGGGAGGCTGCGGTAGTCCCGCACTTGGATCGTACACCTATCCGAAAGCCCGGCCTCGCGAATCCGCTGGGTCGCGAGATCTGCCTGTGGGGCGCTCAGCGTAATGCCAAGCGCCCGCGCGCCATAGTGAGCGGCCGCATGGCGAATCAGCGCCCCCCACCCGCAGCCGATGTCCAGCAACCGCTGGCCGGGGGCGAGCCGAAGCTTTCGGCAGATCAGGTCGAGCTTCGCCGTTTGGGCCGTGTCGATGTCCTCACTGCCGCTTTCGAAGTAGGCGCAGGAGTAGACCATCTTGCTGTCCAACCAGAGCGCATAGAAGTCGTTGCCGAGGTCGTAGTGGGCGCGGACGGCGGCGCTGTCGCGGCGTCTGGAATGGCGGCGAGAGAAGTGCGGCAGGAGAGAACGCCGCTCGCGCTCGGCACCCGATGCGTTGTCAGGCGGGAGGGCCAGGAGGGCCTTGGCAAGCCGCATGACCTGCGCGATGGAAAGTCGCTGTCGGAGGCTTTCACCCAGGGCCGCGGCGCTCTGGAGATCACCTTCGACCTCGAAGTCACCGTCGACGAAGGCTTCGCCGATGGCGAGCTGAGAGGGCGGGAGGAACATGCGGCGCATCACCGCCGGCGTGCGAAAGACGAGTGTGAAGTCGCGAGGCGACCCACTCGGGGCGTCGTCGAGCGTGCCGTCCCAGTAACGCACGGCGAAATTGCGGGACGAGACGGGCCCGAAGAGCTCCCTCGCCGCCATCCGCGCGTACTCGATCAGCGGACTGCGGACCGGAGAGACGTCCGCAGTGCGGGAAGGGGTGAGCCCGCTCGAAAGCGTGGGCACGCGTTCGGAATGGCTGTGCATGGAGAAGCGCCTTCTTGGACCTTATCACCTTCCGGAATCGTACCGAAAGGACTCGAGGCAAGCCCGGAAAGTCTGCTCTAGAGTCGTCCCAAACGCGGCGCGACGCGCAGCAGCTCGCGCAACTCCTCTGACGCGATGTCCGAGAGCGGAAGCTGCTCATCGAGCGAGGCGGCGCGCTGCGACTCGGCCGTGTCACTCAGGCACGTGAAGATGATGGCGTCGTTGCCATCGGGCGTGACCGAGCGACCGGCGCTCCACAGGCGGCGCCTTTCGTCCTCGAATACGCGCTCGCTTCCCGAGGGTCGCGGTGAGCGTGGACGTCCGCTAGGTGTGGACATTAGGTGTGGTTCAGGTACCGTAGAGCGTGCTTCGCTTTGAGGAGGTCGTCAAGGGGCGCCGCAAGAATGGCTCGGAACGACAACGGGGATCGCTTAGGCGATCCCCGCGTCTGCTGCCGGTCGGACATTGAATAAGCTCAGTCGCCCTCGTAGTCGTAGGTGAGGCCATCGGCTTCGCGGAACACGTCGAGCACGCTGTCCAGCTTGGAAAGGGCAGCGCGCGTCGGCTCCAGCACCGGGTCGAGCGTGATGCTGATGGCGCGCCAGGCGCCCTCCGGCCAATCCGGCATTGCGAGTCCCGCCACCACGCGCTGAAGGGCTGCGCCGCACTCGGCGAGAAGCCGGTGCGCGGTGTTGGCGAGCACGTCGAAGGGGATGTCCAGATCACGAGTCACGAGCTCACCTGTGGTCTCATCCCTCCACGCGGCGTCCCCCACAGCACCGCGCTCCGGAAAGAGCCCAAGGTGACGGAACGCGCCGCGTCCCCCATCCTCCGTGCGGTGACTCTCCACGGCGGCGGCGAGTGCCAGCGCCAACGACTCCGTACGAGGCGTGCCGTACAGAGTCACGACGTCACGTGCCCGGCGCTCTGTCGAGAGCTCTGCCGGCACCGAATCGACGCGGGCCATCACCGGTGAGTGTTCGGCGTGCTCCTCGAGCATCACGAGGAATTCCATCACTTCCCTCCTTCCGGGAGGTCGGCCCGATCGCGCTCGAGCGGCGAACGTCGCCGCGGAGCCAAAGCCGGGCACCCGAAAACTGAAGCAAGAGCGGGGCCGCAGTGCGCGACCACCTCCCGTTCAAGGCAAAACCCGTAGACGCGAGCAAAGTTCCGCAACCGTTGGGCGACGTCGAAACCGGTTCTGCGTCGCGACGAGTTCGTTGCAAATCGCCACCCGATTCTCGCTAATCGCCAGGCAACGCATCGGGTGAGCGTCGGCGACCGTGGTGGAGCATGGCCGCCAATGCCAGGGCGAAGGCGAAGTAGACCACTCCGACCTCTCTCGGCGTCAGGATCCGCTCGAATCCGGGCCGGAGGCTCTCCGGGAGGAGATTCGTCTCGAGAGCGTAGATGGCAGCCGAACAGAGCACGACTGCCAGGAGGAGTCGCCCGCCGCGCAGCTTCGGGACGAGGAGCGCGATGACGACTCCCCATGCGCAGACGGACGCTGTGTGGATGACCAGGGCAGTGAGCGTGACACTTGGCTGCCACTGCGTGACGAAGAAGGCGCGCGAGCCGATGAACGTGTGAGCGATCGCATTGATCGGCTCGAGCGGCTGTCCGCGCACGCGTCCAAACTCCCAGAGTGCGCCGGCACTCGCGGCGGCCGCCACGAAGCCCGCGCGGAGGCCCTCTCGCACCGTCTGGCGTCGCACGGCCCAAAGAAAGGAGTTCGGTCTGAGACCTTCAAGGGGAAACGCTTGGCAGCCCTC
>Ga0187777_10000118_pt1 | contig 58772 bp, 46 predicted proteins | sample 1015_Q2_SP5_10_M_FD_132416 | JGI IMG/M metagenome (GOLD analysis project Ga0187777, IMG submission 132416) | Tropical peat soil microbial communities from peatlands in Department of Meta, Colombia - 1015_Q2_SP5_10_MG | ecosystem: Environmental > Terrestrial > Soil > Wetlands > Peat | place... | reverse complement strand
GAAAAGGGCGCCACGTACACTTGTGCCGTCCCTGATTCATCTGACTGATACACTACCCATTTTCCATCCGGCGAAAAATCCGCCCAGGGAATGTTGTGCGAGGATACTTGAACCACCGGAAATGGCTTCTTCTCTGCTTGCATGGGCAGCGCCCACAGTTCTATGATCCCGTTCTCGGTGACCTGCCGGTACAGAACATAGCGGCCATCGCGCGACCATGAAAGCGTAGTGCCTCCAGTCTTAAGAAGCAGCCTTTCCGGAGCGGACCCGTTCACCGGCTTGATCCAGATCCCGCCTCCCGCCACCACAAAAACTATCTGAGTGCCATCGGGCGACCATACCGGAGTAAAGTTGTAGGGATTGGAAAAGGTAAAGCGCGTCTTCACGTTGCGCACTAGATCCTGCAGCCACAGGGCCACGCCATTCGCATCTGGCTCCTCCAGCGCCAGCATCTTTCCATCGGCAGAAAGGCTCGGACCGTTGCCGACCGCAACCGATTGGCCACCGCTTTTTCCAGTTCGGTCGTACCAAGCCATGTCGCCAATGCTCATCAAATTGGTGCCATGCACATAAACCAAAGTTCCGTTGCTAGAGACGGAAAAATCACCCAGGCTGAAATTACCGGCGTATTGGATCTTCTCGTCGATGGGGATCGCCTCGCCTTCAACTTCAAGGCGCCTTAGGTTGAAGGGCTGCGCCATCAGCGATCCATCGCGCAGAAAGAGCAGGTATCCGGGTGGAGCGTAGGCCGAGTTTGAATTCACCGCCAGAACCAGTTTGTGTCCTGGCGAATCGAGCGAGCCCACAAAAATGCCCTGGCTCTCCGGTGTTCTTCCGGTTTGACCCGTAAAAAGAAAATGGTGGCCATCGGGCAGGAACCACGGCCAGCGGTGACCGCTTTCGCCGCGTGCCTTGTCCAATTGCGAAGCCTGCCGAGGCGCGCCGCCGGATGCTGAGACCGCTGATAATGGGCCGCCTGGGCTAGAGGCGAAAACAATGGTTCCTTTCGCGTTCCAAGTCCCTCCGCGCGCACTCCCTACATCGCAGATGTTTTGCGCCGGCCCGCCGTTCGTGTCAACGCGCTTCAACTTCCCATCGGCAAAAAAACCAATCGTGCGGCTGTCCGGTGACCAGAAAGGATAGGTTGCGCCTTCAGTTCCCGGCAGCGGCCGCGGCTCGGGCGCATCCAGAAGCTGCAGCCATAGCTGTTGGGTGTTGCCGGAGGAAGCCACATAAACCACTTTTCGGCCATCGTGTGAAATCGCCATGTGCGCCCCGGGCAGGCCCGAGGCGCCAAAGCTATGCTTCTGCGGCGGCAGGAGATACGACTTCGTCACCGCCTGCTGCGGGCTCCTCCATCGCCAATAAGCCGCTCCAAACCCCACCGCAATCAGCAAGAGCGCCGCGATTGCACCCCACGCCAGCCGCTCAAGATACCTTCTCCGCGATACAATCGGCGCCGCGAAGCCTGCTTGCGATCCGTCCTCCCCAATCCATTCGAGCTGCAACTCCACATCATGCGCCGTTTGAAAGCGCGCCTCTGGATCTTTCGCCAGGCAGGTGCGCACCACAAAATCGAGCGCCGGCGGAGACATGCGCTTTACCGCGCTGATCGGCTCCGGATCTTTTTCGAGAATCGCACTGGCAATCGAGATCTGCGACTTGCCCTCGAACGCGCGCTTCCCCGTTGCCATCTCGTACAACACCGCTCCCATGGCAAAAATGTCCGAACGCGCGTCTGCGTCTTTGCCCTCGACCTGCTCCGGCGACATGTACTGCACTGTGCCCACAATCGTCCCCGAAGCGGTGATCGGGCTTACGCCTTCGCTCATGGTCGCGGAAAACGCCGGCGCCGCAGCCGCCTTCCCAGCCGTTGCCGCCTTCGCCAGGCCAAAGTCCATCAACTTGGCGCCGGATTTTGTAACCATGATGTTCCCTGGCTTGAGGTCGCGGTGAACCACGCCTTGCCGGTGCGCCTTCTCCAGCGCGCTCGCAATCTCAGCCCCGACCTTGAGCAGCTCTGCCTGCGGCAGCGGGCCTTTGCGCAGCCGCTCCGCCAACGTCTCGCCCTCCAGGAGCTCCATTACCAGGTAGTCGGTCTCGCCCTCGTGCCCCACGTCAAACAGCGTGCAGATGTGCGGATGCTGTAGGCTTGAAATCGCTCGCGCCTCGCGCTCAAATCGCATTTTCAAATCAGGATTGGAAGAAAGATGCTGTGCCAGAACTTTGATGGCCACATCGCGCCCCAATCGCGTATCCCGTGCCCGATACACCTCTCCCATTCCGCCCGCACCGAGGCGCGCGAGAATTTCATAGGGACCGAGTCTCATACCAGAAGTGAGGGCCACGAGTGCGCATCATTATAGTAGGTACAGATCGCAGCCGAGCCCGGGCGATGCCGGGCGGATTGTCGGCTATCCGGAAATGGGAATTTTGTGATGGTAAGTTCCGGTTAGCCCGTCATCCGTCCGCAACGGAGGAAGGTCTGCAAATGGAGCCCTCCTGCTATGATCACTCCTCAGTCGGAGCAACCATGCGCAAGCTGATTCTCTTTCTCTTCTTTCTCGCGTTATCAAGCACCATCGTGTCCGCGCAACAGTTCGACCTCGTGCTCGAAGGCGGACGTGTTATGGATCCCGAAACCGGCCTCGATGCCGTGCGCAACGTTGGCATCCTCGACGGCAAGATTGTCCGCGTCTCGTCCGACGCGCTGAGCGGACGCCGTGTCATCCGAGCCAGCGGCCTGGTCGTCGCTCCCGGATTTATTGACCTGCATCAGCACGGTCAGGAGATGGAGAGCCAGCGGGTGAAAGCGCTCGACGGCGTGACCACCGCGCTCGAACTGGAAATCGGCGCGCCCGATGTCGCTCAGTTCCTCAAAGCGAAAGAGGGGCGCTCGCTCATTCACTATGGCACCTCCGCCAGCCATGCTGCAGCGCGGGCTCTGGTATTCGGCACTCCAATTCCAGAGGCTGAAATTCTTCCGAAGAGCGGACCCGCGACCGACCAGCCCGCGACACCAGAACAACTCTCGCGGATCGAAGATCGCCTGCGCGACGAACTCGACGCTGGCGGCTTGTCTATCGGCATGGGCATCCAGTACACCCCCGGAGCCTCCCGCTGGGAAATCATTGATACCTTCCGTCTGGCCGCCGAGCGGGGAGTTCCGGTTTACACTCATGTGCGCAGCTCCAGCCGCGTCGATCCCGGCTCCTCCATCGAGTCCTTAAGTGAAGTAATCGGAGCGTCTGCCATCACTGGCGCTCCATTGCACATTGTGCACATCAACAGTTCTTGCCTGCGCGATGCACCCGAATGCCTCTCCATGGTTGAAGGCGCACGCGCCCGTGGCCTCGATGTCACTACCGAAGCCTATCCCTACATCGCAGGTATGACGTTTATCAACTCCGCGCTTTTCAACCCCGGCTGGCAGGAAAAAGAAGGCGGCATCAGCTACAACGATTTGGTTCTTCCTGGCACTGGCGAGCACCTTACCAAAGAGCGTTTCGACGAACTCCACAATTCAAGCACCCCTACCACGGTGCTGATCTTCTCCAATACGCAGGAGGTGCTGGACAAAGTGATCCGTCACCCGCTGGTGATGATCGCCAGCGACGGCCTCCCAAACCATCCCCGTAACGCGGGAACCTATTCACGTGTGCTGGCCCAATACGTGCGCGAAAAAGGGACTTTAACTCTGATGGATGCGCTGAGAAAAATGAGTCTCATGCCGGCGCAGATGCTCGACCGCTCAACCCCAGCGGCATTGCGAAAAGGCAGATTGCAGGAGGGCGCAGACGCCGACATTGTTGTGTTCGACGCCGCGACCATCACTGACCGCGCCACCTTCGCTAAGCCGATGGAGCCGAGCGCAGGAGTCCGCTATTTGGTAGTCGGAGGAATAGTGGTTGTCGACCAAGGCAAGATCGTGCCGGATGTGTTTCCGGGCCGCGCATTGCGGGGGCCTGGAGGCGCTCAACTTCACGTAACTGGCAGGGGCCTCTCTACGCCAGTTCCAGGCATCCCATAGGCGCCCTGGCAATCACTGCCGGTTTGTCGGCAACCGGGAAGTAAGGATTCTTTCCGTGTTGCCTGCCACCCGAACGCAATCGGCCGCCTTCCAAATAAACGGCTTTTCACTTTGCGCGGCTCGTTTAAGTCCAAGCGGCATCGGGTAGAATGCTCGCCGGCCCGAATTGCCGTTTTGGCCGGTTGTTCCAGGAGGGAGACCATGCTCCGCATCACCTGCCTTTTGTTTGCATTCTGCCTATCTGCCAGTATGCTCTACGCCACAGACCCGCCGAAGCTATCACCCGTCCAACAGGACGTGCTCAATGTCCGGAACGCGCTGAGGGAGACTGCTCTCAGGCGGGATTTTGCCGCTTGGTCCCGCTACGTCGCGGATGATTGCATCTTCAGCAACGATGATGGGGAGCTGGTTACCAAGGCTCAATTCATGGAACAGGTTGGAAAGTTACCGCCCGAGTACGACCGCTCAGTGAATCCACGGGATTACGTCATCCACGTGTACGGCGATGCTGCCGTGGTCAACTTCCGACTCACTGGACACGAGCAGTTTACCGATGCCGACATCGTCAGTGAAATGCGTCAAACGGAGACCTACGTCAAGCAAAACGGTTCTTGGCTGCTGGTTGCGAGGCAATGGGGCCTTTTGCCCGTGAATTTCCGCAAGCCGGTTGCAGTCGACACAAGTGTCTATAAAGATTATGTTGGCCAGTATGAGTGGCGTCCGGGTGTTCCTCCGGATATTGTCTCTGTGAAGGACGGAAAGCTATGGTCAAAAATCGGAGAGGACGAGGATGAGGCCTTGCCTTTGAGTTCGGACACGTTTTTCTTCAAGGACGATCTCGGAAGCGAGACCTTTTCCCGCGACAGTCAGGGCCATGTGATCGGCTACACCTATCACCGCGCTGACGGACAAGAAATTCACGTCAAGAAGATCAAGTGAGCAGACAACAAGCCGCACGCCCTGCTTGGGCTCTCGAAGCATGACGTTCTGGAAGAATGGTCGGCAAACCGGAAACCAGAGGTTTTTTGAACCAACAGATTCAACGACATAGGCGGAGTTTGTGAAGAATGGTCGGCCCTAGCAGACGATCCTAGAACTTTCCTGCAGCACGCCACCTGAGTGAAAGTGAGATAATCCGGCTGCTATGCCACTTACCGCAGGTACGAAACTCGGCCCCTACGAAGTCATTGCGCCGCTCGGGGCGGGGGGGATGGGCGAAGTGTACCGAGCGCGCGATACGCGGCTCGAGCGCGACGTCGCCATCAAGATCCTCCCCGCCCATCTCGCCTCGAATCCTGAACTCAGGCAGCGGCTCGAGCGCGAAGCCCGCGCCATCTCCAGCCTGAGCCACCCGCACATCTGTACGCTGCACGATGTCGGCGAGCAGGCGGGCACCTTCTACCTGGTCATGGAGTTCCTCGAGGGCGAATCGCTCGCACAGCGCCTCGCCCGCGGCCCGCTGCCCATACCTGAAGTCCTCCGCACCGGCATTGAGGTCGCCGATGCGCTCGACAAGGCCCATCGTCACGGCGTCGTGCATCGCGACCTAAAACCGGGCAACATCATGCTTACCAAGTCCGGCGCCAAGCTGCTCGATTTCGGCCTGGCCAAGCCCAACACGCCACTCAGCGCCGCTGCTGCCGGAGTCACGCCCACCGCTGTCACCCTCACCAGTCCTTCAGAGCCCATCACGCAGCGCGGAACGATCGTCGGGACTTATCAGTACATGTCGCCGGAGCAGGTGGAGGGCCGCGAGGCCGATTCGCGCAGCGACATCTTCGCCCTCGGCGCCGTGCTCTACGAGATGACCACGGGCAAGCGCGCCTTCACCGGCAAGAGCATGCTTTCGATCGCCTCGGCCATCCTCGAAAAGGATCCAGAGCCCATCTCCAGCATCCAGCCGCTCACCCCACCCGCGCTCGAACATGTTACGCGCACCTGCCTCGCCAAAGATCCCAACGACCGCTTCCAGACCGCTCACGACGTCATGCTGCAGTTGCGCTGGATCAAAGAAGGCGGTTCGCAGGCCGGAATCGCCGCGCCTATCGCTGTGCGCCGCCGCCATCGCGAGTGGATGGCATGGGCCATCGCAGCCGCGCTCTCTGTGCTCATGCTCGCCATCGGTTGGCTCCTGCATCGCCCCGAAACCGTTCCCGTGGTGCGCTCTTTCATCGTGCTCCCACCCAAATTTCAACTCGATGCCTTCAACACCGCGCTCGTGCTTTCGCCCGATGGCAGGAAGGTCGTCCTCGCCGGCACAGGCCAAGACGGCAAGGCCGAACTCTACCTTCGCTCGCTCGATGCGCTCGCCGCGCAGCCTCTTCCCGGAACCGAAGGAGCTACTTATCCGTTCTGGTCGCCCGATGGCGAATCCATCGGCTTCTTCGCCAGTTCAAAGCTCAAGAAGGTCGCGGTCTCTAACGGCGCCGTTCAAACCATCTGCGACGCTCCCGAAGGCCGCGGCGGCACATGGAACAAGGATGGGGTCATCGTTCTTGCTCCCAGCTTCGAAGGCGGCCTCTACTCGGTGCCCGATACTGGCGGCACACCCGCGCAGCTCACCACTCCCGAGCAGGGCGGGAACGCCGCTCATCGCTTTCCGCAGTTTCTACCTGACGGCAAGCACGTCATCTTCTTCGTCCGCGATGCCAGCGACACGCCGCGAGGCATCTCGGTGGTCGAGCTTGATTCCAAGAAGTTACAGCCCGTAGTGCAGGCCGATAGCGGCGCAGTCTACGTCGAGCCCGGCTATCTGGTCTTTCTCAAAGAGGGCAGCCTGTTTGCCCAGCCCTTTGATGCGCGCAGCCTCAAGGTAAAAGGCAAGGCTTCTATCGTCGCTCAGCAGGTCCAATTCGGCGGCTTGCGTTCGGTGGGGCAGTTCAGCGCTGTCGGCGGCCTGTTGATTTACGCCCAGCAGGGCTTTGGCGGCTCGCATCAGCTGAAGTGGCTCGACCTCAATGGCAAGGACCTCGGCAACGTCGGCGAGGCCCGCGACCAGTGCTGCGATACTCTTTCTCCCGACGGCAAGCAGGCTATTGTGCAAGCCGGCAACGGAGTCATCGGCGAGCGCTGGTGGAACTACGACGTTGAGCGCGGCGTCAGCACGCCCTTCAGCATTGAAGGTTCGCGTATCGGCTCGCCGTTGTGGTCACCCGATGGCCGCTCGGTCGCCTTCGCCAAGGTCAACGCCTCCGGCGAGTGGTCCATCCAGGAAATGCCCTCCGATGGCACCGGCACTCCGCGGGAACTCCTCCGTTCATCCGAGCAGCTGCTTCCCAGTGATTGGTCGCCCGATGGCAAGGTCATCGCTTACGGCACGCCGGGCAAGAGCAGGAAGATGGAAACCTGGATGCTGCCGCTTACCGTCGATCGCAAGCCGTATCCCTTCTTGCAGGGGGCGTCGGAATTTAGCCCCGGCGGCTTCTCTCGCGATGGCCGCTGGTTCGTTTACACCGATGACACCAGCGGTCGCGCTGAAGCTTACATCACTCCCTTTCCTGGGCCAGGCGGCAGGCGCCAGGTCACGACCGAGGGTGTTGTTTTCGCCGCCTGGTTCGGAAAGGCCGGCTCTTCTGATCAGGGCATCGGTTACGCCAGCAGCACTGCGAAGTACGTCGTCGTTCCTGTCTCCACCGCCGGTGACCGACTCTCCTTTGGCCAGCCCGAGACTTTGTTCGGCGAAAAAGTCCTCACCGGCGCCAACGGCCTCAGCTTCTCTCCCGATTGGAAGCGCGGCCTGGCCTCGCTCCCCGCCGGCGAAGACACCGACTCCATCGTCCTTGTCTCTAACTGGCAGAATGAGCTGAAGAAGTAAGGAACTACTTCAGCCCGAACGTCGCCACTCCCGCCAGGCTTCCGCCGATGATGATCTGCACCTGGTACGTTCCCGCTCCCATCTGTTTGGCCGCCGGCCCTAGTAGATTCGAACTCGCTAGCCTGAAGTCAAACACCTAGAAGTCAAACACCTAGACCCCTTTGTCCACGAAGAATGGGTAAATTTTTCCTGGGTCAGCACGCAGACCCTAATGGCCTGATCAGGGTAGGGTGGGAGTGATCCTGCCAAGGCCTCGACCTAGTGGCCAGTACCTTTTGTGTCGCAGCTTGTGTCGTAACCCGTGCATCCCTGTCCGAATCGGGGCATGTCGCGATGTGTCGCTCGGGTACAGGCGCAGGGCGCGGAAGATGCGGCAGAACCGCATGGGCGTTGCCCCTGTGTATCGCTCGCGCTCGCGTGCTACATCCCAGTTCCAATCCGTCTAGGGAAATGGCATGGAAGAGGTCGTCGGTTCGATCCCGACCAGGTCCACCAAGACTTCTCAAGGATGTATGCCAGCGGTCTACATTCTGCAGAGTCAGACTACAGCAAAATTCTACATCGGCTCTGCTGACGACCCGTTAGTTCGGTTGGCTGAGCATGAACGCGGTCAGACGAGATCGACACGCGGTCGTGGTCCATGGGGGCTTGTCTATCAAGAATCGTTCGACACCTTATCCGAGGCGCGGCGGCGCGAGCAACAACTCAAGAGCTGGAAGTCACATCGTTCGATCCAAGAATTGATTGACGCCGCAAACCGGTCCGTCTGAGCGCGTCCCGGCCTTGCCGGGAAGGTCGTCGGTTCGATCCCGACCAGGTCCACCAAACACATTTGACCTTGCAGCAGGTCGATTTCAAGGGGTTCGCACCTAACCCCGACGAGACCGCAGCAGACGGAGTGATTCGCGTTTTACCTCTGCTAGCTTGCGGACATCTTCTCGCCGGGCCACGATGTCCTTCGTTGGGCCTCTTTTAAGGCCTTGATGCTCGCAGGTCCAATTTCAATTTCTTGGGCTTCCACCGCTAGCAGCAAGCTGTCCGCAATGTTCAGATAGCTTGCGAGGTTGCGTCCTGCATTCCCGGAGCGTCTATATTGCGCTCGAATCTGCTCAAACCGACCACGGGGAAGATGCCTCTGAAGAAACGCCGGATCTTCGCTCGGAATAAGACTCAGCACGCATCGCTCGACTGCTTCAAGTATCACATAGTACATGAGTTTGATGAGGGGATGGTTTAAGTCGGAAAAGTGGACATACCCTGCAATTTGGCGGTGGGTCAGGACAAACGCGAACTCGTGCTGCTCAAAGACTTCGACGAGGTCAAGCAAGCTTGTACCGTCTGCGATGACATCGGTGAGTTCGATTCGTTGCACCGCGCGGCTATCACGCAGAAAATACTTGATCAGCTTTTGCCCTTCGCGAATCGGGATTACATTGAAATCACTGTTTCGTTGGGACACGTCCGGAGCTTGTAAATCTGAGGCCGCGCAAACGAGATCTGCGCTTGGAATCATGATGTCTCTAACGGTGAAAGTTCCGGCAAGCCGAGCGAGCGTTTCGTCCAGAGTGGCCATTCGAACAGCCTCAGCAGCACCGTCATTTTAGTACACGCAATCGAGTATGTCCTTGCCGGGTCGTGGGTTCGATCCCAACCAGGTCCACTCGTTCGCATCGCTAATCTGGGGTATCGAAAGCATGATTTCCACAATAATATTAACTATGATTAACAATAAATAGTGTATACTGCTTTCCTGCAGGGCTTCCTCTTCCAGCCGCAGGAAAACAGGTGATGGTACCGGCTTGTCGACGGTTCTTGGATCGCGTCTTGCGCGCAACTTTGCTGGCCGCTCCAATCCTCTTTCTCCACCCAGCCATTGCAGCCGGGCAAGATGGGAGCGTCTGCGGGACCGTGCAGGACCAGAGCGGCGCGGTGGTAGCGAATGCGGATGTGCAATCAAGCGACTCCAAGACCCGGCTCAACGTCACTACGGACGACTCAGGCGGGTTTTGTATCGAGCATCTACGGGCGGGATCTCACGAGATCACTGTGGTGGCGCCCGGATTCAGACCACATCGCCAAGCGTTGATCGTGCACGCCGGGGAAAGGCTGCGAACAACTATCTCACTCAGCCTCGAAACGGTGTCTCAACAGGTCACCGTCGTCGAAGGAATCGCCGACGTGCAGTCGCTGAATGTAGCCGAGACAAAAATCGGGAGCGGCTTGATCGCCAAGCTGCCCAGCGAAAGCGTCAATGCTGCGCTGAGTTCGATCCTGACGCTGGCCACTCCGGGCGTGGCTGCCGACTCGAATGGCGTCTTCCACCCGCTGGGCGAGCACGCGGAAACCTCCTTCAGCATTGACGGGCAGCCCATTTCAGACCAACAGAGCAGAATCTTCTCAAACCAGATCTCTGCGAACACCATTCAAGAGATGCGGACCCTGCAAGGGGCGCCCCCGGTGGAATTTGGCGACAAGACCAGCCTCATCGTGGAGGCAACGACACGCTCAGGGTTAGATGCTGGAAAAGCGAGCGGCAGTCTGTCACTGGGATACGGATCGTTCGCAACTCCCACAGCCAGTGTTGCGCTCGCGATGGGCTCCAGCAGGTGGGGAAATTTCCTGGCCCTCGATGGAGTCGATAGCCAGCGGTTTCTGGATGCCCCGGAGTTTCAGCCGCTGCATGGAAATGGGAACGCCGAAAACCTATTCGATCGTGTGGACTGGCGGCCGAATGAGGCTACAGCCCTGCATGCCATCTTTTCGACGGCCCGCTCCTGGTTTCAGGTCCCAAATACTTATGACCAGCAGGAAGGGAACCAGGACCAGCGACAGGCTATGACCAGTTTCAATGTAGGGCTTGGGCTGTCACACGTGCTAAGCCCCAGGTTGGTGGTCACTGCAAACACGTGGGTACGTCAGGATCGTGTGAATTACTATCCCTCGGCGGACTTGTTCTCCGATCAGCCGGCAACATTTTCGCAGTCTCGCAGGCTGACCAGCACAGGGTTGCGAAGCGACGTCACCTATGCTCGTGGCCGACACACGGTGAAGGCCGGGGTGCAGGTGCAGGTCACTCCGCTTTCCGAGGCATTCAACACGGGCCTCACGGATGCAGCCTTCAACTCTCCTTGTGTGGATGCAAGCGGGGTCCCCGATCCTGATCGGTCGCTGACCTCCACCAGTCAGTGCGCGACCGCTGGCCGCAGTGCGAACCCTTCCTATCAGCCTGCACTTTTGCCATATGACCTCACGCGGGGAGGGACCCTCTTTCATTTTCGCGGCGCTGCGACCATCTACGAAGGCAGCGCTTTCCTTCAGGACAGCATCAAGCTAGGGCAGTTCAGCCTGAACCTCGGCCTACGATATGACAATTACAGTGGGCTCAGCGAGGGCTTCGACGTTCAGCCGCGGGGCGGTGTCACGTATCAAGTCCGCTCGACGGGCACAGTGCTGCACGCGTCGTACGCGAGAGTATTCCTGACTCCGTACAATGAGAATCTTGTACTCTCCAGTTCGACCGGCGCCGGCGGGCTGGGCGCTGGCTCGAACACGGTCCAGCCGCTCACCCCTGCGCGACGTAACCAATTCAATCTCGGAATCGAACAGCAGTTGGGTGCGAAATTCGGCATCCAGGCTGAGTACTTCTGGAAGTTCACGAGCGGAGCTTATGATTTCAACACCATCCTGAACACACCACTCAACTTTCCTATCCAGTTCCGTAAATCGAAAATCGATGGCGCTTTGGTGCGCGCGACACTCACTAATGTCCATGGCTTTAGCGCCTTCGCTGTGCTCGGCCATAGCCGGTCGCGCCTGTTCGGTCCTGAGGTCGGCGGGATCAACTTTGGAACAGCGTATGCTGCGGTCGCTCGTCCGGACCACGATCAGGGTTTCCAACAGACCACCAACGTTCAGTACCAATTCTCCCAAGCCAATTTGCGGGGACTCTGGCTTGGCCTGACCTGGCGGTTTGACAGCGGGTTGGTAGTGGTCAGCGTTCCGGATTACGCGACCGCGTTAACACTGACCGGCGATGAGCAACAGGCAATCGGACTGTATTGCGGCAGCGTCTTCGCTACAGTCGCGCAGCCGCTGGAAACGTGCAACTCACCTCATCGCGGCGCGACACTCATTCACATCGTTCCCGACGGGACCTACAATCCTGACACCAACCCTTCACGCATCCGCCCACGAGATCTCTTTGACATTGCGCTAGGGTCAGAAAAAATATGGACGAAGGACCGCTACTCATTGGGCGCAAAGGTGACGGTAGTGAACCTGGCGAACAAAGTCGCGCTCTATAACTTCCTTTCCAGCTTCTCGGGCACTCATTTTGTCGCTCCCAGGACGTTGCAGGGCGAGATTGCTCTGCATTTCTGATCAACGGATCGAAGACGCGCAAGTGAGCGCGCCCCGGCGTTGCCGGGGAGGTCGCCGGTTCGATCCCGACCAGGTCCACCAAAAATCCTTCATTCGAGCCGCTAAGTTAGGCCGGGGGAGGAATCTAAGTCTTTTCGCTGTGGCCGGCACAGTGCATGACGCCGAGATACCTGGTCCAAGGCCCGACGGCCTCGCAGTACTGGTGCGCCATGACACGAGAGATCTGGTGCAGGTGAGTGAGGTCGTGAGCGGCCCAGGTGGCCAGCAACTCCGAGAGCGAAACGACTCCGAGCGCGGGATGGCGCCCCCGCTTTGCCAGGTCTTGCGGCTGCAGCCGCAGCTCACGCAACGCCGAGAGATTTTGAGAGCGCAGGCGGGCGAACTCATCGAGCAGGTCGGGGAGCGACTTGGCCACGCTCGATCGCTCGTGTCCCTGGCGATCGAAGCGGTCGAATGGCTGAGACTCGCCAGATTGCAGGATGCGGCGGGCGCGCGGCATCCAGTCAGTGAGTTCGCCGTGGATGAGATGGCCGACGATGTCGAAGGGGCTCCATGTCTCAGGGCCCTCGTTGCGGCGAGTCCAGGCGTCAGGCAGGTCGCGCAGCAGCGCGCTGAGCGCGGCGGGCGTGCGCTCGAGCAGCGAGATGGTCAGCTGCAGGTCGTGCTCCATGATTCTCTCCGAGACGTGGGTTCAGTATAGTCTTCAGCGATGCTTCATCTGCCAGTCGCGGTGCGATGGGTGTTTCTGGCGGTGGTCGCGTTCATCGCGGCGACGCTGGCGGCAATCTCCGGATTCGGAGGCGCGGCGGTGCTGCTGCCGGCGCTGGTGGCACTGTTTGGAGTGAGGGAGGCGATCCCCATCTTGACGGTGGCTCAGCTCATCGGCAACGGCTCGCGAGTGTGGTTCAACCGGCACGAGCTGGACTGGCGCATCATCGGGTGGTTCACGGTGGGTGCAGTGCCGCTGGGATTGCTGGGCGGGTATCTGTTCGCCACGGCACCGCTGGGGGCGCTGACGCGGCTGCTGGGTTTGTTCCTGCTCTTCACCGTGTTGTGGCGGCATATGAGAACTACAGGGCCGCCGAAGCTGCCGGCGCAGGCCTTTGCAGGGATCGGGGCCGGGGCGACATTCCTCTCGGCGCTGCTGGGCAGCGTGGGGCCGATCATGGCGCCGTTCTTTCTGGCGTACGGGCTGGTGAAGGGGGCCTACATCGGCACAGAGGCGATGTCTACGGTGGTGATGCACGTGACGAAGCTGGTCGCGTACCGGCAGACTGCGATCCTTACGCTGGGCGCGGTGGCGGTGGGGCTCGCGCTGGGGCCAGTGATGATCCTGGGCTCGTACACGGGGAAGAAAGTGGTGGAGCGGCTTTCAGAGAAGGTCTTTGTCTTGATCATCGAGGCAGTGCTGATCCTGGCAGGAGCGACGTTCTTGATCCGCGGGTAGAGTGTTAGCACTGCCGCAGAAGGTCGGCGAATCAGTCGGGGTCGTAGAAGCTGTTGCCGTAGCCCATCTTGCGGACCTCTTCCTGCATGGACTCCAGGGTGGATTGCTCCTGTCTGATGGTGGAATTCAGACGGTCGTTCTGGGCATTCAGCTTGGGCAGCACATCGCAGGTGTTTTGTGTGTAACTGTAGTCATGGAAGACGTGGGTGCAATCGGTCTTCTGCCATTTTTCGATCTCTTCCTGGAGTTGGCGGCCCTGTTCCTTCAAATCGGTGAGGCGCTGCTTCTGCGCCCTGATCTGGTTGCGGAGCTGATTGGCGCGCTGCTCCTTCTGCTTGTCACTCTGCTGCTGCTGGTCTGCGGGTTCATCAGCGGCGGGATACTGGGAGCGGTCCGGCGCCTTGGCATCAGAATCGGGTGGCGGGCTATCTGCCCGCTGCTCGGGAATCTCCTCATTGGTGATCACGTGCTTATCGCTGGAAGCAGTGGTGCTCTTTTGAGCCTTGTTCTGGCGGGCAACATCACCAAGGGATTGCGCCCCGCAGAGCGAAGCGCAGCTCAACAGCGCGACAAAGACGGCGCATCTCAAAACAAGGCTCATTTGCGCGAATTATAACCCAGTTTTCAGCAGCGTCCTGGCCTATTTCTGCAGGTAAAGGGCGGGGAATTGCTGTCTGAGATGCTCGAGCTTGGGAGCATCGTTGATGACGATATAGCCATCATCGGGATGCAGGGCCGCAAAGTTCTGGTGGTAGGATTCGGCAGCGTAGAAAGCCTTGAGCGGGACTATCTGGGTGACGATCGGCTTGCGAAAAACCCTGGCCTGGGTGAGCTGGGCGATGTAAGCCTCGGCGATGCGCTTTTGCTCGTCGCCGGCATAGAAGATCACGGAGCGATATTGCGCGCCGTCATCTGGGCCCTGGCGATTGAGCTGGGTGGGATCGTGCGCGACGGAGAAAAATATCTTCAGCAACTGGCCGTAGGTTATCTGCGAGGGATCGTAAGTGATCCTGACCGATTCGGCGTGGCCGGTGTTGCCCTCACTCACTGACTCGTACTGGGCAGTTCTGGCTGAGCCTCCGGAGTAACCGGAGACGGCCTGGGTGACGCCTTTGACGTGCTGGAAAACTGCCTGAATGCCCCAGAAACAGCCACCGGCGATCACCATGCTTTGGGAGCCGGGTTTGGCGGCGAGGGGCGAATCGAGTGCGGGATCGGGCAGCGGGACGGCGGGCTCAGCCGCAGTAGCGCACGCCAACGCCAGCAAAGCGAAAATTGCAAGCAACCAGGATCTTGGAACGCTCACTACGATGGCCTCCAACCAGTCTCTCATTAGAGCACCGGCGAGCGAAAAAGTTCCAGGTGTGCTGTGTTTGAGCGAGGGAACTTTTGGCCAAAGCCGCTCGTAGCTCATAGAAGCATCGCGGGAGGTGGGGTGTGCGCAAAGCGCTTTGGCTGGGTTTGGGGCTGTTACTGGCGGTGTCGTCTGCAGCGGCCGACGACTGGAACAAGTCTTTCACTTTGAGCGGTAAGCCGCAATTGCGAGTCGACGCCAAGGACGGGAATGTTTACGTGAGCGTGTGGGACAAGAACCAGATCGACGCACACGTCTCGACGGTGGGATACAAGATAGGGAACGAAGCAGTCCGAATCAGCGAGCGGCAGACGGGTGACCGGGTTGAGATCGAGCTGCAGATGCCACACGAGCACTGGTGCTTCGGGTACTGCCACCGCTCTATACGACTGGAGGTCAAGGTGCCACGGCAGGCTGATCTCGACCTGCACACCGGAGACGGCAACATCGAGGGCGATGATGTGCAAGGCAGCCTGCAGTTCACCACCGGCGACGGCAACGTGACCTTTCACTCCATCGGCGGCAAGCTGCGGGCGCGCACCGGTGACGGGAACATCCGCATCAGCGGACGCTTTGACGATCTGGACATCCACACCGGCGACGGCAATGTAGAAGCGGAGGCGGTGAGCGGCTCGAAGATGGATTCGAGCTGGCTGGTGCGCACCGGGGATGGCAATGTGGAGCTGCGAGTTCCATCCGACCTTTCGGCGGATGTTGATGTGCGTACGGGCGACGGCCGCATCACGTTCGACCTGCCGGTGACGATCTCGGGGACAGTGAACCGCTCGGCGCTGCACGGCAAGCTCAACCAGGGCGGTCCGATGCTGGAAGTTCGCACTGGCGACGGCAACGTGCATCTGGGCGGAAGATAGAGCGCGGAGAAAGCGCTTTCAGGCGGCGAGAAACAAGCTTAGATTAGAAGCGTGCAGCGCAAGATCTTCTGGGTGAGTTTTCTTACGCTCAGCGTTGTCGCCGACTTTGCCCTGCCCCTGACCTGGGGGCTGCTGGCCACAATGCCAATCGTCTTTCTGAGCTGGTGGATCGCCTACCGCAGCGGGTGGTTCTAGAGTTTTTCCGCGCCGAGCCTCAGACGCAGGCCTTCGGGACCGAAGCCGTAGGGGCAGTGGCGGCACCCGCTCTGGCAGCAAAATCCGCGGCGCAGAAGAAAGCTGGCGGTGAAGACCATCTTTCCCCTTTCCCAGTAGAAATCGCCCTCCTGCAGGCCCTCTTCAGCGGTGGACCGGCTGAGCGCAGCCGGGGCGCGCCGCGGCTTGCGTGGCTTCATGACAAGGCGACCAGGCGCGGCGGCCCAGACTCGCCTTCGACTGCGACGCCATCGCGGAAGCAGACAAAGCGGCCGGAGATGGCGGGAACGCGCTCGCCGGGAACGATGATGCCGACCAGGTTCAGAGGATCGGCGGCGGAAAGCGTGACCAGTTCCGCGGTGAGCGGAGAGTTGCGCATGGCGCGCAGCGACTCCACGGCGATGGGCAAGGCAAACTGCTCGCCGGTGAATCCGCTGACGAAGCGTCCGCCGCGCACGTCGCCACGGGCCTCGAGGCGGCGGAATGCCATCAGAAGCTCGCGCCACTTCGGAGCCAGGGCCTCGCGCATCAGCAGGTCTCGGAAGACCACGCCATAGCGCGCAAGCAGCATCTTCGCGGTGGCCTCAATGGCTTTCGCGCGAGCCGTCTCGGCAATGGGCATCGCACCGGCCGGGTGCAGCAGGGCCCAGCGACCGGCGCTGTGACGCGGGCGGTTGCTGCGTTGCGCGCCCTCGCCGCTGCGCCGCCGCGGATTGATGAGAGCGCGGAGATTGTCGAAGCCGTCGGCTGTGATGAGGCCGGCGGCAACCAGCTCCCACAGGCCGGTTTCAACCTCAGATTTCAGCTTGCCCGTGGCGCGGACGATATCGGCGAAGAAGGAAGCGCCGTGGCGGCGCAGGACTTCGAAGACATCACGTGCGATGGCGCTGAGGCCGCGGCCGGTTTCAGGCTGCTCAGCGCGCTGAGCCAGCATCCAATCGGCCTCTTCGCGGACGAAGAATGTAATAGGAGCAACGCTGGTGGGAATCACGCGCCGGCGGCCATCGTGAGAGTCTTCGAGCGTGGCAGGGTGGGGCGAGAGCCTTCCCCAGCCTACGGCGCCGGTAAGCGAGAGCTGATCGAGCAGCCTGGAGTCATATTTGACCACGCGACGGCTCAGAATCTCGCGCTCCCAGGCACTAGCGGGAATCTCGCAACCCTGGAGCTGGTGCAGAACTTCAAGCAGGCCGCGCTCGCTGCCGGGAACCTGGGTCCCGGGCGCGACATGCTGCCAGCGAAGCAGCCAGCACATGAACTGCGCCGCCGTTACCGGTTCGATCTGCTTGCGCAAGGCGCCGAGCGTAAGGTGGTGGATCCGCGCGAGCAATCGGCGGTCGCAGAATTCGGTCTCGTCCGTGGTTCCCGTGAATCTGCCGCGCAGTGCGCTGCCGGATGCTTCCAGGCGAAGCAGCGCCTTTTCGATGTCACAGGCAGGAAGAACGACGGAGTCGCCGAGCTGACGAGCGGTGACTGGACCGACATGCATCATCCAGCCGGTGACCATGGCCAGCAGGGCTTCATCCTGCGAGATTGGCGCCAGATCCAAAGATGGTGGAACCTTTACGAATTGCGCCGATGGATACAGAGCAGCGAAGAGTTCGGCACGCTCGGCCGAGAGCCAGAATCGCTTTTCATCCACATGTGCGAGCAGAGCGCGGCGAGAGGAGACGAGCTGCTCAAAGTACGGCCGCCATTCGATCACCTTCGAGTCTTCGGATGCCGGGAGCGCGATCAGAGTATGGAGAGCGTCAGCGAGCTCGTCCGCATCGCGAACATCCGGCCAGGCTTCTTCACGCACCTGGGCAATGGCTACGGGATCGAGCTTGCCTACTTCATCCAGCACAGATTGCGGCAGCACGCGGCGCATCTCGACGGCGCGGGCGCGGCGCTCTTCCAGCGGAGCGTCATCCAGATAGGCGTAGGGATTGGCGTTGAGGATCTCATGCGAAAACAGCGAGGGGACGGGCGTATCCACGGCCAGGCAGCGGATGGAACCTCGATGGATGGCTTCGAGCACATCTTTGAGTCCATCTAGGTCCATGGCCTCGTGCATCACATCCTTCATGACCTCGCGGATGAGCGGGTGATCGGGTAGCTGAATGGGGCCATGAACATTCTCCTGGCAGGCTGCGACATCAGGAAAAACGGAGGCCAGTAAATCGTCAGAGCGGATGCGCTGAATCTGAGGCGGCACTTTGCGGCCGCCCTGAAAACGAAGAAGGGCGAGCGAGCGGTTCGCGTCCCAGCGCCAGCGGGTTGCAAAGATGGGCGAGAGGAGCGCCGCCTGCTGCAGAACAGGCTGCACGGTTTCCGCGCGGAGAAAATCGAAGACATCGCTCAGAGGGAAGCTATGCTGTTCAGCGAGCGAGATGTTCAAGCCGTTATCGGTGGCAGCTGCCTGCAGCTCAAAGTTGAAGCTGACGCAAAACCGCTTGCGCAAGGCAAGGCCCCAAGCCTTGTTGATGCGAGCGCCGAAGGGAGCATGCAGAATCAGTTGCATCCCGCCGCCTTCATCGAAGAAGCGCTCGGCAATGACGGTCTGTTGGGTAGGGACATCGCCTAAGACGGCACGCCCAGTCACGATGTATTCCACTATCTGCTCCGCAGCGGAATCATCGAGGCCGCATTGTTCTTTGAGCCAGGCTACGGCAGGCCTAGAATCGCCCGAGACGCCGCCGGTCGGCAGTGGTACCAGCGCCTTTGCGAGCTCACTCACTTGCAGTCGCAGACCTGCGACCTGTGTAGAGAGCTCTGCGGTCCGCGCCGGCGCCTCACCGAGCCAGAAGGGAATGCTGGGCGCGGCACCGTGGGCATCTTCGACCAGCACGCGGCCGGTGCTTTCAATCTTGCGAATGCGCCAGGAAGTGTTGCCGAGCAGAATGACATCACCTTTCATGCTCTCGACGGCGAAATCTTCATCGATGGTGCCGACGAGCGTGCCTTCCGGCTCGGCGATGACACTGAAGAGAGCGTTCTCGGGGATCGCCCCTCCGCTGGTGATGGCAGCCAGGCGCGCGCCGCGACGCGGGCGCACCAAGCCGTTTACGCGATCGCGGTGCAAATAGGCGCCGTAACGTCCGCGGCGAGCAGCGATACCCTCCGAGAGCATCGCGAGAATCCCGTCGAAGTCAACATCAGAGAGGTTCCGATAAGGGTAGGAGCGTCGGACCATCTGCAACAGGTCCTCTTCGCGCCAGCTCTCCCCATGCGGAGGCGGCGTGCTTACAGTCGCGACCAGTTGCTGGGCCAGAATATCAAGCGGCGCCTCAGGAATGACCAAGCGGTCGAGTTCACCGCTGCGAATGGAGCGAACCAGCGCAGAGCATTCGATAAGCTCATCGCGCGTGGTGGGGAAGAAGCGTCCTTTGGGGACTGCACCGCGCCAGTGTCCGGAGCGGCCGATGCGTTGCAGCGCGACCGCGATCGAGCGCGGGGAAGCGAGGATGCAGACCAGGTCCACGGTACCTACGTCGATTCCCAGCTCGAGTGAAGCAGTAGCTACCAGGACCTTGACTTCGCCGGCCTTCAGTTTGTGCTCGGCATTCAGCCGGAGCTTCCGCGAGAGGCTGCCATGGTGAGCAGCGACGGCTTCGCCTCCCAAGATCTCCGCCAGGCTGTGCGACACGCGCTCAGCCAGGCGCCGCGTGTTTACGAAAAGCAGAGTAGAGCGATGTTGCAGAACCAACTCTGCGATGCGTTTGTAGATATCGTCCCACAGATCATTCGATGCCACAGGTCCCAGAGGAATGCCGGAGACCTCGACTGCCAGATCCAGCACACGCTTGTGGCCGATGTTGATGATAGCCGGCGCCGAGCGCTCGCCTCCGGTGAGGAACTGCGCTACCTCTTCGATGGGTTTCTGTGTCGCTGAAAGCCCAATGCGCACGGGAGGCTTGTGAGTGAGCGCTTCCAGGCGCTCGAGCGAAAGGGAAAGGTGAGAACCACGTTTATCGTCTGCGACAGCGTGGATCTCATCCACAATCACTGTCTCGACATCGCGCAAGACAGCGCGGCTGCGCTCGGCAGTGAGCAGTATGTAGAGCGATTCAGGGGTGGTGACCAGGATATGCGGTGGACGGCGCAACATTTCCCTTCGCTCGGACGCCAAAGTGTCGCTGGTGCGCACCGCGGTGCGGATCTCAGGCATCAGAAGCCCGCGCTCAGCGGCGAGCTGCAGGATCTCGCCAAGGGGGAGCTCCAGATTCTTCTGAATGTCGTTGCCCAGCGCCTTGAGCGGGGATATGTAAAGGACTTCAGTCCGGTCGCGAAGGCCCCCCTCGAGTGCTTTTCGCACTAATCGATCGATGCAAGCGAGGAATGCGGCGAGGGTCTTGCCTGAACCCGTGGGAGCGGAGATGAGCGTGGGGCGACCAGCGACGATCTGCGGCCAGCCCTGCTCCTGTGGCTCAGTCGGCGTGCCAAAGCGGCGAAGAAACCACTCCTGAACCAGAGGGTGCGCCCAGGCGAGAGCCGACTGCGAGGAGGGCATCGAAGCATTATAGCAATAATTCGCCAATCGTTCGCCTCAATGGGGCTCGCCAACGAACCGTATGGTTTAATGCTGGTTATGGCCAAAACCCGAGCCAAGAGAGTCAAATTGCTTCTCTTCGATGTCGATGGAGTGCTCACAGATGGCAAACTTTTTTTCTTTCCGGCGATAGGGGCCCAGTCGCAGCAAATCGCTGAGCGAGCGGCGGGGCATGAAGGACAGTCTGGCTATGGCATCCAGAGCACGACGATCCTTGAAGTGAAGGGATTTCACGCGCACGACGGCATCGGCGTATCTCTGGCAAAGCTGGGCGGCTTAAAGACCGGACTCATCACCAAGCGGATCTCAGAGACGGTGGCGTTGCGCGCAAAGGATTTGAAGCTCGATTATTGCGAGCAGGGAATCCTGGATAAACTCTCGACTTTTCGTAAAATCCTGAGGCGCGAGGGAATCAGTGAAGGTGAGGCTGCGTTTGTGGGAGACGATGTGATCGATCTGGCGGTCATGCGACACTGCGGGTTGGCCATCGCAGTGGCCAACGCGAGAGAAGAGGTCAAAGACGAGGCCCACTTCATCACCGATCATCGCGGCGGAGAGGGAGCTTTGCGCGACGCAGTGGAGTACATCCTGCGGGCTCAAGGCAAACTGGATGGGGTACTGAAGCAATACATCAGCGGAAAGCGTGGCTAAGGTCCATGCCGCCCCTGGCTCACTGGTTTCCAATAGCAGGCAATTTGGCCGACATCAGCGCCGTAAAGCGCGGGTCCTTGCGGATATTGGTGAACTCGGAATCTTTGTAGACATTGCTGATTCCGGTATATCCCTCTTCAATCGCCTTTTGCAGATAGAGCAGGCAGCGGTCTGAATTGCCTGTGCTGGCGTACATCTTGGCAATGACATAGTTGAAACGACCAAGGTCGTGCGAATCCACCATGCGAGCAGCCGTGCCGCCCTGCTCGCGCCGCTCGAAAACATCGGGGTCTAGCTCCAAGGCGCGAGCATATTCCGACTGGGCCAGGTCGTAGTCCTTTTTTCCAAAATAGGCAGTTCCCAGATTGCTGTGGAAAGAGGCCGAGCCATCACGCATTTTGATGGCTTGTTTGTAATACTTGACCGCCTTGCTGTAATTCTTGTGGCGGTATTCTATGACTCCCAGATTGTTGTGTGGTTCCGGATAGGCGGGATTCAGCCTGATGGCGTGCTTGAACTCACGGCGGGCATCGTCATCGCGAAACAGCAGCAGAGACGCGATTCCGGCCTTGTTGTGCAGCACCGCAGTGTCAGATTTTTTTAGCGCCGCATGATAGTAATCCAGTGCATCGGCATAAGCCTTCTGCATGCGGAGCTCATCGGCAATCGATTCCAACTGAGCGGCGGAGGCATCTGTGGGAGGGGGCTCAACGCGCCGGATCTGCTGCGGCACAACTGCAGTCGTGCCGGTTGGGTCGGCAGACCGAGCTTGCTCGGCTTCCTGCATGGCTGCTCCACCAGCCTGTTGAGCGCTTGCGCTGGTTGAGCTTACCGCCAGCGCCGACAAGAATACTGCACTGAGAAGTGACATCGCCGCCCCCTAACCGCTTGCGCTTATTGTGGCACTCCACCCTCGCCCTGGGAAGGGGTGGGTGGAGCGCCAGTCTGACTGCTGGAATTGTCGCCCCGTCCAAATAACTTTGCCCAGAAACCCTTCTTTTTTTTCTGGGCCTGCGGTTGGGCAGGGACCGTGGGAGCAGTCCCTGCCGTAGCCGTTTGACGATTAGACTCCGGCGGGGTCACCAAAGGTTTCTCATGCAGGCCAAAAAGTCTGGAGAAGAATCCAGTCACCCCACCGCCACTGCCATCGCAGGTATCCTTAGGTTCGGTACCAGCTACGAAGCCGATGTAATAGTCATCCGGGCAGGTAGGAGTGGCCACCCGATTTGTGGTCTTATCCAGCTTGGCTTCGACGACACCTTCGGGAGGGGTGAAGGGCTGCGGGTTGCGGTAGGCAGGGAACTGGATGGCGCGCTTCATGAACTCCGCCCAGATCGGAGCGGCAGCGGCGGCGCCTGCAAGATGGATATCGCTGTAGTCGTCATAGCCGACCCAGACGACACACAGCAGTTGTGAGGTGTAGCCAGCGAACCAGGCATCATGCGAACTACCGGTCTTACCGGCCGCGGGCGCAGTGAATCCCCGGCCGCGAACGCCGGCAGCGGTGCCAAAGTTCAAAACCCCCTGCAGCATATCTGTCATCACGAAGGCGATCCTTGGATCGAGAATCTGCTTCTTACTGCTATCAAAGTTCTCTATCACATTGCCGCGGGCGTCGCTCAGAGTCGAGATCATGTAGGGATTTTCCCTAAGCCCGCTATTTGAAAAGACGGTGTAAGCTCCAGCCATGTCGAGTGGAGTGGCATCGTAGGAGCCCAGCGCCATCGCCGGCGTCGGTTGAACACTCTTGATGCCCGCGGCTTTTGCTAATTCGGCGACCTTGTCATAACTAACCATCTCGGCCAGCTTCACGGTCGCATTGTTCAGAGAGAGCGCCAGTGCGTAGCGCGCGGTCACGGGGCCGTGGTACTCCTCTTCGTAATTCCTGGGCTCGTAGATCTGGTCGCCGTAAGTGAAAGTTGTAGGCTCATCGTTGATGATGGTGACCGGAGTGAACACAACCGGACTGCCGTCTATGGCTGTGTTCATGGCGGCAGCATAAACAAAGGGCTTGAAGACTGAGCCCGTAGGTCGCCTGGCAACTGCGTGGTTGAGCTGGCTTGAGCCATAGTCGCGGCCGCCGACAAGTGCCAGCACGGAGCCCGTGTGTGGATTCAAGGCCACCAGAGCAACTTGCGGCATGGGGCCGGGCTTGATCTGCGTTTCGCGCCTACCCTTGGCCAACGCCAGAGTCCTGGTACGCTGCTTTTTCACCAGAGCGTCTACTTCCTTCAAGCCGGTTTCCATCGCCTCAGCGGCGGCACGCTGCAGGTCGGGGTCGAGCGTGGTGTAGATGCGGTATGCGCCCTCGTTGACCTGCTGTTCGTTGTACTTGGCGAACAGAGTGTCTTTGACGAGATCTACAAAGTAGGGTGCTTCGCTGGCCTCTTCGTTAGGCGGCGCGAGCTTCAGCGGCATCGCCTTGGCATGCTCGGTCTGCTCGGCGGTTATGCTCCCGGTATCCTGCATGGCGTCAAGGACGAGATTGCGGCGCTCAAGAGCTCGGTCGGGATTCTTATAGGGGGAGAAATAATTCGGCCGCTGGATCATTCCGGCCAGCAGAGCGGCCTCAGCGACGGACAGATTCTTGAGATCTTTGCCGAAGTACGCTTGCGCGGCCTCTCCCAATCCAGAGATCGTGAACGAACCGCGCTGTCCCATGTAAATCTGGTTGGCGTACAGCTCGAAGATCTGTTTTTTGGTGAATTTTTGCTCGAGGATACTGGAGATCAGCATCTCCTGCAGTTTGCGGCGTATGGTCTTCTCCGGAGTGAGGAAGAAGCCTCTGGCAACCTGCATGGTCAGGGTCGAGCCGCCCTGCTCACGCCTTCCGCTGCGAAGATCGGCCCAGCCGGCTTCGGCCATGCGGAAGTAGTTCACACCGCTGTGCTGGAAGAAGCGCCGGTCTTCAATGGCGAGAACCGCGTTGACCATGTCCTGGGGAATGTCCTCAAAACGGACCAGCCTGCGTTTGGAGCGTTGTTCGCCCTCGAACAGCGTAGTGATAAGCTCAGGTTCGAGTTCGTAGGCCCCCAGCTCACGTCCGTTGCTTACGGCATTGATCCGCGTAACCTTTCCGCCCTCGGCAGAGAGCACTGCGCCCTCGGCGCTGTGGTAGGAGTTGGGTCCTGGCTGAATCTCAATGCCATGCCGGACGAGTTTGAAAGTGCCAATGTTCAAATCATCGGGCGTGTCCTCTGCATATCCGGCACGGCGGAGGCTGGTGATGACAGCACGCGAGTCGTATAGATCACCCGGACGCAACTGGCGAGGTTGGGCGTAAATCTTGGCCACGTTGGCAAATATCTGCCCGCGCATGCGCTGATCCACCATCTTGTCGAATTTGTGGTACGTGTAAAAAAAAGTGACGAGAGCCGTCCCGAAGAGCCCCAGCAGTGCATAAGTCGTATAACGGACCAGGGGATTGCGCCAGTAGCTGCGCCAATCAGGTCTTGGGGCACGTGGCTTGGGGCGCATACCGCGGGGGACGGGTTTGGTCCGTACAGGCACTCTTGACTTATTCACTGCATCCCAGTTGCCAATCGCAGTGTCCGAGAGCGTGTCACAGGCGACACTCAGGGCGACCAGCGTTAGTCACACCCAGATTGTAACTGGAGTCACTTCCTAAGACGAATGGCGCGCAACGACAGCGGCGGGAAATCTTTCATGATGCTTCCTGGGACGGCGGCGGCCAACTCCTCTACTTAGTGAGGAAGTTAGCGTTCTGTGATGCTGCTACGAAGTGAAAATCCTGGGGGAAGAACGGGATATCCACATGCACAGTGTAGGCCACAGCGATTTTGCAATCTGTGGCGCTTTTCTCTACTTTGATCTGGTCCTGGCTAATGGGAATACTGTCTTCGCGAGCCTCGCGGAAGACCTCCTGGCGGACACCATCCTCAGTCTTGTTGTAGGCGTAGGTGCATTCCTTCGCCTTCTGGTCTACAAAATCATTGAACTGGTACTGATGGAAGAAGGGAGGTACCAGCATCCAGCAAAGATAGACCACGGTGAGGAAGACGCCAATCCCGATAATCGGCTTTATGTTCTTCACATGCCCTCTCAGCGCCCAAGAGCAATGACGCGATCATGGAGCAATCGCGTCAAAAGTTCGACAGTTGCGCCGATAGTAGCATCCTGAGTTTCCCGTGTCGAGCGTGTAAACAGCTCAACCTTGCCCTCGGAAACCTTCTTGCCAACAGTGACCCGGAACGGAATACCGATCAAATCGGCATCCTTAAACTTCACACCCGGGCGCTCGTCGCGCTCATCGAGCAGGACGTCAACGCCAGCTTTCTCCAGCGAATCGGCAATCTGCCCGGCGGTTGATGCCTGAACAGAGTCCTGCACGTTCACCGGTGTCACCACCACTTCGAACGGCGCAATCTGTGCCGGCAACCAGAAACCCTGCTCATCGTGATAAGTTTCGATGGCAGAGGTGAGGATGCGCTCGATTCCGATGCCATAGCTGCCCATGATCATGGTTACTTCCTTACCGTCTTTGTCGAGCACTCGAGCACCGAGCGATTCGGCGTACTTGTAGCCGAGCTTGAAAATGTGGCCGATTTCGACGGCTTTGGAAACTCGCAGCGGTGCGGCGCAGTTCGGGCATCCTTCACCAGCCTCAACGTTGCGGAGATCGGCGTACTGGCTGGGAACAAAATCGCGTCCTGACGTGACGTTGCGAAGGTGGAAATCCTCTTTGTTGGCACCAGAGATGAGATTCTGCCGGCCTTGGAGGGCATTGTCAGCAAGCAACAAGGGCAGCGCCTCCAAGAGGATGGGTTGCGTGTGGGAAGCATCCATAGCGCCTTGATACGCCGCAATCCCGACCGGACCCAGGAAGCCCGCTGGCGATTTGAATATCTGCTGAATCTCTTCGGCGTGCATTGGCCGCGTTGCCTTACCTTCCAGCAGGGCTGAGAGCTTGGCCTCGTTGAGCGAATGGTCGCCTCGCAGCAGCACGACCACGGGCCGCGCCTGCTCTTTTCCGGTTTTCGGATCTGTGCTGAGGGCCATCAGTGCGAGCGTTTTGATCTTCTGTGTTGGCGAGACGCCTAAGAACTGCGCCACCTCTTCAATGGTTTTCTTGCCCGGCGTTGCAACCAGCTCCGTCCGATCCGCGGTGGCTGCCAGGTCTTTCACGGGGGCGAGTTGCGACGTCGCCTTCTCCAGGTTTGCCGCGTACTTGCATTTCTCGCAGCTTGCTATAAGGTCCTCGCCTGCGTCGGTGAAGACCATGAACTCATGCGACTGCGAGCCGCCCATAGCGCCAGAGTGGGCTTCCACCACCATGTACTTCAGACCACAGCCGTCGAAGATATCGCAATAAGCCTGGCGATGTTTTTCATAGGAGACGTCCAGCCCGGCAGGACCTAGGTCGAACGAGTAGGAGTCTTTCATGATGAACTGCCGCACGCGCAGCAGGCCAGACTTCGGCCGAGGTTCATCACGAAATTTGGTCTGTATCTGATACCAGATCTGCGGCAGCTGCTTGTAGCTGCGCAGTTCCTTGCGCGCGATATCGGTCATCACCTCTTCGTGCGTCATGCCCAGGCAGAGGTCGGCGCCCTTGCGATCCTTCAGGCGAAACATGTTGTCGCCCATCACCTGCCAGCGGCCACTGGCCTCCCACAGCTCTCGTGGATGGAGCGCCGGCAGGTAAAACTCCTGTCCGATCTTGTCCATCTCCCGGCGGACGATTTTCTCAATCTTCTGCATCGAGCGCCGGCCCAGGAACAAATAGGAATAGATGCCCGCCGCAAGCTGACGAACATATCCCGCGCGCAGAAGAAACCTGTGGCTGGCGACCTCGGCATCTGCAGGCGCCTCGCGGAGCGTGGGAATGAACAATTGTGACCAGCGATGCATAAAGCCGCTTGCACAGCCGCGCGCAGCGGCTGCAAGAGAATCTTTCATTGTAACGGATAGAAGCGGCTACTCGCTCGCGAGCTCTCCCAGCAGTTTTTTCCCCAGCTTCTGCGTTTCGGCGAAGTGCTTCTGATATTCGAGAAAGGTACGGTTCATCTCTAAAGAGCGGCCAGGCGAAGGATGCGCGCGCAGAATCATGTCGCGCAAGTGCACGGGGTTGGGCAACAAGGCCTCTTCGTTCAACTCTTCTAGGGCAGTTGCGGCGTTGTAGTGATACATGATGAACACCCTCTGCTTTGCAATTTTACGACGTATTGAAACAAGAGAGAGTGATCAGGCGGGCCGGTTAGCGGCTTGCTTCAGATGTGCCCTCCGGCGGTTTGGGCTGCCCTCGGTGGCAGTTGTAGCACTCGACCGGCGTGTTGCCTCCGCCATAAAAGTTCTTTGATATGCCGCCCACCATGGCGAGCATCTGTCTCGCCCGCTGCTTCTCCGGTTTCTCATCGCTGCTGAAAGGCTTGACGTGGCAGTGGCCACATTTGACACCTAGCGAGTTGGCCAGATACACCATCACCGCCGGCAGTTGGCCCGCCGGCATGCCCTGGAACGACCTAATGTTCTTGAATACCTGTTCGGCCGGCTTTTTTTCATCTTCAGGCTGCAATTCGATGGTCTTCTTGATCATCTCCGTCACTGGCGGTGGCCAAGGTCCGGGCGAGTGGGCTGGCACAGGCTCGCTGCGATGGCAGGTCCAGCAATTCACCCGCTCCTTTCCGTCAAATGTGCTGGTATTGATGTATTGCTGCATGCGAAACATCATTCGCGTTGTGGGATAGGACTTGATTTTGCCCGATTCCCACTCAGGCGCCGTGTGGCAATAACTGCAATCCACTCCCAGCAGGTCGCGCAGTGCCATCATCATGGGAAGCATCTGCCCCGCCGGGTGCCCCTTCATTATTTCAACGTTCTTGAAGACCTCTTCAGCCATCACTGGCGGAAACTCGTGCTTATTCGCCGTAGCAAACGGAGGCGGAGAAGTCTTGGGCTGTTCTTGCCCCTGGAACAGCGTGAGAACCACAAACACTGGAACGAAAGCAGCGGTCAGAAATCGAGTGGCTAGTCGGGACATAGCAGTGCTGGGGGCATGGATGCGCTCGTCACGGCGAGGTTACCGCAAATTCAACAGAAAGCAACAAGATTGTGACAGGAAGCGCGCTTGCCGCTGTGATGGTGACGAATGGGGAGAAGATAGGGACGAAAACAGACGACGTAGTCGCTATACGATCTCGGTTTCCCACAAATCATGCAGATGGATGACTCCCACCACTTGAGCCCCGTTTTCCACTACGACCAGCGAGGTGATCTTGCTCTGCTCCATGCGATTCAGGGCGGTGGCGGCAAAAGCCGAAGGAGCGATGGTCTTGGGCGAGCGTGTCATGCAATCGGCAGCCCTCAACTCCAACACGTTCTTGCCCCGCTTTTGCAGCAGGCGGCGCAGATCGCCATCGCTGATGATGCCCACAAGCTTCTTGCCTTTGATAACGGTTGTGAGTCCCAGTCCCTTTCGCGACATCTCGTAGATGACATCCGGCATTTTGGTCTCGGGGGTTACGTGCGGAACGGCGTCACCCTTGTGCATCAGTGACTCCACGCGAGCGAGTTTCTTTCCCAGCTTGCCGCCGGGATGCAGTTCGGCAAAGTGCTCCTCCTTGAACCCTCGCCGATCGGCCAAAGCCACAGCCAAAGCGTCGCCCAGCGCCAGCATGGCAGTGGTAGAAGTTGTGGGTGCCAGACCCAGCGAACAGCCTTCCTGCTCGACCGAACAATCGAGCGCCACATCAGCAGCTGCAGCCAAGGTCGTGAGACTGACGCGGTTGGCGGTGCACCTGGAGGGCGTGCGATTGGCTGAATAGATTCTGTCACCCGTCATAGATATGAGTCCGGCACCTAACCGTTTAATGGTGACCAGCAGCTTCAAAATCTCCTCTGTCTCGCCGCTGTAGGAGAGAGCAATCACCAGATCGCCGCGCACGAGCATCCCGAGGTCGCCGTGGGCGGCCTCCGCGGGGTGCATGAACAGCGCGGGCGTGCCGGTTGAGTTCAACGTGGCTGCGACCTTACGGCCGACCAATCCGCTCTTGCCCATGCCGGTGACGACCACGCGTCCCTTACAGCCCTGCATCAGGTCTAGCGCACGGTCGAATGCAAGGGACATGGGTCCGGCGATGCGATGAGCCAACGCAGCCAGAGCCTGTGACTCAATGCGCACTACATCAGCGCCCAAATGGATTTTCTTCGTGGGACTCATGCGAAGCAAAGATAGTAACAAATCAGCGGCGCAGAGAGAGAAGAGCTAGCCGCGGCGTGGTGCCCACCTCTTCAGGAAAGCGACGATCTCCTCCGGCTCCATGCCCCGCGCGTGCTGGAATTCCCCTTGCTGCTGGCTGTAGAGCAACTTGCCCTCTGCGGAGAGGACAGCTAAGGCGGGAATACCTTTCTCCAGTGGAATGCTGTATTGCTGCGCGATGTCGAGGTTCTTGTCCGCCCTTCCGACATCCACATGAACCAGCACGAAATTAGCCATCAGTAGGGCTTTCAAATCCGGATCGCCGAATGCCGCATCCAGTACATGGCAGTCGTAGCACCAATTGGCGCCGAAATCGAGCAAAACGTTCTTGTGCTGGGCTTTGGCTCGGCTGAGCCCCTGCTGAATGTCGTAGTGCGCGTCGGCGCTAGCGGAATAAAGATTGGGATCCAGCTCTACCGGCTGCGGCAATCGTGCCGGCTCTCCGCGCCCTTCTCCCACCAGCTTCCAGACGCCGTTCTGCTGCTGCCAGATCTGGGCGCATTGCATGTACCACGAATGTGACCCGCCCTTCGCTTTCCAACCTGCTTCAAAGAGTACCTTTTGCGCGCCCGGGCCGACCGATTCAGATTGCGCAAGCCCCACGCGGAACCATGCGAGGCCGGCTGCTGTCCGCTCTTTCCAGAAGCTGACTTCGAGCTGGTTTCCCTGGCTTCTGCCTGCCGGCGTAGTGACCTCGACCTCGGGATTGGTGGATAGCAGACTCCCCAGCGCTTGCATGTTGCCGGCCTCGATAACCCTCCGCCACTGCTCAAGGGGAGCGAACTGAAGCTGGGCATCGCCCACTCTCTGGGCAAGAGCGCCTGGCAAGCCGAGCAGCAAGATGGGCAAGAAAAAAATCCGTTTAATGGCCCGGAACGTCACCCTAACCACCAACCACCTTCCTAACGGCAATGAGCTCCTTCAATACTTCGCGCAATTTCTTCAAGTCCAGTGCGTTCGCCCCGTCGGATTTTGCATTCTTGGGATCGTCGTGCACCTCCATGAATACCCCATCGACCCCTGCAGCAACCGCCGCCCGTGCCAGCACTGGAATGAATTGGGGCTGCCCGCCGCTCACGGCAACCCTATCGCGGCCTGGGCCGCGGCCAGCCTTGTCAGCAGCGGATGGCAGCTGCACCGAATGTGTGGCATCGAAGACCACCGGTGCGAAGGCACGCATGATCGGCAGTGAGCGCATATCCACCACCAGGTTGTTATAGCCAAAGCTGGCACCACGCTCAGTCACGAAGACGCGCTCGGCTCCGGAGTCACGGGCCTTGTCGACCGCGTGGCGCATATCCCATGGAGCCACAAACTGGCCCTTCTTGATGTTCACCGCACGCCCACTCTTGGCCGCTGCTACAATCAGGTCCGTCTGCCGGCATAGAAACGCAGGAATCTGCAGAACATCAGCCACCTCAGCCACTCGTTGCACATCCACCGCTTCGTGCACATCGGTGAGAACCGGGACCCGCACTTGCCGCTTCACTTCTTGCAATATGCGGAGACCCGTACTTATACCCAGCCCCCGAAAGCTGCGAAGCGAAGTCCGATTGGCCTTGTCGTAACTGGCTTTGAAGATGAAAGGCAGCCGCAGGGCTTTGCAGACGCCGGCGATACTCTCAGCCATTTTGATGGCGTGGGCCTCGCTTTCAACGACGCAGGGGCCGGCGATGAGAAACATCTCACCGCCGCCGATCTCGACCCTGCCGACTTTGAAGAAAGCAGACATGCGCTTGGATCTGATGGTCGATTGCCGAGGCTAAATGTTAACAGCAGACGCTGAGCTACTGCCGCCCGACCCGCTCTGGTCGGTGGAATTGCTCGAGTTGCGCGGTCTCTTTCTTGTGTTTGCGCCGCAACCGATTTTCGTAACTGGCGCGGATGAAACTGGTGAAGAGCGGATGTGGCTCCAGTGGTTTCGACTTGAACTCCGGGTGGAACTGGCAGCCCAGGAAGTGCGGGTGATTCACTATCTCGACGATCTCAACGTAGGTGCCGTCCGGCGTTGCGCCGGTGATACGCATGCCCGCGCCAGTGAGCACAGCTTCATATTCGCGATTGAATTCATAGCGGTGCCGGTGACGCTCGCTAATCTCAGTTGCACCATAAGATTTCTGCGCCAGTGAATTTGGCTCAAGCTTGCACGTCCAGGCCCCCAATCGCATCGTGCCGCCCAATTCATCGATGCCAACCAATTCCCGCAGCTTGTAAATTACGCGATGCGGAGTGGCCGGGTCGAACTCGCTGCTGTCGGCGCCCTCGAGTCCGCAGACATTGCGCGCGAACTCAATACATGCCGTCTGCATCCCCAGGCAGATGCCAAAGTAGGGAACTTTCTTCTCGCGAGCGTAACGGATGCCATTCAACATTCCGGCGATACCACGCTTGCCGAAGCCACCCGGCACGAGGATGCCGTCAAACTCCTCCAGTTGAGATTCATATTCTTTGCCCGCGGTCTCCAATCCTTCAGCCTCGACCCAGGTGACGTTGAGCTTCAGGTTATGCGCCAGCGCGCCATGGACCAGAGCTTCTTTCAGTGATTTGTAGGAATCCTCGTACTCTACGTACTTGCCGACGATGCCGATAGAGACTTCATCCTTCGGGTTGTATACGCGATGGATCAATTCCTCCCACTTGCTGAGGTCCGGCTCGCGCGCCTCCAGCCGCAGGTATCTGAGCGCGAGCGTATCCACCCCTTCGCGGGCGAATACCAGCGGAACTTCATAAATGGATGCCACATCCTTTGCCGTGATAACCGCGCTTTCTTCCACATTACAGAACAGTGCAATCTTGCTCTTGATGTCCTTGGAGAGGAAACGGTCAGTCCGGCACAGCAGGATGTCAGGCTGTATACCTATGCTGAGCAGTTCTTTGACCGAGTGCTGTGTGGGCTTGGTCTTCAACTCGCCCGCGGCACCGATCCAGGGCACCAGCGTTACGTGGACGAACAGGGTATTGTCGCGTCCCATCTCCTGGCGCATCTGGCGAATGGCTTCGATGAAAGGCAGAGATTCGATGTCGCCCACTGTGCCACCGACCTCTACGATGCAAACGTCCACTTCCTGCGACACTTTCTTCATCGCAGATTTGATCTCATTGGTGACATGGGGGATCACCTGCACCGTCTTGCCCAGGTAATCACCGCGGCGCTCTTTGGCGATGATCTGCTCGTAGATGCGGCCGGTCGTCCAGTTGTTGTCACGGGTCAGCCGGGCATGCGTGAAGCGCTCGTAGTGGCCGAGGTCGAGGTCGGTCTCTGCGCCATCGTCTGTAACGAAGACTTCCCCGTGCTGGAACGGGGACATGGTTCCGGGGTCCACATTCAGATAGGGGTCGAATTTCTGCAGATTGACCTTGAGCCCGCGGCTCTCGAGCAGACACCCCAGGGAGGCCGCCGCCAGCCCCTTGCCTAATGACGACACAACTCCGCCGGTCACGAAGATATATTTCGCTGCCATTGCTCCCCCGAGAACTCTTGAATAACGAACATGTTGGCTGAAGGACGGCGATTGAACGGACAACTGATGACTGTAAACCGATTACCTTCTTTGGAGGCTACTGCTCCCCGGCCTGAAACTATAATGGCTTTGCGCCATTTGGGGTGCACAATCAATTATGCCAGAAAACTAGGAAGTAGCAAACACCCCAGCCAAGTGTGAGCATCCAAGTTAACATTCTCATTATGTTCCGCGCCTGGCGTCTTATGGGCATCGCTCTCTTGGCCATGCTGTGCGCTTCGGCCCAGGAGACGAAGCGTCTGATCCTGAAAGACGGCTCGTACCAGATTGTCACCAGGTGGGAGATCCGCGGTGACCGCCTCCGCTATTTCAGTGCCGAACGCTCAGCTTGGGAAGAGCTGCCGGTGGCTCTGATTGACTGGCCAGCGACAGACAAATTCAATTCCGACGAGCAGAAGGGAGCCAGGCCGCTGCGGCCAGAGCGTGCCATCGAGGAGAGCCCTGAGGATAAAGCAGCGACGGAAGCCGCCCGCAAGGCTGAGATTGCGCGTACGCCGGAAGTCGCGCCGGGAATCAGGCTGCCTGATCTTGGCGGAGTCTATCTGCTCGACTCTTTTCAGTCGCGTAGTGCTCTGGTGGAGTTAAGCCAGAATAACGGCGAGTTGGGAAAGAACCTCACTCGCAATCCGATCGAGGCGAGGATCAACCCACTCGCCAGCATGAAACAGAGCATTGAGCTTCCGGGCGCGAGGGCCACGGTGCAAGCTCATGGTGGTCAGCCCGCGATCTACGTCAGCATCGAGGAGGCGAACGTAGTCGATCCCGAACATCCCGCGACTCCTCTTCCACAGCGGTATCGTCTGGTTCGCGCACAAAAGAAGACAGACGCGCGTATTATCGGTAACCTGAAAATAGCTGTGTGGGGAAAAGTGACGCAACAGGAGAATTGGCAGGCGACCAGAGTCGAGCCAGTTACTTCAGCCTGGGCCAAGGTCACGCCCTTAAATCCTCTTCCGCCGGGCGAATACGCACTCGTAGAAGTGCTGAGTAAAGATGAGATCAATCTTTACGTTTGGGATTTTGGCATCGATCCCGCAGCGCCTGAGAACAAGTCTACCTGGACCTCCACTCCTATCGAGCCGGCGAAGACACAGCCGCCACCTGTATTGGAGCAGCGCCCACACTGAGAACAATTTGTTTGATTTACTTCAGCAAACCCTGCTGCGCAACGGCGATGTTGTCTCTCGTAGAATTCTTGACCGAATACATCATCTCATCAGCCTGGCGGATGATCTCGTGTGCGCTCTTGGCGTCATCAGGGTAGGTCGCAAGTCCCATGCTGGCTCGAACATTCAGATTGAGCTTGTCATCCTTGAGGAAACAGATCTGGCGCATGGATTCAAGCAGTCGACGCGCCACGATGAGGGCCGCGTCCTTGCTGGTTTGCGGAAGCAGAATCACGAATTCGTCGCCGCCATAACGAAAGGCGAAATCGATCAGGCGCAGATGCGACTTGATGAAGTAGCCGATCTCAGCCAGCAGCTTGGAGCCGATCAGGTGACCGTGTGTGTCGTTCACCGTCTTGAAGTGGTCGAGGTCAATGAAGATGACGCTGAACTCGTGGCCAAAGCGCGCCGAGCGGTAAACCTCGGCCTCCAGCGTCTTATAAAGATGCCGCGCGTTATACAGGCCGGTGCAGTCGTCTGTGATGGTGAGTTCCTGAATCCGTTCCACGGCTCGCGCGTTCTCAATGGCAATGGCCGCGTAATCGCAGAGCGCTTGGAGGAAGAACAGCTCGCGGTCGCCAAAATTATCGAGCACGCAGTTGATGAGCTGGATCACGCCCAGAGTGCGGTGCTTGGCGCGCAAGGGCACGCAGATCATGGAGCGTGTCCGCCACTTGGTCATGTCGTCAATGCGTTTGGCGAAACGCGGGTCGGTATAGACATCGGGAACGATCAATTGCTCGCCGTGCTTGGCAACCCAACCGGCAATGCCTTCACCCATCTTCAGGCGCACTGACTTCAACGATTCGGAAGCATCGCCCACGGCGATGGCGAAATAAAGCTCGTCAGTGATCTCATCCACCATGAGCAGCGACCACGTATCGGGGCGGAAGTATTCCGCCATCTTTTCCATGATGGTCTGCAGAACGGAATCCAGATTCAGAGTGGAGGTTAGGGCCTTGGCCACATCGTGGAAGATGTTGAGTTCAGGGATGTGACGGCGATCGGTCGCTGTCTCGCTCATTGGCGCAAAACTCTCCCTTTGGCCGGGAAGTAGCCCAGTGTGGCGCGTATTATATTCGGTATTCTTCCGCCGTAGCAAGAAGTGGATCTTGGCTGTTATTACCTCAGTAACCGCCGAGCTCGTCGTCTCCCCACTGCAGGTGATTGTCTACCATCCGTCGTACTACCTCTGCTATTATGAGCGCGGAATTCCCCGGTTCCACTTGAGGGCGCATGAAGCACCGGCAACGGTCGCGATGGCGTCGCGTCCCCTTAGAGAACCTGCCCATGTCTACGGCGCCACAGGTCACAAAACCAGGCTCGTTCGGCGAGCGCATGAAGCGAGAGCGCGAAATGCGGGGCGTCAAGCTCGAGGAGATCGCCGAATCCACCAAGATTGGGAAGCGAAATCTGATCGCGCTGGAGGAGGAGCAGTTCGACCAGCTCCCGGGTGGCATTTTCAACAAGGGATTTGTTCGCGCCTACGCACGGTACCTGGGCCTGGACGAAGAGCAGGCAGTCAATGACTATCTCGCTGCCTGCGGCAACCCTGAGCCGGCTCTGCCGTCTGCGACCTCACTGGTCAAGCCCCCGGCAATGCCGAGTGAGGCAGCGGTAGAGCGCAAGAATCGGCGCTGGATGATCGCCGCGCTGCTGATCCTGGTCTCCGCTCTTGCGGCCTGGCTGGTCCTCAGCCGCCGACCGGAGCTGAATCCGTTTCGCAGCGCTGCAAACCCAGAATCGCGACCGGCTGGTTCCGCGCCGGCGCCCGCCGAACCAGTCGCAGCTGCGCCACAGTCACAGGCGCAGACCGATCAGCCGATTTCTTCTGGAGCAGAGCAACCTCAGAGTTCGACAATCCAGTCAGCGCTACCGGCAAAGACTTCTACTTCAGATTCTGGTGTGCCTCTGGCCGGCTCCGAGAGTCCGCCTACAGGTGTCACAGTTACTGTCCGCGCAACCAGCGAAACCTGGCTCACGTTGACGGCCGATGGGCAGCCACTCTCAGACGTCACGTTGCTGCCGGGCGAGAGCCGCGAATTCCACGCTCTTAAGCAACTTGTGCTGAAGACCGGTAATGCCGGCGGGCTCGACGCCACCTTGAATGGCAAGTCCATCGGCCCGCTCGGCAAGGACAAACAGGTAAAGACTCTGACCTTTACTGCCGGCGGTGTCCAGTAGCTACTGCAGCGTGACCAGCACCTCCACCACTCCCGTTCCAGACTCCAGCGGCTGCATCGCTTTGCCGATCACCGCGCCCAGCATTTGCGAGCGGTCAGTTCCTTTCATGGCGAATCCCGGCGTCGAAGAACTCACTAGCAGGTCGCCACGACGGATGGGCCCGTTCTCCGTACTTACCTTGCAAGGAACGATTCCCACCACCGCCAGCAATACCTCCTTTGTCATCGCTTCCTGACCTTTAGCTTGATTGGAATCATGCAGGCTGCCGATGAAAGCAGGTTTCGTAGAAACAATACCAGCGACCAGTGTTGAATACGGGCTCTGTGCTTTCTTAAGCTGCCGGTTGCGTTGCTCGTCAATCACAAGCACGTCACCAGCCTCATACTGTGCTCGAACGCCTTCAATCGAAACTGACTCGGCAAAGTCTGCCCCGCCGCCCTGGAAGGCCCCGGCTGCGTGCGCGTTCCCGGCGCCGTCAAAGTGAAACTTGAGCGTGCCGTTGGCAAACATGCTCAGGATAGTGCAAGCGGATGATCCATTGCAGCCAGAGCCGTCATTCTCAAACAGTCCTCCGGTTCCGCTGGCACTATTGACGATACCGCGCGTACCTATGGAGGTACCGGTCGTAGCCGAGCTGAAGCCATCCACACCGATTCCCCCGGTGCTGGCCACCTGCCCGGCAACTCCGAAGTCAAACCCTGTTGTTGCTGTGGACCGGCCCATCACCCCAGTGCCACCTGTTCCGGCCGACTGCCCAAGGACTCCAGTGCCGTTATTGGCAGAATTGAACCCATACACTCCGTTTCCCCCCGTGGCTGCAGGATTAGGTGTTCCGTTGAGGTTGTTACCGTAGACTCCGATCACGCCGGTTCCACCCGTAGTCGCAAAGTTGACCCCACGAACGCCTTCACCGTTTGGGCTGTGATCGAATCCCATGACCCCATCTGTAGTTCCTGTCGTGGTGGGATTGTTTCCAAATACACCTGCTCCGGCAACGTCCGTAGCGTATCCCTGCACGCCGATACCCTGGGGCTCGGTATCTTCTGCCACCACGCCTCCGCCATTGCCGACAAAGATCCCTGAAAAAGCATTGATCGTGCCTGAGGGAGGAAGCACAGGAACCAGAGCAGAAAGCGGGGCCAATAGAATGTTCTTGGAAAAATTCTGGTCTGCCGCGAAGGTGTTACTGATGTCAACGCGCGCGTAATCCGCGGCAGGAATACCTCCCAATGTTGCCGCGTCCGTCCCACCGGGGAAAGTCTGGCCCGCTGCAAAGCTCACAATGCCCGTCATCGTACCGCCTGTAAGTTGTAGGTAACGGCTGTCTGTGAAGGCCGTGTCCAGCGCTACCGAGCCAGTCGCCGTGATGGGATTCGGATTGAGCGTGATGCCGCTGCCTGCGTTCAGCGTTGTGACCGTGCCAGAGCCGCCCGGAAACGTTTGTCCGGGAGCGAAGTGGATGGTGCCGTCGCTATTGATGAAGAGACCGGTTGGCGTTGGATTGGCAGTGCAGGCGCCGCCCGGAGGGCCACCCGGCAAGCACAACTGATGACCGGATTGAAACAGCAAGTTTAGTTGGCCGGTAGGATTCGCGCCGCCGCCGCCTACCCCCAACGTCTGCCAGCGGAAGAGTTGATCGGCACTTTGTCCGGTCGTGGCGCTGAAGGTGGAAGCCAGCAAATCCAATCCGCCCGAGGGAAAAGAGGGGCTTCCGCCGGTCGCCTGCCCGTTCGGCAGCAAAGAGAAATTGCTGCCCAGCGTCAGGTCGCCTTTGAAGTTGTTGCCTCCGACCAGTTGCGGGAAGAAGGTGATCGGTTGTCCGGCCAAAGATGCCGCATTCACATTGGTGATGGCTGAGCCATCGCCGGTAAAACTGGGTGCTGCGATGGGCCCGCTTGCGGTCAGGCCAACCGTAGTTATGTTGCCGCCTACACCCATGTTGCCCGTGAGATTCGCCGTACCGCCACTGAGGGAGCCAGCATTCAACGCCCCGGCGATGTTGAGACTTCCGGCTATCGTTCCACCTGAGGTCGCAAGGTACCGCCCGTCAGTGAACGCTGTGTCCAGAGAGATTGTTCCGGCACTCGTGATGGGATTCGTTCCGGTGAGGCCAGGCCCCAGATTGATCTGCGTCACGGTTCCGCCATTGGTGCCGGTTATGGGGAAAGTTTGGCTCGCCGCGAAGGTAAGAGTGCCATCGGCGGCGACCATGAGCCCGCCGATGCTCACGCCCCCGAGAGCGTTCAACACGATAGGTGAGTCCATGAGCGTGAAGCTTTGCGAGATCGCCGGCACGTGGAAAGGCGTAGCGCTGCTGCGGAAGATGATCTGGTACAACACCGGCCCCTCCGGCTTTGCAGCCGTGGGCGAGATGCGCTGCCAGATCAGTTGCGGTTGAGGATGCAACGAAGCGATAGCTCCGGTTGCAGACTTGCTGTAGCCCTCTTGAGACAGTAGCTGAAGAGATGTTGCCAGAATGAACGCGACTGCAATCACAAGGGCCGGGGAAGTAACCCTTTGCATAGTTTCCTCCAAGGACATGGTTTCGAGGGAGAGCGGCATTCTACTGCCTTGCTCGCAGAATGCAAGGCTTTTCTTCGCTTACGGCGCTGATGTTATCGCCCGGAGCTTTTGATCTCTTCCAGGCCCAGCGGGACATTTTTCTCCCACTCGCTCAGCAATTCCGGTCGCTGTTGAAGGCGGCAAAGTAAGGCATCAATCTCTGCAGGCGAGAAGTAGTTGAGCTCTTTTTCCGCGAGCTTCGAAGGCGGAATGTTGGAATAAACCCAGGCACGATAATCTTTGAGGCCAGGCGCAAAACCTCGGCTGATCGCCTCGAGATCTGCTTTGCGCTCGAATTTCGCTCTGTAGCTGGCTGAGCCTAGCCGTAGGAGGCCCAGCAGGCGCAGACGGATGCCGTTGCTCATGTAGGAAACATGCGCGAGCTCGTGTCCAAGAATGGAGCATATGCCGCTGGAAGGAGCTGCCCGCTTGAATAAACGAGGATTTACGTCAACGAAGTAGCGCATTCGCATGGGCAAAAAGAATCGCCAGAGACTAAAGCGAGTGCGGAAGTAATCCGATTCACTGTCGAAGGCGCGCACGTGAATCTGTTTGCCAGTGAGCTCAGGGAATCTCAACGATGTTACATTTTCCACGCCATCAGAGATGACCTCTGTCTCTTTCGTGGCGGAAATCGCGCTGCCCTTCGCCGCAGACTCTACTCCTACCAACCCAGCCCGCCATGCCGCCTTAGCAATGCAAGGATCATTGAAGATGTTTGCCGCCTGAGCACGAAGCAGGGAAGCGGTCGCTAGGGCTGTAGCAAGGCCGATTAAGAGCAGCCGCTTCACGTCAGGCAAAGAGAAATTCCTTGGTCTTAAGTTCGCGGATGGTATCGCGTAGCTTGGCCGCCTTCTCGAATTCAAAGCGCTTTGCCTGTTCGCGCATCTCAGTTTCGAGCCTGGCGATGTAAGCGTCCAGCTCCTCCTGCGATCTGAAATCAGGCATGCCTTCGATCGCGGTCTCAGCCAGGTCCGCGTAATCCGCCTGGACGATCTGCGCCAGCGCCATATCCACCGACCGCACAATGCTCTCCGGCGTGATGTCGTGCTCCCGGTTGTACGCCTGTTGAATGGCGCGTCGCCGATCGGTTTCATCTATAGCCTGCCTCATCGAGTCGGTCATCCGATCGGCATAGAGGATGGCGCGCCCGTTCAGATTGCGGGCGCAGCGGCCCATGGTCTGGATCAGCGAGCCCGCAGAGCGCAGGAAACCCTCTTTGTCCGCATCGAGAATCGCGACCAGAGAAACCTCCGGCAGATCCAGGCCCTCACGCAGCAGGTTGATTCCGATCAATACGTCATATTCTCCGCGCCTCAGGTCTCTCAAGATCTTGACTCGCTCCAAGGTCTCGATCTCCGAATGCATATAGCGGCAGCGCACACCCACTTCCGCATAGTACTCGGCCAGGTCTTCGGCCATGCGTTTGGTGAGTGTGGTCACCAGCACGCGCTCTTTGCGCGCGGCGCGCTTGCGAATCTCATGCAGCAGATCATCGATCTGCCCTTTGATGGGCCGCACCTCGACTTCCGGATCGATCAGGCCCGTGGGCCGGATGATCTGCTCCACAACCACCCCGGAGGACTTCGTCAACTCGTACGGGCCTGGGGTCGCCGAAACATAAACAGCCTGATTCACGCGGTGCTCAAACTCCTCAAAAGAAAGCGGACGGTTATCCAGCGCCGAGGGAAGTCTGAATCCATATTCGATAAGCACCTGCTTGCGCGACCGGTCGCCATGCCACATGCCGTGCAGTTGCGGAATCGTCTGGTGCGATTCATCCACAAACAGCAGATAGTCGCGCGGTACGTAGTCGAGCAGCGTTGGCGGAGCCTCGCCCGGCATCCGCCCGGTGAAATGTCGCGAGTAGTTTTCGATCCCGTGGCAATAGCCCACCGACCTGATCATCTCCAGATCGAATCGAGTGCGCTGGTGGATACGTTGTGCTTCCACTGCGCGCCCTTGTTTTTCCAGCTCTTTCTCCCACCATGCCAGCTCCTCCAGGATCGATCCGACTGCTCGCTCCTTCGTCTCCGGCTTCATCACATAGTGTGTCTTGGGATAAATCGGCAGTCTTGCATACTTCTGTTTGACTGTGCCGAATAATGGATCGATCTGCGACAACGACTCAATCTCGTCGCCGAAGAGCTCGATGCGGTATGCGTTGTCTTCGTATGGGGGAAAGACCTCGACCACATCACCGCGCACCCTGAACGTTCCGCGGCGGAACTCGCCATCATTGCGCTCATAGAGGATCTCCACCAGCTTGCGCAGAATCTCTTCCCGCTTAATGTGCTGGCCCTTCTCCACAAAGAGCAGCATTCCGTAGTAAGCCTCAGGCGAGCCCAGACCGTAGATGCAGCTTACCGACGAAACAATGATGCAATCGCGCCGCTCGAAAAGAGAACGCGTGGCTGAAAGTCGCAGCTTGTCGAGCTCATCATTGACCGTTGCTTCTTTCTCGATGTAGACATCGCCCGCGGGAATATAGGCTTCCGGCTGGTAGTAGTCGTAATAGGAAACGAAGTACTCGACGGCATTCTGCGGAAAGAATGCCTTGAACTCGTGGTAGAGCTGGGCTGCCAGAGTCTTATTGTGGGCGAGAACCAGCGCCGGGCGCTGTGCCTGCTCAATGATCTTTGCCACCGTGTACGTCTTTCCCGAGCCGGTGACTCCGAGCAGCACCTGGTGCTTTTCGCCTTCGTGCACACCCCGGGTGAGCTGCTCGGTGGCACGGCCCTGGTCGCCGCGCGGCTTGTAATCGCTCTGGAGGCGGAATTCCATTCACCGGCCTCTCTGGCCGCAATTTCGGGCAGAGGGAATCTTTTTATTATAAGTCGGGAGAAATCAGCTGCGCAGCAGCCTGTCGGCCAGAGCAACGTAGAGTCCGACAGCTGCTGCCATCTCCTTTTTCGAGATGAACTCACGCTCCGTGTGGGCGACATGGATGGAACCTGGCCCCAGCAGCGACGGCTCGCCCCAGTTTGTGAGCCCGGGGATGTCGGTGGTATACGCCGCAATCATGGTTGCGAAGCCCTCCGGCGCTTGCAACCTGACGAACGGGATATCGAGGACAAACTTCACTTCGGCGAGCTCTCCGACTGCCTCCAAAATCTTCTTCTTCAGGCCTTCTGAAGGGCCTACCAGCCGAATCTGTATCTTCGCCATTGCATGGTCGGCAATCACATTGGGGGCGCGGCCGCCCTCGATCGTGCCGATGTTCATGGTGCACGGCCCCACCTCCCGATCTTGTGGCAGCGGCATTTTCCGCAGACGCTCAAGCGCCGTCAGCAGCTTTTCGATCGCGCTCTCGCCCAACTCTGGATACGCTGAGTGTGCCAGCTTGCCGCTGGCAATGACATCTGCCCGCAAGGAGCCCTTCGATGCCAACCCTAGGCGGTTGTCCGTTGGCTCCCCATTGATCAGAAATCTGCACGCCCCGTCGTGCAGTTGGTGAGCCATCTGGTTCGCTATCTTCGCGCCCCGATTGTCGAGCTCTTCGCCAACCAGGAAGAGCAGTCCAACAGCGACGCCCTCCCGCCGCAGCCTCTCTGCTGCCCCGATCTGAGCTGCGATGATCCCTTTGGCGTCGCAGGCGCCGCGCCCGTAGATATTGTCCCCGTCTTCCGAGGAACCAAACCATGGTGGCACTACATCCATGTGTGTAGAGAACACGACCACCGGCTTGCTTCCGCCGCTCGGAATCGCGTAGACATTGCAGCGCGCGCCTTCGACGGGAACAAGTTGTGCCTCGTAGCCAAGCGCGGTGAGATGCGAGTGCAGAAACCTGCCTACCGCTGCTTCATTGCCAGAGACAGATTCGATATCGATCAGTTGGCGGGTAAGCGCGAATAAGTCCACAGCTTATGAATTTATCACCTGCCTCGCAGCGGCCTGCTGCCTGCAACTGGTTTAGAATCTGGGAACGCAACGCCGCTCGCAGCCATGGCTCTTCCCAAGCTCACACGCAGCCCGGGCTTGACCTACACGTGGATGGTCATCTCCATCGCCTTCGTGGTCATGATGTTCAGCCGCTGGGATTCCTTGCTGGCGCACGGCCGGCAAGTCGTTTGGTGGAGCGCGCTATCTGTCTTTCTGCTGCTGGATTTCTTTTTTCTCCTAACTCCGATCCAGGACAGCAAGTCGCTGCGCCGTCTTAGCCGCAGCGGAAAGCTGTGGGCGGCTGCCGCCTGGGCTTTGGTTCTGGTCTTTCTGATACTGGTGATCCCGGCAAACCACGTTGCCTTTCGACTCAAGCACCCGCTATGGGTCACAGGTGCCGCTTTGCTGCTGCTCGCTTGCCTTCTGGTTGCCATCATCAAGATCAGCAAGTCATGGGAGCGGGAATACTTGCGTTCCATCGTGGCCCGCCAGGGCGGAGGTTTCCTGATTCGCTTTCAACCCAACGATGAATTCAGTGCCGCCATCAGCGCCATTCCAGGAGCTGCGCGCCTGGGCGCAGACGACTCATGGAGCGTACCCGCCGAGCCCATCGCCGCGGCGGAGCTCCTGCGCTTCGCCAAGAAATACGACTTTGATTTCGTTCCGCTGAAGAGCCGCCGCCTCAATCTGGAAGAGATCATTGGCGTCTGAGATCAGCACATTCTTCCTGCGGGGCCCAGCTGGCCGCCTCGAGGCCCTGTTGAACACTGGCACTCACGATGCGCAGCGCGCGGCGGTGGTTTGCCATCCTCATCCGCTTCATGGCGGCACCATGCACAACAAGGTGGTATTTGCTGCTATGAAGGCTCTGCACGCCTTGGGATATCCCGTACTGCGCTTCAACTTTCGCGGGGCAGGCCTGAGCGAAGGCAAGCATGACCAGGGTCGCGGCGAAGTGGAGGACGTTCGGGCTGGGCTCGATTGGCTCCAAGCTGAATTCCATCTTCCTATCGTTTTCGCCGGATTCTCCTTCGGCGCTGTGACTGGGCTGCGTGCCTGTTGCGATGATCCGCGGGTTGTGGCTTTGATTGCTCTGGGCGCTCCGGTTTCCGTTTCGATTCCGGGGCAGGTCCGGCCCTATAGTTACGGTTTCTTGTCTTCCTGCGTTAAGCCCAAGTTATTTGTCAGTGGAACACGCGATCAATACGGACCGCGGTTGCAGCTGCAGGAGGTCTTCGACTCACTGCCGGCGCCAAAGAAGATGGTTTGGGTGCAGAACGGCGATCACTTCTTTCAGGGCAGACTCGACCAGGTCCGAGCCGCAATCGAGCATTGGACCGGGGCGCTTTGATTCCAGTGTGTCTAGCTCACCTGTCGGATCAGCTCCGAAATACCATTCCACATGATCTGCACTCCGATGCAGACCACCAGGAATGCTGAGAGCCTGAGAAAGACGCTGAGGCCCACTACTCCCAGAAACCGCTCCAGCTTTTCCGCTGAACGGTAGCAGAGATAGACACTCGCCGCGACGAGCAGTGGCCCGAGCAAGGCTGAAAGAGAAAACACGACCGGCCACAGATGAATCTGGTGGGAGAAGTCCGCACCTAGGGTGATGGCTACTGAGATCGATCCCGGCCCCACCGTGATAGGTAGTGTCAAGGGATAGAATGCCTGCTGCACTATAGTGTCGGGATTAAGGGATTGGGGCCGCGGCTCAGTGTCCTTCTGCCGCAGCAGTGTCCAACCAGTCGCGGAGAGTACCAGCCCGCCGGCAACCTGCACCACGGGGATCGAGACTCCAAAGAACTGCAATACATGGCTTCCAATGAAGATGGAAACACCCAGCAAGATGAAGCTGTTGAACGTGATCCGGCGCACGAGGACACTGCGAATATCAGCAGTGTAACCGCGAGTAAGGCTCAGGAAAATGACTGCGCTACCCAGCGGATTCACGATAGGGAAGAGAGTGGCAAAGAAGAGCACGATGCTCTTCGTAAGCTCGCGAACCATCAGGTGTACGTCCATAGGAACAGCAATGGTACGCCATGAGCCCGAATCTGAGAAAACGCGCGCATATAATCGAGCGGCGTGCACGAAGCAGTCTCCAAATCGGGGGATTCCACCCTCTTCGCGGAGATGCGCACCCTTTTGCGCAAGATTTTCTTTGATGCTCTGGCCGCTTCCACAGTCGAACGGGCATTTGAGCAGCATCTGGATGCGCACCGCGGCGTGCTCCGGGTGAAGGACGACGTTTATGACCTGCGGAGCTACTCGCGCGTCTTTGCCATCGCCCTGGGCAAAGCCTCCCTGCCGATGGCGGAGGCTTTGCATCGCCAGCTGGGCAGCAGTGTCACCGGTATTGTGATACAGCCGGAGTCTTTTGCCGACCAGCCCATGCTGCACGGCTTCACTCATTTCAACGGCGGACACCCCACTCCCAGCCCGGGCTCGCTGAAAGCGGCGCAGGCGGTGTTGAAATCGCTCGGCGCGCAAGCCGACGATGCTCTGATCCTTTATCTTCTGAGCGGTGGCGGCTCCGCCCTGATGGAAAAGCCGCTCGACGACGAGCTCACGCTCGACGACCTGATCGCCACCCATCGCGCTCTGGTGCATTGTGGTGCGCCCATAGGAAAAATGAACGCCATCCGCAAGCACCTTTCTGCAGTAAAGGGCGGCCGCCTCGCGTTGGCCGCTTCCGAGGGTGGCGCCCGCCAGCAGGTATCCATCATGGTCTCCGACGTGCCCGATTCCACTCCCGATGCGCTGGCCTCTGGGCCCACCATGCCTGATCCCACGACGGTCGAGGAGTGCTACGCCATCGCCAAAGAGTTTCAGCTCTTGACCCGTTTGCCTTCGGCGGTGCGCGAGCTCTTCGAGCACGAGGCACTGCAAGAAACACCGAAATATGAGGATGGCACCTTTCATACCTCGCGGTGGTGGACGATTCTCTCCAATCCATCATTAGAGGAGGCGGCCAAGGGCGCGGCCGAGCAAGCCGGATTTAACGTCGCCATCGATAACTCTTGCGATGATTGGGACTATGCCCGGGCTGCTGACTATCTCTTGAACCGCCTCCGCGAACTGCACAGCCAGGGCCGGCGGACCTGTCTCATCTCTGGCGGTGAGGTGACCGTAAAGGTGCCGCATGACGCCTCCGGCGTGGGAGGTCGTAACCAGCACTTCGCCCTCTATGCAGCCAGCAGGATCGCAAACCAAGACATTGCTGTTCTGAGCGGAGGCAGCGACGGCGTCGACGGCAACTCGTCGGCCGCGGGTGCGATCGCGGACGGCTCAAGCCGACTCCGCGCCCAGCAAGCCGGCGCAGATCTCAACCAGTCCCTCGCCAATTTCGATTCTTTTTCTCTGTTTGAGAGACTTAGCGATGGCATTATCACCGGCCCAACTGGAAACAACATTCGCGACCTTAGGATTCTGCTCGCCTGGTAGCTCAAAACGTCTTGACCATTTCGCTTGGGGCCATTTCTAATGGGCAATTCGTTTTCCGCGTAAAGAAGGCGCATACAAGATGCGAATTGCGTTCCTGGGACTCGGCATCATGGGCCGCGCTATGGCCACCAATCTGGTCAAGGCCGGCCATGAAGTTACCTTCTGGAATCGCACCGCTCGCGCCGCCATCGCAGGCGCGCAGCCGGCGGTCTCTCCTGCAGCCGCGGCTGCCGAGGCCGACGTTGTCTGGGTCTGTGTTTCGGATACAGCTGCAGTCGAGCGGGTGTTATTCGCTGCCGATGGCGTTGAAGCCAGCCTGCGCGAAGGGATGTTCGTAGTGGACTCCAGCACTATTTCTCCCTCAGCCACCCGTCAGTTTTGCCAGCGTGTGCGCCAGCGCGGCGCCGATTATGTCGATGCGCCTGTGACCGGTTCGAAGATCGGCGCCGAGAGCGCGCAGCTGATCTTCATCGCCGGAGGCAACGCCGCGACGCTTGAACAGATCCAGCCGCTCTTCCAGGCCATGGGGAAAAGCGTGATGCATATGGGCGACGTCGGCATGGGCCAGAGCGCCAAGCTGGCCATGAACCTGATGATCGCCCTCATCTATGAAGGTTTTGCCGAAGCGCTCGTGCTCTCGCGCAAGCTGGGCGTTCAGCCCGAAGCACTGCTCGGTCTGATCCAGGCCTCCATGGTTCGCTCCGGCGTGGTGGATTACAAGGGCCCGTTCGTTCTGCGCCATGATTTCTCGCCCAATTTTCCGCTGCGCCTCATGTTCAAAGATATCGAGCTCATGCTCGATACCGCTCGTCAGAACCGCGTCAAGCTGCCCGCGCTCGAGACCGTCAAGGAGATCTATGAGCTCGCCATCGAAGATGGCCAGCAGGATATGGATTACGCCGCAACTTTGACGCTGCTCGAGCGCTGGGCAGGACTTGAGTCATCATCCGGCAAGAAGAGCTAGGCGCTGGGTTCTGCGACGAATCTATATCCCACTCCACGGACCGTGAGCAGATGTCTGGGTTTGGACGGCTCTTCTTCGATGTACCGTCGCAGCCGGACGATGAAGTTATCGATGGCGCGCGTGTCAGTGTCCTCGCGCAGTCCCCAAACCTTTTCCAGAATTGAGCTGCGCGAGACTGCCTTGCCGCGGTTCTTGATGAGATGTTGCAGCAGTTCGGTCTCCATGAGTGTTAACCGGAACCTCCGCCCATTCACGCGCAATTCGAGGTTGACGAAATCCACCGTCCGGCCGGCGAACTCGAAAACGTCGTCGTCAGCTCCCCCCTTCTTTACTGCGTGCGGTCTGTCGCTTGCCGGCGCCTGCTCTCGGCCCCAGCTTGTGCGCCGCAGCAAGCCGTTCAATCGCGCCAGCAGGATCGCCAGGTCGAAAGGCTTGGGCAGGTAATCGTCCGCTCCCGCGGCAAAACCCTTGAGCACATCCTCAGATCGGCCGCGCGCCGTCAGCATCAGGATGGGGATGAAGCTTCCCGCTTCGCGCAGCTTTGCAGCCACGGAGAAGCCATCCTGCCCCGGAAGCATCACGTCCAGGACCACGGCATCAAAAGGCTCGTTCGGGGGAAGCAGCAGCTTCAACGCGGATTCGCCGCTCTCGGCGATGCGCGCTCTATGTCCTTCAGCTTCAAGATTGAACTTCAGACCGCCAGCGAGGTGGGCTTCGTCTTCCACGATTAGGACCCGCGCCATTTAGGCCTCAGCCTTCGGCAGATCGATGATCACCGTGGTTCCCCGCCCGTCGCCTTCGCTCTCTGCGTATGCGCTGCCTCCGTGTCTTCGGGCGATGGAACCAACGATGAAAAGGCCCAATCCCGTTCCCTTCACGCCGCCGGCCGGCGCTTGCCCCGGGCGAGGAAGCACGCGGTAGAAGCGCCTGAAAACGCGCTTGAGTTCGCTGCGCGGAATTCCCACGCCCTCATCGCGCACACGCACCTGCACGCGCCGCCCGTCGGCCGCCGCCACTTGTGCCACCACTTTCACCTTGTCGCCGGAGTACTGCACCGCATTGTCGAGCACGTTCGAAATAGCGGTGCGCAGCTCTTCAGCGTCACCGCGCACGTAGACTTTGCCATTCCCGTTCGACTGGCCCTGTGCCGCCAGGCTCTCAGCCGGCAGATGATGTCGTGAGCGCGCCAGCTCAACGCACTCCTGCACCAGCGCCTCCATATCAACGTCGCTCACCGGATGTCTGTTTCGATGAGAGACTTCAGCCGCTTTTAGCACCTGCTCTACTGTGCCCATCAGCCGCTTGGTGTCCGCCAGCATCACCTGATAAAACTCGCGTTTCTGGGATTCGGCCACATCCCGGCTTTGCAGGGTCTCCAGGTACAAACGGATGGAGGTGAGGGGAGTCTTGAGCTCGTGTGTTACTGCATTGAGAAAACCATCCTGTTGCTCATTGCGCCGGATCTCGCGCACCAGAAAGATGGTATTGAGGATCAGCCCGGCGATGAGCACGCTGAAGAAGATGGCTCCGAAGACAAGCAATCCGACCTCGCGCCAGTTCAGGATGATCCAGCCGACATTGAGGGCGACAGCCAGCGCGATGAGCACCGCGCTCAGCGTGATGAAGAATGCAATAGCTTTACGTCGGCTTGTGACCCGCATTGCGAGCAGGCACGGTCTATCGCGCCCTAGAAAATCTTACTCCCAATCGCAGAGCTTTAGAATTTCGCTTGCAAGGAGACTTCAGCCCGAGATCGCTGAAGGCTGATCGGCAACCACCAGGCTTTGCCTCCGGCCATCTTGTGCCAGCAGCTTGTGCACCTTGATCTTTGTGGCCAGACCGAGCACGCGCAGCACCAGGATGCCGTAGTAGTTGGTATCGACCTCATACCATTTCAGCCCATGTCGTGCCGATGACGGATGCGCGTGATGGTTGTTGTGCCAGCCCTCGCCAAAGGTCAGCAGCGCCACCCACCAGTTGTTTCGCGAGTCATCGGGTGTCACGAAGCGACGCGAACCCCACATATGCGTCGCCGAGTTCACCAGCCAGGTGCAGTGCAGACCCACAACCACGCGAAGGAAGATGCCCCACGTCACCCATGCCCACCCGCCCAACGCAAGCAGGAGAATCCCCAGCAAAGTGAGCGGGACCCAGTGATATCTGGTCAGCAAGACGTGAAACCTGTCTTTGACGAGGTCTGGCGTGTAACACGCCAGCTCACGCGTATCGTGATGCAGAGATTCGCCGGCTACGATCCATCCCATGTGCGACCACCACTTGCCGTCGCGCGGGGAGTGGGGATCGCCCTCCTTGTCACTGTTCTGGTGGTGAATGCGGTGCGTCGCCACCCAGAAGATCGGTCCGCCCTCGAGCGCCAATGTCCCGCACACAGTCAGGAAATACTCCACCCATTTCGGACACTTGTACCCGCGGTGCGTCAACAGGCGGTGATAGCCCATGCCGATGCCCCAACTTCCGGCGATGTACCAGAGCACTACGGCCCCCAGCGCCGCTTTCCACGTGAACAGGAAGAGCGCGGCGACCGCCCCCACATGGAATCCAACCATGAAGAACGTGGTCACCCAGTTGAGCTTGGACTGTTTGAACTTGCTTAGGGGCTTGGTTCCAGTTGAGAGTGCTTCAGGCGAAGGGGCTGCGATTTCTGTCGGCATCTGTTTTCCTGCGGTTCGAGGTTAGATAAAGTTAGGCCTATTAACCTATCAAAGCTGCGTTCAAGCCTTTGTAATAGTTGTGTAATTCCTTCCAGGCCTCAGGTTGATAACCGCGTCACATGCCGCGGTAGGTGCCGCCATCCACCAGGATGGTTTGTCCAGTGATGTAAGACGCACGCTCTGAAGCCAGCCACACAATGGCATCTGCCACCTCTTCCGGCCTGCCCAGCCGCCGCAGGGGGATATCGGCGGCCCATCGCTCGCGGATCTCTGCTTCGCTCACGCCGGCTGCCAGCGCCCGCACCTTGCTCAACTCGCTCAGCCGCTCCGTGGCCGTGTAGCCCGGCGCGACGTTGTTCACAGTGATGCCATCCTTGCCGAACTCGACCGCCAGGCTCTTCACCAGCCCGACCACGGCTGGCCGCACCGCGTTCGAAAGCACCAGATCGCCGATCGGCTGCCGCACTGAGATGGAAGTGATGGTGATGATTCTGCCCCAGCGGCGCTTCTGCATGAGTGGGATGACCTCGCGCGCCAGCGTCACCACGCTGAGAAAATTCAGCTCCACCGCCTGGCGCCACTCCTCTTGCGAGATGGAGAGAAAGTTCTTCGCCGGCGGCCCGCCCGCATTAGCCACGCAGACATCCACGCTGCCAAGGCGCTCGACGACCGCAGCGACAAAACGACGCACAGCACCCGCGTCGATGACATCCACTACCTGTTCGAAAACTTCTGCCTTGTGCTTTTCTCGTATGGCCTCGGCCGCCGCTCGCAGCGTTTTCTCGTTACGTGCGCACATGGCTACCCGTGCGCCCTCAGAGGCAAAGAGCTCAGCCGCAGCTCTTCCCATGCCCTGCGAAGAGCCGGTGATGATGACTGATTTCCCCCTCAAACCGGTGTCCATGGATCCTCTTTGCTCAGAACAATCCGCGAGTGGCACGGATTATAACAACCGCTTTCCGTCTCTCTCATGGCGCGTCTTATAATTTTGCTATCTGCTCGTTTGAGGTGCTGTATGCGCAAGCGATTCATCGTCCTTGTCGTCATTCTGCTGCTTGCATCCGCTGCTCGCGCCCCCCTGGCCCAGGTGATGAGCGTTCCCGGCATGGGCCCCAACCGCGGCAACCCGCCCGACCGCGCCGATATCGAAGCTGAAGAGGCGCGCCAAAAGGCCGCCAACAAAGAGCGCCAGACTTCTCTGCAGCGCGACACTGACCAGCTCTATAAGCTGGCAACCGAGCTGAAGCAATCGGTGGACAAGAGCAACGAGAACATGCTCTCGCTTGACGTGATCAAGAAGGCCGAGCAGATCGAAAAACTGGCCCGTAGCGTAAAAGACAAGATGAAGGCGGATGCCTACATGCCCATACCCGGTCCCCAGCCCATCACTCCCGCCCGCTACCGCTAGCCGGTGAGAACAAAGGCTGTCCGCAAAAGCGGCCTCGCTTTTCCGCAAAAAGTCTTATGCTTCGCTCTTCTGCGAGCCGATCCTCATTCCGTAGAATGAGCGGTACACGAAGAACAGCGATATGGCAAAGAACGCAGCTGCCAGGGTATGACCAAGTCCCGGGCCTTGTTCGTGCGTGAGCACGACCGCCAGTTGCACCGCCAGCAATCCGAAGAGAGTTGTGAACTTGATTACCGGATTCAGCGCGACGGACGAAGTGTCCTTGAACGGATCTCCCACCGTATCGCCCACCACCGTCGCATCGTGCAGCGGGGTGCCTTTCTGCTTCAACTCGACTTCCACGATCTTTTTGGCGTTGTCCCAGGCGCCGCCGGCATTGGCCATGAAGATCGCCTGATACAGGCCGAAGATGGCGATCGAGATGAGGTAGCCGATGAAAAAGAAGGGCTCCACGAACGCGAACGCCAGCGAGGCGAAAAATACTGTTAGGAATATATTGAACATTCCGTTCTGCGCGTAGCGCGTGCAGATCTCCACCACCTTCTTGCTGTCGCTGACCGAGGCTTTCTCCACCCCCTCGAGCTTGATGTTCTTCTTGATGAACTCCACCGCGCGGTAGGCGCCCGTGGTCACCGCCTGCATGGAAGCTCCGGTGAACCAGTAGATGATGGCGCCACCGGTGACCAGTCCCAGCACGAACGGAGCGTGCAGCAGCGAGAGCATCTGCGTGTTTTCTTTCAAGCCGTTGGTCAGCGCCATGATGATGGAAAAGATCATGGTGGTCGCGCCCACCACCGCCGTTCCGATGAGCACCGGCTTGGCGGTCGCTTTGAAGGTGTTGCCTGCCCCGTCGTTGGCTTCCAACAGGTGTTTGGCACGTTCGAATTTCACGTCGATGTTAAAGTCCTTCTTTAACTCGTCCTGAACGTTCGGGACCTGCTCGATGAGCGAGAGCTCATAGATGGATTGCGCGTTGTCCGTGACCGGCCCGTAGGAATCCACCGCGATGGTCACCGGCCCCATGCCCAGGAAGCCGAACGCCACCAGACCGAAGGCGAAAACCGGCTCCGCCACCATCAGATTGCTGAGGCCCATGGTGCTGAAGTAGTACGCGATGGACATGAGCGCCACCATCGAAAGCCCCAGGTAGTAAGCGGAGAAATTGCCCGCCACGATTCCAGAAAGAATATTGAGCGATGCCCCGCCTTCTTTCGATGAGATCACCACCTCTTGCGCGTGCCGCGACTCCACCGAGGTGAAGACCTTCACCAGTTCGGGGATGATGGCGCCCGCCAGCGTTCCGCAGGAGATGATGGTCGCGAGCTTCCACCACTGCGAAGCGTCGCCGCCCAGCGCAGGGATCGTCAGCTCAGAGACTACATAGGTCGCGGCGATGGAGACCAGCGAGGTCAGCCAGACCAGCGAGGTCAGCGGGGCCTCGAAGTTCATCTCATCGCGGTCGGCGTAGCGCGCCTTCGCAAACAGATCGTTCACGTAGTACGCGCCCACGCTGGTGATGAGCATCATGATGCGCATCACGAAGATCCACACCAGCAGCTGCACCTGCACCACCGGGTCTTTGACGGCGAGCAGGATGAAGGTGATGAGCGCCACACCGGTCACGCCGTAAGTCTCGAATCCGTCAGCCGAGGGCCCGACGGAATCGCCAGCGTTGTCGCCCGTGCAGTCGGCGATGACACCCGGATTGCGCGCGTCATCTTCCTTGATCTTGAACACGATCTTCATCAGGTCGCTGCCGATATCGGCGATCTTGGTGAAGATGCCGCCCGCGATACGCAGCGCTGCCGCTCCCAGGGATTCGCCGATGGCGAAGCCTATGAAGCAGGGGCCGGCGTAATCGCCGGGCACGAAGAGAAGGATGAACAGCATGATGAGCAACTCTACGCTCACCAGCGCCATTCCAATGCTCATGCCCGCCTTCAGCGGGATGGCATAGATGGCGAACGGCTTGCCGCGCAATCCCGCAAAGGCCGTGCGCGAGTTGGCGAAGGTGTTGACGCGGATGCCGAACCACGCCACGCCGTAGCTGCCCAGGATCCCCACCACACTGAAGGCCAGGATGATGAGCACCTTCTGTGCGTCATATTTCAGCAGGAACCCGAAGTACAGCAGGATGATGGCGGCGATGAACGCCCAGAGCACCGCCAGAAATTTTCCTTGTGTGATCAGATACGTCTTGCAGGTCTCGTAGATGAGCTCCGAGATCTCTTTCATGGAGCGGTGCACTGGCATGTTCTTCAGCTGCAGGTAGATGCCCAGGCCAAAGAGCAGGCCCAAGGCGCAGAAGACCAGGCCCAGCAATAGCAGCGAGTGGCCATTCATGCCGAAAAAGCTGACCTGCGACAGATCAGGCAGCTTGAGCGAGGCCTCGCCGCTGCCGGCGGCCTCCTGGTACATCCATAGCGCGGCTAGCGCAGGGTGCATAACACTTCCTCCGAATTCTTGATCTGGCGCAGGTGTCTAGCCTGCGCCGCGCAGCCCGGCCTGCCGTACTGCGCATCTTGAGATTTGGGATGAATCCCGGTCGCCGGGAAATTCGGGAATCGCGCTTCCACTTCAAGAAAAATGGATTGAGGCTTGGCCGCGCCCGCTTTCTGCCTGCTCACGGCCCGCGCCGCAAGCTCGGCAGAACTAACTCTTATATCATGCGGGAAATGGAGGGTCAAACCGCCGTTCTGAGTGCGTGTTCATGCAACGCAATTCAACCGCTATGTCACTTCACGTCTTTGTCCGCTTTGAACCTAGACCTGGCAGTGAGCAGGAGCTGCTCTACGAGTTGCATCGCGTCCTCGCGCCCACCCGCGCTGAGCCCTCCTGCATCTCTATCCATCTCTTCGAATCCATCGGCGAGCCGAAGACTTTCTTCTTCCACTCCCAATGGAAAGATGAAGCCGCCTTCGACGCTCATGCCAGGACTCCGCACGTGGTTCGCTTCGTGAGTGTGTCCCGGGATCTGCTCACTCACCCTATCCAGGCTGTGCGCACCCGGCAAATCTCTTAGAGGCGAATCGCGCCCGTTACTGCGGTCTGACGTTGATCGCTTTGATGTACTGATTGCCGAAGCTCTCGATCTCGTAATGTCCTTTTTTCTTGTTGAAGCGCAGCTTGGCGGCCGCCATGATCTGTCCGGCGCCCTCGCCTTTGTCGTTCAGCTTGACCTGCATGAAGCCGAACGGATAATCCTTCGAGCGCCCGGCATTGTAGAGCTCCGCAAACGACATGGTTCGCGCCGTCACAATCGTTATGATGGTGTTGTCGCCCTCCCTGCGTTTGCGGGCGACCGCGATCTGGTTGCCCGTGCTGGTGACCGGCCGTATCCGGCCCGCATCCTGCTTTTCCAGAATGTCCAGCAACGCATCTTGTCCTTTTTCCTTCAGGATCTTCGCGTAGTTCTGCACCTCAGCATCCGTCGCGTATTTCGTGACCCGGAAATCGAAGTGCATCGTTTTGGCTCCCACCGATCCGCCTGTTCCGATGGCCACCCCGGAATAAGATTCGGGAGCGCCTTGCGCGCCCTGGTCCTGGCCGTATAACGTCACCGCCTGATTCAGCACCACAACGGCCAGCCCCGCGCCGACCACTGCCGCCATCAAAGCATGTCTGCCGCTCTTCATAATGCTCTCCCCGGCGAGTTATCGCCGCTCTTGCTCCGCACCCACAGAATGCCTTATCAAAGCGCAAGGGATTCTAGCTTCTGCTGACCGCGGGCGCAACCGCTGGAAGCACCAGGGGTCTCAAGTTTCGTACTCTCCATTTGCGCTGAATCACGCTATAGTCCTTTTCAGGCGAGTCTCTTCAAACGAACCCATGGCGCTCAGAGAAGACGGATTTTTCAGGCCTGATAGAGGCGGCGAGATTTCACCCCGCCGCGGCGTCATCCTCCGCGACCCGGAAGACGACGTTGCCGATGATAGAAGCGAGCTCGATGAGCGGGCTGCTGACCTCGAGGAAGAAGAAGACGCCCCATTTCTCCGCGCGCCAAGGCGCATTCCGGTCCGCCGCGGCGCAGTTACGAAGAGGACCGCCAGCCGCATCAAGATAGTTGCCATTGCCGCAGCTATTCTCGTCGGAATCGGCGCGACGGCCGGCGGCCTCTACGCCTACGCCTCCGCCTCATGGCGCTTCCGCATGGATTCCAGCGACAACCTGGAGATCGGCGGCATCCAGAACGTCACTCGCGCCCAGGTGATGGAGGTCTACGGCGCCGATATCGGCCGTAATGTCTTTTTCATCCCTCTGGCCGAGCGCAGGAAAAAGCTCGAAGAGATCCCCTGGGTGGAATCTGCCACCGTGATGCGCCTGCTGCCCAACCGCATCCGCGTACAGATCACTGAGCGCACCCCGGTGGCCTTCGTCCGCATCGGCTCTAAGGTTTCGCTCATTGACGGCAACGGCGTGGTCATGGAGATGCCCACACACGCCGGCCAGCGCTATTCGTTCCCCGTGATCGTCGGCATGGAAGACAGCGAGCCGCTCTCCACCCGGGCGGCGCGCATGAAGATATATTCCCGCCTCATCGGCGACCTCGATTCCACCGGCGCGCATTACTCGCAGGCACTGAGCGAAGTCGAGCTCAACGATCCCGAAGACGTAAAAGCCACTGTGGCTGACGCTCAGGGCGCTGTGCTGCTGCATCTGGGCGCCGGCGATTTTCTCAGCCGCTATAAGATCTATTTGGAGCACGCCCAGGAGTGGCGCCAGCAATATCACAAGCTCGATTCCGTGGACCTTCGCTACGACCGCCAGGTCATCGTGAATCCTGATTCGCGCAGCATCCAGCCGGAAGCCCAGCCAGCAGCGCCGAAAAAATCCGCTGCGAAACCTAAAGCCGGCCGCCACTAACTCGCCGCTGATAACGTAAACTGTGAAGTACCAGAATTTCGGCCATGGGAAAAAGCCAGCAAGAGCTCGTCACTGCCATTGACGTAGGCAGCTCCAAAGTATTTGTGCTCGTCGCCGAGGTCGTCGAGGGCGGTCTGCGCTATCTCGGGCACGGCCAGCAGGAGTCGCGCGGCACGCGCAAGGGCGCCATCGCCGACCTCGAAAAAGCCGTCGCTGCCATCCACCGCGCGGTCGAAAAGGCCGAGGCGGCCGCCGGAGTCGGCGTGGAGTCAGCCGTGGCCGGCATCGGCGGCGGCCATATGCGCGGCATCAACAGCCGCGGCGGAGTCACCCTCGCCTCGCGCGCGCGAGAGATCACGCGTGAGGACATCCGCGACGCCGTAGAAAAGGCCCGCGCCGTGGCCCTGCCCGGCGACTGGCAGATCATGCACCTGCTGCCGCAGGAATTTTTTGTGGATGAGCAGAACAGCATCCGCGACCCGGCGGGCATGCTGGGCTCCAAGCTCGAGGTGCAGGTGCACGTGGTCACCTCTGTGGCCACGGTCACGCAAACGGTGGTCACGGCGCTCAATCGCGCCGGCATCGAAGTGCTCGACACCATCTTCGAGCCTCTGGCCTGCGCCGAATGTGTGCTCAAGCCCGATGAGCGAGAGCTCGGCATCTGCCTGCTCGATATCGGCGCCGGCTCGAGTGAGCTCATCGTCTATCACGAGGGCGTGGTGGCGCACACCGGAGTGGTCGCCATCGGCGGCGACCACTTCACCAACGATCTTGCCGTCGGCCTGCGCACGCCGCTTGCCGAGGCGGAAAAGCTCAAGCGCAGCTTTGGCAGCGCCATGGTCTCACGCGTGCCGGATGAGAACGAGATCGAGGTCCCGGCCGTAGGCGACCGCCCATCGCGCCTCATGCCGCAGCGCTTTCTGGCAGAGATCCTCGAGCCCCGCGCCGTAGAACTGCTCGAGCATGTCCGCGAGAACCTGCAGCAGGGCGGAGCCCTGGAGCGCTGCGCCGCGGGCTTTGTGCTCACCGGCGGCGGCGCGCGCCTGGCACATCTTCCGGAGATGGTCGAAAAGGCCCTGCGCCGTCCCGCGCGCGTCGGCCGGCCCGCGCCCATGGCCAAGCTGCCGGCCGAACTGGCCGAACTGGAGTACGCCGCCGCTATCGGCATGGTCTATTACGCCAATCGTTCCCGCTACGCGCGCAAGAGAGATGAAACCGGGTTGGGCGGCAAGCTGCGCTCCTTTTTCGCGCGCGCCTCCATGTAGCGTCTTAGCGGTAAAAAAACTTCTTCATTTTTCTGAAACGCGGTTAAACTGCAACCAGCGCCCACTCGCACGTCAGCAGAAGACTGGAAAAAACCAAAACTCGGGAAGGGAATCACGATGAGCGATATCCGCATCCAGTTCAACGAAGAGACGCGCAACAAAGCCAAGATCAAAGTCATCGGCGTCGGCGGCGGCGGCGGCAACGCCGTCAACCGCATGATCGATGCCCACATGGAAGGCGTGGAGTTCGTCACCGCCAACACCGACCTGCAGGCGCTGCAGATGTCGCAGGCCTCGGTGAAGATCCAGCTCGGGGTCAAGCTCACCAACGGACTGGGCGCCGGCGCCAACCCTGAGATCGGCCGCAAGGGCGCACTGGAAGACGCCGACAAGATCATCGAGGCGCTCGAGGGCGCCGACATGATCTTCGTCACTGCCGGGCTGGGTGGTGGCACCGGCACCGGCGCGGCCCCCATCATCGCTTCGCTGGCCAGCGAGATGGGTGCGCTCACCGTCGCAGTCGTCACCAAGCCGTTTGCCTTTGAAGGTAAGCGTCGGATGCAGCAGGCGGAAAAGGGACTCGCCGAGCTCATCGAATCCGTGGACACGCTCATCGTCATTCCCAACGAGCGCTTGCTCGCGGTTGCTCAGAACGCCGGATTCTTCGAATCGTTCCGCGTGGCCGACGACATTCTGCGGCAAGCGGTGCAGGGGATCTCTGACATCATCACCATTCCCGGCATCATCAACCGCGACTTCGCCGACGTGAAAGCCATCATGGCCGGCATGGGCTACGCTGTGATGGGCACGGCGCAGGCCAAGGGCGAGCGCCGCGCCACGCAGGCCGCTCAGGCCGCCATCGCCTCGCCGCTGCTGGAAGCCGGCGCCATCGATGCCGCGCGCGGCATCCTCATCAATATCACCGGCTCCAGTTCGCTGCGCCTGGCCGAGGTCAATGAGGCTTCCACTATCATTCAGGGCGCCGCTCACGAGGATGCCAACATCATCTTCGGCGCCGTGCTCGACGAGAAGATGAAGGAAGAGGTGAAGATCACGGTCATCGCCACCGGCTTCCAGACCGCCCAGTTCAAGAAGCGCGATGAGCATGCCGGCTCGGTCGCGACCGCCATCTCCAACGCGCGGACGGCGTCGGCCTTCACGCCCACCAGGCCGACTCCGCTGCCGGTCCCGGCGGCGGCGCAGGCGGCGGCCCAGAGGACGCCCACCGCGCCGATGCGCGAGACGCCTTCGCTTGAAAAGGTGAAGAGCAACGTGAGCGGCAGCTTCCAGGCCGACGATCTCGACGTGCCGGCCTTCATCCGCAAGCGGGG
>Ga0187777_10000117_pt1 | contig 58939 bp, 61 predicted proteins | sample 1015_Q2_SP5_10_M_FD_132416 | JGI IMG/M metagenome (GOLD analysis project Ga0187777, IMG submission 132416) | Tropical peat soil microbial communities from peatlands in Department of Meta, Colombia - 1015_Q2_SP5_10_MG | ecosystem: Environmental > Terrestrial > Soil > Wetlands > Peat | place... | reverse complement strand
GACTACTACTTCATGAACACCGAGAACTTCGAGCAGCTGCACCTTACCAAAGACACGCTGGGCGATGCGGTGGACTACCTGATCCCCAATCTGCAGATCAAAGTCGAGTTCTTCGATGGCAAGCCGGTGGGCGTGGAGCTGCCGCAAACCGTGGACCTGACGGTGGTGGAGACTGAACCGGGGTTGAAGAGCGCCACCGCTTCGAGCGTCACCAAGCCAGCCAAGACAGAGACCGGGCTCGTCGTGCAGGTGCCCCCGTTCATCAACGAAGGCGAAAAGATTCGCGTGGATACGGCCGAAGGGGCGTATCTTTCTCGAGCATAGTTTTTGTGGAGGCTTGCGGGTTGGAGCTTTCAGCCAGACGCTACGTTGTCCGCGGCCGCGTGCAGGGCGTGGGCTTCCGCTGGTTTGTGCAGCGCGAGGCGCAGATACTCGGGCTGAGCGGCTGGGTGCGGAACAACTTTGATGGCGCGGTAGAGGTGATGGCCAGCGGCAGCGAGGCGCAGCTGGCAGCGCTGGCCGCGAAGCTGAGGGATGGCCCGCGGGCCGCCCGGGTCGACGCCGTGGAAGAGACTGCCGCCCCGGCGGAAGCAGGGCTATCGGGCTTCCGCATCGAAGGCGCGTGGTAAGGTTGTTCACTTCAAGATCACAGATTCCCAGAGGCAAAGATGCAGGCTAAGAACTCGACTGAGTGCGACCATTTGAAACAGCTCATCCGCGAGGTGCCCGATTTTCCCAAGAAGGGCATTCTGTTTTACGACATCACTACGCTGCTCAAGGATCGCGTGGGCTTTGCCACGCTGATCGACGCGCTCAGCGAGCATTATTTGCCGAAAAAACCTGATCTGGTCCTGGGGATCGAAGCTCGCGGCTTCATCTTCGGGCCGGCGCTGGCCTACAGACTGAATGCCGGGTTCGTGCCCGTGCGCAAGCCGAAGAAGCTGCCGGCAGAGACGGCCAAGGTCACTTACGACCTGGAGTACGGCACGGATTCGCTGGAGATCCACAAAGACGCAGTTCAACATGCGCAGCGCGTCATCATCGTGGACGACCTGCTGGCGACCGGCGGCACCGCCAGTGCCACGGTGAAGCTGGCGAAATCTCTGGGCGCGGAGATCGCGGGCGTCGGTTTTGTGGTTGAGCTCGACTTCCTGAACGGCCGCAAGAAGCTCGATGGAATTGATGTGTTCAGCCTGCTGCACTACGACAAGTAGATGAAAACAGCTTCTGGCCTCCTCCTGCTGCTCTTCCTGAGCGCGACTCCCGCGCTTACTCAGCAGAACGCAGAGGCATTGGCACTGCTTCGCCGTGCCGCAGACTCCATTGACATAGCCAACGCCGGCATGAATGCCCTCGCTCTTGAGATGGAGTTCAGCAGCTACGGCCTGCGCGAGGGTGATGAGAATGGAACCTACCGTGCTGTATGGCTGGCATCCGGGAGCGGTCGCGCTGACGTAACGGCGGGCGCTTACTCCGAAACAGTGTGGTGGGCCGGCCAGAGAGCCTGGCGCCAGGCAGCCGGATACAGCCCTGTCAGGGTGTCGCAATTCGAGAAGATCCTGAATCTTCGCGAGTTGTTATTGAATGCCCTGCGGCAGGAGAACTTCAAAACGCATACCAAGAAGATCGACGGAACAAAGCTGAAGTGCGCGCTTGCGGAAAGCCCTCCCGATTTCTCGCTCGATGCCTGTGTAGACCCGGTCGCCGGCCGTCCCAGCTATGTCGAGACGGGCGGCATTGAGTATGAATTTCCCAGCTATGCGCAGCTCGGCGATAAGCTCTTTCCCTCCGGCTTCAAGGTGAGCGAGCGGGGGAACCGGATCCTCACTGGAACATTGACCCGGCTGGAGAGGTCGGTGATGCCCTCGCCGGATTTCTTCCAGCCCCCGCCAGGTGTCGTGCCCATCGCCGGTCCCAGGTGCGGTGATGCACAACTGGCGAAAAAGACGGTCCCGGATTACCCGGCGATTGCCAGGTCGAATCGAACGCAGGGCACAGTCACCTTTGGAGCGAGTCTTTCACCGGATGGAAAAGTGTCAGATTTGCAGGTCTTACAGAGCGCCGGCCCCATTCTGGATAATGCAGCCCTGGCCGCGGTGACCAAATGGCAGTACAAGCCGCTCGTGTGCGACGGGGTTCCCACCGCCGCACAGATCGACATCACGGTGAATTTCAGCCTGTCGCAATAGCGGCCCGCCCGTTTACAAGCGCCTTCCAGCCGCATATAGTTATCAGCTTGTGACTCCCCAAAAACTAAAGCACCCTTTCACCTTCGTTTTAAGGTAAATTGTGCCAAATCGGGAGAAAATCTCATTGTGAACCCCACCGCTGCACAACCGGGTGCCGCCAAAGCTAAGCCCACGCGCAAGGACTTTGTCGCCTCGTTCGCCGAGGTGGTGACTCGGTTCACGGCTAAAGACTCGATAGATAAGGTCTTGGGGCACATTCCCGAGCTGCTGGTCGAAAACTTCGAGGCAGCAAGGGCAGAGCTTTGGCTCTGGGATGAGTCATCGCGATCGGTCTACTTGACCCACGCCTTCGGCCAGGAGGCCGAGCGCCGGCGAGAATATGCCAGCTCGGGTGAGGGAGCCGTCGGCAAGGCCATCAAGTCGCGCAAGGTCCATGAGAACCTTGAATTGGCGGCCTGTGGGACCCATGATAGGGAATTCGCGGAGCGTAGTGGCTTGGCCTACGTCTCGGTCTTTCCGCTCATTGCGCGAGAGCAGCTTCTGGGTGTGCTGGCCGGCTATAGCAGCGCTGCCGCTGAGCCTGAGCTGGTCCGCTGGTGGGAGCTCTACGTAGAGATTTGCGCGGTCGCGGCGCATGAGGTCCTCAGCGAGGTCGAGAGCAAGAAGACCATTACTCAGCTCTCGCTGCTTTTTGAAGCCACCCGCCTGCTGAATTCGACGCTCGATCTTTCCGAGCTGCTGGAGCTTATTCTCAAGATCGCGCGAACCGAGGTGAAAGCAGACCGTGGCTCCGTTTTTCTCGTAGATCACAAAGCGCAGGAGCTGTGGTCCATTGTGGCTTCGGGGCTGGATCATCAGGAGATCCGCGTGCCCTTCGGGCGCGGCGTCGCCGGGCGGGTGGGGCAGAGCGGAGAATCCATAAATGTGGAGGATGCCTACACCTTGCCGTACTTCGATTCCAGCTACGACAAGAAGTTCGGCTACACCACGCGCTCGCTCATGTGCCTGCCCATCCGGCATCATGACGGGCAGATCGTCGGCGTGATCCAGTTGCTGAACAAGCAGGGCGCGAGCAAGTTCAGCCACGAAGATGAAGACTTTCTCAACAAGCTCTCTGGCCACATGGCCATGGCGCTGGAGAATGCCCGCCTGCACCGCGAGATCGTCGAAAAGCAGCGGCTGGAGAAAGAAATGGCTCTGGCGCGCCAGATCCAGCGCAGCCTGCTGCCTGAGGCGCCGCCGGTGGTACCCGGCTATGACCTGGCAGTGCTCAATGAGCCGTGCTTTGAAGTGGGCGGGGACTATTACGACTTCCTGAATCTGGGCCCGCAGACGCTGCTGCTGGTGATCGCCGATGTCGAGGGCAAGGGTGTCTCCTCGGCGCTGGTGATGAGCAACCTGCAAGCCACGCTCCGCGCCCTGGTGATGCACCTGCACTCGCTCGAGGTACTGGCGCTCTCGCTGAACGAGATGATCTGCACCGACACCAAGTCAGAGAAGTTCCTCAGCATGTTCCTCGGCCTGGTGGATACCCGCCGCAGCGGACTGCACTACATCAATGCGGGGCACGTGCCCCCCATCCTCATCAATGGCGAGACCGGCGAATTCAAGCTCCTGGAGGAGGGTGGAACCGTCATCGGTCTTTTTCAGCGTGCCGAGTACAACCGTGGCTCGGCCAATCTTTCAGCCGGTGACATCCTCGTCTGCTGCACCGACGGGATTCTGGAAGCGATGGATGCCAACGAAGATGAATACGGCACCGAGCGGCTGGCGGCATGCGTTGCCCGCAATCGGGCCAAGAGCGCTCATGGCATTGTGGTTGCCGTCATCTCTGACGTGAATGAGTTTTCCAAACGCGGCACGCACGTGGATGACAAAGTCCTGATGGTGATGAAGGTCACCAAGACTGGCAAGATCGACGCGGCGAAATCCGGCAAACAACCCCACTGATTTCGATCAATCGGAAACGATCAAGGTCGCTTCTTTCGCCAGGTAGCTCTTGCGCCGGAACCAGTCTTCCATCGCCTCTTCGAGCTTGTCGAGGGCTACCCGGCTGCCGATCTCCATCACGCCATCAGCAACGGGCAAGGTGTCATCGAAGACAGCATCGTTGGTAAAGCTGCGCATAGCGAAGTTATCAAGCCACTTCAGCGGACAGGGCTGGCGTACGCCCGCATGCTGATACTCGATTTTGATCTTGCGGCAGAACATTGGCGGGGCCTATTTCCCCTAGGCCGAGAACCTACAACTGAGACTACTTCGCCACCGGCGCCGGCCCAGCTTCGCGGATCGACTCCGGAACGTCAAACTTCTCAAAGTTCCTGGCGAAGCGGTCGGCCAGTTCAGTCGCGGTGCGGTCGTAAGCAGCCTTATCCTTCCAGGCATTGCGCGGATTCAGCAGCTCCGAGGGCACGTCTGGGCAGGTGGTCGGAATGCTCAGGCCAAACGCTGACTCCGTCGCAAACTCCGCCCTGCTGAGGCGGCCATCGAGCAGGCTGCGGATCATAGCGCGGGTATAAGGCAGGCTCATACGCTTGCCTGTGCCGTAACCGCCGCCGGTCCAGCCGGTGTTCACCAGCCAGCACTGCGCATTGTGCTCACGCAGGCGTTTCCCCAGCATCTCGGCATAGACCTTGGGTGCAAGGGGAAGGAATGGCGCACCAAAGCAGGTCGAAAACGTCGCCTGAGCGCCCTGGACGCCGGCTTCCGTACCCGCAACCTTGGCCGTATAGCCGGAGAGAAAGTGATACATTGCCTGCTCCGGCGAGAGCTTTGAGATCGGTGGAAGGACTCCAAAGGCATCGGCGGTGAGAAAGATGACGTTCTTGGGATGCCCACCGATGCCGGGAATCACCGCGTTGTCGATGAAATCCACCGGATACGCCGCGCGGGTGTTTTCCGTGTACTTGTCGCTGTCATAGTCCGGCTCCGCCGTGCCCGGTTTCAGCACCAGGTTCTCCAGCACACAGCCGAAGCGGATGGCATTCCATATCTGCGGCTCATTCTGCTGCGAAAGCTTGATGCACTTGGCGTAGCACCCACCCTCGAAGTTGAAGACGCCCCTCGAACCCCAGCCATGCTCGTCGTCGCCGATCAGACCGCGGTCGGGATCGGCAGAAAGCGTGGTCTTCCCCGTGCCGGAAAGGCCGAAGAAGAGAGCGGACACGCCGTCTTTGCCCACGTTGGCCGAACAGTGCATGGGGAACACATCGCGCTCCGGCAGCAGGAAGTTCATCACGGTGAAGATGGATTTCTTCATCTCTCCGGCGTACTGTGTGCCACCAATGAGCACGATTCGCCTGCTAAAGCTAAGAATCACGAATACTTCGGACTTGGTCCCGTCCCTTTGGGGATCAGCCAGAAAAGTGGGTGCCGCGACGACAGTGAATTCCGGCTTGTGCGATTTCAGTTCTTCCTCGGTCGGCCGCACAAACAGGTCGCGAACGAACAGGTTGTGCCAGGCAAATTCATTGATCACGCGGATGGGCAGGCGGTAATCGGGATGGGCCCCGGCAAAAAGATCCTGCACGAAAAGTTCGTGGCTCCCCATGTGTTCCATCACCCGCCGGTAGAGGGCGTCGAATCTGTCGGGCTCGAAAGCCTGGTTGCTCTCTCCCCAGAAGACCTTGTTGGCGCTGCGCTCATCCTTGACAGTGAACTTGTCTTTGGGGGAGCGGCCGGTACGCTTGCCAGTCCAGCCCACCAAGGCGCCATTGGAGGCCAGTCTGGTACCCTCGCCCCGGCGCAGTGAGTGCTCCACCAGGGCAGGTGCCTGCAGGTTGCGATGCACCCTCTCGCCGCTGATCAACTGCTCCAGTTCGCGGGCTGTGGCGTCGTTGGCTGGCGAAAGAATAGACATGAAAGGCGCTCCTTGCCGGGATTGAGGGTTCGCTCCAGGATGGCTGGCGCGGCCGCCAAAGGGCGCAGGGTACTCCCTGCGGTCCCACGGCAGCGGCAATAAATCACTATTTTCTCACCAAGAGGCAGGCTTTTCCAAGCAATAGCCAATAGGGAGGCCTCATGGGAGGCAGTTTCGGCCCACTCTTGCAGTGCGGCGCTGTCAGGCTGCCTGGAGGGCTTTGAGGGCAGCATCCAGGTGATACAGCGTCTCTTCCATGGTCAGGTTGTACATCTCGCGGCCGTCATCCATGCCTGACTCGATGACCGACTTCAGGTAGTGGCCGGCGATTGCAATGGCCATCGGGTCGGTGATGACGTCGCCCGTGCGCCGGGTGTATTCCGGCCAGGCAGCATGCGACAGCGCCACCCACACGGGACGCCCGCTGGCCAGGAACTTCACATCCACGGCATCCGCATGGCGGGTGGAGATGGCCATAACGATCGCCTGGTAGATACAGTGAACCTCCTGGCCGGTCCAGCGGTCTTTGGCCTTGAAATCGGTATACATGCGGAAGAGCCAATATAACGGATGGACCTGACCAGCGCAATTGGAAGACAAGCCCAGCCTTAGAATTAGGAAATGCCCGCGAAGAGCAAGCTGCGGAGGCGAGGTCTGCAGAAGGTAGCGGGTTCGGAGCCTCACATCCTCAAAGCTGCATCGCTGGACTCCCAACCATGGCTTGTGCATGGCTTCAGTACCCGCGTCTGCGGAAACTCAAAGACATTCTCGCTTAACTATGGCAGTGCGGCCGGCGAAACGAATCGCCAGCGCTTTCTCGAGGCGGTTGCGGGAAGTCTCGCTCGCAAGTTCAAGTTGGTGGCGTTGCAGCAGGTGCATTCCGATGTGATCCATCACATTGAAAAAAGCCGAAAAGTGAGGGCCGCTGGCGATGGCATGATAAGCAACGTGCCAGGACTACTGCTGGCCATCCAGACTGCTGACTGCCTGCCCGTACTGCTGGCTGATCCAGTGCACCACGCTGTGGGGGTGTTTCATGCAGGCTGGCGCGGGACGCTGGCAAGGATCGTCGAAAAGGGCGTCGGTTTAATGCGGACGAAATTCGGTACCGATCCGCGGCAAATCGTCGTCGCCATCGGCCCCGGCATCCACAGTTGCTGCTATCGCGTGGGCAAAGAGCTGCAGGAGCAGTTCGACTCGCAGTTCCCGTATGCTGCGGCGCTCTTCCATGAGGTTGCCGACTCTGGCGAGATCGAGAAAAAGTATCCGCTGCTGTTTCTGAACAAGCGGGCGCCGGGTCACGGCGAGCCTGGCACTGAGCTTCACCTGGATTTGTTTGAGGCCAACCGGCGGCAGCTGCTCGAGGCAGGGGTCCCCGCGGAAAGCATCGAAGCCTCGCCGTTGTGCACGGCCAGCAATACTGACTTACTCTTTTCTTATCGCGCTGAGGGTTCCACGACTGGCCGAATGATGGCGGTCATCGGAATCAAGCCCTAACCCGCGTGATTCACCACGTCTTTCAACTCCTTGCTGGGCTTGAAGAAGGGGATGCGCTTGGCGGGAACCTCCACACGCGCGCCCGTCTTGGGATTGCGCCCCACGCGCGACCTGCGTTGGCGCGTGCGAAAGCTGCCAAAGCCGCGGATCTCGATCTTGTCGCCGGTGCGCAACGAGCGCACGATGCTCTCAAAGATGGTCTCTACCACGACCTCGCTGTCGCGGCGGGTCAGTTCCACTACCTGGGAAACTTCCTCGATCAAATCGGCTTTGGTCATAGTTCTGTAATCTAAGCTTTCACCGGATTTCGCGCAACTGCAGTTGACCGCTTACTTCCACAGATAGTAAAAGCCCACATGGTTTTCCATCAGCCTGGTCTGGCTGGGCAGATACTCGGAGATATCGCCAAAAAGCACATCGAGCAGAGTGCGCCTCTCCTTTTCCGGATGCACCAGCACGGGTTCGCCCTTGATTCCGACTGACTTGGCTGTCTCATCGACCACGGTCTGAAAGTCTGCGACCTTGTCGATGAGCCTGAGCGGAAGAGCCTGCTCGCCGGTCCAGACACGCCCATCGGCGATCTTCTTCACGTCCTCGACCTTCATCCGGCGGCCCTCGGCCACGGCCTGGATGAACTGCTGGTGCATATTGTCGATCAATCCCTGGATGTAAGCCTTCTCCTCGGGAGTCATCTCGCGAGCGGGGTTGCCGGTGTCTTTCAGCGCGCCGGCCTTGAAGGTGACATCTTTGAGCTTCGCCCACTTCATCAGGTCTTCATAGTTCACCCACTGGGAGATGACGCCGATGCTGCCGACAATGCTGGCCGGGTCGGCATAGATCTTGTCGGTGGCAGAAGCGACATAGTATCCGCCACTGGCTCCCACCGTCTCGACTGCGGCTACGATTTTCTTTTTCTTGGAATCGCGGATGCGTTTGACCGCAGAGTAAATCTCCTGTGAGGCAGCGGCCCCGCCGCCGGGCGTGTTCACGCGCAGAATGATGGCGCGGATGGAATCATCGTCGGCGTAATCCTTCAACTGGCGAACCATGGTGCGCGGTTCCACGATTACGCCTTCAAGATCGATCACGCCGATCTTGTCGCCGAAGGCGAAGTGCGAGCCGCCGCGCCCGCCGCGGGCAGCCAGGCCGATGAGGGAGAAAACCGCGACCAGGAGAGCGACAAAGGCTGTGCCACCGAGAAAGACCCACAGCCAGAAATGCGACTTGCGTTCTTCCGTCATGGAAGGGTTAGTGTAGCACCACGCTCCTCAAGCCGGCGGCGCGATCACGCGCAGCGCGCGGGGGCGAACGCGAATCTCGACCGGCGTGTTTCCCGCGAATTCGCCGTCAGCGTAAACCTCGAGCCGGGTTTCAGTCTCAATGCGAAGTTGCTGAGTCTGCATATACTCGACTTCGGGCAGGGTGAGATGCAGTCCGCGACGGGCCACCGGCAGCAACTGGAAGCGGCGCCGCCGGCTGGCTTCGCGGATGAAGCAAACGTCGAGTTTGCCATCATCCAGGCGTGCCTTGGGAGTGATGCGGATGCCTCCGCCATAGTGTGGCGAATTGCCCACCGCAACCATCAAGGCGCGCTCCTGCAGCCAGCCTACCCACTGGCCGTGGCTGTCGCGGGTGGAAACCTTGAACTTTTCGGCAGGAAAGAGCAGGAGCTGAAAAAAGGCGGCCAGCGAATATCCGCCGTGGGCCCGGCTAAAGGCAGTCATGTTGTTGGCAGCACGATTGGCTGCAGAATCAAGGCCCGCGCCGCAGATGTTGCAGAACAGGGTCTCCTCGCCGCCGGGCGGCAGAGCGATTCCCTCGGCGAGCGGGGAGATGGCACCGACGTCAAGTTCGCGCACCTCAGTTGCGCCGATGCAGAAGCTCTGCCAGAGGCGCACGGCATCTTTGCGCGTGTGAATGCCGATGGAGTGGGCAAAATCATTGCCGCTACCGCAGGGAACGACCAGCAGCGGAGTCCTGGTTTTGACCAGAAAGCCCAGTTGATGGTGAACGGTGCCGTCCCCAGCGAAGACCAACAGCGCATCAGGTGGAGTCGCGCTGTGGGCGTCTGTGAGCGGTTCGAGAGTGACATTGGGCAGACGAAACGGCCGCAGCACGCCAGTTCTGGCGGCAGGACCGAAGACGTACGCGGCGCGCATCAGTTGTGCTTACTCTTCGTCGGCAACAATCAAACTCGTTGCCAGCGGGGAAGATTAAGAAGCCAGAGTAACCCGTTCCATGACGACTGCATCCTAAGCTCGTTTGTTCGAATCCCGAACATCTTTTCGGAAGGGCGCGGTTTCAGCGGACCTTCCGAAAGACAGCGCCCAGGCAAGAATCCGAATCAACTCTGAAGGCCCTCCCTATGAAAAGCCGGGCGCGTCACCAACAATCTTCACTCGCTTCATCCTTTTCCCTACCTTTACAGTCAGGGTCAACGGTACCTCACTCAAGACGAGGGTCTGCTGAGATTGAAGCCCGCCGTTGATGTAAACTGCATTCTCCTTGAGTTTGCGCTGACCGTCTGTGGCTGAACTCGCCAACCCAGCCAAGTGAAGAAGCTTGTCAGTTCTAACGAAGGCGGCGGGGGATACGGCTTGCTTTACCCTTGAATCAGGCTTCAAAGATTCATAATACAGCACGACCGTGTCGGCCTCTTCTGGCACTTCATTCTTCTGAAACTGCCGGGCCCAATCTTCAGACGCCTCACGGGCTGAGTCAGCAGAGTGGAAGTCTGTCACGATGCGAGCGGCGAGGTCCTTCTTCGCCTGCATGGGGTGCTCGCTCTTCTTCAGCTTCTCGATCTCAGCGAGAGAGAGGTCCGTAAGCAGTTCGTAGTACTTCCACATCAAAGCATCGCTGATGGACATGATCTTGCCGTACATCTCCAGCGGTTTTTCGTTGATGCCCACCGCGTTGCCCAATGATTTCGACATCTTCTGCGTGCCATCGAGGCCTTCGATGAGAGGAGTGGTCAGTACCACCTGCGAAGGCTGGCCGTAGGCGCGCTGCAGCTCGCGGCCGACGAGCAGGTTGAATTTCTGGTCAGTGCCACCGAGCTCTACATCGGCTTCAAGAGCGACTGAATCGTAGCCTTGGGCGAGCGGATAAAGCAGCTCGTGGATGGCGATGGGTTTCTCCTGCTGGAAGCGCTTGTGAAAGTCCTCACGCTCGAGGATCTGGGAGACGGTGTACTTGGCGGCGAGCTTGATGAAGTCGTCGGCAGTGAATCTGGAAAACCAGCGCCGGTTGAAATCAATCACCGTCTTCTTAGGGTCGAGAATCTTGAAGATCTGCGCTTTATAGGTTTCGGCGTTGCGCTCAATATCTTCACGTGACAGCGGCGGGCGGGTGGCGGAACGGCCGGTCGGGTCGCCGATCATTCCCGTGAAATCGCCGATGAGAAAAATCACGGTGTGGCCCAGGTCCTGAAAGTGCTTCAGCTTGCGGATGAGGACGGTGTGGCCGAGGTGCAGGTCGGGCGCGGTGGGGTCGAAGCCGGCTTTGACGCGCAGCGGCTTGCCGGTCTTGCGGGAGTTTTCCAGCTTTTCGCGCAGCTCGGATTCGCGGATGATCTCCGCGGTGCCCTTCTTCAGGTAAGTGAGCTGCTCGTCAACTGGGGGAAATTGCGGCATGTTTGTTAATCAAATAACCATCCCCCTTCCCCTCCGGTCTGTTGTTTCCAAAGACTTACAAGGCACAGCAGCGCCAGGCCTTTGAGGGCAAAGGAGTTAGGGTGTCAGTCTTTGATTTCAAAGGGTTTAGCATCCAGAAAGCTATGACTATTGCTCAGAGATATAATTAAAAACAATCATAATACATTCTGCTGTGGCAGGTCAAGCATTTTTTCCGATTGGCGAGAGCACGCGGCGGCCTTCAACTTCGAATTTGCCGCTGAGCACCAGGTTTATGGCCTCGGTGTAGGCAATGTGCTCCTGCCGGAGGATGCGGTCGGCGAGCGAATGCACATCATCGCCGGCGAGGACAGGCACTGCCTTCTGCATGATGATGGACCCGTGGTCGAGCTGCTCATCCACGAAGTGAACCGTGCAGCCGGAGATCTTCACCCCGTACTCCAGCGCCTGCTTCTGCGAATCGAGGCCGGGAAAGGCAGGCAGCAGCGAGGGATGGATGTTGAGAATCTTGTGGGGGAACTGCTGTACGAACCAGGGTGAGAGCAAGCGCATATAGCCAGCAAGGCAGATGAGGTCGACCTGCCGGTCATTGAGCGCCGCCGCCACTTCGGCATCGTGCTGCTCGCGCGGTTTGCCCCGGGAAGGGATGCAGACGGCGTGCAAGCCGCGTTTCTGGGCCAGGGCCAGGCCGGGTGCCTCTGGCCGGTTTGAGATCACGATGGCGATCTCAGCATTGGGGAGGCGGCCGGCGGCGATGGAGTCCGCGATGGCCTCAAAGTTCGTGCCGCGCCCGCTAAGAAGAACTCCGAGCTTTTTCACCTCATCATTCTAACCGTGAGGGGCTGAGAACGCTGGTCTGGTCAGACGTAGGTGACTTTCTTCTCGCCGACGACCACGCGCCCAATCACATAGCCCTTCTCGCCGGCACGCTCGAGAAGGGTCTGCACTTTCTTGAACTGCTTGGGAGGGACGACCAGAATCATGCCGATGCCCATGTTGAAGGTGCGCATCATTTCATCCTGCGGAACATTGCCCAGCTTCTGCAGGTGCTCAAAGACGGGGAGAACCGGCCAGGAGCCGAGTTCCACCACTGCTCCGGTGCCCCTCGCGAGCACACGCGGCAGATTCTCGGTGATGCCGCCCCCGGTGATGTGGGCGAGCGCGCTGACGTACTCGCCCTCGATGAGGCGACGGATCACCGGCCAATAGCTTTTATGCGTGCGCATGAGCTCGGCGCCGACTTTGCCTTTGATCTCGTTCACGTAGGTTTCCGGCTGGTAGCGCCCGACTTCGAAGAGCAGCTTCCGGGCCAGCGAGTATCCGTTGGTGTGGAGACCATTGGAAGGCAGACCTAACAGCACATCGCCCTCACGCACCTTCTTGCCGGTGATGATGCGCGAGCGGTCTACCACGCCGACGATGAAGCCGGCGAGGTCGTATTCGCCCTCGGCATAAAAGCCGGGCATCTCGGCAGTCTCGCCGCCGATGAGCGCGCAGTTGTTTTCGGAGCAGGCGTCAGCAATGCCGCCGACGATGCGCTCGACGACATCGGGGTCGAGGCGGCCGGCGGCGAGATAATCCATGAAAAAGAGCGGCGTGGCGCCCTGCACGGCAATGTCGTTGACGCAGTGATTGACCAGGTCGGCACCGACGGTGTTGTGGAAGTCCATCTCAAAAGCGACCTTGAGCTTGGTGCCGACACCGTCAACACTGGAGACCAGAACGGGGTCGCGGTAGCGCTTCTTGTCGAGCGCAAAGAGCCCGCCGAAGCCACCGATCTCGCTCAATACTCCGCGGGTGAAGGTCTTGTGCGCCAGATAGCGGATGCGCTGCTTGGTACGGTTGGCGCGGGTGATATCCACGCCGGCATCGGCGTAAGTGAAGGACTTCTTGGCAGGGCTCGTGGCCATAACTTCAGAGAAGCGCCCCGGGTTACAAAAGGCGGCAATGCAAAGCGGCTATTCTACCATCGTGGCGGCCGCGGGTTTATCGGGAACCTTGGACTTTTTTCCAAAAAGAGATGCAAAAAAGCCCCGCAACTTGGCGAAGAAGCCCGGGTGCTCCTCCTTAGGGGGCAAGGCGCTGGCGGCGGCAGGCGGCGGAGGAGGCAATACCTCAGGAGAGGGAACCGCCGGCTGGAGCTGCAGGTGAAGCGCGGCGATGGCCTGGATATCGGGCGGCGCCGGCTCGGCTGCATGAAAAACGAATGGTGCGGAAACTTCTACCTCAACCTCTCCGGGCTTAGGAGCTGGCGGCGGTTGAGTCTCAGAGCCAGGCATGAGTGTCGCTGCCCCTGCAGGCTGCGAGCCTAACGCGAGCTCCTGAGGGGCCACAGGGGGCGGGCATCCGCACTCCTGGCCGGCAGGAGAGGCCCCTGAGACCTTGCCCAAGCGAAACAGGACCGCCTCTGACGCCTTCACCTGGTAGACGCCGCCTCCCATCAGTTCGCTCACCACCACGGCACCGGAGTTCCCAGAACGCGTACGGACGCAGGTATTGCCTTGCGCATCGGCGCTGATGGCCACGTGAAAACTGGCGGGGCCGGCGAGCAGGATGCGGAAATCTGGAGTCACAATGCTGTCGGCGGCAGCAGAGAGAGAGTAATCGGCTTCCACGGCGCCTGTGCCCATGCTCAACACCAGGCCGCGCTGCGATCGCTCGCCGGGCGAGAGGGTCATGCTGACGCTGCTGCCCGGGCAAACGCGCACTTCGCCGCCGCGCTTGAGTTTAACCAGGGCGGCGTGGCTGCCTGCATCTACGGTAGAACCTGGCAACAGGCTCGTGCCGCTCCCCGCAAACACGACTGAACCGTGGACGCTGGCGTCACTGGCGAAAACCTCTCCCAGAGGTTCTTCGCCGGCAGATGTCGTTTGTGCTGGTGACGGCGCGGTCAGAAGTACCAGAGCGCAAAGAGCAGAAAGAAACCGCAGCTGCATAGCCCGCTAAGAGTAAATCATTCGCGCGCTCGTGGATACGAAAAGCTGTGGATAACTTCAGTAACCGAGAAAGTTCTGCAGCAGCTGGCGGCCGGAATCGGTGAGAACACTCTCGGGGTGGAATTGAACGCCCTCTACTGGAAAGCGCTTATGGCGCAGCCCCATGATGACGGAATCGCCGCGGTCATCGGCGCGGGCGGTGATCTCCAAATCCTTGGGGCAGGAAGACTCTTCGACGATGAGCGAGTGATAGCGCGTCGCGGTCAGCGGTGCAGGGAGACCGCGAAAGACACCGCGACCATCGTGTGCAATCGAGCTGGTCTTGCCGTGCATGAGCCTGGGGGCGCGGATGATGTTTCCGCCGAAAGCAGCGCCGATCGCCTGATGTCCAAGGCAGACTCCGAGGATGGGCACTTTGCCGGCGAGCCGACGAATCAATTCAATGCTGATGCCGGCTTGCTTCGGGCTACAGGGACCGGGCGAGATGACGACGTGATCGGGACGGAGAGACCTGACCTCGGAAGCAGAGATCTGGTCGTTGCGGCGAACCTCGACTCGCTCACCCAGTTCCCCGAGGTACTGGACCAGGTTGTAGGTGAAGGAGTCATAGTTGTCGAGGACGAAGACCACGAATCACACCAGCTTCGCGGTCATGGTGATCTCGGCTTTGAGCAGGCGAGAAACAGGGCAGCCGGCCTTGGCATTTTCGGCCGCTTTGGCGAAGGCGGCAGCATCGGCGCCTGGAATCCTGGCATTCACATCGAGATGGACCTTGGTGATGGTGAAGCCGGCCTCGAGTTTTTCCATGGTGAGGGTGGCTTCGGTGCTGATGCTTTCGGCGGTCATCCCGGCGGCCCCGAGCTGGCCAGAGAGGGCCATGGAGAAGCATCCGGCATGGGCGGCGGCGATGAGTTCTTCGGGATTCGTCCCCTTGCCGTCTTCAAAGCGAGTGCTGAACGAATAAGGAGTGCTGGTCAGGACTCCGCTGGCAGTGGTGAGAGTCCCTTTGCCGTCTTTGAGACCGCCCTTCCAAACTGCTCCGGCTTTGCGTTGCATGGGTCTTTCCTCCGCTGAGAATTATACCGATGCAGCCGCGGGAGCGTTCTGTGCGGAAAATTCGACGAGAGATTCTGCGTAGGGAGCGCGAGCCACGCCGCGCTCGGTGATGATGGCCGAGACCAGGCGGGCGGGGGTCACGTCGAAGGCGGGATTCTCGATCTGGACGCCATCAGGCGTGAGCTGCTTGCCGGCCATGTGCGTCACCTCGCGAGGGGAGCGCTGCTCGATGGGAATCTGGGCGCCGGTGGGAGTCTTCATGTCAACAGTAGACCAGGGCGCGGCGACATAGAAGGGAATGGCATGCTCGCGGGCGAGGACCGCGACGGTATAGGTCCCGATCTTGTTGGCTACATCGCCGTTGGCGGCGATGCGGTCTGCGCCGACGATGACGGCGGCGATCTTGCCATGCTGCATCATGGCGCCGGCCATGTTGTCTGATATGACAGTGGTTGGGATGCCGTCTTTGGTGAGCTCCCAGGCAGTGAGGCGCGAGCCCTGCAGGAAAGGCCGGGTCTCATCGGCGAAGACGTGGAGCTTCTTGCCTTGTTCGATCGCGGTACGGATGACGCCCAACGCGCTCCCGTAGCCGCAGGTGGCGAGCGCGCCCGCGTTGCAGTGGGTGAGAATGCTGCCGCTGGAGGGCAGCAGGGCAGCGCCGTGACGTCCCATGGCCCGGTTGGCAGCGATATCTTCGGCGTGCATGCGTTGGGCTTCGGCGACGAGGGCCTGCTTGATCTCGGCGAGCGGGCGGTTCTTCATCGCGGTGAAGCGGGCTTTCATGCGCTCGAGTGCCCAGAAGAGATTCACCGCTGTGGGACGCGTGGCAGAGAGCGTCTTGCAAATGTCGTCGAATTCACGGCAGAGCGCAGGAAAATCTCTGGCAGAGGACGACTTAACGCCCAGAGCCACGCCCATGGCTGCTGCCACGCCGATAGCGGGCGCGCCGCGCACGATCATGGTGCGGATGGCGTCAGCCACCTGTTGGTAGGTGGAGCAGGTGACGTAAATCTCCTCTGTCGGCAGGCGGGTCTGGTCGATGAAACACACGCCAGACTCGGTCCATTCGAGCGTCTTGATCATGTACAGCTAGTTTACCAATGTCGCCGAGAGTGGCCGCCGAAGGTTTCAGCCGCGCAAGGCTGAAAGGGGGTCTTCTTCGTGGCGCTTGATCCGGAGATGCTCCTCGCGTACCTGGGCCGCGGTAAAGATGCTGACGAAGGGAGCATTGGCGGCCTTCTCTACATTGGGCCGTCCGCCGGCCTCTTCGCGCTCCACCAGGCAGAGCACACCGACCACCTGAAAGCCGAATTCGCGCGAGGCGTTGATGGCTTCGACGGTGGAAGCGCCGGTGGTGCAGACATCATCCACAATGAAGACCTTGGCGCCTTTCTTGTGGAAGCCCTCGATGCGCTGCTGAGTCCCGTGAGTCTTCTCCGCTTTGCGGACCAGGAAGCCGTCGAGCATGAAGTGCTCGCCGATGGCACCGGGGCGGTCAGCGGCACGTCCCTGAATGCGTTGCGCACTCAGCATGGCGATGGCGGTCACGATGGGATCGGCGCCCAGGGTGAGTCCGCCCACGGCCTCGGGCTTCTCGCCGCTGTTGTAGATCTCCTCGTAAAAGGCGCGGGCCACGAGGCGCGAGCCCTCCCCGCTCAGCGTGGTGGTGCGGCAGTCGATGTAATAGTCGCTGGTAACGCCGGAGGAGAGCTTGAACTCGCCCAAGTGGAACGACTTCTCCGCCAGCACTTGCAGCAACTGCTCGCGCGGGGTGGACATGCAAGCAAGATAGCACGGATATCCGTCTCTCCTGCCCGGCAAATAAGGCTCGGAAACCGGGTGATTACCTCAGCCTAGGGCTGCAGACGCTCCATGTGATGGAAGTGGTCGGAGGCGAGCCACATCATGAGAAAGATGAACAAGTTGTAGGCCATATGGGTTACGGTACTGGCCGCGACGGATCGGGCCAGGGCGCGGATCGTGGTCAAGATGACGCCTACGAGAAAAAGCACCAGCAATGGGCCCCATGATGCCGCCAGCTGCGAGGCGTGCATTAGTGCAAAGCAGAAGCCGGTCAGCGCGATGGCGCCGGCCACACCGATTCCGCGCGCCAGGACAGGGTAGAGGAAGCCGCGGAAGAAAAGCTCTTCCATCAGCGGAGCAACCAGCACCGCGAAGGCAGCCAGGCTGTAGCCAGCCGCCGGGCTCTGGAAGAGCTTGTCGATGGGCATGGATTTGGGGACGGGCAAGAACTTGCCCAGCGCGGCCGCCGCGATCGCCATCGCGCTGCCGATCAGCGGATAGGGCCACCATCTTCCCTGTGGCCAGGACCACCTCAGAGTTTCCCAAAAGGACTTGCGATAGCGGACGCGTACGATAGCCTGCATGAAGGCGAAGCCAACGATATAGGACAAGAGCTGGGCGGGCACAACGATGCGGAAGTCGCTGAGCAGCCGTTCGATCACCGGGCGGTTGACGTGGCCCTCTTTCACAAGCTGATCCACAGAGGCGCCATCCATCTGAGCGGCGATCGCCACCGCGAAACCAGCCAGCACGAAGGTGTTGACAGCCACAAAGATGACGAGAGCCAGAAGCGCGACGTCCCAGATGGTCCAGGGAGGGTCCCGGGGTGGCGGGCTGCTCACAGCTGGACCCGCGAGGGGAAGAGAGAGAGGGTTGTCAGTCGCCACAATCTTCTTACGCCCGGGCAAACATCTCCGCCAGCGCCTGCCCAGTATACGATTTGCGCGAGCGTGCCACCTGCTCGGGCGTTCCCTGAGCCACGAGGTGGCCGCCGTGCTCGCCCCCCTCGGGACCAAGGTCGATGACCCAGTCGGCGCTGCGGATCACGTCGAGGTGGTGCTCGATGATGATGATGCTGTTGCCCAGGTCGGCGAGCCGGTGCAGCACATCGAGCAGCTTCTTGACGTCATCGAAGTGCAGGCCGGTGGTGGGCTCATCGAGCAGATAAAGGGTCTTGCCGGTCTGGCGCTTGCTCAATTCACGGGCCAGCTTGATGCGCTGCGCTTCTCCGCCGGAGAGAGTGGTGGCAGATTGCCCAAGGTGGATGTACCCCAGCCCGACATCCACCAGAGTTTGCAGCTTCTGGCGCACCTGCGGGATGTCTTCCATGAGGAGCAGAGCGTCGCTCACGGGTTGTTCGAGTAAGTCGGCGATGGATTGCTCTTTGAAGCGCACGGCGAGCGTTTCGTGATTGTAGCGATGGCCACCGCAGACTTCGCAGAGCACGTAAACATCGGGAAGAAAATTCATCTCGATACGGCGCTGGCCCTCGCCCTGGCAGGCCTCGCAGCGACCGCCGGAGACGTTGAAGGAGAAGCGCCCGGCCTTGTAGCCACGCTCGCGCGCCTCGGGCAGCATGGCATAGAGATCGCGGACATGCGTGAAGACGCCGGTGTAGGTCGCCGGATTCGAACGCGGCGTGCGCCCGATAGGCGACTGGTCGATCTGGATGACCTTGTCGACATTCTCCACGCCTGCGATCGCCTTGTGCGTGCCCGGCTCTTCGCGTGAGCGATAGAGCTTCTGCGCAAGAGCGCGATAGAGAATGTCGTTGACCAGGGTCGACTTCCCCGAGCCCGAAACGCCCGTGACCACGGTGATGAGCCCGAGGGGAAACGTCACGTCGAGATTGCGCAGATTGTTTTGTCTGGCCCCCAGCACCGTGACCGCTGCACCGTTGGGCTGACGGCGCTTCTCGCGGTGCTCTATGCTCATTTTGCCGGCCAAATATCCTCCGGTGAGTGAGTCGGCGGAGCGCATGATCTCCTGCGGTGTGCCGGCGGCGACCAGTTCGCCGCCGTGGCGGCCGGCGCCAGGGCCAAGGTCGATCACATAATCGGCGCGGCGGATGGTCTCTTCGTCGTGCTCGACCACCAGCACGGTGTTCCCCAGGTCGCGCAGTGAGGCCAGCGAGCTCAGCAGCCGCGAGTTGTCGCGGTGGTGCAAGCCGATGGAGGGCTCATCGAGTACATAGAGCACGCCGCGCAGGCGGGAGCCGATCTGAGTGGCCAGGCGGATGCGCTGGCCCTCGCCGCCAGAGAGCGTGGCGGCGGAGCGATCGAGCGAGATGTATCCCAGCCCGACGGCGTTCAGGAACTCCAGCCTCTCGGCGATCTCGCGCAGCACGCGGCCGGCGACTTTCTCTTCGCGCTCGGTGAAACGCAGCCTGGCCAGGGCCTCAGCCGCCCGCGAGAGGGGCAGCGCGGCGAAATCGGCGACAGACATTCCTCCCACCTTCACACCCAGGCTCTCGGGACGCAGCCGGCGGCCATCGCACGCCGGGCAGCGGGTCGCCGACATGTATTGCATCAGCCAGTCACGATAAGTCTCCGAGGAAGCCTCATCAAGACTCTGCTTGAGAAAGCCGAGGACTCCGCGAAAGCCGCTCTTTTTCCTGCGGCCTGTCTTTGCCGAGTCGGCCGGCTCAAGCTCGCCGTTGAGAAGAAGGCTCTGTACCTTCGGCGCAAGCTCTTCAAACGGAGTGCTCAGGTCGATTCCATGCGCGGCGGCGGTGATGGCCAGCATGTTCTGCAGTGCGGCGGAGCCGGAGCCGGGCCCCAGGCCGCCTTCAAGCAGCGGTTTCGACCAATCTACGATCACCTTGGCGGGATCAAAATCGTACTGGCTGCCCAAACCGTGGCACTGCGGACAGGCGCCATACATGCTGTTGAAAGAAAATGAACGAGGCTCCAATTGTGGCACGTTGATGCCGCAGACTGGGCAAGCCAGCCGGGCGGAGTAAAGCTGCTCTTCGCCGCCCACCTGCGCCACCAGCACCAGTCCGGAGGCCAGCTTCATAGCGAGAGCAACTGAATTCTCCAGCCGCTTCTCAATGCCGGGCTTCACCAGCAGTCTGTCGATGACCACTTCAATAGTGTGATTCTTGCGTTTGTTCAGCGCGGGCTCGTCCTGTAGATCGAGAAGCTCGCCGTCGATGCGGGCGCGGGTGAAGCCGTGCTGCACCAGCTTCTCCATCTCTTTCTTGAACTCGCCCTTGCGCCCGCGCACGATGGGAGCGAGGACCATCACGCGCTCCTCCGGTCGGAGCGTCATTACCCGCTGAACGATCTGGTCGGCGGACTGACGGCTGATCTCGCGCCCGCATCTGGGGCAATGGGGCACCCCGATACTGGAGTAGAGCACGCGCAGATAGTCGTAGATCTCAGTGATAGTGCCGACCGTAGAGCGCGGGCTGCGCGAGGTGGTCTTTTGCTCGATCGCGATGGAGGGCGAGAGTCCGTCTATGGAATCCACATCCGGCCGCTCCATCTGGTCGAGGAATTGGCGGGCATAGGCGGAGAGGGTCTCAACGTAACGCCGTTGGCCCTCGGCATAAATGGTGTCAAAGGCGAGAGAAGACTTGCCGGAGCCGCTCAGTCCGGTGATCACGGTGAGGCTGTTGCGCGGGATTTCGACCGTGAGGTTCTTGAGATTGTGCTGCCGGGCGCCGCGAACGGTGATCTTATTGATGGCCACGAAATATGGGGTCGTCCCCGACCCAGGCAGCCGCCCCACAGAGGCCTTGAAAATCGGGTCGGCACAAGGGCACAGCCGTATCTTAATGGTCACTACGCAGAGCGGTCAAACGGAGGTAGAGTCTCGGATGCAGCCGTAAAGCACCGGATTACTGTCGGTCAGGTGCTTTGGGTATATTTCCCGGCGCGGCGCCATGGGTTAATCTAAGTTGCAAGTTGGGTCCGGACTAATGCTCCTGGGACTGAGTCTGCTCGTCACTATCTTCTTCTGCCTTGGCTTCGGCATTTCCTGCGGATACGCGGCCGTCACGCTGGTGCTGCGGCTGATGAATTATCGGCCCCAGCCTCCTGCCGCAGCGGCCGCCTCGGCGCAGGTCGCCCCAGCCAGCGGCGACTAGCATCTCTTCAAATTCAAACGAACCTCTTCAGTGTGGAACAGGATTGGTATCCATCAACTGAGGCTGAGCGCCGGGCTGTGGAGCCTGGCCCTGCTGCTGCAGCCGCCTCAACTCTTCCAGCAACTGCTCCGGGGTCTTGGTTGGGTTGGGGTTGTTCGCATCCTGTGCCGGTTGCTCCTGCGGCTGGCTGGGAGGGTTGGGCATCTCGGAGATATCCGGCGGCGGGGACGGTGGAGTGTCCTCCACCTCCGGAACTTCAACCGGCAGCGGCTCAGGTGGAAGCGGAGCAGGTTGTGTGACAGGAGCACCGCCGCTTGCTCCCGGCGCGCCTGACGGCTTCTCCCACAAGGTGACAGATTGTAATGCCTGCGGCTCGCTGGGATTCTGGGCGATCACGTAATCGAAGCGTGAGCCCTCGAGCAATTTGGCCATGACTTCATTCGCCGGCCCCGGGCCGAGGTCTACCACAATGCGCTCGCTCCCGAGCGCGGGCGGCACTTCCAGCGTCGCCCCGGTAGCGCGACGAACGGCGGTGAGAACATCGATCAGCGTGGCATGGTCAGCGTGGATAGCCAGCAAGCCGTTCTTGAAGGTGACCCTGGGAGCAGAGACAGCAGCCTGAGATGCGCGCGGCGCGGGTGGCGAGGGTATTGGCGCAGTTTGCGAGACAAGGCGGGAGACAGAGCATCCCAGTAACAAGAACGCGACGCTGAAGCGAGCGCGTGACATGGGGACATCCGCCGGCGCGATAAAATTGTAGCACTGTTACCAAGGCGCCTGCGTCGCTTCTCTGGCAGAACATAAAAAAATCATGCGCGCTCTTATTGCAGTCCTTCTTCTGCTGGTGGTAGCTCCGGATGTTTTCGCGGAGCAGTGCTCCAGCGCGCTCGACATGGAGACAGGCATCCGGGCAGGCCTGGAACATGCCGCCCTCGACCTCTCCAGTTACCTCACCCACAATGACGCGGCCGGAGTTCAGCGAGGCTCTAACGCATCGCTCTCTGCCAATTTTGCCGGCGTCCAGACAGCGATGACGCAGAGTCAGCCAGTCCTTGGCGGGGCGCAGGCGACGGTTCGCGCAACCTATCTGCTGGAAACTGGCGGCACGGGCACGCTGGAGCGCGCCAGTTTTCTCTGCGGCGTCTATGGGACGCCGCAGTTCGTGAGCTTCACCCTGAACAATCTGCCTGCGGGACGCTATGGCCTGGTGATTGAAGATGTGAAGGGCGCCAAAGGCCCCTACTATCTCACGCTCATCCTGCAGCAGGAGGCTGGTGCGTGGAAGCTCGCAGGTCTTCCTCCTCTGATGGCGGCGGAAGCGGCGGGTCACGATGCCTCCTGGTATCTGGTGAGAGCTCGCGAGTTCAAAAGCAGCGGGCAAACACGGAACGCGTGGTTCTATTACCAGCAAGCCAGGACCTTGGCCCAGCCAGCTGCCTTCATGATCACAACCGCATTAGTGAAGCTGGATCGCGAAGCGCAGCCGGTCCTGCCGGCGGACCTGCCGGTGAAGGCGCCGGTTCCTCTGGTTGCAGCCGGAGGCAAGAGCTTCAGCCTGACCCAAGTGTTTACAGTGGCGGTCGAGGGAGGGCTGGACCTGGTTGTGCGGTACTCCACTCCTGATCTGGCTGATACCGGCCGGGCATTTCAGGAGAACAACACAGTCATCAACACGCTGGTCGCGAAGTTTCCAGAGCTGCGCGATGGATTCCAGGCGGTGGTGGCCCGGGCGACCGATCCTGCGGGCAGGGATTACGGAACCATGGTGGCGATGAAAGACATCAAGTGACGGAAGCGCGAGGTGAAGCGAGGCGATGGCGAATGAAGAGAAACGGCTGAGCCAGATCATCCGTGAGCGAACGGCGACGCCGCACTTTGAGGCTGCACCGGTGCCGGATGAGGACCTGCGGCGCATTCTTCTGGCCGGGCTGGAAGCGCCCAGCGGCTACAACTTGCAGCCGTGGCGCTTCATCGTAGTGCGCGAGCCGGCAGCACGGAAGCGATTGCGCGCGGCGGCGCACAATCAGGAAAAAGTGGAAGAGGCGCCGGTCATGATCGTGGCCTGTGGCGATTCCGACGCCGGCCGCGGGCCGGCCCTCGATGAAATGGTGCGTATCTCGGCGCAGCACGGCTACGGCTCCAATGTAGAGGCGATGAAAGCGAGGATCGCGCAGGCCTACAGCAAGGTGACCAATGTTCCCAGGTGGCTGAACCGGCAGGTGATGATCGCCTTCACCCACATGATGCTGATGGCGGAGGCGTTGGGCTATGATACTGCGCCGATGGAAGGCTACGAGGAAGAGAAGGTAAGGGCGTTGCTCAAGATTCCGGAATCTGCGCAAGTAGTCGCCATGCTGGCGATCGGACGTCTGCGCGGCCACGATAAAGCCTATGGCGGCCGCTTCCCGCTCGAGCGGGTAGTGTTTGACGAAGAGTGGGGGAAGGGGTTGGCGGTTTAGCAATGATGAAAAGCGTTGCCCGACTTCTGTTGCTGGCCGCAGGTCTGTGCTTGGGTCAGCAGGGAACGCCTGCGGGTTCAGAGCCGCCAGTAGCTCCAGCGGCTGAGCGCAGAGGGCCCATGCCGCAGCGCGAGATCAAAGCTGCGCTGGCTTCGCCGGAGTTCAGCGAACAGGTCGGCGAAGCCGTTTTGACCAGTCTGACCGAAGGTCTGCAGGGCCACAGCGTTAGCAAGACGAAAGCGTTGTTCGATGCTGCGTCGTTTTCTCCGGCCTATTTCGACCACATGAACGCCGCGTTCAATTTCTATGACAGTTTTCGCGTTTATTGCCATATGGAATCCGCCACCGCGGAAGGAGGGAAGGGAGAGATAACAGCCGATTTTCGCCTGGAGTCGGTCCCGGCGCAGCAGGGAGTGGCAGCGCGGCGAAGACAGACCACGCTGCGGCTGACCGTGGAGAAGATCTCTGCCGGCCCAAAAACCAGACAGTGGCGCATCACCTCCATGGAACCGTCAGATTTCCTCTTTGAGTTCTGAAGCGATGAACATACGAGAATATGCAGATCGGCCCGCGATCGGCGCCGGCGCCGTCATCGTTGAAGATGACCGTGTGGCGCTGGTGAAACGAGCACATCCTCCGTTCGAAGGCGAGTGGTCGATTCCCGGCGGGTTGGTTGAACTGGGTGAGAACCTGCGGCAGGCGGCGGAGCGGGAGGCGCTGGAAGAGACCGGGCTGGTGGTGGAAGCCGGCTATCTGCTCGAACTCTTCGAAAACATCAACACTGACAGCCAGGACAAGACGAAATATCACTACGTAGTCGCCGATTTCATCTGCCGCGTGAAGTCAGGCGAACTGTGCGCCGGGGCGGATGCAGCTGAAGCCCGCTGGGTCAGGGCGGAAGAGCTGGCCGGACTGCATGTCACTGAGTCGGCGGCGCGGGTGGTCCGCAAAGCCTTGGGGCTGGGCGGAAAGAAATAACTGAGTCATCCCTTCCAGCGGTAAGCGCTCTCTTGCGGCAAGCCAACCTGGGCCAGAACGCGGCAGGCAAACTGGTGGGCCATTTCCTGCGTAGAAGCCGGTTTGTCGTAGAGCGTAGGGATGATGGGATAGATCACCGCGCCGGCATCGGCAGCACGATACATATTACGGATGTGAATCTTGTTGAGCGGCGTCTCACGCAGGCAGAGGATGAGCGGCCGCTGCTCTTTCAGGCATACATCAGCGGCGCGCTCGATGAGCTTCATGGCCAAACCGTTGGCGATCCGCGCCAGCGTTCCGGCCGAGCAGGGGACTACGATCATGGCATCGCTGGGATAAGAGCCGCTGGCGACGTTGGCGCCGATATCGTCGTTGTTCTGCTGCGCGATCTTGCGTGACTTGCGGCCGAGCAGCTGCTCGGCCAGATGGGTCCGGCCGCGAACGGCGGCCTCTTCTGCCAGCACCCGCAGCGAATTGTCTGAGACGATGAGGTTGATGGCCTGCACTCGCCTATCAGCCTCAGCCAGGCGCAGCAGCTCGCGGGCGAAGGCCATGCCGCTGGCGCCAGTGATGGCGATCGTGAGGTTCTGTGGCACCATTTTCATGAGCGAAAAAGCATATCAGAAGCGTTTAAGAACGGCCGCGAGTGATGAGTTAATATGGCGAGTCCGTTTCGCGAGCGATGAGTGCAGATCTCCAGGTAAGAAATCTTTTCGGCAACCTGCCAGAGCTGGTGACGCCGCGGCTCGTGCTCCGCAAATTGACCATGGAAGATGCGGAAGACGGCTTCGCCTACGCCCGCGAGCCGGAAGTGGTGCGTTACATGACGTGGGAGGTGCATCGGACGATTGAAGATACCCGCAAGTACCTGCGCGACACATTGGAGCGCTATGCGGCGCAGCAGCCAGCTTCATGGGCGATTGTCCTGAAAGAAAGCGGCAGAATGATCGGCAACGGCGGTTTCCCGCGCTGGGCGCCCGAACACGCGCGCGGCGAGCTGGGATATGTGCTGGCGAGGCGGTGTTGGGGCCGCGGCCTGGCCACCGAAGCCGCCCAGGCTATGCTCGCTTGCGGGTTCCGCCAGATGAATTTTCACCGCATCTATGCTAACTGCGACCCGTGCAACGTAGCGTCGCGCCGCGTGCTGGAAAAGCTGGGGATGAAGTTCGAAGGGATCGCGCGCCAGGATACTCTGGCGCGCGGCCAGTTTCATGATTCCTGCATGTACGCTATCTTGCGCGAGGAGTTCGAGGCGCAAGCCGGTGTGAAATAGCTGCTCTACTTGCGAAAGACCCGGGCGAAGATCTTATCCACGTTGCGCAGCTGGCGTTTCAGGTCAAAGGCCTTATCCAACTGCCCGGGTGAGAGCCTCTTGGCGATGGCGCGGTCGTTGGCAATAAGCTCGCGGAAGTTTTTTCCCTGCTGCCAGGCCTGCATGGCGTGCTTCTGCACCAGGCGGTAGGCATCCTCGCGTGACATACCGCTCTCGGCCAGGTCGAGCAGGAGCTGACCGCTGAAGACGAGTCCGCCGGTGCTCTCCAGGTTCTGCTTCATGCGCTTGGGATAGACGAACATCTTGTCGAGCAGATTCGTCGTCTTGCTCAGCAGGTAATCCACCAGGATGGTCGAATCAGGCAGGATGACGCGCTCGACCGAGGAGTGCGAGATATCCCGCTCATGCCACAGGGCGACATTTTCCAGCGCCGCCTGCGAATTCGCCCGCACCACGCGCGCCAGCCCGCTGATCTGCTCGCAGGTCACGGGATTGCGCTTGTGTGGCATGGCCGAGGAGCCTTTCTGCTTCTCGCTGAAGAACTCCTCCGCCTCGCGGACCTCGGTGCGTTGCAGATGGCGGATCTCGGTGGCGATCTTGTCCAGGGTGGAGGCGATGATGGCCAGCGTCGCCAGATAATTGGCGTGCAGATCGCGCTGGATCACCTGGGAAGAGATGGGCGCGGGCTCCAGGCCAAGGCGGCGGCAGATCTTCTCCTCCATCTCTGGCTCAAGGTGCGCGAAGGTCCCTACCGCGCCGGAAAGTTTGCCCACGCGCATCTCTTCGGCTGCGCGGCTGAAGCGCTGGCGATTACGCTCGACCTCGCTGTACCAGTTCGCTAGCTTCAAACCGAAAGTGATGGGCTCAGCATGGATGCCGTGGGTGCGCCCGATCATGGGCGTGTGTTTGAACTCTAGCGCCCGGCGCTTGAGCACAGCTGAGAGCTGCTGCAAATCTTTGGCGATGATCTCAGAGGCAGCTTTCAATTGCAGGGCCTGGGCGGTATCCACCACGTCGTTCGAGGTCAGCCCGTAGTGCAGCCAGCGCGCGTGCGGGCCGACTTTTTCCGCGACTGCGGTGGTGAAGGCGATGACGTCGTGCTTCACTTCGCCTTCGATCTGGCTGATGCGCTTCAGGTCAAAATCGCCCTTGCGCTGGATGGCAGCCGCCGCTTCTGCCGGCACCAATCCTGCCTCTGAGAGCGTGAGCGTAGTCGCGATCTCCACCTCGAGCCACATGCGGAACTTGTTTTCGTCGCTCCAGATGCGCCCCATCTCGGCGCGGGTGTAACGCGGGATCAAGCTCACCTCCTGAGAAACACTCGATTGTAAATGGCGTCTTGCAGGTCACAAAGCCGGACTGACAATTTGCGTCAATTCTGGAGTGCCAAACCGCGCAGAAATGCAATCCCGGCCAGTGTCCCGTCCCCTAAGTCGAATGGAAAGAAGGGCCTGCGCGCCGTGGGTTTGGAAGCAGGCTTGCACTCTCTCCCTGCAGATCGAGGCCGCTTGGCTATGTTTCGCTCCATCTCTGGCTGGTTGGCGCGCCTAGTGTCTTATTGGCGCTTGCGCCTGCCTTTCTACGATCCGCTGCGCCGGATGCGCCGCTCTGGCCTCTAGCTTCAGCCATTTCCTCCGTCAACCGATGGCCTGGACCACCTTCTCATTCGCCAGGAATGATGGCCTGCGCTAAAATATAAATATCGTGTCACGACATATATCGACGGTGAACACCAAGATCACACTCGACGATTATCGCGCCCTGGCCGAATTCCGCTACCACATCCGGCGCTTCATCTGTGTCTCCGAGCAGAATGCGCGGCGCGCCGGCGTGCATCCCCAGCAGCATCGCCTGGTCCTGGCCGTCAAGGGATTGCCTCCCGGCCAGGCGCCCAGCATCCGCAATCTGGCGAACCGGCTGCAGATCGAGCACCACAGCACAGTGGAACTGGTCGATCGCGCCGCCCGGTGCGGCCTGGTCAGGCGGCGGCGCGACCGCAACGATGGCCGCGTCATGCTGGTGAGCGCGACGCCGCGAGGAGAGCGCCTGCTGGCCGAGCTCTCGCGCCGCAACCGCGAAGAGTTGAACACCGCCGCTCCGGCGCTGGTGAAAGCGTTGCGCGCGCTGTCGAGGGCCAGGAGATCTTCATGAGCGCTCCTTCCAGGCTGTGGCAGCAACTGAACGAGCGTATCGGCTACCAGGAGAGCTCAGGCCGCCTCAGCGATTTCACCACAACTGCGCGCGTGCTGCCGCTCTCGCTCATAGCGGTTGTCATAGGAGTGGTTGCCGCCTATGTGGCCATGGCCCTGCTCAAGTTGATCTACTTCTTCACCCAGCTTTTCTTCTTCCAGCGCCTCAGCTTCCAGCCCATCTCGCCGGCAGGGAACCATCTCGGTGATTGGACCCTGGTCGTGCCGGTGCTCGGCGGCATCATTGTGGGCTTGATGGGCCGCTTCGGCTCCGAACGCATCCGCGGCCACGGCATTCCTGAGGCTATCGAGGTCATCCTCTTCAAACACGCCAAAGTTGAGCCGCGCGTGGCCGTTCTCAAGCCGGTCTCATCGGCCATCGCCATCGGCTCAGGCGGCCCCTTCGGGGCCGAAGGGCCCATCATCATGACCGGCGGCGCTTTCGGGTCCCTAATCGCGCAGTTCTTTCACCTCACCGATTCCGAGCGCCGGACCCTGCTGGTTGCTGGTTCCGCTGCCGGAATGGCCGGGATTTTTGCCACGCCTGTCGCAGCTGTGCTGCTGGCAGTCGAGTTGCTGCTCTTTGAGTGGAAGCCGCGCAGCCTGGTGCCGGTGGCGTTGGCCAGCGCTACTTCGGCAGCGACGCGGCGCTATTTGCTCGGCGTGGGCCCGCTGTTCTCCGGGCCGGAGCACGGCGCGCAGTTTTCCGCCCAGACTCTGCTGGCGTGTCTGGCCATGGGGCTGGCGGCCGGACTCTTTGCCATGTTCCTGAGCATCTGCATTTATGCGGTTGAAGACGCGTTCGAACACCTGCCCTTGCACCGCATGTGGTGGCCGGCTCTGGGCGGCATTACCGTGGGGGTCGGCGGTTTGATCTTCCCTCCTGCGCTGGGAGTGGGCTACGAAAATATCGGCGAGCTGCTGCAGGGCCGCGCGACATTGCACCTTATCGTCGGGATTCTGCTCGTAAAGACCACCATCTGGCTCTTCTCGCTCGGTTCCGGGAACTCCGGCGGCATTCTGGCGCCGATCCTGATGATGGGCGGGGCGCTGGGTGCGGCTGGCTCCTTTCTCTTTGTGCGCGAGGGGATGGCCTTCTGGGCGCTGGTGACCATGGCTGCCACGCTGGCGGGCGCACTGGGCACGCCGCTAACCGCCATCATTTTTGCTCTCGAGCTGACGCACGAGATCAACCTGCTGCTGCCGCTGCTCATCGCTGCCACCATGGCACACCTGGTCACAGTGCTGCTGATGCGCCGTTCCATCGTCACGGAGAAGGTCAGCCGCCGCGGTCTGCATCTCAGCCGCGAATACGGCGTCGACCCGCTGGAAGTCGTTTTCATACGCGATGTCATGCGCACCAACATCGTCGCGCTGCCTTCGAGCGCGACCCCCGAGACGCTGGCGAAAAGCGTGAATGTGGATCATGTCCGCCGTGGACAATGGCTTTATCCCGTGGTGCAGGGTGATGGCTCTCTCTCCGGAGTGGTCACTCGCAGCGAGCTGCATGAATTCATCCAGGGTAGCCGGCCCGGCATGGGGGCCGCTCAGACGCTGGAAGAGATCATCCACAACAAACCGCAGGCGGTCGTGGCCTATCCCGATGATTCCCTGCGCGCCGTTGCCTACCGCATGGCCGAGAGCGGCCTGAGCCGCTTCCCAGTGGTGGAGCGCCGCTCGGGCCAGCGGGCCGGGCGCGGCTCGCGAGGCACTGACGCTGGCACCCCTCGCTTGTTGGGCATGGTGGCGCTCACCGACCTGCTCAAGGCGCGCGTGGCCTATCTGGAGGCCGAGCGGAAGCGCGAGCGCGTGCTGCCTTTCCGGCTCTTTCCCCTGCGGGACACAGCACCCAAGGCTGGCTGAGAACTGTTGCCAGAGCGGCCCGCAGGCAGGTTACTTTCGTACATTGACCCGGCAATTAAGCTGCCGCACAATGGGCCTGCTTATGCCCCAGGAGCAGACCGAAAACCGTCGTTGGGACCGCTACCGGTTCGAGGGCAGGGTCGTCTGGATACACGGCCAAGGCAGCACGGTTCGCGGAGCCATCGGACGGGCCTGCGACATCAGCGAGGGCGGCATCTCAGTGGTGTTGCCCGCGCACATTCCGATCGGTAACGCCGCGCAATTGGAGTTCTCCATACCCGGCATGAAGCAACCTCTGCGGGTGCAGGTAGTGGTGCGAAGCTGCCAGGGCTTCCGCTACGGATTTGAGTTTCGCACTTTGAGCCTGCAGCAGCGCCAGGCCATCCAGCGAGTGTGCGAGCGCGAAGCGGTACTGACGGCATAGGGCTCGTTCGCGGCTTCTTCCACCTGGGGGGTTACGGCGCGCTGAGAAAACAGATATAATCTTGATCAGGTTGCAATGCATTTCTTCATTCAAACCGAGGGTCCGCGTGAGTCGATGCGCACGCGTCCGCGCTGCTTCCGCTATTGGTTGCCGGCAAGCGCGCGTCCCAATCTCTTTTCCGGCGATTAGTTCCCCAGATCCCTGCTTTTGAGGCCGCAGTCTGCCTGTGTTCCGGCACTGCGATGAGTTCACGCGCGTGGTTTTGCTGCGCTCAACACGATCAAGGAGAGAACCATGACCCCGACCATGACTTCCGCCGGACCGAACATCAAGACCAAGCTGCCCGGTCCCAATGCGCAGCGCGTGCTCGAAGGCGACGCGCGGATTCTTTCCCCCTCTTACACCCGCTCCTATCCCCTGGTCGCCAAGCGCGGCCGCGGTGTGGTGATCGAGGACGTTGACGGCAACGAGTTTCTCGACTTTTCCGCCGGCATAGCCGTGGTGTCCACTGGCCACTGCCATCCCGAGGTGGTGAGCGCGATCCAGAAGCAGGCAGGCGAACTCATCCACATGTCGGGGACGGATTTCTATTACGAGAGCATGGTCACACTGGCCGACCGGCTCTCGAAGACCGCGCCCATGAAAGGGCCGCACAAGGTCTACTACGGCAACTCGGGCACGGAGGCCGTCGAAGCGGCGCTGAAGCTGGCGCGTTACCACACCAAGCGCCCGCACATCATCGCCTTTCTTGGCGCCTTCCACGGGCGCACCATGGGCGCGCTCTCGCTGACGGCCTCCAAGCCGCAGCAGCGCCGTCGCTTCATGCCGCTGGTGCCCGGCGTAACCCATGAGCCATATCCCAATGTCTATCGCCGCCCGGCCGGGACAGATGCCGCCCAGTACGCCGTGGAGTGCGCCCGCTACATCGAAGAGCGCATCTTCAAGACCATCGTTCCCCCCGAGGAGACGGCGGCCATCTTCGTTGAGCCGGTGCAGGGCGAGGGCGGATATGTGGTCGCTCCGAACGAATTCCTGCAGGAGCTGCGCCGCATCTGCGACAAGCACGGTATCCTGCTGGTGGCTGATGAAGTGCAATCGGGCTGCGGACGCACCGGCAAGATGTGGGCCATGCAGCACTCCGGAGTCGAGCCCGATATCGTCACCAGCGCCAAAGGCATCGCCAGCGGTATGCCATTAGGCGTGACCATCACCAAAGCTGAGATCATGGACTGGGTGCCCGGCTCGCACGCTTCCACCTTCGGCGGAAACCCGGTGTGCATCGCGGCGTCGCTGGCCACGCTCGACGTTCTGGAGCGCGAGGCCATCAGCAACTCGGCCACGGTGGGCGTCCACATGATGAAGCGCCTCTCCGCCTGGGTGGAGAAGCATCCCAGCGTTGCCGATGTCCGCGGCCGCGGTCTGATGATCGGCGTGGAGATCACCAAGGATAAGCAAGCCAAGACGGTTGCTCCCGAGCTGCGCGACCGCATCGTCGAGCTGGCCTTTGAGCGTGGCGTGCTCTTTCTGGGCGCGGGCGAGAGCTCGGTCCGCATCTCGCCGCCGCTCATCGTCAGCAAAGAGCAGGCCGATATCGCCATGGACGTGCTGGAAGAGAGCATCACCCTCGCCAGCAAGAAGTAGAACTGTAACCGGTGGCGCGGAGAAAATTTCTCCGCGCTCTCTCTTTCCGCGTGTTCAAGCTAAGGATAGAACTTCATGCTGGCTGGCATTTTCACCGCGCCCGGCGCCCGCGCGCCCATGGTCTCGCTCGATTCTGCACTTGCCGTCCCCGGCCGCGGGCTCGAGGGCGACCGTTATTTCAACAAGCAGGGCACCTTTTGGAAGGAGCGTCCTGATTTTCAGGTCACTTTCATCGAGGCAGAGGCCATCGAAGCTCTGAAGCGAGACTACGGACTGGCTCTCGCACCCCAGAACGCTCGCCGAAACCTGCTCACGCGCGGCGTGGCCCTGAATCATCTGGTGGGCCGCGAATTCTTTCTGGGCGAGGTCAGGTTCCGCGGCATCCGCCTGTGCGAACCCTGCGCGCACCTGCAGGAGCTGACCGGCCTCGACGTCATTCGCGGGCTGCGGCATCGCGGCGGCTTGCGCGCCGAGGTCCTCAGCGAGGGGCCCCTGCGCGTGGGCGATTCCTTTCGAGTGAACAACTGAGCGCGCTTTGCCCGCATGCTGCTCCGCAGTGATAGAAACGGCAGCATGCTGCTGCAATGTCTTCTGCGCCTCTTCGACCGGACCTTTCCACCACGAACGGCGGCCCACCTTGTCGCCGGGCAGCAGGGCGAAGAAGAGACTTATTACTATCTGCGCGGTCAGGGCTACGTGATGGTGGCGCGCAACTGGCGCTCGGTGCGCCGGCGGGGCGAGATTGATCTCATCGGCTGGGATGGCGAAGTGCTGTGCTTCATCGAGGTGAAGACCCGGGCCGCGCGCACCCTGGTTCCGGCTGAGGTTGCGGTGGGCCACGAAAAACAGCGCGAGCTGCGCGCCATGGCGCGCGACTACCTGCGCAAACTGCGCTTTCATCCGCCAGCCCGCTTCGATATTGTGAGCGTCTATCTGGCGCGCGGCGCGCCCCCCGACATTACGCTCTTTAAGAATGCCTTCACAATGTCGTAAAATGAGTGTTGCTACGGATGGCGATCGTCCCCGCAGCTTCGCTCCAGCTTTCCCCCAGCCATGCTCGTGTTCCTGTCATTCGCATCGTTGTGAAAGGACTTATTCGTGCCTGAACTGAGAAAAGACCCGATCACGGGGCGCTGGGTGATCATTTCTACTGACCGCGCCAAGCGTCCCACGGATTTTTCCCGCGACCCTGTCACTATGAAGGGCGGTTTTTGCCCCTTCTGCCCGGGAAATGAGAACAAGACCCCGCCCGAAGTTCTCGGCTACCGTTCTTCGACCGTTGGCGGGCCAGATGCTCCCCGCGATACGCCCGGATGGCGGGTTCGCGTGGTTCCCAACAAATTTCCGGCGCTGGGCATCGAGGGCAATCTGGATCGCGCTCCCGAGGGCATGTTCGACAAGATGAACGGCGTGGGCGCGCACGAAGTCATCATCGAGAGTCCGGAGCACAGCGCGACCTTCGCCAATCTCCCCATCAAACGCGTGGAAGACGTGGTGTGGGCCTTCCGCGACCGCATGATCGATCTCAAACGCGACCGCCGCTTCAAGTACATACTCATCTTCAAGAACCACGGAGAGCCGGCCGGCGCTTCCCTCGAGCATCCGCACTCGCAGCTGATCGCGCTGCCCATTATCCCCAAACAGGCGATCGAAGAGCTGGAAGGCGCCAAGCAATACTTTCAGTACAAGGAGCGCTGCATCTTCTGCGACGTGATCCGCCAGGAGCTCGACGACGGCAGCCGCGTGGTGGCAGAGAACCAGGATTTCGTCACCCTCGCCCCCTTTGCCCCGCGCTTTCCCTTCGAGACCTGGCTGCTGCCCAAGAACCACGAATCGGCCTTCGACAACTCGCCTTCGCACGTGTACGAGAATCTGGCACGGGCGCTGCAGACGCTGGTGGCAAAGGCAGAACGCACGCTGGGAAATCCGGCCTACAACTTTGTGATCCACACCTCGCCGGTACAGGACCCGCCCAACGACTACTACCACTGGCACATGGAGTTCATGCCCAAGCTGACCAAGGTGGCAGGATTCGAGTGGGGGACCGGGTTCTACATCAATCCCACACCGCCGGAGGAGGCAGCGAAGTTTCTCCGCGAAGCTCCGGTGGAGGCGCAACAGGCGGTCGCGGTCTAGCTAGGACTTGAATCTCGCCAGCGCGAATTCCCGGGGCAGGGCGCGCTGTTCCATCACAGCGGCGCTCAGCATCTCGCCGATGGCCGGGCCGTGTTTGAAGCCGTGGCCGCTTCCCCCGCCCGCGATCCAGACATTCGCCGCCTGCGGGTGGCGGTCGATGACGAAGTTGTTGTCCGGCGAATTCTCGTACTGGCAGACCCGCGCTTCCACCAGCGGCGCGTCTTTCATCGCCGGCAGCCGTTTGGAGAGAAAATCCCGCGCCTCGCGGACCTTTTGCGCGTTCACTGCGCGCTCCATCGTGGTGGGGTCGATGACCTCGCCGCGCTGATCGTCGGCCACTTTCAATCCGCGCCAGCGGTTTCCGGGGATGCCATAGAACGAGATGGGCTTACCCGCCTCGATCCAGATGGGCAGGTTGGATTCATCGAAGCGCGCGTCGCCGCGCGGCGTGCCGAAGAAGAGCACCTCTTGCCGCGTGGGCTTGATGAGTGGCGCCAGTTCGGCGAACAGCTGCCCCAGCCAGGGTCCGCAGGCGAAAATGAATCTGTCGGCGGTAACGTGGCTGCCGTCGGCGAGGGTGATCTGCGAAAGCTCCCCGCCGGCAAGCCGCGGCTCTTGCACCCAAGTCTGCCGGTACTCGCCACCCTCGGCGACGAAGGATTCCATCACGGCCTCGCACGCCAGCCGCGCCGTGATGTAGCCCGCCTGGTTTTCCAGGTAAACGCTCTGCACGCCGGCAAAATCTATCTGCGGATAGCGCTTCTTCGCCGCCGCCAGCGAGAGCACCTCGTACTCGATCCTGCTCTTGCGCAGCAGCGGCAGGGAATCTTCCACGTAGGTCTGCCCGCCGGAGACCATCCACAGCACGCCCGTCTGCTGGAACAGCCTGCGCTGCCAGCGCTGCTCATGCTCGCGCCAGAGCTCCAGCGAGCGCGCCGCCATCTGCACGTAGATGGGCTGCGCCCCATAGACCGCGCGAATCACTCGCGTCTCGCCACCGGAACTGGCGCGGGCGTTGCCGGGCCCCCAGGCGTCGATGAGCGTTACTTTCGCGCCGGCGCGCAGCAGATACAGGGCCGTCCATCCGCCGAAAGCGCCCGCGCCGACCACTACCACCCGCCCCGTCTTCTTCGCTCTCTTTGACATTGCGCCCATTCGCGAGGCCGCGGCCAACGCGCCTGCCGCGGCCACGCTTTTCAGGAATTCTCTGCGCGAGCCCATTAATTACGCAAAAAATCTTCCACGGTCCTCATGAAGAGACCCGGCTGGTCCACGAACGTCATGTGCCCGCTGCTGGGGACGATGAACAGCTGGGAGCCTGCGATCTTCTCATGCATCTCCTTCGACATGATGGGGTCGCTCTCGTCATGATCGCCGACGATGATCAGAGTCGGCACCTTGATGACGTGCAACCGATCTACGTACTCCACCGACTTCAGATTGCCGTCTACGATGAACTCGCCGTGCGAGCCCCACATCTCGCGATAGAGCTCCCAGGAGACATTAACGTTGTCCGCCGCCGGATCTTCGTTCGCATCCGGATGATTCTGGTAGATGTAAGGCCGGTAACCGATGCCCCAGGCCAGCTTGGCGTACTCCTCGGGATAGCGCCCTTGCTCCCAGGGCTGGCCTTTGCCGAACAATCCAGCCTGCTCGAGCTGCTCCATCCGGGCGCGGGCCTCGGCCGGCATCGCCTGTTTCATCTTTGCCAGAGCCTCGTTGATCTGGCGCGTACTGGCGAAGGTGCTACCCAGGATGAGATGCGAGAGGTTCTTCTGATACTTCAGGGCGTAGGCTTGCGCCAGCACTCCGCCGTAGGAGTGGCCCATCAGCGAGATCTTTCCCAGGCCCAGGTCCTGGCGCACCGCCTCGACATCTTCCACCATGTTCTCCACGGTGTAGAGCGTCGCGTCTTCCAGGCGCTGCGATCTTCCCGAGCCGCGCTCATCAATGAAGATGAGGCGGTGGTGCCGCGCCAGCGGCAGCAGGTGGGGCAGGAAATATTCGTGCGACGCGCCCGGCCCGCCGTGGAGAACCAGCAGCGGCGCGCCGCGGCCTATCTCCCAGAAGTAGATCATCACTCCGCCGGCATCCACGTAGCCGCTCTTGATGGCGTAAAAGTTGTTCGCCGCGGCGTTGCCGCCAGCCGCGGTCTTGCCAGAAGGTGGAGTCTGCGAGAATCCCAGCGCTGCGGAGAGCAAGAGCAGAAGAAAACATCTATTTTTCATGCGCAGGATACTAAGCGAAGCTTCGCATCCGCGCAATTATCTGGTCACCGGCCCCAGGTGCCTGTGGATGGGACTGCAACAAAAAGGGGCCGCTTTCGCGGCCCGCGAATTCCGCAGCAGGTCTGCCTGGTCAGTTGCCCGCCTTCATGGCACTTTGATCTTCGATCTGCAGCAGGTACTTCTTGCCATTGAACTGGATCTGCGTCACTTTCTCCGTGCCGTCAGGGTTCTTGGCGACCGAGATGCCGTTGCCGAACTGTGGAGTCGGAGTCGAGACCACCTGTGCCGGCACCGTGGCCACCACTTTCTTGCCCTTGAGCACGTCTACCTTCACCGCCGGGCCGCTGCCCTCCCACTGCAGCGTGTACTCGCCCGCGGCCAGCGTCTTGCCGCTCACGACGAGTGGGCGGTCGACGGAAAGATTGCCTTTGTTGGTTTCCGCGGATGCAAAGCTGGTGACCAGGAGCAATGCAGCCAACAGAAACACTTTAGAAAGGTTGGATGATTTCATGCGAGCCTCTCCTTTTGCCTGCCTCTCCTTCTGGAGAGGCGGCGATTTTTTTAACAACTGTTGTTCAGCTGTTGAGCAATAGATGCGAGGGCCTTTCGCAGGATTCAATCTGTCGCAAGATTCGTCCAAGAAAAATTCGCGGCAGAAAAAATAAAATCTGTATCCTGCGCGGCGGATGACGGCGCTCGTAAGAAAAAAAATTGCGTCCGCGGCGGGCGGAAATGAATCGCATCGCAGAGAAAAATCCGACTGGGCCGTTATGTCCCGAACTGTTCTATACTGAGAGTCCGGCGAGGTGCTGGGTGCAACATCTCACTCAGCGATGGCGAGCGTTGGCACTCGGAGTTCTGTGCGTGAGTGCTACTGTTTCTGCGCAAGAGCAGCCCTCGCCACCGCCCGCGCCTTCAGCTCAACAATCGCCATCGGCTCCGCAGCCGGCCGTCGTTTCGCCTTCTCCGCGAAGCTGCAGTTTCAAGGCGCCTGATCAATGCCTGTTGCGGCTAGCCAAAGACCAAGCGGGCATCTGGACTAGTCCGCTGCGCACGGACAACGAGGACATGAAGTGGCTACTGCCCGTGTCGGCGGCGACTGGTATCGCTCTGGCCTTCGATAAGGCAACGCTCGAGGCCATTGGAACCTCTGACACGCAACGCGCTGATTCGTTCAAGACGGTCTCAGATGTGACCGGGATCTATGTGCCGCTGGCGGGCATCGGCGCCAGCCTGGCTCTTGGATACGGCCGGCACGACCCTCACCTCGCGGAGACGGGATGGCTCGCAGGCGAGGCCATGATCGATGCCACCATCGTCAGCACCGCATTGAAGTATGGCGTGAACCGCGACCGGCCTGATCAAGGCGACCACAACGGGGAAATGTGGTCAGACGAGACGTCCGGCTACCCCAGCGGACTCTCATTTCCCTCCGGCCATGCCATGGCGGCATGGGCCTTTGCCCACGTTGTGGCCGATGAGTATCCCAGCTGGAAGGTCAAGCTCGCCGTCTACCTGCTGGCTTCGACCGCTTCAGCTTCGCGCGTGATGGGACGGGCGCATTTTCCCTCTGACGTGGTAGTGGGCAGCACCATGGGATATCTCATCGGCGGCTATGTCTATAATCACCATTCCAGCAGGTCCAAACACGCCATCTCACTGATGCCGGTGATGGGCAACCACAGCGCCGGTTTCGCCATGCAGATACACTGATTCCTGAAGTCTCAGCATTCTTAGTAATCTCTGCCGTCTGGGGAAGTCAGGTCGCGATGAAAAAGGGCCGCACAGGCGGCCCTGAGTGTGTGCTGCTGGGTCTCGGTTACTGGCTTCCGCCTTGCATGGCCGTCTGCTCGCCGATCTGCAGCAGATACTTTCTGCCATCGAACTGGATCTGCGTCACCGTGGCGCTGCCGTCTGAGTTGTGGTTGAGCGCGACTCCGTTGCCGTGCTCCGGGGTGGGCACCGCCACCACCTGCGCCGGCGCGGTCGCCACCACTTTCTTGCCCTGCAGGATGGAGAGCTTCACCGAGGGGCCGCTGCCCTCCCACTGCACTTTGTAATCGCCCGCGGCCAGTTGCTGGCCGTTGAGCGTGACGGTGCGGTCGAGGGAGAAAGAGCCTTTGTTGGTTTCCGCCAGCGCATAGGTCGCAACCAGGGCCAATGCAGCCAGCAGGAACAGTTTAAGAAAGTTGGATGATTTCATACGCGGTTCTCCTTCTATCTCAGCTGCCTCTTACCAGGAGTGAAGAGGCGGGGGATTTTCGTCCAACAGCCAGGATTTCGGCTGTTCTTTACTTAGACGCCCCGCCTCTTCTTCCGGTAACCGACACAAGGTTAAGATTTGTCAACGGAGGAGAACTGGCATTTGGGCTTTCAAAGAGCACACACGCGCTGGCCTAGGCCGGCCTTCTTGCGCGCTCCGCTTTGCAGTGCGCGGGCCTGCGGCAGAGTGGAAGGCTCTGTTGCTGCTTCCATTTCCGGCACTTCGTGCCGGGCTACATTCATTCGCCCCTTCGGGGCTCAGAGATTGTTTTCGTTGCGGTGGCCTTTCTCCGGCCTGGCGGGCCGACGGGAAATCCCCAGCCTATCGTCAAAGAGCGGACGGATAAGGCTAGGGCATCCGATTTTCTTTATTTCTTAGAACAGATTGGGAATCGCGATTCCCGATGGGAGAGTGCCGTGGGTTCAGGCTAGCTCCGGATTTAATGGGCTGTGGGTTTTTGAGGCCCCGTCTACCTGGGACTTTCGTCCTCTTCCGGAGGGGACGCGTCGGGCAGGACGTGCTCTAGAGTCAGCCTGCCTAATGTCTCCCAAACGGAGGAGCGGAATTTTGCCCCTCGCATAGTTAGATGCACAAGGGTTGCCTGGAAGGGGTTGTGGAATGAAATTTTTCTGTGGGTATTCCCGATTCGGGAATGTTCAGAGTGGCACATAGTTCTTATATCCCACTCTTGCTGCGCAAAGAATGAGGGGCCCGCACAATCGCGAGAGGACGGAACGTCCGTCCTGAACCCAAAATCAAACGCAAGGTCCTTCGCGCAAAAGCGGCGCTCAGGATGACAAGACTGAAGTGAGTCCGTTGCGAACAAGACGGAAACGGCCGGCACCGAGCTCGCGAAAGTGATGAACCGCTCGCCGATGAATCCATTACAATATTGGTTTCATCTCAAACTCACGAGGAGACTATGGCTACCGCTCACATTCCGCAGAGCACCGTTCCGCAGCTGCGCACGCCGGGGAAGAAGCAGTTGCGCAGGCCGCAGGGTTCCTTCCGCAACGAGCCGCTGACCGATTTCTCGCGCGACGAGAATGCGCGCGCGCAGCGGCGGGCACTGGAGAAGGTGCGTGCCGAGCTGGGCCGCGAGTACGACCTGGTGATCGGCGACAAACAGATCCGCACCACGGGCAAGATCAAGTCGCTGAATCCAGGCAAGCCCTCGGAGGTGGTGGGAATCCACCAAAAGGCGGAGCGCGAGCATGGCGAGCCGGCGATGCAGGCGGCGCTGGCGGCATTCGAGACGTGGAAGCGCGTGCCGGTGGAGGAGCGGGCTTCGCTGCTGCTGACGGTGGGCGACATCCTCCGCGAGCGCAAGTTCGAGTTCAACGCCTGGCTGGTGTTCGAGGTGGGCAAGAACTGGGCCGAGGCCGACGGGGATGTGGCCGAGACGATAGATTTCTGCGAGTTCTATGCGCGCGAGGCGCTGCGGCTGGCAGAGGCGAGCACGCCGGTGCAACTGCCGGGCGAGCGCGACCATCTGCGCTACATTCCGCTGGGCGTGGGCGCGGTGATCCCGCCGTGGAATTTTCCCTGCGCCATCATGGCAGGCATGACGCTGGCTTCCATCGTCTGCGGGAACACGGTGATCCTGAAGCCTTCGAGCGATTCACCGACCATCGCCGCGAAGTTCTTCGAGGTGCTGCAGGAGGCGGGGATGCCGGCGGGGGTGGTGAATTTCTGCCCGGGCGGCGGCTCAACCTTCGGCAACGCCATTGTGGAGCATCCCAAGACGCGCTACGTGGCCTTTACCGGCTCGAAAGAGGTCGGACTCGACATTCACCAGCGCGCGGCCAAGGCGCAAAAGGGGCAGATCTGGATCAAGCGGACGGTGCTGGAGATGGGCGGCAAGGATTCCATCGTGGTGGATGCCGACGCGAACATCGATGCTGCGGTGGAGGGCGTGGCACAGGCCGCCTTCGGCTTCCAGGGACAAAAGTGCTCGGCGTGCTCGCGAGCCATCGTGGATGAAAAGGTCTACGACAAGTTCGTGGAGCAGCTGCGCGAGCGGGTAGAGAAGATCGCGCTGGGCGATCCGGCAGAGAACAAGACCATGGGGCCGGTGGTCAACGAGGCGGCGATGAAATCGATCCTCGACTATATAGAGGTAGGGAAGAAAGAGGGACGCCTGATCACGGGAGGGGCGCGGGCTGAGGGCGAGGGCTACTTCATTCAGCCCACAGTGATCGCCGATGTGAAGCCGGGGGCACGAATCTCGCAGGAAGAGATTTTCGGGCCGGTGCTGGCGGTCATCAAGTCGAAGAATTTCGAAGACGGCCTGGCCATCGCCAACAACACCGAGTTCGGACTGACGGGCGCGGTGTACACCAGCTCAGAGGAGAAGATCGAGCGGGCCAAGCGCGATTTTCATGTGGGCAACCTGTACATCAACCGCAAGTGCACGGGAGCGATGGTGGGAGCGCATCCCTTCGGCGGCTTCAACATGAGCGGGACGGACTCCAAAGCGGGCGGGCCGGACTATCTGTTCCTGTTCACGCAGGCAAAGAGCATCGGCGAGAAGGCGTAGGAAGATCCGGCAGCAAATGGGGCACCGCCGGGCAAGCTACTGGGTGGTGGCGGTCGAGGCGGCCGCAGCTTCAGCCAGCATGCGGTGATGGATGGTGAACAAGGCCAGCTCCAGCCGGTCCGAGACGCCGATCTTGTCGTAGACGTTGCGCAGATAATTCTTGATGACCTGCTCGGTCGTGCCCAACTGGGTGGCGATCTCCTTGTTCTTGAAACCCTGCACGATCAAAGAGACGATCTTCAATTCTTTGGGAGTGAGGCGGTCGCGGACACGGGCGCCGACCTGGTCATCGGTGGAGCTTTCGCCGGTGGTGCTGGCGGCATCGGTCTGGATCCAGGTCTGCCCCTTGCAGACCTTGCGCACACACTCGGTGAGGGCGGCGCCGGTCACGTTGCGGAAGACGATGCCATGGACGCCGGGCTGGGTGAAGCGCGCGGCGGTCTCGCCGTTCTCGATCACCAGAATGAGGCGGGCGTTGTACTTAGCGGAGTCGGTGATGAGCCCAGCGAGATTGCTGTGCAACACGTGGGCGAAGACCAGGGCGTTGGCGCGGAATTTCTCCAGCGCCATGATGGTCTGCTCGTAATCCTGGGTCTGCGCCACCACACGCATCTCATCTTCCACGGCAAGCACTTTGGCGGCGCCGGCGCGGAAGATGGCTTGATTGTCGGCTACGATCAGTTTGAGCATAGGCGCTATTTGGTCCGCACAAATTCGTACTGATCAATCACACAGGCAACGCCATCCTTCTTTGTCATCTTGCCTTTGGTCTTTCCTTTGCGTTTGTGGCTGGCGCGGACGACGCGGCCCTGGCAGCGAATCTCCACGTCTTTACTGGCGCCGATGACTTCGGCGGGCAGAGTGATATCGAACTCCACCGGCGAGCCGACCTCGAAATCGCCATCGGTAAGGATGTAGACGCCGGCGGCGCTGAGGTCGCTGGTCTTGCCCTTGAGCCGGGCCTTGGCCTTGCTGCCACGAATGGTGGTGGTCAGCTCCAGCGGAAAGCGGGTCCCGGTGCGGGCTTCGGACACAACATCCTCCCGGCGGCACCTGGCGAGCGCTGCGTGGTGGCGAGGGCCTGCCTGAAGGCGGGTTATATCACGAAAGCAGCGCAAGCTCCAAGATGGAATGGGAGAATCGGGGGTGGGGAGCTGCAAAAGAGGAAACGGAACGAAGCAGTGGAGAAAGGGAATCGGCAGGAGCGATTTTGAAATTGACGGCGCGGTTTACTGTGCTGTTATAATCTTCTGTTTTTTGGCACACGGTTCTGTTTTGCACTCGTAATCTTTCAGCCCGACCAAAGTGATTAGCGAAGTTGCAGGCAACCGCAGGCGTCTGGCGCGCGGCGCGAGACGAAGGCAAGGAAGCGTTCGCTGAATGGCACAAATCTTTCATCGCAGCGCGAACTCCCTGGCGCGCATGTCGATCCTGGGTCTGTTGTTCGTGATGGCGACCATCGGCGCCCTGCTGGCTGAGCTGCAGCGGTCGCCTTACGTCACCCGCCAATACGAGCAAATCGTGCAAACGCCGCCGTTCAGCCATCAACACCACGTGGGCGGCATGGGCATCGATTGCCGCTTCTGCCACACCTCGGTGGAAGACTCGAACTTCGCCGGCATCCCTCCGACCAAGACCTGCATGAACTGTCATGCGCAGATATGGACCAACGCGCCCATGCTGGAGCCGGTGCGCGAGAGCTTCCGCAGCGGCAAATCGCTGACCTGGACGCGGGTGCACGACCTGCCGGACTTCGTCTACTTCGACCACAGCATCCACGTGAACAAAGGCATCGGCTGCAAGAGCTGCCACGGCGAGGTGGACAACATGCCGCTGATGCGGGAAGAGCACTCGCTGCAGATGGAGTGGTGCCTGAGCTGCCACCGCGAGCCGGCGAAGAACCTGCGGCCACGCTCGGTGCAGCACGACTTCAAGCTGGCCATGGACAAGATCCCGGATGAGGACGAGGACGCGGCGGCGAGCAACGCCAGGCTGGACCAGATGGCGGTGGTGGATGCGGGAACGGAAGACCACAGCAACGTCTTCAGCATGCAGTACGAGCCGCCCAGCAGGAGCAAGCCGGTGCTGGCCAGGCTGAGCGATGGATACCACATTTTTACCAGCCAGAAGCAGATGGGCGAGGTGCTGCTGAAGGAATATCACATACGGTCGGTGCGAGAGCTGACGAGCTGCTCCACCTGCCATAGATAGAAGAGGCGAATGAGCGGAAGCTGCCACGACGAGAAGAAGAAGCCGCTGGTGCAGATCGACCAGCCGCTGGAGCTCCCGGCGGTGCGCGCCAGGCTGGCGAATCTGAAGGGCAGGCAGTACTGGCGCAGCCTGGAGGAACTGGCGGATACGGCCGGTTTCCGCGAAATGCTGCACCGCGAGTTTCCGCGACAGGCAGCGGTGTGGAACGACGGAGTGTCGCGGCGCAACTTCATGCAGCTGATGGGCGCGTCGCTGGCGCTGGCGGGGCTGGCCGGCTGTACCAAGCAGCCGCCGGAGCTGATCGTGCCTTACGTCCGGCAGCCGGAAGAGATCGTGCCGGGACAGCCGCTGTATTTCGCCACGGCGATGCCGATGGCGGACGACGCGATCCCGCTGCTGGTGCGCAGCGAGATGGGGCGGCCGATCAAGGCGGAGGGGAACCCGGAGCATCCTGCAGGCGCAGTGGGAACAGACCTGTTCGCGCAGGCTTCTTTGCTGGGAATGTATGACCCGGACCGCTCGCAGAGCATCATGCAGACGGGCGAGGTGCGGTCGTGGGGAATGTTCCTGGCGGCGCTCAAGGGCCCGCTGGACGCGCAGAGAGCGGTAAAAGGCGCCGGCCTGCGCTTTCTGACGGGCGCGACCAGCTCGCCGACATTTGCCAGCCAGATGCAGGCGATTCTGAAGGCGTTTCCTGAGGCGCGCTGGCACCAGTATGAGGCGGTGAACCGCGATAACGCCCGCGCGGGCGCGCAGATGGCCTTCGGGCAGATGGTAGAGCCGCATTACCGCCTGGAGACCGCCGATGTAATCGTGGCGCTGGATGCGGATTTCCTCAACAGCATCTACAACCCCAACTTCCTGCGCGATGCGCGCGCTTTTGCCGCGCGCAGAAAGGCGGAACAGGGCAGGAACATGAGCCGCTTCTATGCGGTCGAGAGCGTGCTGACTACGACGGGAGCGAAAGCCGATCATCGGCTGCCGGTGCGCAGCGCCGACGTTGAAGGTGTGGCGCGCTCCATCGCGGCCGGGTGCGGAGTCAGTGTGACGGGCGGCTCCGGGCACGCGGAGTTTGTGAATGCGGTGGTGAAAGAGCTGCAGCAGCACCGCGGCTCGAGTGTGGTGATCGCGGGCGAGAACCAGCCGCCAGTGGTGCATGCGCTGGCGTACGCGATGAATCAGGCGCTGGGCAACGCCGGCAAGACGGTGGTGTACATGGAGCCGGTGGCAGCGACTCCGCAGGGTTTTCAGAGCAATGTGCAGTCGCTGGAGGAGCTGGCGCACGACGTCGAGGCGGGCAAAGTGGACTTGCTGGTCATCGCGGGATGCAATCCCTGCTACACGGCACCCGACGACCTGAACTTCCGGCATTCAGACGATACGCAGCATCAGGGCCAGTACACGCGTTACAGCATTCTGGATAAAGTACCGCTGCGCATCCACTTCGGGTTGTATCAGGACGAGACAGCGCAGATCTGCCACTGGCACATCAACGAGGCGCACTTCCTGGAGGGGTGGAGCGACGTGCGCACCGCCGACGGCACTACGAGCATCATCCAGCCGCTGATCGCGCCGCTGTACAACGGGAAGAGCATCCACGAGCTGCTGGGAGCGTTCACCGACCAGCCCGGCCTCAGCGGTTATGAGTGGGTGCGCAACTATTGGCATGGCGTGCACAGCACGGTCGATTTCGAGCCGTACTGGCGCAAGTCTGTGCACGATGGCTTTGTGGCGGGTACGAATTCTGATCCGAAATCAGTGACGGCAAAGACCGGCGGATTTCCGCCGGCAGTGCCGGCAGCGGCTGGGATGGAGATCGTGTTCCGTCCCGACAACAAGCTGCATGACGGCCGCTTTGCCAACAATGGCTGGCTGCAGGAGCTGCCCTCGCCCATCACCATGATCACCTGGGACAACGCGGTGCTCATCAGCCTGAACGCGGCGGAAAAGCTGGGGCTGACCATCGGCGGCGAAGAGCAGGATGTGGTAGAGGTAGACCTCAACGGCAGGAAGCTGGAGGCAGTGGCGTGGATCACACCCGGTCAGCCGGATGATTCCATCACGCTGCACCTGGGATACGGCCGCAATCAGGCAGGACGCACGGGCGACGGCCACGGGTACAACGCCTACCTGCTGCGCACGACGGGGGCGCTGCATTCCGGGGCAGGGGTCAAGATCGGCCGCACGGGGAAGACGCATCCGGTGGCGGCGGTGCACCTGCACCACAACATCACCTGGGAAAAGGGTGGGGACCAGGAAGAGAAGAAGCGCGGCGTCTTGCGCACGGCCACGCTGAGCGAGTATCTGGAGCCGGGCTTTGCGGAAGAGTTTGCGGATGAGTTCGAAAAGCCGGCGTCTGACACCACCCTCTACAAGCCACAGCAGCATCCCTATGATGCAAAAATGACGCCGCATGCCTGGGGGATGGCGATCGATCTGAACGCCTGCATCGGCTGCAACACCTGCGTGGTGGCCTGCCAGAGCGAGAACAATATTCCGGTGGTGGGTGATTGGGAGGTCCGCCGCGGCCGCGAGATGCACTGGATCCGCATCGATACCAGCTATCTCGGCGATTACGGCAATCCGGAGACGCACTTCCAGCCGGTGCCATGCATGCAGTGCGAGAACGCACCCTGCGAGGTAGTGTGCCCGGTAGGCGCGACCACGCACAGCACCGAAGGCCTGAACGATATGGTCTACAACCGCTGCGTGGGCACACGTTACTGCTCCAACAACTGCCCGTACAAAGTGCGGCGATTCAACTTCACGCTGTTCTCTGACTTCACGACGGAGCAGGGCAAGCTGATGCACAACCCTGACGTCAGCGTGCGCAGCCGCGGCGTGATGGAGAAGTGCACCTACTGCGTGCAAAGGATCACGCGGGCGCGCATCGACGCGGAAAAGAAGCAGGTGAATGGCGAGGGCGACGGCCTCATCGCCGATGGCACGCTGCTGACGGCGTGCCAACAGGCCTGCCCGGCGGATGCCATCGTGTTCGGGAATATCAACGACCCCAACAGCCGGGTGAGCAAGATCAAGGCGCAATCCAACAACTACAGCATGCTGGCGGAATTGAATACGCGGCCGCGAACCACGTATCTGGCGGCGATCAGCAACCCGAACCCCGAGCTTGCAGGCGGGGGCGGCGGAAAATCGGAATAGGAATGAGTGCAGAGAGCAAAGGCGGAGCGACAGCCATCGAGAGCCCAGCGCAGCCGGGCGTGTTCCCGCTGATCGAGCCGGGGCACAGTTTCAACACCATCTCGGACAAGATCACGTCGGTGGTGGTGCGCCGAGGCACGCCGCTGGCCTGGCTGGGCGGTTTTCTCATCGCGTTCACGCTGATGAACGTGATGCTGGGCGCCATCGCCTGGCTGTTCTTCAAGGGCACCGACATCTGGGGCATCAACATCCCCGTAGGCTGGGGATTCGCCATCGTCAACTTCGTCTGGTGGATCGGTATCGGTCACGCGGGTACGCTGATCTCCGCCATTCTGCATCTGCTGAAGCAATCGTGGCGCAACTCCATCAACCGCTTTGCCGAGGCGATGACGCTTTTCGCTGTGATGTGCGCCGGCCTGTTCCCGCTCATCCATACCGGACGTCCCTGGCTGGCGGCTTATTGGCTGTTGCCGCTGCCGCTGACCATGGGAGTGTGGCCGCAATTCCGCAGCCCGCTGATCTGGGACGTGTTCGCGGTTTCGACGTATTTCACTGTGTCGCTGCTCTTCTGGTTCGTGGGACTGGTGCCTGATCTGGCGACCATGCGCGACAATTCGCCAAAGAAGTATCAGCGCATGATCTACGGCGTGCTGGCCATGGGCTGGCGCGGATCGGCGCGGCACTGGAGGCGCTACGAGTCTGCCTACATGATCCTGGCCGGCCTGGCGACGCCGCTGGTGCTCTCTGTACACACTGTCGTCAGCTTCGACTTCTCGGCTTCCATCATTCCGGGCTGGCACACGACCATCTTCCCTCCCTACTTTGTGGCGGGCGCCATCTACTCGGGCTTTGCCATGGTAGTGGTGCTGGCGATCCCGGTGCGCGCCGTTTATGGCCTGCAAGACATGATCACCATGCGCCACCTGGAGAACTCCGCCAAGCTGATGCTAGCCACGGGATGGATCGTGGGCTACGGCTACATCTACGAGGCATTTACCTCGTGGTACAGCGGCAATCAGTTCGAGTTCTTCATGCTGAGCAACCGCGCTCTGGGTCCGTATAGGTGGTGGTACTGGTCGCTGATCACCTGCAATCTCATCATCCCCCAGGTCTTCTGGACGAAGAAGGCCCGCACCAGCACGGGATGGCTCTTCTTCACCTCGTGCGTGATCCTGGTGGGCATGTGGCTGGAGCGCTTCATCATCGTGATCGTCAGCCTGCACCGCGACTTCGTACCCAGTTCGTGGGGCCACTACATGCCGACCAAGTATGACTGGGCGACCTTCATCGGCACGCTGGGCATGTTCACCACATTCTTCCTGCTCTTCCTGCGCGGATTGCCGGCGATCTCGATCGCTGAAATGAAGCTGCTGCTGCCTGAGGCGAAGGTGAAGGAATGAAACATCCTCCCATGTTCGGATATCTCGCCGAATTCAGCACGCCGACCGAGCTGGTGGAGGCGTCGCACAGAGTCTACGGAGAGGGCTACCGCAAGATCGATGTGTACTCGCCGTTTCCGCTGGAAGCCGCCTGTGAGGCGATTCATTTCGAGACGCGCCTGCCCCTGGTGGTGCTCATCGGCGGCCTGACGGGTCTGATCACAGCGTACGGAATGCAGTACTGGATCTCAGCGCTGGATTATCCGCTGAACATCGGCGGCCGCCCCTTCAATTCCTGGCCGGCCTTCATCATCGTGTGTTTTGAGTTGACGGTCCTGTTCTCGGCTATCTCGGCGGTGATCGGCATGTTGGCGATGAACGGCTTGCCTCTGCCCTATCACCCGGTCTTCAACGTGGAGCGCTTCTCGGCAGCCAGCAATGACAGTTTCTTCCTGTTGATCGAGGCGGCTGACCCGCTGTTTGACGCCAAGACGACGCCGGAGCTTCTGCGCGGCCTGCATCCTGCCGGTGTCTGGGAGGTGCCGTATTAGAACGCGCTCCCAAGTCGTGGGTTGCGGAGTGGCTGCGCTGATGCTGTTGGCCATGGCGGGTTGCCGGCAGGACATGCACAATCAGCCGAAATACATCCCGCTGCGGCAGAGCGATTTCTTTGGCGACAACCGGTCGTCACGGCCGCTGGTGGAGGGAACCGTCGCCCGCGGACATCTCAACGAAGACACCTATCTCTACACGGGAAAAGTGAACAATCTTGATGGAACAGTGTTTCCCTTCGCCATCACTGCCGCCGATCTGGCGCGAGGGCGCGAGCGCTACAACATCTATTGCGCCCCGTGCCACTCGCCGCTGGGCGACGGACGCGGGCAGGTGGTGCGCCGCGGCTTCAAGCAGCCGGGATCGTTCGACAGCGATAAGTTGCGCAATGCAGCGGTGGGACATTATTACGATGCCATCGCCAACGGCTTTGGAGCCATGGCCGATTATTCGGCCCAGATCCCTGACGTGCGCGACCGCTGGAGGATCATCGCTTACATCCGTTCGCTGCAACTCAGCCAGCACGCGGCTCTGGCAGATGTTCCGGAGGCCGACCGCGCACGGCTGGAGAAGCCCACCGCCAGCAGCGAAGCAGAGGGAGGCAAGCAGCCATGATGCCTGTCGCTCACGGCACTACGGCTCCGGTCAGCGCAGCTGATCTGATGGCGCCTCCATTCGTCGAGCGTCTGCAGAAGCGGGCCATGCTGATCGGGGTGGTTTTCGGCGTGGCGGCGCTGATCGGCGCGGCGGTCAGCACCGAGCAATTCTTCCGCTCGTATCTGCTGGCTTACATGGTATGGCTGGGAACCTCGCTGGGCGGTCTGGCGCTGCTGATGCTGCAGTATCTGACCAAGGGCAACTGGGGATTTGTGCTGCGCCGCCAGTTCGAGGCTGCCAGCCGCAACCTGCCGCTGATGGCGGTCCTGTTCATCCCTCTGGCCATCGCGATCTGGAACCACCGGCTGTGGCCGTGGCTCTCGCAACTGTCGGCAGAAGACGCCAAGATGGCGAAATTCCAGTCTTACCTGACGGTGAATGGAATGCTGGGGCGGGCAGTGCTGTACTTCGCGGTCTGGATCGGCCTGATGGCCATCCTGAACCGCTGGGGCCTGCGGCAGGACACGGTGGACGAGCCCGACTTGCCGCGCAGCCGCCGCTTCCAGACACTCTGCGGGCCGGGCTTCATCCTCTATGCCTTCAGCATGACCATGGCGGCGACCGACTGGGTGCTCTCGCTCGATGCGCACTGGTTCTCCACCATGTTGGGGCTGATCTACCTGGTGGGACAGGGTTTGAATTGCATGACCTTCTGCATCATGCTCACCAACCGGCTGAAGGATTACGAGCCGGTCTCGGGAATCATGAAGCCGCTGTTCTGGCACGACCTGGGCAATCTGCTGCTGGCCATGACCATGCTGTTCGCGTATCTCAGCTTCGGCCAGTTCCTGATCATCTGGTCGGGCAATCTGCCGGAAGAGATCAACTGGTATCTCAACCGCTTCTCCGGCGGCTGGGGGGTGGTGATCGTGGCGCTGGTCCTGTTTCACTTTGCCGTCCCCTTCTTCGCGCTGCTCATGAAAGCGGTGAAGAAGTACCCGCACCGGCTGGTTTGGGTAGCGGCGCTGATGTTCTTCATGCGCTACGTGGACCAGTTCTGGTACATCATGCCGAACTTTCCCGCGATGGCCGGTCTGCCGGCGACCCAGAAGCACTTCACTTATACCTGGCTGGACCTTGTGGTTCCGGTGGCGATGGGAGGGATCTGGGTTTCCGCCTTCTGCAGCCAGCTGCGGAAGCGTCCGCTGTATCCGGTGCACGACCTGTTGTGGCCGGAGGTGACCAAGCAACATCATGGACACTAAGAGTCAATACGCGCAAGGCCACGGGCGCACGCCTGAGGTCGACCAGAGCGATGTAAGTGTTCGCGGCATCGCCGGGTTTCTCATCGGGCTGACGATATGCGTGACCCTTACCTGTCTGGTGCTGGCCGGCATGTTCGTTGCCCTGCGGAAGGCCTTCACCAGCTCGCCGGCCAACGCCAATGCGCTGGTGGGGACGCGCGAGCCGCTGCCATCGAGCGCTCAGAGTGCGCGGACGCTGTTTCCCGAGCCTCGTCTGCAGTCCGATTACTTCGGAGACTTGGCCAAAGAGCGCAAAGAATGGAATGACCAGCTGAACAGCTACGGCTGGTTGGATAAGAACGCTGGCATCGTGCACATCCCCATCGACCGGGCCATGCAACTGACTTTGCAGCGAGGCTTGCCGGTGCGGGTCCCGGGGCAGCAGCCTCCCACGGTTGCGCCAGTGAGCAAACCGTCACCGGAGGCGTCGCAGTAGGCTGGTCATGAAGAAGATCATGCAAATTCGGAGACTGGCCCTGGCGGCGATGGTTGCCCTGGGCGCGGTCGCAGCGCGGGCGCAGCTTTATTCCGAGCCTAAGGCGCTGCCACCGCAGGGGAAACCGCAAGCCATCCTTAACGTAGGCATCGATCAGAAGCTGGGTGAGCAGGTCCCGCTCGACCTGAATTTTCGCGATGAGAACGGCAAGAACGTCCAGTTGCGCCAGTACTTCGGCAGCAAGCCTGTGATCCTCACGCTGGTCTACTACACCTGCCCCATGTTATGCAGCGAGGTGCTGAGCGGGCTCACCGGGAGCCTGAGCGTGTTGAAGTTCGATGCCGGCAGGGAATTTGAAGTCGTAAGCGTGAGCATCAATCCGAGCGAGACTGCGCGCGACGCCATGGGCAAGAAAGAGCAGTTTCTCAAGCGCTACCGGCGTCCGGGCGCGGAAAACGGGTGGCACTTCCTGACCGGCGACAAGCCGGCGATCGATGCGCTGGCCAAAGCCGTCGGCTACCGCTACAGCTATGACGAGAAGTCCGGGCAGTATTCGCATGGCACCGCCATCGTGGTGCTCACGCCCGAAGGCAAGGTGGCGCAGTACTTCTACGGCATTGACTACGGCCCAAACGACCTGCGGCTGGCGCTGGTTTCCGCTTCCAACAACAAGATCGGCAGTGTGGTGGATGCGGTCACGCTCTACTGCTTCCACTACGACCCTGCGACTGGCCGTTACAGCGCGCAGATATTGAACATCGTCCGCCTGGCTGGCGTGCTGACGGTGTTTTGCATGGGGATGTTTCTGACCATGGCGATTCGACGCGAGCGGCGGCCTTCTGGATCGGCCAGGGCGGGCAGGGCATGAGTTCGACAAGCTATGTGGTTTAACGTCCCACTATTTCCGGAGCGCGCCTCCACCCTGGCGAACCAGGTGGATTACCTCTATTTCTTTATCGTCCTCAATACCGTCTTCTTTTCGGCGATTGTCTTCAGTGTGGCTGCATTGTTCGCGATGAAGTACCGCCGCTCGAAACACCCCAAGGCAGAACAGATCCACGGCTCCATGATCCTGGAGATCGGCTGGAGCGTGCTGCCTTTCATGATCGCCATGGTGATGTTTGCGTGGGGCGCCGTGGTCTTCTTTGATTACAGCCGCCCGCCCGCCAACGCCATGGAGATCTATGGCATCGGCAAACAGTGGATGTGGAAGTTCGAGCATGTCGAGGGGCAGCGCGAGATCAACCAGCTGCATGTGCCGGCGGGCCGGGACGTGCGCATCATCCTCACGTCGCAGGATGTGATCCACGATTTCGCTGTTCCTGCCTTCCGGCTCAAGGGTGACGTCATTCCCGGACGCTACACCAGCGTCTGGTTCCGTGCCACGCAGACCGGTACCTACCGGCTTTTCTGCGACCAGTACTGCGGCACATTGCACGCCGGTATGGTGGGCGACGTGACCGTGATGGATCCGGCCGCCTATCAGGAGTGGCTTTCAGGCTCAGGGCAGGGCTCACTGTCGCAGCAGGGCGAAAAGCTCTTCATCCAGCTGGGTTGCGTCACTTGCCATCGCTCCGATATCCAGGGAAGAGGGCCGGTGCTGGCCGGCGTCTTTGGCAGCCAGGTACATCTGGCTGATGGCCGTACCGTGACGGCTGATGAGAGTTATATCCGCGAGTCGATCATGTTCTCTTCGGCCAAGATCGTGGCCGGTTTTCCGAACATCATGCCCTCATTCCAGGGACAGATCAGTGAGGACGGTCTCATTCAATTGATAAGCTATATCAAATCCCTGAAGCCGCAACCCGGCGCGCCTGCGAACGCGCCGGCAGCGCCTGGAGCCAAACCGCCGGGCAAGTAAGGCACCTTTTATGGCAACGACGCCCACATATCCGAAAGAGCATTACCTGAATCACGACTTTGGCATCAAGTCGTGGCTGCTCACCAAAGACCACAAGCGGATCGGGATCCTTTATCTGCTCTCGATCACACTCTTCTTCTTTGTAGGAGGGTTCTTCGCGGTACTCATCCGTTTGAATCTTCTGACCCCTGATGGCGCGCTGGTCACTGCTGATACCTATAACAAGCTGTTCACCATGCACGGCATCATGATGGTGTTTTTCTTCCTGGTGCCTTCCATTCCGGCTACTCTGGGGAATTTCGTGCTGCCGCTGGCGCTGGGGGCTAAGGACGTCGCATTCCCCAAGATCAATCTGCTGAGCTGGTACATTTTTGTCGCCGGCGGCGCCATGACGCTGTGGGCGGTCATGACCGGCGGCGTGGATACCGGCTGGACGTTCTATGTCCCCTTCAGCACCAGCTACGCGCAGTCGAATGTGATTCTGGCCGCGATGGGAATCTTCGTCGCCGGCTTCTCCTCGATCCTTACCGGGTTGAATTTCATCGTCACCATTCATCGCATGCGGGCGCCGGGACTCACCTGGTTCCGGCTGCCTCTGTTCGTGTGGGCGACTTACGCCACGGCCCTGATCCAGGTGCTGGGCACGCCGGTGATCGCCATCACTTTGCTGCTGGTCGGGCTGGAGCGCGGACTGCATATCGGGGTCTTTGACCCAAAATGGGGCGGCGATCCCGTGCTCTTCCAGCACATGTTCTGGTTTTACTCGCACCCAGCGGTCTACATCATGATCCTGCCGGGCATGGGCGTCATGAGCGAGCTGATCTCCACTTTTTCGCGCAAGCCGGTGTTCGGTTATAAGTTCGTTGCATTTTCCAGTCTGGCCATCGCCGTGTTCGGCTTCATCGTTTGGGCGCACCACCTGTTTGTAGCCGGCATTTCGGTCTACTCGGCCATGGTGTTTTCGTTCCTGAGCTTCGCAGTTGCCATACCCTCGGCCATCAAGACATTCAACTGGACGGCGACGCTTTACAAGGGCGCCATCTCTTTCCGCACGCCCATGCTGTACGCTTTCGGCTTCCTGGGCTTGTTCACCATCGGTGGATTGACCGGCCTCTTCATGGCCGCGCTGGGGACTGATATCCACATTCACGACACTTATTTCGTGATCGCGCACTTCCACTACATCATGGTGGGCGGGATGGTGATGGCCTACATCGGCGGCCTGCACTACTGGTGGCCCAAGATCAGCGGCAGGATGTATCCCGAGCCCTGGGGCAAGCTCTCTGCGCTCATCATTTTCCTGGGTTTTAATCTGACCTTTTTCCCGCAGTTCATCCTGGGATATCTGGGCATGCCGCGCCGCTATCACACCTACCCGCCGGAGTGGCAGGTGCTGCACGTGCTCTCATCCGCCGGCGCCTCGATCTTGGGAGTGGGTTATCTGCTGCCCATGATCTACCTGCTGTGGTCGCTGAAGTATGGCGAGGTGGCAGGCGACAATCCCTGGGGCGCGACCGGCCTGGAATGGCAGACGGCCTCTCCCCCTCCCGCTCACAATTTTGTTGAGATGCCGGTGGTGAACGAAGAGGCATACGACTACTCGAAGGAACGGGAGGCAGCCTTTGTCTGAGACCACGCACGCGGTCGCCCACGAAGCCCACAATCCCAACCTGCAGCACCATTTCTATGACATGGAGCAGCAGAAGGATGCCTCTTCGCTGGGCATGTGGCTGTTTCTGATCACAGAGATCATGTTTTTCGGCGGCATGTTCGCCGCCTACCTCGTCTACCGGCACATGTACTACGACGCCTTCGCCGCCGGCAGCACCTCCCTCAACATCTACTACGGCGGCATCAACACCGGCGTGCTCATCTTCAGCAGCTTGACCATGGCCATGGCGGTGCACTCTGCGGCTTTAGGGAAGCAGAAACTTCTGGTTTTCTTCCTGCTGGTGACTCTGGGCCTGGGCTGCGTGTTCCTGGGTATCAAGGCCATCGAGTACCACGACAAGTTTGTGGAGCACCACATCCCCGGCGAGCATTTCTCCTTTACGGATATGGAGATGCCGAACGGCAAGATGGTGGAAGTGCGGGTGGATCAGGGTCAGGCGCAGTTGTTTTTCTCGCTTTACTTCGCGCTCACGGGGATGCACGCCATCCACATGGTGGTCGGTGCAGGCCTGCTTACTACGCTCATCATCATGTCCTTGCGCGGCAAGTTCAACGCGGGCTATTTCACGCCGGTGGAAAACATCGGCTTATACTGGCACTTCGTCGATATTGTCTGGATTTTCCTGTTTCCGCTTCTCTATCTCATTCACCGGATCCACAATGTCTGAGCATATCGTTTCGCCCAAGATCTACGTCGCCGTCTTTCTTGCCCTTATGCTCCTGACCGCGGTCACGGTCACGGCGGCTTTCGTGGATCTGACCTTCGACCTCAGCGGTCATGAAGTGAACTTCAACCCGATGGTCGCTCTCGGCATCGCCGGCCTCAAAGCGACTTTAGTCATCCTGTTTTTCATGCATGTGAAGTACAGTCCCAAGCTGACCAAGCTGGTGGTCGCATGCGGCGTGTTCTGGCTCCTGATCCTGCTATCGCTCACCATGATGGATTATCTGAGCCGGCCCATGCTCACCTCTCCTTAGGCGATGGTCTGATGGCCCGCGGATGGGAGAGCAAGTCGGTCGAAGAGCAGATAAGCTCCTCCCAGGAGCCAAAGGCCCCAGATAGGCCCAGGCTGTTGGCGACCGAACTGGCGAAAGCTAGGCAGAAACAAAGTCTCCTATTGGCCAGGGCACAAACCCAGCGTTCTCTTGAACTTGCACCCCATCCTCGCCGCCGCGAAATGCTGCAACAGGCCTTGGCCGACCTGGATGCCCGCCTGTGGAAAATTGAAACATCGGGGTAAATTTTCGCGGTACAATCGTCCCAAAAGCGGATTTGTCCGGATATGGGAAAGCGAAAAACCCAGCGCGTGCCCGAGACACTGAACGCGCGGATCTTCGGCCTCGACCAGGCTGGGAAGCCGTTCTCGGCCAAGGTTGAGACTCTGGATATCAGCTTCTCTGGCGCACGCCTGGCTGGCGTGAACCAGTTTCAGACGCCGGGCGAGACCATCGGGCTGGAATTCAACGGCCGCAAGGCCCGCTTCCTGGTCGTCTGGGTGGGAAGAAAAGGCTCGAAGGCCGAGGGGCAGGTCGGGATCAGGAATGTGGATCCCAAGTCCACCGTCTGGACCATGACCACGCCTGCCGCGACCGTCGATAACTACCAGGCGCCGCATATCATCAGCACCTCTAAGACACCCGAGATTCTGAACTACCTGGAATACCGCCGCGAGCGGCGCTTTCTGCGCAGGGTTCCGATCAAAGCCGGCGCCCGCATCGTGAGTACTGCGCGGCGCGATCCCGGCTGGGGAATCTGCACCGACATCAACCGCAGCGGCTGCTATGTGGAAACCGCATGGCCATTGGCGCCGGAATCGCGGCTCGATATCTCGCTCCGCCTCAACGGGCGCGAGATCTTCGCGCGCGGCACCGTTCGCAGCTCAAAACCGAATTGGGGCATGGGCATCGAGTTCACCGACATCAGCGAAGATGACAAGAGCTATCTGACCGACCTGGCCGAGGGCCGCATCAACCGCTTGGGGCCCAAGCCGCCGGGCAACTGACCCGTCTTTTGACGGCTCAGCCGGCGCTGCCTTACGATAGGTAAAGTCGAGAGTTTGGAGGAAGTATGGAAGGCTTGTTCCAGCCGATGCACCTGCTGGTGATTCTGATCATTGCTCTTTTCGTCTTCGGGCCGAAGCGCCTGCCCGAGCTGGGCAAAGGTCTGGGAGATGGCATTCGCGCTTTGCGTGAGGGCATGCGCGAGCCCACCTCGACCGAGACCAAGGACCAGACTCAGGAAACCAAGAAGTAGCCTCGCTGACATTTCAGCTTTGTAAGACTTGTCCGTGGCCCGGCTTCGCTCATCCACCCGGGCCCTCGCTGAGTCCCGCTGGGGAGTGTACTCGTCCCAGAGGGGAACCAAATTGCTAACGATTTTCATGTGACGGTTCTTGCGCTTTGCCGTCTAATCACCAGGAGGAACAGGGTGAGGTGCGGTCTGGTTGCCAGCACGCAAGCGTGCCCTGCCAGATGCGTGGGACGCGCCCGGCTCTCCTAAGTGCGTGCCACAACTGGGCGTGGGTCGAGACTGCAGGCCGGTTGAGCGCCGTTGGCTCATTTGGCCGCTAAGCTCTGCTGTCTGGCTGGTCATCGGTCTGGCAAGTGCGAGTGCAGTGGCTGCTTATCAGCACTCCATGTACGCCGGCAAGGGCTCCGGGCCCGATTATCTCCGCATCTTCACGGTTGTCCTGCTCAATAGCTTTATCCTCTGGCTGCTGACTCCGCCTTCTTTCCGTCTCGCACTAAGCTATCCGTTGCTTCCCGGAAAGCTGCCTCGTCGTATCCCCCTGTATATCGGTTTCGGGCTGCTTTTTGCGGCAGCCCACGTCGCGCTCCGTCTGGCGATGTATCCCGTGCGGGAGAATCTCGCCGGTCCGCCGCTGCCGGTCACCTGGCTCCTGGCCCGGCAGATGTACTACGCCCTGGTAGCGGATGACGTGCTCTTCAACTTCGGCGCCGTCGTTGCCGTGGCCCACGGGTTGATGTATTACCGCAAGTACCGCGACCGCGAGCTGGTCGCCTCACAACTGGAGACGCGCCTGGCCCAGGCCCAGCTGCAGTCTCTGCGTATGCAGCTGCATCCCCACTTTCTGTTCAACACCATGCATACCATCTCTGCGCTGATGCATATTGATGTGCAGGCGGCCGATCACATGATCACTCGCCTCTGCGATTTGCTCCGGCTGGCCCTGCGCAACGTGGATGTGCAGCTGGCTCCGCTCAAGTCTGAGATCGAATTCCTCGATAAGTACCTGCAGATCGAACAGGCGCGTTTCGCCGACCGTATGAGCACGCGCATGAAGATCGAGCCGGAAACTTTGGAGGCCCAGGTTCCGTATCTGCTACTGCAGCCCATCGTGGAGAATGCCGTCCGCCATGGCATTGCCAGGCTCAGCTCCGGCGGCGAGATCGAGATAGGTGCCCAGCGAAGCAATGGGCGTTTGCGTCTGAGCATCAGAGACAACGGCCCCGGCATCCGGGCTGATGAGTCAAAGGGTCAGGGCTATGGGCTGGAAATCACTCGCGACCGCCTGGAGAAGTTGTATGGCAGTGAACATGATTTCCGGATGGAGAGCGCTCCCGGAGGCGGGATGCAGGTCTCGATCTCCATACCGTTCGTGGTAGCGGGTGAGTCGCAGCTTCGTGCGCAGGGAGTCGTTCAGTAAGGGGAGTCTATGGAGATACGCACTGTTATCGCCGACGATGAATCGCTGGCTCGCAACAAGTTACGCCTGTTGCTGGGCAATGAGCCCGACGTGCGGGTCCTGGCCGAGTGCAGCGACGGCAGGGAAGCGCTCGAAGCCTCGCGGCAATACCGCCCTGACCTGCTCATGCTCGATATAGAGATGCCCGGCCTCGATGGATTGGGTGTCTTGCGCGAGTTGGCGCCGGCCGAGATTCCCGCCGTTGTCTTCACCACCGCCTATGACGAATACGCAGATGACCTCAGGGAGCATGAGGGCTGCGGTTATCTGACCAAGCCCTTCGACCAGGAGCGCTTGCATCACGCCATCGAGAGAGTGCGCGACCGCGTGGTGACCAGCCAGGCCGCCAGTCAGACGTCACCTTCGCAGAACACCTTGGGAGCCAGTTCTATGGCTGAGGGGAGGATCATCATCAAGAGCGGCGGCCGGGTCATCTTTCTGAATACCGAAGAGATCGACTGGATCGGCGCGGAGGCCAACTACGTGCGCTTCCACATTGGCAAGGAATCGTATCTGCTCCGCGAAAAGATAAGCCGTTTGGTCGAAAAGCTCGCGCCGCAGCATTTCGTGCGCATTCATCGTTCCACTATCGTCAACGTGAAGCGCATCAAGGAGCTGCAACCCTGCAACAGCGGCGAGTTCATCGTGAAGCTTGAGAACGGCACCGAGCTTTCGCTCAGCCGCAGCTATCGTAATGCGCTGCAGCCGCTCATCGAAAGGCGGCTCTAGCTGTCTCGGAAGAAGACTCTTGTGCTCTCCGGCGGAAGAGTGTCTACTCTAGAGCCAACGGCTAAGAAAGATTGCCGTGGCCATTCAACCCGAGATCCGCATACGCGAGGGCGTTCCCGTGGTGCGCTGTACCGGCACCATCGTCTTCGGGGAGCAGACCGCCGAACTGCACCTCTATCTGAAGGAATTGATCGCTGACCAGCATAGGCTGGTGTTGAATCTGCGAGGCGTGCGCTATTTGGATAGTGCCGGCATGGGAATGCTGATCG